>WNFO01005877.1_pt1 | contig 10787 bp, 7 predicted proteins | sample 5400251 | NCBI WGS metagenome assembly WNFO01 (sample SAMN13153354, study PRJNA577476) | soil metagenome | isolation source: 100 cm saprolite under Madrone tree | place: USA:California | collected 2016-06-14 | reverse complement strand
TGCGCGCAACGGGATTGCAGGGCGGGTGATGAGCCTGTGAGCGATCAACAGCACGCGGACGAGAGATGTTGTTGCGTACGGCGAAGTCGTGTGGTCCTGACGCCCCGACGCTGGCGTCAAGTTTGCGGATGTTCTGTCGGCCCTACCGGGCTTAGACAAAACCATATCCGCAAGCGACGGTGGCAAAAGAGCCCGGTCACCGGGGAGAGCACGAAGTAAACCGTTAAAACCATTGCGTGCGGGAATGCCGGGTGATTCCGGTGTGCTCGTTGTTACTCGTGTGCTTTCTACCACTACAAGCGCACACGAGACCGCGGGTGCAGCGGGCATCCGGCATTCCCCACTCCCTCTATCTATTCGAGGGAAACGTCGTGCACGACTCGGGCGCATCGCGCCGCGAGATCGTCGACGCATGTCCTTCGCGCCGGCCGCATGGCAGGTCGCCCTGGCCGGCGCTAGGCAGGGTCTGGCGAAGCTGATAACGATCTCACTCTGACAGCAATCCGGGACCGCAGCATGGACAACCGCAGCGATATTTGGCGTGGCGTTGACGCGATCAAGCCGCGTTTCATCACCTTGAGCGACAAGGTCTGGGCGATGCCCGAGGTGTGCTACACCGAGGCGCGCTCGGCGGGCGAACATCTGGCCGAACTGCGCCATCAGGGTTTTCGCATCACGGAGAATGTCGCCGGCATTCCCACCGCCGCGATGGGTGAGTGGGGTGAGGGTGGACCCGTCATCGCGTTCCTCGGTGAATACGATGCGCTACCCGGTCTAAGCCAGGAGGCGGGCGTGGCCGAGCCTCGCCCGCTCGAGGTGGGAGGCCATGGCCACGGCTGCGGCCACAATCTCCTGGGCTCGGCCGCGCTGCTCGCCGCCACGGCCGCGAAGGATTGGCTCGCCGCTCACAAGGTGCCGGGGCGCGTGCGTTATTATGGCTGCCCCGCCGAGGAGGGGGGTGCTGCGAAAACCTTCATGGTGCGCTCAGGCGCCTTCGATGACGCCGACATCGCCATCACCTGGCACCCGTCCAGCTTCTGGGAGGTGGTGGTAACGCCTTCGCTGGCCAACACGCGCGCCGATTTCATCTTCACCGGGCGCACCTCGCACGCCGCGGCCTCGCCCCATCTGGGCCGCAGCGCGCTCGACGCGGTGGAACTGATGAATGTCGGCGTGAACTACATGCGCGAGCACATGCCGAGCGACGCCCGCGTCCACTATGCTCTGCTCGACACCGGCGGCATTGCCCCCAATGTGGTGCAGGCCCACGCCCGCGTGCGCTATTCCATCCGCGCCCGCGATCTGCCCGGCATGAACGAATTGGTGGAGCGTGTCCACAAGATCGCGCAGGGAGCGGCGCTGATGACCGAGACCAGGATGGAGATGCGGATCATTTCCGCGGTCTCCAATGTCTTGCCCAACACTCCCCTCGAGCAATCCCTCCACCGGATCATGGAGGATCTCGGTCCCCCGCGTTTCGACGAGGCGGACCAGGAATTCGCCAAAAAAATCCGGTCGACGCTGACCGAGAAGGACATCGCTTCGGTCTATCATGCGATCGGCATGGATCCCACCGACCGCCCGCTGGCCGATTTCATCGTGCCGTTGGACGCCAGGCGAAATCCTCTGATCGGCTCGACCGATGTGGGCGACGTGAGCTGGGTCGTCCCGACCGTTCAGGTCCATTCCCCGACCGTCGCCATCGGCACCCCGTTCCACACCTGGCAGGTGGTGGCGCAGGGCAAGAGCCCGGCCGCCCACAAGGCCATGGTGCAGGCCGCCAAGGCCATGGCGGGGCTCGGCGTCAAGGCGCTTAACGAGCCGGACCTGATCGCCGCCGCCAAGGCCGACCTCAAGAAGCGCACCGCCCGCACGCCCTACGTCAGCCCGCTGCCGGACAATGTCGCGCCGCCGCTGGACATGTCCTTGACCTGACCCTAGACCTGATTTGGCGAACAAATTTTTCGCATGCGCCGTGCGCCGCGGGCGGTGCGAACAACGGATAACGTTATCTCTGTCCATCGCGCCATCGAAGAAAGTCGCTGTAAACCTTGGCGGCGTCTTCGGGCGCCGGCTTCCTGCCGCTGTTTCGCTGAACGACAATCCTGTCGAATTCCTCGGCTCTTGCTGGGGGCGGGCTCGCCGGCATCGCCTCCTTCGATCTGTCGAGCCAATCCTGCGCGGCCCTAAAACGCTCCAGGCCGGGGATGTTGGTCGATATCACGGTATCCCTCCATTTCGGATGACGCGGGGGCTGTCGGAACAGCGGGAGTTTGTCGAACAACGCATCGACGAAGCGGGCGACCCGTCTGTAGCGGTCGCTTTCGAGCGGCCAGTTGTATACCAGCAACATCGTCGAGACAGCGACAGTGTCGACCCTGCTGCCCTGCGGCACGAGGTTCGGATATTCCTCGGACGAGAAGTCCGACGGCAGATAGATGTCTTGCAGCGGCCGCTGGTAGGGGATCTCCAGCAAATGGAATTTGCCCCCCTCGTTCTTGATGTTCTTGATGACCGGAGCGTTCTTCGAAACGCTCGCGACCCATGCGTCCCTCTCGCCGTTAAGCAGCTTCTGCAGCCCGCCATCGGGATCAGTCTGCGAATCGATGTCCGCCTCGATGCCCATGCGTCGGAAGATCGCCCGCGCCGCCGGCAGTCCGATGCTGCGCTCGGCGAAAATCCGCTTTCCATTGAGATCCTCCAAGGTCTTGATCTCCTGGCGCGCCACGATGTGAATGTCGTTGTAGAACAGCGGCGCGATATAGCGGACGCGCTTGGCAATGTCCGGAATGTTGGATTCGGTCTTCACAAACTCCAGCGCGTCGGTCGTTACAAAGCCCATGTCGATATTCTTCAACCGGATGATGTCTATGAGATTCTGGGCCGAGCCCTTGCCGAGCACCGGCAGCACCCTGAGTTTGTCGCCGTCGTCGAGTACGGCCGCCATATCGGAGCCCATGATCGACATCGGACCGCCGATCGGCGCCGTAATCACCGTCACGGTGCCGGCATTGAGCGCGTCGCGTTCGTGCAACTCAACGCCTTGAATCGATTTGGCCTGCTGCGCCCTGACGCCGCTTGTCAGGACAGCGAGTACAATGCAAACGGCTGCGCGCAAGATTCCATGCATGGCGGCCTCTGTTCAACAGTTCGCGAGCGTCGGTAGCCCACGATGCGGCGAAAGTCGGCTGAATTTTGACTCAATGATGCTTGGCGCGCGGCGGAATTCGTCCCCAGCAGGCGCCGTTTGACACGATCGAGGAGTGCAACGCCCGGGGCGGGAAGCGCGCCAGGCTGGCGTGAAAACTTTTATGAGCCCCACGACAACAAGCACGACAACAAAACCGTCGGCCGCTTCCTACGGATCGAGTTCGGTATCCCAATAAAGATAATCCAGCCAGCTGTCGTGCAGATAGTTCGGCGGGAACAGCCGGCCGTTGCGATGCAGCTGATGCACCGTGGGTGCGAACGGCAGTTGCCGCGGAAACATCCGAGCCTGCTGCGGCGTCAGGTTTCCCTTGCGCAGATTGCACGGCGAACATGCCGCGACCACGTTTTCCCAGGTGGTCTGGCCGCCCTTGCTGCGGGGGATGATGTGATCGAAGGTGAGGTCGTCGTTGGCCGAACAATACTGGCAGACGAAGCGGTCGCGCAGGAACACGTTGAACCGGGTGAAGGCGGGATGCGTGGTCGGCTTGACGAAGGATTTCAGCGACACCACGCTCGGCAGCTGAATCTCGAACGAAGGGCTGCGCACCGCGCGGTCGTAGTGCTCAACGATATTGACGCGGTCGAGGAACACCGCCTTGATCGCGTCCTGCCACGACCAGAGCGACAGCGGATAATAACTGAGCGGCCGGAAGTCCGCATTCAGCACCAGTACCGGCCAACCGCCTTGCGAGACATGTGCGTTCAAGTAACGCTCCTGACCCCCGTTTTAGCTGCGAAGCAGCATGAACTGACATACTACAGGCAGCGTGACGGGATTGTGAAGAGCGTTGAGAGGCTTATCCGCCGCTCAGGCCTGGTGCGACTGGATTGCGCGATCGGCGTAAAGACCGCTAAATCGGGGCTGGCGGCGGGTTCCGGCCGCATACGGGCGCAGCAAGAATGGTCACGACGTCACGTTATCTTGAGGCGCCGCGCCGGCTGCGCGCGTTTGTTCGTGCCCATGAAACCAGCCTGGTCGTCCTCGCGGGGCTGATCGGAACAACAGGCGGATTGGTGGTGGTTGCGATGAGCATGGCGGTCGCCGGGCTTCACACGCTCCTGTTCGACATTTCGATCAGGGAGCGGCTTTCAAGCCAGCCCGGCATCGAGCCGCTGCGCGCCCTGTTGGTTCCGAGCCTGGGCGGGTTGGTGCTGGGGCTGGCCTTCCTGCTGTTGCTGCGCTGGCGGCCGGCGCGGGAGATCGATCCGATCGAGGCCAATGCCCTGCATGGCGGGCGGATGTCGTTTCGCGGCAGTGTGATCGTGGCATTGCAGACGGTGTGGTCCAGCGGCGTCGGCGCTTCGGTCGGACTTGAAGCAGGATATACCCAGCTTGCCAGCGGGCTTGCCGCCTCCCTGGGCCGCGGATTTCACCTGCGCCGCGCCGATCAGCGCATCATGGTCGGCTGCGGCGCTGCCGCCGCGATCGCCGGCGCGTTCGGGGCACCGCTTGCCGGTGCCTTCTATGCCTTCGAGCTTGTGATCGGGGGCTATACGCCGGCCAGCCTGACGCCGGTCGGTGTCGCCGCGGTGGCGGGCTATTTTGTCACCCATGGATTCGCGGCGCTGTCGCTTGGCATCGGCGTCGGTCCGGTCGGCGATATACGCGGGCGCGACCTTGCCATTGCCGCACTGCTCGGGATCCTCGCGGCGTTGTTTGGCATCGTCATCATGCGCGGCGTGGCGCTGTGCGAGACGCTGCTGTCGAAGACCGGACTCTGGCCGCCGCTGCGCCCTGCGCTCGGCGGTCTCGCGGTGGGTCTGCTCGCATTGCTGACCCCGCAGGTGATGTCGTCGGGGCACGGCGCGCTGCATTTTGCCGGCATCGTCTCGATGCCATTGACATTCATCGCGGTCGTGTTCGTGCTGAAGGCGATAGCGTCGGTGATATCGCTCGGCAGCGGCTTTCGCGGCGGATTGTTTTTCGCCACGCTGCTTCTCGGCGTGCTCGGCGGCCGCCTGTTCGCCGCCGGCTTTGACACGATCTGGCCCGGGCTCAACCTCGATCCGAACGTCTATGCGATCGTCGGCATGAGCGCGCTGTCGGCGTCGGTGATCGGCGGGCCGCTGACAATGTCGTTCATCGCGCTGGAATCGACCGGCAATCTCTGGCTCACCACGGCCGTGCTGGTCGCGGTCATCATCTCGACCCAGATCACCCGCGAACTGTTCGGCTACTCGTTTGCGACGTGGCGATTGCACCTGCGCGGCGAGACCATCCGCAGCGCCGCCGATGTGGGCTGGATCCGCGATCTGACGGTCGGTCGCCTGATGCGGCAGGATCTGACCACCGTGAGCGCCGACATGAGAATCGAACAATTCCGCGGCAAATTTCCGCTCGGCTCAAAGAACCGGGTGGTCGCGGTCGACGCCGCGGGCCGCTACGTCGGACTGGCGCTGGTGGCCGAAGCGCACGCGCCGGACATCGACGCGACGAAGGGCCTTGCCGGCATCCTTCATTATCGGGATGTCGTGCTGTATCCTGTCATGAACATCCAGGAAGCCATCGCTGTCTTCGACGCCGCGGAAGCCGAGTCGCTTGTCGTGGTCGAAACCGGCGGCGAACAGCGGCCGATCGGAATTCTCAGCGAAGCCCACGCGATGCGGCGCTATGCGGAAGAATCCGAACAACGGCGGCGCGAAGCCGTCGGCGATATCTAGTCAGCGCCGCGGAAAAGCGCGACAAGCAGGGTCCAAGCAGGGTCAACGTGCATCGCATAAGCACATCCCCGGGGGAACCCCATGCGCAGATTGCCGACGGTGATGGTCGCGACGCTTGTCGGCCTGGCATGGGCCGGCATGGCCGCCGCGCAAAACTATCCGACGCGCGCAATGACCATGATCGTGCCGTTCCCCGCCGGGGGAGCAACCGATACCCTGGCGCGATTTCTGGCCGAGAAGATGCGGGCTGTTCTCGGTCAACCCGTCATCATCGAGAACGTTGCGGGAGCCGCCGGCAGCCTCGGCGTCGGCCGCGCCGTCCGGTCCCCCGCCGATGGCTACACCCTGAGCATCGGCACCTCGACCACGCATATGCTGACGGGCGGCCTCTACGCGTTGCAATTCGATCTATTGAAAGATCTGGAACCGGTCATTCAGATCGGCAGCGAGCCGCTTTTGATCGTCGGCAGAAAGAGCCTGCCGGCGGATGATCTGAAAGGGCTGATTGCCTATCTCAAGGCCAATCCGGACAAGGCATCGGTCGGCATTGCCGGGGTCGGCGCGACCGGTCATCTGACCGGCATTTCGTTCCAGAAGGAAACCGGAACCAGGTTTCAATTCGTGCCGTATCGCGGCAATGCGCCGGCCATGCAGGATCTGTTGGCGGAACAGATCGATTTCATGATCGAGCCGTCGTCGAATTTCAAGTCGCTGGTCGGCGCCGGAAGCGTCAAGCCTTACGCCATCACGGGCCGGACGCGGTTGCCTTCGTCGCCGGATATCCCGACAGCGGACGAGGCGGGTGTTGCGGGCTTCTTTGCCTCGCTCTGGTACGGCCTCTGGGTGCCCAAGGATACGCCGAAGGATATCATCGCCAAGCTCAACGCCACCATGGTACAGATGCTCGCCGATCCCTCAGTGCAAAAACGCTTTGACGAACTCGGCATCCAGATCACGCCGCTCGCGCAGCAATCGCCGGAAGCCCTGCGCGGGTTCCAGAAGGCCGAGGCGGAACGGTGGTGGCCGATCATCAAGGCGTCAAACCTCAAGGCGGAATAGGTGGTGAAGTTTTTGCCGGCCCCTTACAAAGGCCACACCGCGAAATCGGCGCATTTGGAGTTTTGTTTGCAGCCATGAAGATTCACGCCATTCAGACCGGCTCCGTCCGGATCAAGACCGCGCAGGTCGAGGGGCAGGGACGTGGCCTGCCGCGGCGGATCGCAATTTTTACCGATCGGGACTGGACCGATTGGCTGCCGACCTATGCATGGGTCATCGATCATCCCGAAGGCATTATCGTGGTCGACACCGGGCAGGGCGCGCATCTGCTGGAATCCGGCAAGTCGCTGCACCCTTTTATCCGCTGGGAAGTGGTGTTTCGCATCGAGCGCGAACAGGAGATCGGTCCGCAGTTGCGCACGCTCGGCATCGGACCGCGCGATGTGAAACGGGTGGTCCTGACCCATTTGCATATGGATCATGACGGTGGCCTTGCGCATTTTCCCGACAGCGAAATCCTGGTCGCCCCAGGCGAATTGCAAACCGCGCGGGGAATGCTCGGCCGGATACGCGGCTATCTTCCGCAGCGATGGCCGACTTGGTTCGACCCAAAACCGCTGCATCTGGCGGCCGAACCGTCTGGTCCCTTCGCCAAGAGCCGTCGGTTGACGAAGGCCGGCGACGTCATCGCGGTGGCGACGCCCGGCCACACCGCGGATCATCTCTCCATCATTATCCAGGACAGCGAGATCACGTATTTTCTGGCCGGCGATACCTCATACAATGAGGAACTGATGCTGGCCGGCAAGCTCGATGGCGTCTGCGCGGACGAAGAGGTCACCGCTGCGACGCTGGATGCGATCAGGCGCTTCGCGCAATCGCGTCCGACCGTTTATCTGCCGACCCACGATCCCGGGGCCGCCGACCGCCTGGCCACCCGGAGGTCCGCGGGGACTGGATATGCGGCGTCCGCTAGATTTTCTCCAGCTTCTGCAGGCAGCGAACGATCGCCGGCATAGGCGTATCCGGAAAGCTGGTCTTCCAGTTGGTGACGCCGACTTCGCCGAGATAGATGTCGCCCTTCGAATCCCGCGCAATGCCGTGCGGTGCGAGGAATTTGCCGGTCTCGAGGCCAGGACCATCCTCGCCGCCCAGCCGTGCGATGCGCTTTCCCTGGGAGTCGACGATGGTCAGGCGGGGGCCCAGATTTGGCGCCTTCAGGTTGACCGGCATGCCCGGACCCAACTCGCCGATAATGAAATTCGGCTGCCTGCCGCCGCAGCAATGCAGTGCGCAGGGCCGGTGCAGATTATTCCACTGCGCCTCGTATTTGCCGTTGCCGTCGAATACCTGCACGCGGTGGTTCTCGCGGTCGGCCACGTAGACCCAGCCGTCCTGGTCGGTGACGATGTTGTGGACGATGTTGAACTGGCCCGGATCGGTGCCGGACTCGCCCCAGGTCTTTATCAGTTTGCCGTCAGGCGTGTATTTGTGGACGCAGGCGTTGCCGTAGCCGTCAGACACGTAAATTTCGCCCTTTGGCGACAGCGCCGTGTGGGTGCAGCGGTGGAACGGCTCGCCGCTCATGAACGGCGCCGGCTTGTTCGGGATGCCGATGGTCAGCAGCACCTTGCCGTCAACCGAGCATTTGCGCACCGTATGATCGCCATCATCGGTGCAATAGAGATTGTCGTCGGCATCGATGTGCAGCCCGTGCGCGCGGCGAAACAGCCCTTCGCCCCAGCTGGTGATGAAATTGCCCTCGCGGTCGAGCACGACCATCGGGTGGGCGCCGCGATTGAAGGCGTAGATGCGGTCCTTGCTGTCAACCGCGACGGACGCGACGTCGGTGAGATTCCAACCGTCGGGGAGCTTGGCCCAGTTTTCCACCACGCGGTAGCGATGCTCGCCCGAGCCGAGAATGGTCGGCATGTGTTTTCTCCCCTGATGTGATTCCGTGTTTGGATCGAAAGTTCTTCTTCGTCATTCCGGGATGCGCCTCTTGGCGCACGCCCGGAATCCATACTCCCCGTCGTGGTTATGGATTCCGGGCTCGCGCTGCGCGCGCCCCGGAATGACGAGATTTTGCATGTCAGACGAGAGCCGCGTCCGCCGCGCCCGCGCCCTGCGGCAGCAACCCTTCCTCGACCGCCTTGATCTGCAGCGCCAGATATTTCGAATTGATGCGGCATTGCGCGAGGCCCCCGGCGATGAACCAGAGGCCGGGCTGGCGGGTGCGCGTATACATGTTGCGCAGTTCCTGCTCTTCGCCGAATCCCCAGATCGGGCCGATGCGATCGACGACCTCGTCGCCGAACAGCTTGCGCACCAGTTCTTCCTGGCGCTTGTAGCCGGTCGCCAGCACGATCAGATCGGCGGCCAGCGTCTCGCCGCGCTTCATCCGCGCGCCCTCGGCGACAAAACCCTCGATATCGGAAAACTGCCTGAGCGCGATCTCGCCGCTGACGACGAGATCCGAGCAGCCCACGTTGAAATAATAGCCGCCGCCGCGGGTCAGATATTTGAACTGCCAGCCGGTGGCGCCGTCGCCGAAATCGAGTTTGAAGCCGACGCGCTCCAATCCATTGAGCAATTCCTTGTCCAGCCTCTTCGAGTGCTCGGTCACCATGGCGTGGCTTTTCCTGGCCACGAGAAGCGGCATCGAGGTCGCGATCAGGTCGTTATCGTCAAGCGTCCCCTCATTATACGGCGCATAGACCAGTTGCGCTGACGGTTCGATGCTGACGACCAGCGTGGAGCTGCGCTGAACCAGCGTGACGTCAGCGCCGCTGGAATGCAGGTCCTGCGCGATATCGTGGCCGCTGTTGCCGGTGCCGATCACCAGCGCTTTTTTGCCGCGCCATTCCTCGCCGTCGGTGTACTGGCTGGAATGGATGACCGTGCCGGTGAAGTTTTTCAGGCTGGGAATGTCAGGCAGACTTGGAATGCCGCTGACGCCGGTGGCCATCACGACGTGGCGCGGATGCATCGTGCGCTTGCTGCCGTCGGCCCGGCGTAGCACCACCGACCAGCGCGCTTCCTTTTCATCGTACGTGCCGCCCTCGAACTCGGTGCCGGTCCAGTAATTCAACTCCATGCTCTCGACATAGGCCTCGAACCAGTTGGCGAGCTTGTCTTTCGGAATATAGGTCGGCCAGTTCGGCGGGAACAGCATGTAGGGCAGGTGGTTGACCTGCACCTGATTATGCAGCGTCAGCGCGTGGTAGCGATTGCGCCAGTTGTCGCCGATGCGCAGCCCCCGGTCGACGATCAGGGTATCGACCTGCAATTGCCTCAGGCGGGCGGCGATGCAAAGTCCGGACTGTCCGCCGCCGATCACCAGAACGGCGGGATCGCTGTCGGCATATTCGGCCGCGGCTTTGCGCAGGTCGAGCCAGTTAGGGCCGCGAAAATCGCGCGAATAGGCCTGGCCGCGGGGTCGAGACGTTCCGAGTTGCTCCTCAAAACCTTTTAGCTCGTCGAGCGCCGTCAGCAGCGTCCAGGCTTTCAGCCTGTTGCCGTCGCCGGCATCGGGGATCAGCCGCAGAATCCCGTTGCCGCGGCCCTGCGCGGTTTCAAATTTGAAGATCGCTTCGATCGTGCTGGTGCCGGCGCGCGTCACCTTGCGCGGCGCCGCGCGATCGGGATCGATCCTGAATCCGCCGGGCGCAGCGCGGCCGGCGTCGGCTTTCAACGCGCTCAAGATGGCTTCCGCGCCGTTGATGGTCTGGATATTCCAGCTCAGCGCCAGCACGTCGCGCCAATGGCTTTCCGGATGGAACAGGGTTTTGAGTAGCGTATCGTCTGATGTCGCGAGTGCGCTTTCGAACTGCGTCAGCCAGTTTTCCGTGGCGATCGACACGTCGTCCGTTCTGTCGAGCATTCGCGTTTCCCGCCATTTGCCGTCTGTGCGGCGC
>WNFO01005874.1_pt1 | contig 10796 bp, 9 predicted proteins | sample 5400251 | NCBI WGS metagenome assembly WNFO01 (sample SAMN13153354, study PRJNA577476) | soil metagenome | isolation source: 100 cm saprolite under Madrone tree | place: USA:California | collected 2016-06-14 | reverse complement strand
CGGCGCGGGTGGCGGCCGCCCCCGCAATAACGCCCCTGGTGGGCGGCAGTCACGACTCCGACGGGAACACCACGCTCCGGCTGGGCGGTGCAGCCGAGCTCGGGGCTCCCGGGCCGGTCCGGGTCGGGGTGCGGGCGACCCGCGAGCAGGTCGGGGACGGGGTGACCCACGTCGGGCTCGACGAGCTCGCGCTCCGCGCCGCGGCCCGGCCCAGCGGCGCGTTGCAGATCGAAGCGGAGGGGGGAGCGACCCGGGTCGAAGCCGTGGGGGGTGCGGGGGCGACAGTCACGCCGACGGGCCAGCTGCGTGCCCGATGGCGGGATCCGATGGGCGGACCGGCAGTCGATCTTCGCGCGCGGCGCAACGTGATCGATGCGAGCCCGCTCCTCGTGACGAACCGGGTTGTGCGAACGGAGATCGGCGCCATTATCGAGGTGCCCGTCGCCGGTGGACTCAAGCTCCGCGGGATCGGCCGCACCGCCGCGTTGAGCAGCGCCTTCGACGTGAACCACCGGACGACCTTCGCCGGGGTGGCGGCGCTAGCTGTGACGCCGAGTGTCGAGGTGTCGGGCCAGGTCCACGAGATCCGCTACTCCAGGCTCAGTAGCGCGGGATACTTCGCTCCCCGCCTCATCCAGATAGCGCAGGTGGGATCGTATATCGAGCTCGAGACCGCCCGGTCTTTCGTGCTCGCGTTCGATCTCGGCGCAGGCGTGCAGCGCGTGGCGCAACAGGGTGCCGCGCTCGGGCCCTGGCGTCGCGCTTTGCGACTCTATTCGCTGGTCGCGGTGCCGCTGGCGCCGGGGCGCGAGCTCCGGTTCGAGCTGGACGGCGACGATTCAGGCGTTGCCACCGAGTCGGCGACGACCGCGCAGTGGCGCTACGTCTCGATGCAGCTGTCGCTGCGCGTCGCCCTGCCCTGACGCGTCACGGCCGGATCCCCTGAACTCCGCGCCCTCCCCGGCGTATACAGAATGGCGTAAGTTCCCGACCCCCGACCCCCGGACGCCTGAGGAGCATCGCATGCGCATCGCGTCGTTCAGCATCGTCATCATCCCTCTGCTCGTCGCCTGCGTCGCTCCGACCCCGGGTGCGGTCCGCCAGGGGCCCGACCCCGTCTCCACGCGCTACATCAATCCCGGCACTCTCGCGGCGCTGCCCGGCTTCACGCACGCGGTGCGCATCGGACCGACGCTGTATGTGTCGGGTGAGGTCGCGCTCGATTCGACGGGCCGGCTGGTGGGTCCCGGCGACCTGCGCGCCCAGGCCGGCCAGGCGTTCGCCAACCTGGCGACCGTACTGCGGATCGGCGGGGCGACGCCGGCCGACGTCGCCAAGCTGACGATCTACGTGGTGAACTACTCGCCCAAGGACCTCGATGCCATCCGGCAGGCGGCGCCCGATTTCTTCCCGCAGCGGAATCCCCCCGCGGGGGTCGTGATTGGTGTGCAGTCGCTGCCGCAGGAGGGGTTGCTCATCGCGGTGGACGCGACGGCGGTGGTGCGAGCGATGATTCTGCCACGCGACCAGCGTACAACGGAGCGCCCCTACTAGCTCACTTCCCGACCAGCCCCGAAAAGAACGGCAGCACGATGGACACGGCGATCAGCACGATGATGATCCATTCGAGCAGCTCCATGCGCTGCGTCGCCGCCCGGTCCGCCAGCTTTCCGTAGATGCCGTCGAGCGTCTGCAGCTTGCGCGTGATGCTCACGTCCCACTCGGCCAGGTGGAAGCGGCGCGACACGTGGCCGTACACCCGTGTGAGAAACTGCTCGCCGATCAGTTTCAGAGCGTTCGTCACCTGCTCGAACAGGACCGCGGCGTCGAGCTGCAGCCGTCCCAACCGTTGGAGCGGAAGCCGATAGGGACTCGGCAGGTACCGCCGCAGACCGGGTGAGCGGCCGAGCAGGCTGTAGGCCTGCTCCAGCGCTTCATCGAGCTGCGCGTCCAGGTAGCGCATCTCCAGCAGCTGCGTGTTGGCGAATTCGATTACCGCCCGCACATCCTCGCCCTCCGGGTCGAACAGCAGCGTCACGTCGGTGTCGATCAGGGTCGCGTCGTTCGGTGCGAACGAGAGGCGCGAGGCGAGGGCGTCGCTCATCTCCTGCTGCGACAGGGGGCGTGACTCGGCGCGCAGCACCTGGGCCACCGTTTGCGCGTACTCCGTCCACAGCATGGACGCCTCGAGCGGCTCGGTGAAGGCTTCGATCTGGAACACCACGTAGTCCTCGACGAAGTCGGCGAGGCGGGACCGAAGCGCGGCATCGCCGAGTGCCTCGACCAGCTGCTGCACGCGCCGCCGGGAATCCGCCTGGAGCTGCTCGTTGCCGTATAGGATCGTGCTCAGCCCAGGGAGCCCGCCGAGCGGGCCCTGGAGGGGGATGGCGTAGCTCACGGATACGGCGCCGAAGTCGTACAGCACGAACTCGACGTACGGTGCCGTCACGTGGTCACCGACGGTGAGGGACTCCGCCGGTTCCGTCACGCGCAGCGGAGCAGGGTCGTATTCGAAGAACGCCGGGGCGCGGCGCTTCTGCTTGACGGTCTGGCGCTGCGTCGCGCTCGCGAGCCGCCGCTCCGCCGCCGCGAGGTCGAACGCGTGCGCGACGTCGTAGGCGAACAGCACGTACCCGGTGCCTTGAGCGATGATCGGCGAAGCCATCCGTCAGTCCTCCTGCTCCAACGCTCGCCCCACCGCCGGCCCTTGCGCTAGGCCGGCCCCTTGCCTTCCCGTGCCACGGTCGGTGTGGCGAACGCCGGCGCCGTCAGCAGGGGAAGTCCCAGGTGCTCCCGCGCCCGGTTCAACGCGTCGTCGATGTTTCCGTGAATATTTTCCTCGCCCAGCTCGTCGTACAGGCCGGAGCGCTCGAGGGCGACGACGGGTTGGGCGTGCACGTCGGACAGGAGCACCAGCGAGCCGTCACGGCGGCTGCGCTGGACCAGATCCCTCAACGCGTGCAGCCCGGTCGAGTCGATCGCGGGGACGTGTCGCATCCGCAGGATCAGCACCTTGGGCCGGACCGCGATACGCCCCAGCTGCTCCCGGAACATTTCCGCGGCGCCGAAAAAGAACGGCCCGGTGATCTCGTACACCTCTACCCCCGCCGGCACGGCCCGCCGCCGCACCGCGTTGGGATCGTTCTCGAAATCGTCTTTGGGATCCTGCAGCTCGTGCGTGAGCACGCTGATGTTCGTCACCTCCGCCATGCGGCGCATGAACAGGAACGCCGCCAGCACCATCCCCACCTCGATCGCTACCGTCAGGTCCCACAGCACGGTCAGGAGAAACGTGGTGAGCAGCACGGCGACGTCGCTCTTCGGCGCACGGAACTCGGCCAGAAACGTGCGCCACTCGCTCATGCTGTACGCGACCACCACCAGGATCCCCGCCAAGGTCGCCATCGGGATCAGCCCGGCCCAGCGGCCGAAGAACAAAGTGATCAACAGCAGCGTGACCGCGTGGGTGATCCCAGCGACCGGCGTCCGGCCGCCGTTCCGGACGTTCGTCGCCGTGCGGGCAATGGCGCCGGTGGCCGGGATGCCGCCGAACAACGGCGAGGCGATATTGGCGACCCCCTGCGCCACGAGCTCCATGTTCGAGCGGTGGCGGCCCCCGATCATGCCGTCCGCGACGACCGCCGACAGCAACGACTCGACGGCGCCGAGCAGCGCGATCGTGAACGCCGCCCCCATGAGCCCGGGAATCTGCTGGAACGAGACCGCGGGAAGCGAGGGAGCAGGCAGGCCCGCGTTGATGACTCCGAACCGGCTGCCGATCGTGTCGAGCGGCAGGTGCAGCAGCTGCACGGCTGCCGTAGTAACGATGAGCGCCACGAATGGACTGGGAATCCGCCGGTTAATTCGGGGCCAGAAGACGATGATGGCCAGCGTGGCGACCGAGACCGCCACGGCCCACGGGTTGAGAGAGCCAAAATGCGCCGCAACCGACCGCCAGCGCGCCAGGAACTCGGCGGGCACCGGGCCCTCGAGCCCGAGGAAGTCCTTCGCCTCACCCGAGAAGATGATCAGGGCGATCCCGCTCGTGAACCCGATGGTGACGGGGTACGGGATGAACTTGATCGCCCCGCCCAGCCGCGCGAGGCCGAAGCCCACGAGGATGACGCCCGCCATGAGGGTCGCCATGGCGAGACCCTCCACCCCGTGTCGCTGCACGATGGCGTACACGATCACGACAAACGCGCCGGTCGGCCCGCCGATCTGCACGCGCGAGCCGCCCAGTGCGGAGATGACAAATCCCGCGATGATCGCGGTGAACAGCCCGCGCTCCGGGCCCACTCCGCTCGCAATCGCAAAGGCGACGGCGAGCGGGAGCGCCACGATCCCGACGATGATCCCCGCGCCCAGATCCGAGAAAAACTGTTCGCGGGTGTAGCCCGCGAGCGTGGTGACGAGCTTGGGTACGAGCCTGTCCAGATCCCCCGGCCGGCCAGCGACGCAGAGAATCTAACGAAGCCGGTTGCGGTTACCGGGCAAGGCCGACCAGGTGGTCCAGCGAGTACCGGCCGGGGCCCATGGCGGCCACCGCGAGCGCGGCGACGATGAGCACCAGGTTGTACTCGTATCCTCCGTTTTGGACGAAGAACCCCTTCGGCCCGTGGACCTTAGCGATCGCCACGGCCATCGTGGCCACCACCAACAGGCCCGCCAGGGGCGTCAGCAACCCGAGCAGAAACAGGAACCCGGCGGCGAGCTCACCACCCACCGCCAGCGCGGCCCAGACACGGGCCGGGCGGAACCCTAGGCTGCCGACGAAGCCGGTGGCCCCGGCGAAGCCCGGACCGCCGAACGCCCCGAATGCCTTCTGCGCCCCGTGGCCCAGGAACACCGCCCCGAGGACCAGCCGCAGGGCCAGCACTCCAAGATCGAACATCTCACACCTCCAGAATATGCCTCGAAATCGAGATATTTGACATCTAACAACCAGGGAACCATGTTCCCAGCGTAGGGGTTCCCAGAGGTGTCATGAAACCATCGCCCAGTGCGGACGTGCCGTTGCGGCTTTGGGTGGTGCTGGCCCGGGCGTTCGACGCCGTCGAGCGCCATTCGCGCGCCAGCATCGCCCGCTTCGGGCTCGGCACGACGGAGTTCGGTGTGTTGGAAGTCCTGTACCACAAGGGGGAGCTGCCGGTGTGCGAGGTGCAGCGACGCATCCTGGTGGAGTCGTCGAGCACCACCTATGTGGTGGATAAGCTCGTGAAACGCGGGCTGGTGCGACGACGCCACACCGCAACCGACCGTCGCGTCGTCCTCCTGACACTCACGCCCGCCGGGCAGCGACTCATCCAGCGCATCTTCCCGCCACACGCAGACGCCATGCGGCATGCCGTCGCCGCGCTGCCGCCGCGCGACCAGGTCAGCGCGGCGCGATTGCTGCGCGCGCTCGGCTTGGGCGCAGCCGGGCGACTGAAGGGTACCGCGCGAGGCTAGAGCCCCTGCCGGAAGCGCAGCCCCAGCGTGCGATAGCGGAAGGCTTCGCTCGTCACGTGGGCCGCGTTGGTGGCCGCTCCGCTGTTGGTGATCGAGCCGACCAGGGAAATCTCGTTGTTCGCGCCCCAGTCGCGTGATAGCGAGAGTCCGACATGCCATTCCGTCTGGTGCGCGGCCGGGGATGAGCCGAACGCTTGGACCTGCTGCGATCCCAACCCGCCGTCGGCTCGCAGGCCCCAGCGGTTTCGCTGCCACTGGTAAACCCCGCGACCCTCGATCACGCTGAACCGCACGGGCGTGAAGTAGAGACCCGGCCGTGGCTCGCGATATCCCATGACGCGGGCAAACGGGCCGACCTGCAGTCCTTTCACCACGCGAGCGAGCACGGCGCCCACCGCCGAGTAGCGGCGGTTCCCGTCTGAGAACCAGGCCCCACCGCCTCCCGCCGAGACAGACCATCCGGGCGTAGGCGAGGCGTCGACACTCCAGTCGAGGGCGTCTATGGTCAGATCCTGCTGCATGAGTCCGGCCGTCTCGTCGAATGGCGTGCGGCTGTAGCCGAGACCGACGGCTGTGTAGCGTCCGGGACGGAGCCCGAGGCCGATCTGCGCCGTCAGCGGCGTGCGGGCGGGTCCCCCGTCGGGCTCGACGCGCCGGGCCCCCAAGCCCGCGCGAAGCACGGCGCCCTTCCCCAGTGCCGCGATCCCATACCCACCAGCGCCATAGCTCGTGCCTGACGTGATGACGTTGCCTGCCGCATCTGCAAGTGTCGCGTGACGCCAGCCCGCGTGCAGGGTGCCGCGCAGATCGGAGCCGAGCGAGGCCGTGACTGTCGCCTCCTGCGCCACGAAATCATTGTTGTCCGAGTCGCTCGCTCCATCTACTTTCGTCGCGATCTCTGGCCGGAGTGCGGCGCGCACGGCACGTGCGAGATCACGCGCCGTGCGGTCCTCGGGCGCGACGGCGCGCGCCCGCGTCGCATAGACCTCCGCGAGATCCGGTTGACCCTTCCAGTAGAGCGTCTGAGCCAGCCCGACCAGAAGCTCCGGATCGTCGGGATGCCGTTCCAAGGCCTGGCGCCACACACGCTCGGCCCGGTCCAGGTCCCCGCCCCAGGCGATGGCGCGCGCCCGCCCCGCGAGCGCGTCGGCGCGGTCGGGGAATCGCGCCAGCACGGAATCGTACAGCGCCTCGGACGGCGCGTTCCTGCCGGCCCAGGCGAGCACCTGCGCGTGTGTCACCATGATGTCGGGATCGCGCGGATCGATGCGGCGCAGCCTGGCGAAGCGCGCCAGCGAGCGCACCAGCTTGCCGTCCCAGCCGTCGAGGATCGCGAGCCGGTACATCGCCCGCTCGTTGGAAGAGTCGGCGGCGAGGACGCGCTCGTAGCCCGCGCGGGCGGCGGTGTAATCCCCCCGCTGGAATGCCTGGTCGGCCGCGGGCAGCTGCGCCGCCAGCGGATGCGCGAGCAGCGCAGCTCCGAATACCATGGCGACGTGCCGCCTCACCACGATTCCCACACGTCCCGGATCGCGTCGTACGCGGGCTTCAAGCGCTCGTGCCACGTGGGTACCTCCCAGGTCGGCCAGGCGTAGGTCTGCTCCGGCCCCAGTCGCGCCACGACGCCGCCGTGAGCGCGGCCGAGCGCGGCCACCTCGAACCGAAACCCATCGGTCACCGCGGTCTCAAACGTCCCGTTCCGTCGGTAACGCACCATCACGTGATGCGAGGACGGATCGGTGACGTTCAGGAGCCCCCAGGCAATCCGGACCTCCACGAGCCCCGCCGCCCACTCCACGTACCAGTCCGCCAGGCTCGACTCCAACGACCGACCGTGGCGCAGCCGCCCGCGGTTTACGCCTCGGGCCGGGTAGGTCCGGCCGCTTCGCGCGATGCGCCAGCGGTTGGTCGTGACGAACAGCGAGTCGAACGCCCCGTCGCGCCGGGCCTGGTCGACGCCAGCCGCCTCATTATAAAAGCGATCAAGACCGGTCGGCCCCATCCCGCGCCGCGGCCCGAGGAACGGGTTGTACCACGGCACCACCATGAGCTGCGCGTCGCTCGTGTCGTTCAGGACGAGCGCAAACTCGGACCCCACCTCGCCTGTCGGCTCCGGCACGCCGGGCAGCCGGAACTGGCCGCGATCTCGACGGTACGTGTCGATCCCCACCACGTAGCGGGCCGAGTCGAAGCTGGGTCGGCCGGCGAGCGCCACATACAGATAGGACGGGTCGGCCCCGACGCGCAATACGAGCGAGTCGCCGCGGGCGAGCACCGGGAGCGCCCGCCACACGGCTGGGTCGCCCCCGGGCTGGGGCGTCGCGTCGGCCGACGCGCCGGCGTACTCACCCATGAGCCCGTAGTGCTGCTCCGCGTCCTCCATGTTGTGCCACAGACGACTCCGCTCCCCCGGGACTTCCAGATCGATCGTCACCCACGTGTGCTTGAACCATTCGTCGAGCCAGGCGAACAGCACCCCTCCCGCCGCCCCCGCCGCTCGGACCTCTCGCGTGAGCCGGGCGTCGATCTCGGCCATTTCGCGCTCGTCGTGCCCGCCGTGGCCCAGGCCGTCGGTCTGCAAGTGCGACACGCCACGTGAGGAAGGAACACCGTATTCGGCGATCAGAAGCGGTCGCCCCGCGTGATGCTGCTTGAGAGCGCGTAGATAGCCGAAGTAGCGAGACCGGCCCTCGCCTGATGCGGCGCCGTAAGCCGAATCGAGATCGATGAAGTCGGGATAGTAAGGGTAGGCGTGATACGAAGCGAAATAGCCCGCCAGGTTCGCGGAGGTGGCGTGCACCAGCATCGCGTCGAGCGATTCGCGGTCGTTGTCGTATTCCTTGAGCCGCGGATTGGGCGGGAAGCCGTAGCGCCGACGCAGCCGCTGCTCCTCCTCGAGCGTGGGCTCCGTCGGGTGTGAGAGCGGGTCGAGCGTGGGCCAGTTGGTGTACGCGATCGGCCGTTGGGCGTGATAGGTATCCCACTCGTACGCGACCAGGTAATCGCATTGCTCCGCCATCCACGCATCGGCCGGCGTGCCCCGATCCAGCGCGAGAAACCGACCGGCGAACGCTGTGCGCTCGCGCCGCCGCGCGTTGTAGACCCTGATCGAAAACGGCTCCCATTCCCGGCCGATGATGAACCCCAGGACGTGGTCCGACACGTCGCTCTCATAGCGGCCGAACGCGTGCCCCGGACGCGCCGCGATCACGGCGTGCCCGTGCACCAAGTCCACCACGCGGCGCATCTCGCCGCGGAAGTCCGCCTTCCAGCCGGGCGCATCGTAGTCGGCCCGCGGCGGCAGCTCGGTCCACACACCGTGCAGCAGCCACAGAGCGCGATCCGGGTGCGCGTCGTTCCACGTCTTGAGCGCCCGGTAAAACGCGGGTGGGAGAATCGTGTAGACGCGGACGACGTTAGCATGCGCGCCCGCGATCAGCTCGAGCCAACGGCCGTACGTCGAATCGTCGGTGGGAAAATCCGAGGCGAAGCGGCCGGGAAGGGCGACGCCGAGGTTGATCCCCTTCACGTAGAACGGTCGCCATCCGCCCTCGGTGCGGATCTCGAAGCCGTCTCCCGCGGTCCGCGCTGCCACATCAGGGTCGATCGGCCGCACCGCGGGGCGCCGCACGAGACCGCTGTCGATCCCGAGCGCCAGTAGCTGGAGTTCGGCGTCCTCATACCCGGGGGCGAGGCGTAGCGTGCGACGCCACGCGTCGGCCGCCGCAGCACGCTGGCCAAGACGCGAGCGGGCCAGGCCGAGCCCGTACCACGCCTCGGCGTCGCTCGCATTGCTCTTCACCGCCCCAAGGAAGCGTTCGGCGGCGGCCCGCGCCTCCCCCTGCCGCAACCGCACGAAGCCGAGGCCGACCTGCGCCCCGTGATCGCCCGGACAGAGCGAGTCGGCAACAGCAAAGTGAGCGGCGGCCTCCGCGATGACCCCTAGGCGATAGGAACCCCAGCCGGCATTCGTTTCGTCGGCCGCGCGCCCGGCGTGGAGACACGGGGCGGCAACCTGCGATCCGAGCGCCACGATCAGCACGAGCATTGCGGGTGGCTCAAGATAATGAAAAGCCGGCGCCCGGAGGCGCCGGCTTGAAGACAGGAGCCGCGCACGAATCAGTGGAACGTCACACCCAGCCCAAACTCTACGACGTTCTGCTTCCACCGCGTAAAGGCTGCTCCGAGACCCTGCTCGTTTACATCTCCCACCCCGCCGTACACGTAGTTCACTACCGGCGTGAGAGAGATGTCCCGGCCGACCCGGATGTCGTATCCCACGCCGCCGGTGAACCCCCAACCCGTGCCGTCGAAGGAGGGGCTCGTATTGACGTGATAGTTGGAAAACCCGAGGCCGCCCGTGACGAATAAACCGCTCTTCGCCTGGGGGTAGAGGTAAACCGACGCCGTGAGGTTGGTCATGGTCTCGGTGGCCGAGCCGTCATAGTGGGACCAGCTGTTGATCGCCCCGCCGAGCCGCACGTTGCGGCTGGGCGTGCCGCCGAGCTTTACGAATCCGATGATGCCATCCTTGCGCGGCCCACTGCCACAGTTGTCGCACGTGACGTTGGACGAGCCGTAGCCCAACCCGAACCCGATCCAGAAGCCGTCACGGCGCTGCGGGTACTGCGCCTGTGCCGCGGTCGCCGCGCAGGAAAGCACGGCAAGCAGCCCGATGAGCCTTGGTGCGTACATGGAGGCCTCCCTCCCGGGTGACGGGCGGGGGTGAGGGCGACTTCCATGCCGGGGGAGGCGAGCACGGGGCCCAGGTGGTAGTGTCCTCGTCCACGGTCAGCCGATCGTCCTTGTGCTCAGTGAAAGGTGATGCCCAGCCCCCGAATTGAAGACGCGCCGGTCGCGCATCGGCGGGTGTTGCGCCAGCCCCCGAAACGGCTAGCCCGACCGGATTGGGTGCTCCAGCCTGATTGCGTAACTCGCATAGCTGCCGTGACGCCATGAGCGCGACATCGTAGGATGATGTCGAATTCATGCATCTGATGCACGATTCCGTTCAAGGCCATCTTGGCTTCCGCCCGCACCGGCGAAGTCGGTGACGGGAAGATCTTCGTGCAGGCAATCGAGCGCGTGATCCGCATCCGCACCGGCGAGATCGACAACGCTGCGCTCACGGCTGTGAACGCGGACGCCGTGCAGCGCGCGGCGCTCGAAACCGCCCAGCACGTCGGGGCAGTCGCCGGCGAGGAGGAGTCATGAGCCAGATCTCGGCGGGCGACACCGCCTGGGTCCTCACTTCGTCCGCGCTGGTCATGGTGATGACGGTGGGCCTGGCGTTTTTCTACGGCGGCCTGGTGCGGCCCAAGAACGCCCTCAACACGATGATGATG
>WNFO01005873.1_pt1 | contig 10796 bp, 7 predicted proteins | sample 5400251 | NCBI WGS metagenome assembly WNFO01 (sample SAMN13153354, study PRJNA577476) | soil metagenome | isolation source: 100 cm saprolite under Madrone tree | place: USA:California | collected 2016-06-14 | reverse complement strand
CTTCCTTCGTAGGATACGCCGCCCTCCTGCTCGGGAGAGAGTACCCTCCGATGGATAAAATTCGTAATATCGCCATCATAGCGCACGTCGATCACGGCAAGACAACGCTGGTCGATCAACTGTTGCGCCAATCGGGCACGTTTCGCTCCAATCAAAAGATTGAAGAGCGCATGATGGATTCGATGGATCTCGAGCGTGAGAAAGGGATCACGATTCGCGCGAAGAACGCAGCTTTCCAGTGGAACGGCTATCGGGTCAACATCGTTGATACCCCCGGCCACGCGGATTTTGGGGGCGAAGTCGAGCGAATCATGAAAATGGTGGATGGCGTGCTGCTCGTGGTCGATGCGCACGATGGACCACAGGCGCAGACGCGTTTTGTTTTGCGCAAGGCGATGGAGAACAAACTGAAGCCGGTTGTTGTCATCAACAAGATCGACAGAGAAAACGCGCGCCCGCACAAAGTCCTGGACGAGATTTTCGATCTATTCGTCGAACTGAAAGCGACCGATGAGCAACTCGATTTTCCAATCGTCTACGCGAGCGCGAAGAACGGTTTTGCCATGCGCGAACTCCACGAAAACAACGAAGACATGACGGCGCTTTTTCAAGCGATTGTGCAACATGTACCGCCGCCAAAAATTTCTAGCGAGCCATTCTTTCAAATGCTCGTCTCAAATCTGCATTATAGCGATTACCTGGGAAGAATTGCACTCGGGCGCATCGTCAGCGGTCGCGTCGCAGTCGGTGACTCCATCGTCTGCATTCACCGTGATGGCCGCCATGAGCGGGCTACAGTCACGGCGCTGTTTACCTATTCGGGATTGGAGCAAGTGGAAATAAAACACGCGACCGCCGGCAACATCATTGGACTGGCCGGTTTCGAGGAAGTGTACATCGGCGAGACCCTGACAGATCGCGAAGAACGGGCGTCGCTTCAATTTGTGGATATCGATCCGCCTACGATTCGCATGCAGATTCTGGTCAACGATTCGCCGTTTGCCGGGCGCGAAGGAAAGTTTGTGACGGCGCGTAATATTCGCGAGCGCCTTATTCGGGAAACGCGCGGCAACGTCTCACTCCAAGTCAACGACACGGAAACCGCAGGCGCATTTGAGATCAATGCGCGCGGCGAGATGCAGATCGCAATTCTGGTCGAGCAGATGCGACGCGAAGGCTACGAACTGATGGTTTCTCGTCCCGAGGTGATTTTTCACCGGGCAGAGGATGGCACCCTGCTCGAGCCGCTAGAAGATCTTTATGTCGATCTACCGAACGACAATCTCGGTGACATTTTGCAATTGGTTGCCAATCGCAAAGGCGAGGTTGTCAGCATGGGCCATCACGCGACGCGCGTGTCGATCGAAGCGATCATTCCGACTCGTGGCCTGATTGGTTTCGAAACCGATCTTATCAACCTGACTCGCGGCGAAGGATTGATGAGTCATCTGTTTCGCGAATACGCGCCATTCAAGGGTGAAATCGATGGACGCGGCTGTGGCGTGATGGTGTCGATGGAATCGGGAGTCAGCACGGCTTACGCGCTCAACAACATTCAGGAACGCGGTCGGCTTTTCATTGGTCCCCAGGAAGACGTTTACGAAGGAATGATCGTCGGCGAAAACGCGCGACCGGAAGATTTGCCAGTCAATCCCTGCAAAGCAAAACATCTCACCAACATGCGGAGCCAGGGTGAAGGCAAAGGGATTCAGCTCGAAGCGCCGCTATACATGAGTCTGGAACGCGCGATTGAATACATCGACATCGACGAATATGTGGAAGCGACGCCGAAATCGTTGCGTTTGCGAAAGCGGATTCTCGACGCAACCGCCCGGAAGCGGGCGATTGTGATAGCTGCTTAATTCAGCTTACAAACCACGATTTTTCCGTCCTTCTCCGTGCCGCGTACGGCATGATTGGCGCGGTTTTCTTTCTTAAAATCCTCGCGGCGAAAACCTACCGGACACCGCGTGGCTTGCATCAAACGTGCCGCTGGTTAGGTTCGTCCGATGAACTCGCGTTTTGCAGCGTACGCCGCTTCGCTTTTAGCGGTCGCATTCCTGATCTCGGCTTGTGCTTCTTCGCGCGACGAAGCAGTCATCGAGGAGTCCACCGCCGCGCCAAGCGCCCCAATGCTTGGTAAACCAGTCTATACCCCAGGTGACACGGGAATGAGCGCAAGCCACGAAATGGGAATGGGAAGTGGCGGAAATGGGGTCACTCCTTACTAAAATGGCAGAAATGGGGTCAGTCTAGGGTAGTGAGGACTGGCCTTGCCCCGACTATTGACACAACGTGGTCAAACATTGGCGAAGGGAACGAATCACCTTTCTAGCTTAAACGCCACAGTCGCCAGCGGCGGCAAATGAATAAGGATTGAATACGGCGTCCCATGAGGAAACATCCTGGAGTTGGACGCCGTCGAAATTTCCAATGTTGCGGGGCGTAGCGTTCATCACAAACGCCGCCGCGTCGCGCGTCTATTTCTTTTCGCTTTCCAGAACGTCCGGCGTGTGAGTAACACGACGACGCTTTATTTGCTCCATCACGTCTGCGGCGATCATCTTGAGCAGATCTTGTTCCTGCGGTGACATGTCACGTGGTTTGGTATCCAGAATAGAGAGCGCTCCAACAGGAAAGCCATTGGGCCCGCGCAGAGGAACGCCGGCATAAAACCGCAGGCCTCGCTGCTTCAACCATGGATTGTTAGCAAAGCGCGGGTCTCGTGCCAGATCGCGGACGATCAGCACCTCGTCATTGGCGGTGACATGACCGCAAATGGAGACGTCGCGCGGAGCGCTGCGAGCCTCAGCAAGGTCGGGTGGCAAACCCGCCTGAGATTTGAACCATTGTCGATTTTTATCAATCAAGGTAAGAAGCGCAATAGGAACCCTGAATAGTCTGGTTAGGCGCTCCGTTACCTGATCGAAGTCTGCTTCTGGAGGCGTGTCCAAAAGATTTAATCCGTTCAATTCCGCCAGGCGAGCTTCCTCATCAGGTGGCGTCGGCGCAGGAAGCATTTCGACAGTAATTGGCGCAGTCGTTCTGGAGACCAAGGCAATGGCGTCGACTAACGAAAAAGCTACCTCTGTTACGTGAGCCAAGCGCAAACGCTCTTTTACCTTCTCCGCATTGACTTTGGAGCTCCAGACGCTGACGAGAATTGTTATGCCCGCAAGTCGCTCTCTAATTACCTCAGTTAAATGGCGAGCCTGAGCTATACTCGTCGGCGGTAAGGCCGATACGCAAACGCACTCGGGTCGAACGTTAATTGCGCGATCAATCAGTTCCTGGTGCTTAAGCCGAGCAGGCAGGTTTTCAGCTTCGAACCCTTGTTTTCGAAGTAACTGCACGAGCATTTCACCGACAAGCTCATCACGGTAAGCGCTCGCTGGAAGGCAAAGGAGACGGCTGCCAATCACTGGAGTTACCCCAGTGATTTCTCCGAGTTTTTGCTCTTGTGCGTCAGTCGGCGAAGCTTGCCAGCCACTAAAATCATCGATGACCTCGTGAATGCGTTGCAATGCAGAGGTCCTTTGCTCCGCTGTGAGCGCGCCATTGTGCGCGTCGTTTTCGACCGCTGCAATCGCCGGAATCAAAACTTTATCGTACAGGGCAATCAGTGATTCCGTCTCCGCATATTTCACGGCGAACTCTTCTGCGCTGTCTATCGAAAATGACAAAAGACGATGGTAAAACTCCTCATGAGGCGCCAGCGGTTGGTCCTCGCTGAGCAAGATGCTGAGGAATTCAAATCGCGGAACATGCCGCCCTATTACAGCCAAACACACTGTCATAGGAGTAGAGAGTACCAGGCCAACGGGACCCCACAGCCAAGTCCAGAACATTGCCGAAACGATCAATGCAACCGGCGACACGCCTGTGTGCGCTCCGTAAACCCATGGCTCAACAAAGTTCGACACGATTATTTCCAAAACAATGAAGAGCGCAATCGTGACGAGCGGTGTGAACCAGCTGGTTGAGATAGCAAATGAAAGTACCACGGGCAAGAACGCGCCCGCCCATGGTCCTATATAGGGGATAAACCGCAGCACTCCAGACAAGAGTCCCCACAAGGCAGCATTTGGGACCTGAATGAAATGGAGCCCAACGGTGATGCAAACGCCGTAACACGCGTTCACGAGAAATTGCATGGAAAGGTACCGCGACACACGATAGCCAGCATCTTCCATGGCACGGGTCGTCGCGCCGATCCGGCCCTGGCCAATAAGCCGGATCATCCTGCCACGAAGGTCTTCCCGCTTTAGCAGCATAAAAATTACAAGCAATAGCACCAGGGCGGCTGTCCCCAGGGGGCTAAGGATTGCGGTAATAGTCTCCTGCAATAATTGCGGAACTGCGTTTCGTCCTTCGATTATCTTGACAGGAATAGGGGTAGCGATAGGCGAAGCCGTTCTGGTTGAATAATCAGCAGCGGCTTGCCCCGCGCGTGGTGCTGGACTCGGTGCCACGAGTTCTTTTTGCAGCGCGTGGACGCTAGATGAAACTCGCGCCAGGGGGCCGGCAGCAGGGAGTTTTAACGATCGGATTTTACTCGTGATGTTCGCCTGGTAGCTAGGCAGTTTATCGGCTAGGTCGATGAGTTGGCGACCGATTACCCAACTCGCCGTTGCAAAAATGCCGAACATCACGGTGACCGTCACCAAAATGGCCGCGATGCGGCCGATCCAGCGCTCCAGGCGAGTGACGACGCGGGAAAGTAGAAATGTGATTAGCGTGGCCAGCGCAATTGGCACGAACACTGTGCGGCCGAAGTAGAGTGCAGCTACGACAGACGCCACGAGCAGGAGCGCCCAAATTCCATTCAGTGCGGCGGCCGGACTTACTGGCGAAGGTCGCGTTCGCATGCGTCAAGCCAATAGTCGGCTGCAGCCACGTTTATTGACCCGGCCATCGCAACCGTCCAACGACTGAGTGAAGCAGCCGGTACTTATGGAACCCTTCTTCCTCTCCAGCCGAAGAAAAAGAAGATCACGCACATCACCAGGAACAGAAAAAATAAGAACTTGGCAATTCCCGCCGATGCCGCGGCGATTCCGCCAAATCCAAGCAGCGCTGCTATCAGCACGATTATTAGAAAAGTTACTGCCCAACCCAACATTGTTTCACCTCCTTGTTACAAGCGAATCGCATCAACCCATGATGTTGGCTGTAAAGCGCTATTGTAATCCTTCTCGCTTATCTGAGTATTAATCCTAGGATTGTTTCTCGGGCCATAGCCATCAGGTACACCCGTTTGACCCTCGTTGTTTCCTTGTACTACCGCGATTGCAGTGAGCGCTATAAACCCCGCTGCTATGGCAGCGGCCACTTCCGTTTCGACAGATAATTTCATGTTCTACCTCAAATAGTTTGATCTCGCCCTCGCCGATCGACGACTTTCTCCTGCATAGCTCCCTTTTCGCCTTTTGAATCAGCGAGAGAACCGCTCGTTCACTAGGAAAAGCCAGTTCAATCTACTGAAACGAGGGCTTCCTTTTTGGATACGGTTCGAATTCCAGACCGCTAATGGATGTCCGCACGGCTACGTAGCTGCATGAGAGTTCAAACTCATTGAATGTCGCTGCGTGGATAAACTATTGCGAGCGATAGAGCTCTGATCTCTTCATGTAACACCACATCGTCGCAAAAAATTCTCCTCACGTGCCTCGTTAGTAGCACTTCGTTGCAACGACATCACTATCACGGACACTGAGGCTTGCTCGAAAAGTCTGTTTCCACCTTCGCGCGGGCTTGGAGCGCAGGCCACCTCGCAAACTCTGGTGCTTCTGATTTTTACCGATTGTTTAGGACGGTTTGCTCTGCGGGTTTGCTCATTTCAAGCTGTGCGCTGACTTTCTGGATTTGAGAGGCCTGCTCTTTGACGATCGCAGCGAGTGTCTTAATTTCGTTCTGGTGCTGCGCGATAGCCGCCTCGAAATCCTTGCGCTGCTGCGTAATCGTCGCTTCCTGTTGCTCGACCTTTCGATGTTCCTTGAGGAACTCATTGAGCAACATCGCGTTGATCGCTTCGTAACGCACCGTGTACGGTTTTCCCTCGGGATCGCGAGTAATCAGAGCGGGGTTGATCTTTTCCACTTCCTCGGCCACCAGGCCAAACTGCGGGACACCTTCGGGATCAAACTCTTTTTTGTAATGGAATGTGACTGGCTTGAGTGCGAGGATCGCTTCGCTTGCCTTGTCCATGGGCTTGATCCCATCCTTGAAGCGTGCTGATGAGGGTGTCGTCCCGAGTTGGCCATTTGCGTTTATGAAAACTGGCGTACCCATCGGAGCAGTCCTTCCCATAATACCAGCGATATATGTGGCTGTCTGGGTTCCTATCGTGCCAATGCGGATGGTGTTCGCCTCGCCAGCAACACCAACGTTCCCGACATCGATATTGTTGCTGCCCGTGGTGAGATTGCTACCGGCGAAATTGCCCAAGGCGATGTTGCCGATACCAGTTGTGTTATTTAAAAGCGCATCATAGCCGCTGGCGGTGTTGCTGTTGCCGGTTGTATTGGAGAAGAGCGCAAAATAACCAAGTGCCGTGTTGTTCGGCCCGGTTGTGTTGGAGAAAAGCGCGAAACTACCGGTAGCTGTATTCCGGATGGCGGTGGTGTTGGAAAAAAGCGCGTCATGACCATCGGCCGTGTTGTTGTTCCCGGTTGTATTGAAAGTGAGCGCTGCACGACCCGTAGCCGTGTTGCGTTCGCCGGTTGTGTTGCTATTGAGCGCGACAAAACCGTTGGCCGTGTTTCTAACGCCCGTGGTATTGCTGCTAAGCGCTATAGAACCGGTGGCCGTGTTAGAGTCGCCCGTTGTGTTGCTATTGAGCGCATCAAACCCTATGGCCGTGTTCTCCGTGCCGGTTGTGAGGCTGAAGAGGGCATCAGTGCCCTCGGCGGTGTTGTCGCCGGCGTAGCCTCCGTCCGGTGGTGGCGATAGCTGTGCTTGCACCGTCGGTGAAAGCGCGAAGGCAGCGAGCACGAGCGGAATGAAAAATAAACCGTATCGCAAAGGCGACCGGCTAATCGAATCTCTTGCGAGTGAAGTTGTCGTTTTTGATCTGAATGAATTCATAGTTTCCTTTTCTGTATACAAGGGTAAGCCACAAAACCGACGAAAACGGCTCATCGATTAACGAATTAGACGGATAATCGACTTCAGACTACATTCTTTTCGGCATATGGTAGGCGAGTCCGTAGTGGTCGAACACGTAGTAGGTTCGCCTGGCGACGCAGACGGAAGCTGTGGCGTAGATACCTGTGAATTGTCGGCTGAAACGTACGAAAACCTTCGGCGCCTGGCAGCGGAATATCTCAGGAGCGAGCGTGCTGGCCATACCCTGCAACCGACAGCCCTGCTCCACGAAGCGTTCTTGCGTGTGCTCAAACGGCCAGATCATGCCTGGCGTGACGAAGCACACGTTATTGCGTTTGCGGCACGGGCGATGCGGCGAATTTTGATCAGCTACGGGGTCGCACGCACACGTGGCAAAAGAGGCGGACCGTCAGCCGTCCGATTGCCTCTGGATGAAGCTCTTGATTTCTGTGTTGAACGCGATCTGAATATTGGCGCGGTTGACGAAGCCCTCGCAGCGCTTGAATTGGAAGATCCGCGGCAGGCACAAATTGTTGAACTGCGATTTTTCGGGGGTCTCACCGTGGACGAGATCGCATCCGCTCTCAAAATATCGCGTGCGACGGTTAAGCGTGATTGGGCCACGGCAAAGTTGTGGCTGCGGAGCCGACTATCCGACTGAGGCAGTAGACTTGCTAATAGCGTGAATAAGAAAGCTGAATCAACCGCGACGCAAATTAAGTCGAATCCGGCACGCTGGCAGCGCCTCAAGAACATCCTAGCCGACGCGTTGGAGGAGACCTCATTCGAAGATCGCACGGCCATGCTGAGACGATCGTGCGCTGATGACACGGCCCTTCTCCGTGAAGCTGAAAAGCTCCTCGCGGGCGATACCACGGCCTTCGAAGAATTCGCAGATCTCGCAGGGTCGCGCCTTAGGCGCGACGAACGCGACCGGATTGGAGAACGAGTCGGCGCCTATGCCATTGTAAAAGAACTCGGGCGCGGCGGGATGGGCGCAGTTTATCTTGCCGAGCGTGCCGATGGGCAATTTGAGAAGCGTGTCGCGATCAAGGTGATTAAACGAGGCACAGATACTGATGAAGTGCTGCGCCGTTTTCGAATCGAGCGGCAGATCTTAGCCAATCTCGAGCATCCGAACATCACGCGGCTTCTAGACGCCGGCACTACGACTGACGGCTTACCATACTTCGTTATGGAATTTATCGAAGGCACGCCAATCACACATTTCGTTCAGCGGGAAAACATCGATTTACGAGGCCGACTTAAACTCTTTTTGAAGATCTGTTCTGCAGTGGATCTCGCGCACCAAAACCAGATCATTCACCGGGATATCAAGCCTAACAACGTGCTCGTGAAGCGTGATGGCGAACCAAAGTTGCTCGACTTCGGAATCGCGAAGTTACTCAGCGTCGATTCTGATGACGGTGATAAGACAGTCGCGGTCGAACGCAGGCTTACGCCGATGTACGCAGCCCCGGAACAGAGCGCGGGGGAACCAGCCACAATCGCAACCGACGTATACTCCCTCGGTGCGCTTCTCTACGAACTTCTGACAAACCAGTCGCCGCGTAGTAGTTCGAATGGCAACCTTTCGCAAGACGAAGTAACGAGGCATTTAACCGAGCCTCAGCTAGCCAGGCACGCTGTTACTGATCCGCAAAGGAAACACCTGCTACAGGATCAACTCGATCAAATCGTGGCACGGGCGATGCGCAGCGATCCGGCACAGCGATATTCCTCCGTGGCGGAATTATCCGAGGACCTAGAACGATATCTCACCGGGGCTCCGCTTCACTCCGAGCATTTTTCGGGGGCTCTCTCTGCTACGAAGATCGCACGCGGGAAATTAAATGCCGGAGCCAGTTCGCGCCACCGCTGGCACATTGCTGCTGCGCTTCTTGGCGTAACTCTGCTCGTCGCTGCAGTCATTTCGCGTGGACCGACCTTTCGCTGGCTTGAGAAACATAAAGTCGGAGGCGCGGCTCATGAGACTTCGCCCGGCACAGTGGCTGACCGCGTCGATTCGATCGCGGTGTTGCCGTTCGCGCCGCTCGGCCAGGATATGAATGATGAATTGTTGGGGCTAGGCATGGCTGACGCGGTAATCAGCAGATTGAGTAATTTAAAAGAACTCGTCGTTTTGCCGACCAACGCAGTGTCGAGATACAAGGGACCCGCGAGTGATCCTCTCGCGGCTGGGCGCGCTTTAAAAGTGGATGCGATCTTGAGTGGAACCATCCAGCGGTCCGGGGACAAAGTCCGGGTTAGTGTGCAACTAGTTCACGTCGCCAGCGGCCGCACTATTTGGTCGAAACAATTCGACCAAACATTTACCGACATCTTCGGTGTTCAGGACTCGATTTCCGACAGCGTCGTCCGATCACTGGCACTTAATCTTACTACCGACGAGCAAAAGCAGCTGGGAAAACATTACACCACAAACGTCGCTGCCTATGACTCGTATCTGATGGGTCTTTATTTCTGGAATAAGCGATCGAAGGACGGGCTTGCAAAAGCGATCGACTACTTTGGGCAAGCAGTCCAGAAGGATCCGAATTTTGCTCTGGCCTATGCGCTGATGGCAGACTGCTACTACCTGCAGGTATTTTACGCGTACAAACCTGCGCCAGACACCATCGCCAATGCAAAGGCAGCAGCCGACCGCGCCCTGCTCCTCGACGATTCTGTTGCGGAAGGTCACGTTGCCAGGGCGATGGTTCAGTCATTGCAACATGAGCCTCGGCTAACGATGGAGTCACTTCGTCGCGCCCTGGAGCTGAATCCGAATCTGGCTACCGCACACCTGCGCTATGCTTGGTGCTTATGTTCCTTTGGTCAGCTAAATGATGCCGTCCGGGAAATGAAGCGAGCCCAGGAGCTCGACCCCCTTTCGGCAACAAACAGCACTGCCTTGGGAATACTGCTGACATTTGCGAGGCAATTCAATGGCGCATTGGCGTACTGCTCCAGGGCCGCTGAGTTGGAACCCAATAATTATCTTGTACGATGTAACCTTGCCATCACCTATGGGTTAAACGGGATGTTTCAGCAGGCAATCGATCAGTATCGCATGGCTGGCGAACTCAGCCCCGAGAGCAAGGGTGACATTCTCGCCTCGATTGCAACTATGGTGACTTCTGCAGGCCGTAAGTCGGAGGCGGACTCGATGATGCCGGAAATTCTGGAACTGGCAACAGCGGGCAAAGCTGATCCTTACAACGTCGCGATATTGTGCGCCGCGCGCGGTGATAAGGAACAGGGTTTCAAATGGCTCGCGAAAGCACTCGCGAATCGTCAGCTTATGTACGGAATCGTTAGGTACGATCCCCTGTTGGACCCGTTGCGTTCAGATGGCAGGTTTGCGCCATTGCTACGGCAGTACAACCGAGCTCCGGTAAATAGCAAATAGATAAATAGGGTCAGTCCAAAGGTCCAAAGGGTCACTCTGGGCTTGCCCTGATTTCTCGGACAGTGAGGAAGGGATAATTCAGTTCAGTTTGGATTCAAAGTTGATCGGGCTCTGGTAGTCAAGACTGGAGTGGAGTCTGGTGCGGTTGTAGAAGGTTTCGATGTAATCGAAGATGGCGGTGCGAGCCTGGGCGTGGGTGGCGAAGCGCTGATGATAGACCAGTTCGTATTTGAGGGAGCTAAAGAAGGATTCGATGAAGGCGTTATCGTAGCAGTTG
>WNFO01009870.1_pt1 | contig 10799 bp, 12 predicted proteins | sample 5400251 | NCBI WGS metagenome assembly WNFO01 (sample SAMN13153354, study PRJNA577476) | soil metagenome | isolation source: 100 cm saprolite under Madrone tree | place: USA:California | collected 2016-06-14 | reverse complement strand
CTTGTCGCTGCTCCTATGACACACGCTGCTGGCCTCATGTGCCTTCCAATGTTACTGAGAGGTGGTACGACATATGTGATTGACGGGGCGCAGGCACGAGCGGTAGCGGATGCCATTCGGCGGTGGGACATCACTGACCTGTTTCTTCCTCCGACCGCCATCTACAACATGCTGGACGACCCGGAAGTTGCCGCCAGGCGATTTCCGTCTCTGCGTTATCTCTTGTATGGAGCCGCGCCCATGGCGGTGAGCAGGCTACGCGCAGCACTCAAGCTCTTCGGTCCCGTACTGGTGCACGGCTTTGGTCAAATGGAAGCCATCATGCTGTGCAGCGTTTTGAGGCCTGAAGAGCACTTCAACGGTGGAGAGATCGCAGGCGACGAGCGGCTATCGAGTTGTGGCCGGCCAGCGCCGTTCGTGAACCTGGCGATCATGAGCGAGGAGGGCTCATTGCTGCCGCCGTGTGAAGTCGGGGAGATCGTCGTTCGTGGCGGCAACGTGATGCTGGGCTATTACGAGGATCCGCACGCAACCGCCGAAGTGTCGCGTTTCGGGTGGCATCACACCGGTGACCTGGGCTACCGGGATGTCGAGGGTTTCTATCACATCGTAGACCGCGCGAAGGACATGATTATCTCGGGTGGCTACAACATCTTCCCATCACAAATTGAGCTGCTCATCTGGAGCCATCCCGCCGTCAAGGATTGCGCCGTCATTGGTGCGCCCGATGACAAATGGGGCGAGGCCGTGACGGCCGTCATCGAGCTGAAAGCCGGCACCGAGGTTTCCGCTGAACAGATCATTGAGCTATGCCGCTCGCGCCTGGGACCGATCAAGGCACCCAAGCAGGTGCATTTCTGGCCAGATCTGCCCCGCAGCGCGGTCGGCAAAGTTCTCAAGCGGCAGATCCGGGAGCATTTCTGGATCGGCCGCCTGAGGCGGATCTGAGGCGCCCATGCCTGAAATCTTCGTTGCTGGCGTTGGCATGACCCCATTCGGACGTTTGCCGGAGCATGACGTCAAATCTCTTACTCGCTGGGCAGTGAGCGATGCGATCCAGGATGCAGGAGTAGAGTTGCGCGACATCGAAGTCGCGTACTTTGCAAATGCGGCGCAAGGACACATGGAAGGTCAGCATATGATTCGAGGCCAGTTGGCGCTGCGGGCTATGGGAATCAGCGGTATTCCGGTCATCAATGTCGAGAATGCCTGCGCCAGCGCGAGTACCGCCCTCAACCTGGCAGTCAATGCCCTCAAGGCCGGACAGGCGGATATCGCCTTGGCTGTAGGCGCTGAGAAAATGGTATCCGCCAACAAAGCATTGATGTTCGGTACCTTCGACAGCGCCTGGGATGTCGCGACGGTCGAGAGGAACAAGGACGCGCTGATTCGGCTGGGGCGGCTGGTCGAGGTGCCTCCGGGCAGCATGTCCGATAAGCCGTATAGCGTGTTCATGGACGTGTATGCCGCCTTTGCGCGCGATCATATGTATCGCTACGGAACGACTCGCAGACAGTTGGCAATGGTTTCCTCCAAGAACCACGAACACTCGGTCCACAATCCCCTCGCGCAGTTCCAGAAGCGATTCACAGTGGAGGAAGTCCTGGCTGCTCCACCGATCGCATATCCACTCACGTTGCCGATGTGCGCCCCGGTTTCGGATGGAGCCGCGGCAGCAATCCTGGTCACAGGCGAGGGACTGAGGCGGCTAGGGACATCTCGATCGCGCGCCGTTCGTGTACTGGCGTCTGTGGTGAGGACTGGAACGGATCGAACCGAGAACGAGCCTGAAGATCATTGCACGGTACATGCGGCTCGTCGCGCATATGAGCTCGCAGGAATCTCCCCTGCAGATATCAGCGTTGCCGAAGTGCACGATGCGACTGCCATGGGGGAAATCATTCAGATTGAAAATCTGCAGCTCGCCAGTCGAGGCGAAGGAGGCGTCATCAGCGAACGAGGAGATACCCGGGTTGGTGGCCGCATACCGGTCAATCCATCCGGAGGTTTGGAATCCAAGGGCCATCCGATCGGCGCCACCGGGTTAGCTCAGATTTATGAGCTGGTCGCGCAGCTTCGCGGCGAGGCAGGGCGCCGCCAAGTGAGCGGCGCTCGGATAGGAGTCGCTGAGAATGGTGGGGGCGTCATCGGCGTGGAGGAAGCCGTGGCGACAGTCACGGTGCTTGGCACGTGAGCCGCGCTCCTTCGACGTCAAAGCGCTTTGGCCACGCACGACGGTGGCCACTGCTGCAGTTGAGAATATGCTTGGCGGTGAAAGCGTGATGCGGCGCTCGCGTAAACCTGAGATCGTGGCTGACGCCGCATATGCGATCTTCAATCGCGATGCCCGCCGGTACACGGGACGCTTTGTCCTGGATGAGGACGTTCTAAGGGAAGAGGGTCGTCAGAGCTTTGCGGAGTACCAGGTAGATCCGACGCAGGCGCTCGAGCCTCACGCGTGGCATGCAGTCGCCGGTGACCCAGGCGCCGGGTGGAGTTCCGGACTTTCCTTTGGCGGTGATTCAATGAGAGGACAATCTGGCTGTCATGCGCCGCAGCGGACATCCAATTCCGGTTGGCGCCGGAAGAGAGGACGGGAATGCCGACAAAAATGTGAGTGAGTCCCGTCTCTCTACGCGCCCGTCCGGTGGATGTCGTGGGTGCTGATGCCGTCGTTGTGTTCGGGCATTATTAGCCAGTCTTTATGTTGCAGGGTGTTGCGAGTGTCGTGATAGCCGCTGCGCCAGTGTTCCTTCATGGAGAGGCGACTGAATTCGTAGTCTTTCGCGTCGCCTTCCCAGGGTTTCTGGCGATAGATGAGTTGCATGATGTTGATGGCGGGTAGCTGCGCCAGTTCGGCCTTTTGCGCGCGCTGAGCATCGGAGAGTTTGTCTTCCGGAATCATCGAGAGCGCCTCATAGAGCGCCTGCTGAAGTTTGTGGGTTTTCACAAAATAATCGGTGATGAGGCGCGTGCGGGACGAGTATTGGATGTCCTTGGTGCGCGACATCACTTCGGGCATGTCACGCGGGATTTCGCCCCTGGAGCTGAACAGATCGACTTGGAAGACGAGGGTGTTCCGTGAGCCGCAATTAGCGAGAAGATGCATGAGCGGAGTGTTTGAGACCAGGCCGCCATCCCAATAGTATTTTTTGCCGATGTGCACCATGGGCAGCGCCGGGGGCAGTGCGCCGCTGGCCATAACATGCTCCGGGCCGATGGTGATGTTGGCGTTGTCGAAATACGCGAAATTGGCGTTGGCGACGTTTACCGCGCCCACCGCGAAACGGACTTTGCCGCTGTTGAGCAGGTCGAAATCGACGAGTCTTCCCAGCGTTTCGCGCAACGGCGAAGTATCGTACAAAGCGGTAGCTCCTTCCGAGCCGCGCTGGGCGAACCATGCGTTGATGGTATTGGGCCTGAAGAAGCCCGGTTGACCGAACAGCATGGCGTTCATGGCGGAGAAGGCGTTACGGTATTTTCGCAGCGCGTCGCCATCCGGCCAGACGGTGAAGGGGTCGCTCGCGGTAATGGTGGTCCAGAATTCCTCGAGCCGTTCCAGCCGGCGTTCCGGCGGGTTGCCGGCTATGATGGCGGAGTTGATGGCCCCGATCGACACACCGACCACCCAGTCGGGTTCCAGTCTGGCTTCATGCAGCGCCTGATAGACTCCAGCCTGGTATGCCCCCAGAGCGCCGCCGCCTTGCAGGACCAGGCTGATGCCCTCGCAGTCTTTCGGCCGACCGAGCGGCTCGAGATTGTCGGCAAGGGGCTTGTGCTGCGGGGTTCTGGGATCGGTTGTCACATCCATGCCAAGTGTCTCCGCGCGAATGCCGTGCGTCTCGCAGACGACACCACACCGCGCTATAGATTAATGCGCGACCCAGCCCCCATCAATCGGCAATGGAACACCAGTGATGGTTGCGGCACCATCGGAGCACAGAAACACGGTCAGTGCGCCGATTTCCTCGGGCGTTGAGAATTTCAGCATCGGCTGAGTCTCTTGCAGCATCTTCTTCATTTCGGTCGGGACATCCGTGCCGGCTTGAATGGCCCGGTCCTCGAGCTGATGCTGAACCAGCGGCGTCAACACCCAGCCCGGGCAAATGGCATTCACAGTAACCGCATCATTCGCAAGCTCAATAGCAGCAACTTTGGTTGCTCCCACCACGCCATGTTTGGCCGCGACATAAGCCACCTTATACGGGCTCGCCACCAAGCCATGCGCCGAGGCAATGTTGATGATGCGCCCCCATTTCTTCGCCTTCATCCCGGGAATTGCCGCCTTCATCCCGTAAAAGACCGCCGAGAGGTTGATCGCAATAATCGCCTCCCACTTGGCCTCCGGGAATTCCTCCACCGGCGACACAAACTGAATTCCGGCATTGTTCACCAGGATATCGAGGCTGCCCAGATCGTCTTGCGTCTTCTTCACGATCGCCGCCACCTGGCTCGGCTTGCTCAAATCGGCACCATCATATTCGACTCGAACACTGAACTCCCTGGCCAGATCAGCGCGCAATTTCTCAATCTCGCCGGCGTCACCAAAACCATTCAGCATAATATCGGCACCCTCGGCCGCCAAAGCACGTGCAATTCCGAGCCCGATGCCACTCGTCGAACCGGTGACCAACGCCACCTTTCCTTTAAGAGCCATGTGTCGTTCCTCCGTTAAACAATCAAGCGAGATAGTCGTGAAGAACCCTGCCGTAAGGCAGCGTCAGGTCGGCACATAGGTGCTGTCCGTAAAGAATTTTCCGTACCGGTAAATCCGCCAGCCGACAATTGGCATGCGGCACCAGATGCAGACGCGCCGCACCGGTAAACGCAAATTTCAAATCGATTTCCTCCAGATGATAGCCCACCAGCTGGGCAATTTTTGGCGACCCATCGACGTCGGGAATAAACTTCAGGTTCACATTCAGCTTTTTCATTCCCGCGACGGTTTTCGCATGGTCCATCGGCGTCGCTTTGTACACCATTGTTCCCAGCGCAACCCGCTCCTCGTCGTAATGCAACGTGCCGGTCAGGGTCTCGTGAATCACCGACAACCGCGGGATGCCGTATTTCTTCGGAAACCCCCAGATCTCACGCCCGCCGGTCGTCGGCGACTCATCATCCAGAAACATCATGCAGCTGTAATTGCATTTCACGCCATTATACAGCGCGGCAATCCCGCAGCCGCTCTCCTCGTAATCGCCAAACCCCGTGGAATCCGGCATTTTCATCCACTCGAAAAACACGTCGTTCCCGTCCGGTTCCAGCGGCTCCGGCAAAAGCGCTCGCAACGCATCCGGGTCCGTCTCGTAATGGATCAACAAATATTCGCGATTTATAAAGCGGAACGGGCCTTTCGGGTAGCTTGGGCTGGCAAGCGGCATCGATGAGGCGCCGAGAATTTCGTCACGGGTCAATTCAAGTCCTCCGTACTCCGGTGTCTTTGTTAGAGTACCCGAGGATTAGCGCAAATCCGATCAACACAACGACCGCAACATGGACCGCGGCCCGCCACAACGGCTCGCAAAGAAGAGGATCCAGACGTTTGAGGGCGGCCGCCTCGCCGCCGATCGTAAGGCACACGCGCAAACGCATGTTGTCGACTGGAATGGGAAACGCGGCGGCGATAGCGTTCAATGCGATGCGCTTCGGATAGCGTGGATAAATGTCCATGCGGTAGAGACTATAGTACCGAAAATTCGGATAGGGAAGCCATCCTCTCGCGATGCATTATATCGGCTCCGACGATACATTCTAGCTGCACACTCACCAACTGCAGATGCTGTGTTCGGCCTGGAACCGCACGGCGGCCGGCTTTTGCCTTCCCGGTACCGCGCTTCGGCGCGACATCGCCCCCGAATTCGCACGCTACCTGATCGAATTCCCTTTCGGCGACATCTACAGTCGCCCGGGACTTGATCTGAAATCGCGGGAGATTGCGACTATTGCGGCTTTGGCAGCCATGGGTAACGCCAGACCGCAGCTTGAGGTTCACATTGCCGCGGCGCTTAACGTTGGTTGCTCTCGGCAGGAAATTGTCGAAGTGATGATGCAAATGGCCGTCTATGCGGGCTTTCCCGCCGCACTTAACGGGATATCCGCGGCCAAAGACGTGTTCCGCCATCGTGATGCTGAAAACGATGCAAGGCACGAGGGCTAGGTCGCGGGGCCTGATCGCTCCGTCATCGGACAATGTGGGTCCCAACCGACGTTGTCGGGCTGTTCTCAACTAATGTCGGCTTGTTCTTACCTCGCCGGGGACTTGCGAGTCTGTGCACCGGCGGCGGTGAAGCTACGGCTGGGCCCGTCGAACTCATCGCGTAAGTCCAGCGGTGGCCGGGAGCGAAGGCGCCGCAATCCATCCGGCCGTCTATCGTAGGCGACGATATCCGGACCTGCCATGTCCGCCTTGTATGGTTCGGCGAATCTGACATTCAGTCGCCACAATACATCCGCTCGAGCGATACATCGTATCTAGTTATATGGGCTACCGGGCGCGAAGCCCCGGCACTAGTCTCTCCGAGCGCGAATTCGGTGTGGCCAAACCACAAAGACCTACGCACGCGCTGCAGCTCACGTCTGTTTGGTTAAGGAGTACTCGTCATGGCAAGCTCAATCCCTCACGGCCCTCGCTCAACGGCAAATCAGGTTCTTGCGGGCGTGGATCTCACAAGAAAGTGGATTTTAGTTACCGGATGCAATGCGGAAATCGGACTAGAGACCATGAATGCATTGGCTGCAAACGGCGCGCACGTTTTCGGACTCGCGAGCTCATTGGCCGGCGCGAATAGTGCCTGTGAGCAGGTTGGTCCACGCGCAACGCCCGTCGTGTGCGATCTAGCCGATCTCGATTCGGTGGCGGCCGCGGCCGAGATGATCAGAGGTCTTCACGTTTCACTCGATGCGATTGTTGCCCATGCGGAGGTGGCAAGTCCACCAACATTGCGCACGCGATATGGAGTCGAACTTCAGTTTCTCGGCAATCATATTGGTCACTTTGTTTTGGTGAACCAGCTGTTGGATCTCGTGCGCAACGGCACCGGGCGCATCGTCATGGCAAGCGGCGGCGGGGGCGTCGCGCAGACACCTCCTGAGGGGATCATGTTCGACAATCTCGACGGTCATCGATTTTACGATCCGGCGATATTTTATGGACAATCCAAGTTCGCGGTGGCGCTGTATGCGAAGGAGCTATCGCGTCGATTGCGCCGACGTGCCATCGCGGTCAATTCGCTGCATCCCGGTGCCACCAGTGGGACGGGTCTGCGCAAGGACCTTTCGCTTCCCTTGCGAGTGATGCGATCAACGGTGCAACAATTCATGAAGTCGGCGGGCCAGCGAGCGGCAACAGGGGCGTTGCTTGCGGCCAGTCCCTGTGTCACGGGAATTTCCGGCGAATATTGGTCGGACTGTCAGGTTGCCGAAGGGAATCCACTATTGAATGACAGCCAGCTTGCAAAGCGTCTCTGGCGGGTCTCCATGCAGATCGTGGAACGAATAACGAGTGCAACTCGAACCAACGCCGGCAGCTGGCTGGTCGGCGCGAGGCCATCCAACGTTGATCTATTAAAACTATAATGTATATATCGAAATATATAGGCTACCGAGGTAGACGATTCGACACCACCCTTCACTCATGCAAGCAAACACCTCCCTTGTTTTCCGCCGCCGGCTCAGCGCATCGGAAGCGCGGCAAATGAGGGGAACGGAGTGACCGGCTTTTGGATTCCATGGCGCAAGGGAAGTGCTCTTCTCTGCTGTCTCCTGATTGTTGTCCAGTGCGCTGGATGCGCGCAAAAGAGGTCGCCGCCGGGGGCTGCCCCGCAGGTGCAGGTCGCACGGGTAGTCCAAAGGGATGTCAGCATCTATAGAGAGTGGGTGGCGACGCTCGACGGGTATGTCAATGCGCAAATTCAACCGCAAGTCAGCGGGTACCTGATCAAGCAGGATTATCCGGAAGGTTCCTTTGTCCATAAGGACGACGTGCTCTTTGAGATTGATCCTCGTCCATTTCAGGCCGTCTTGGACCAAGCGAAAGCGCAGCTCGCACAGGCAGAGGCGCAGCTCGTCAACGCCACGCTCAACGTCAATCGCGACATCCCGGAAGCCGAGGCGAATGCCATTGCGCGAAGCCAGCTTGAGGCAGACACGCAAGCGCAATTGGCCGCGAAAGCGACCGTAGCCGCCAGCCGTGCCGCGGTGGAGCAGGCGGCTCTGAATTTGAGTTTCACGAAAGTACGCTCGCTCATCAGCGGAATTGCCGGCATCGCGCAGGTTCAAGTCGGCAATCTCGTTACGCCATCCGCTGTGCTTACGGGCGTATCGCAGGTGGATCCCATCAAGACGTACTTCCCAATCAGCGGAGAAGAATACCTGCGGATTGCCGACAAGATTCACCCCGACACGGTGAATCTACTGTCGAGCGCCGCCGGGGCAATACGCCAAGGTTCGTGCCGTAACGCAGGTCCTCAAGGGCGCATTGCTCATTCCGCAGCGGGCCGTATCGCAGCTGCAAGGATCAGCGCAAGTGGCTGTGGTGGGAAAGGATAATAAGGTTACCATACGCTCCGTTCAAACCGGCGAGCGCGTCGACACCATGTGGGTGATAACAAGCGGTTTGATCGCGGGCGACCGGGTCGTCGCGGAAGGCGCTCAAAAAGTCAAGGATGGCGGCACCGTCACGCCCACGCCGTTCACGTCTGCATCCGGCAGTAACTGAAATATGTCCAAGTTTTTCATCCATCGGCCGATCGTGGCCATGGTGATTGCGATCCTGACGGTCATCGTCGGTGCCATCACCATTCTCGGGCTGCCCATCTCGCAATTTCCCAATATCGTCCCCCCCGAAACGAAACTGCAAGCCACGTTCGTCGGTGCGGATGCGGAGACCCTCGCGCAATCGGTTGCCACACCCATCGAGGAACAGATGAGCGGTGTGGACAACATGAACTACATGTATTCGGTGAATGCGACGGCCAATGGCCAGACGACCATGATCGTGGATTTCGGCGTTCAGACGGATCCCAATACGGACCTCATTCTGATGCAGATTCGCGAGACTCAGGCAGCATCCCAACTGCCATCCAGCGTAACACAGTACGGCGTGACCATACAGAAGGCCACGACCGCACCGCTGATGATCGTGGCGCTGTATTCTCCCCACGGCACCTACGATGCGAAATTCCTCGCCAACTATGAATACATCAACCTCAACGATCCCGTCACCCGGGTTCCGGGAATTGCCAGCGTGCAGGTGCTCGGCGCCGGGCAATACGCAATGCGCATGTGGCTCAAACCGGATGCGCTCACCAAGCTCGGCATTACCGTATCCGACGTCGTCAATGCGGTGCAATCACAAAACACCGTAAACCCCGCCGGACAAATGGGTGGTGAACCGGCGCCTAAGGGCCAGGAGTTCACCTACTCGGTGCGGGCGCAGGGACGTTTGACGACGCCGGAACAATTCGGCGACATCATCGTCCGTGAAAATCCTGACGGCGGCGCCGTTCGGGTGAAGGACGTGGCACGGATCGAGCTCGGCGCCCAAAGCTACACGTTGATGGGCCGCATGAACGGCAAGCCGAGCGCCATTCTTGCCGTCTACCAACTGCCTGGCTCCAATGCCGTCAATGACTCGAAAGCGGTCCAAGCGCTGATGGCTCAGTTGAAGAAGAGCTTTCCGCCGGACATGGACTACGCCATCGCACTGGACCAAACGAAAGCGGTCACAGAAGGTATGCGGGAAATCGTGCTGACGCTTGGCATTGCGATGGTGCTCGTGATCATCGTCGTCTATCTTTTTCTCCAGGGCTGGCGCGCCACGCTGATACCGCTGCTCGCCGTCCCCGTGTCACTGGTCGGCACTTTCGCATTTTTCCCGCTGTTCGGCTTCTCCATCAATACGCTGTCGATGTTCGGCATGGTGCTGGCCATCGGCCTGGTTGTCGACGACGCGATCGTGGTGGTCGAGGCAGTCGAGCGCCATATTGAGGAAGGCATGGCGCCGAGGACTGGCAGAGCAGGGCGTTTCGTCCGCGGCGATTTTTGGGATTTCCATTCTATTTGTATTCCTGATTCTGGCGGCTCTCTATGAAAGTTGGGCGCTGCCTTTCAGTGTGCTATTGAGCACGCCCGTGGCCGTCTTCGGGGCTTTTGGAGTGCTGTTTTTACGGCGTTTGTTCATGCAAGCCTTTTACCCGGCGTACATGGTCGACATGGAAAACGACGTGTACTCGCAAATCGGCTTGGTGATGCTGATCGGTCTGGCAGCGAAGAACGCCATTCTGATCGTGGAATTTGCCAAGGACGAGTATGAGAAGGGTAGGGCGCTGGTGGATGCCGCGCTCGCCGGTGCGAGGCTGCGTCTGCGGCCCATCTTGATGACCTCATTCGCATTCGTATTCGGCTGCGTGCCCCTGTGGTTTGCCTCGGGTGCCGGGTCCGTTGCGCGTCGAATCATGGGCACCACGGTAATCGGTGGCATGCTGGCGGCGAGCGCGATCGGCATCTTCTTCATTCCCGCGATTTTTTATGTTGTGGAAACGCTCTCAGGCGCAAAGCGCAAGGGTATGACTCCTTCCGCGGCTGCGGATCCGGCGGAGACCACCTGAAGTGAAAGCTTGGGTATCCCTGACATGCGGACTGCTGCTCGCCGGGTGCATGGTCGGCCCGAATTACCGGCGACCAGCCATCGATGCGCCCGGTGTCTACCGCGGCGACAGCCAGTCCTCGCTTGCCTCATCGGAACCCCTGGGCGATGAAAAATGGTGGGAATTATTCCAAGACCCCGTGTTGCAGCAGTT
>WNFO01005865.1_pt1 | contig 10801 bp, 17 predicted proteins | sample 5400251 | NCBI WGS metagenome assembly WNFO01 (sample SAMN13153354, study PRJNA577476) | soil metagenome | isolation source: 100 cm saprolite under Madrone tree | place: USA:California | collected 2016-06-14 | reverse complement strand
AACAGAAGACGGATTCGGGGTTGAACGCTCTACTAGAGTCCTGGATCACGGTTTCAAGTCCAGACGACCATGGCTTTATTACTGATGACCTCCTGGATGTAATCACTCCGGAACACCGCGAGCTGTGGGAGAAAGCAAGATATTGTGTGCAAGTGGCATTGGCGACCCTAAAGAATGAAGCTCTGCGGTCGGTGTGCCGTTCGGGCCCACTGGCGTTGACCAAACCCCAATCTGTGATGAAGCGATGGATGACGAAACTTGTACACTTTACATAATATGCGTTTATTTGCGAATACTAGGTGAGACAGATTCTCTCTCCAGTATTATACGACGAACGTCCCACTATCACCATATTTGCAAAGAGGACCTGCCCCAGCATCACTTTTATTTTAGCCGTTGGTTCGAGTACTGTACCATAGATCAGGGACACCCGGGATTACGTACTTTCTGACGGACGCATGAAACCTTTCTGTGCGTATGTACGTACTACATACCGTATGTAATTATTTTCCTAACAAATATATCACAGTGCGCCACGGTCCATTGACAACGCAGCTTCAGACATGTGGTCACAGATACCAAGCTAAGTCTGTCCACGCGTCCTGCTGTCGCCAGTGTTTACCGTTCTTCTAGTCCAAATACTCAACTGACCCTTGGCAGCGGTAACTTCATCCGGAGGAGGAGCAACGGAAAGCGTGTGCGAAGCGATGAGACGGACCGAGGATATAGAGTGCCACGACCCAATAGTGAGCCCATCGTGGAAACGACAGAGCGTGGGCGTCACGTCGCCCATCTATGCTACAGCTACGCGTAGGCGCCACGGGGCTGCACTGATGTGATGAAGAAGCTGCGGCAGAAATGGAGTCGTACTAGTAATAGGCGCGCGCGCCCATGTGGGTTTACAGCAAGATCCAAAATGAAAATGATACCCGCTTTTTGTAGATGCATTAATTGGGCTCAGTTGCTCTGATTTGAATGACGTTTGGCAGGTCATGCCGAATGTTTTTCTCATTTTCGGTCATGTCGATTCCTAGTGTTTAGTGCAATAGGACATTCGCTGTCTCTCTCGCATCGCAATGGCAACGATTGTCCATTCCAGTCATAAAGAAACAGGTCTAGACGATCAGTTACGGAGAAAGGAGACATACATTCACATCCACCGACGTGAGTACAGTACGTGGCCGACCTGGGTCAATGGGCTTGCATGAAACCGTGAAAATGCGGCGATGGGTGCTCCGCAACTGTTTGAGTGAACGTGGACTAATTCCCGTGAATCCAGAGACCTCCGCATCACAGATACCCTGGAGGGACATTGGGAGTGCCATTTCCTTGATTTCATCGGAGATATGACGACGGACCACCGGAAAAGGGATACGTAAGGGTCGTGAGTGGAGAGGGAAAGAGAAAAGCGTTGGCAGGCGCGCTGACAGGCCAATCAGCAGGGTTGACAGGCTACAAAATTGCAAAAGATGGACGATAACTTGAAAGTTGCTGAGCATCGACAAGCGCGTGTCCTGTCAAACCAAAACAGTAGCGTAGTATCCACGCCGCATCCGCAAGGCGCATCGTGCGCCATCCACGCGTAGCGCCTTTCCTTGTACAGTTTGGCTCCTTCCCCTTCTTTCCCTAATTCAGCAGCTGCCGCGGCCGCGGCCCGCCCCGCCGCCAGTCATACCCGGTAGCGCGCTTCATCACCTGATCATCTGATGTCCTGGCGACCACCTCTGCATCTCGGGCACTTATCTGGGGTCACGTCATACGTATGCGCCTCATCGTGCCACGAGTGTCGCTTCCATGCAGGTGTATTGCCGCCCCTTGAACGTGGCCTGATCCCGCACCCTCAGGTTCTCACGGCGCAGAACGGTGACCACGCCAGTCCCTGCGTGTCAATCGACCGGCCGTCGTCCGTTCCCCCAATTAGTCAGCCCATCATATACGCCTCTCCGCCAGCACCCGTACATGGCTGGCCTGTGCCACGTCACAACCGAAACGCCGCATCACCGCACCCTCAGCGCACCCGACAAACAACGTTTCTGTGACTCATGTATCTTAGTAGGAAACGGGAGTTGAAAGTTCTTCGTCCCTTCTTTCCACCTAGTTGAGGGAAAGCCACTGATCGGGAACTGCCTGCCTCGCGTCCGCGGTGCGGACAGTCCAGGTGGCCGTGCCTATCGATGGCTCTCTGCGGTGCGTTGCCCTCGTGCGTGGTCTTCCCGCCACTCGCGCGCTGATGACGACCAATGACTGCGTGACGATGCCCGCCAAATGCCTGGAGGTTGTTCCCGCAGCGTGTCGGCGTCATCTCCGCTCCCTTCTCAGAATGCGTGCGCGCCACGTCTGCACAGCGCACTCGAGGCAGTCGTGCGTCTTGGAGCTCTCCCAGCGCGCCAGAACTCCAATCTTGGGACCGTAAAAGATGCGGAGCTACGACTTACGCACAGCGGGTGCACACTCCCTTGTCGCCACTGATGGGTATGATCAAAACGCCACCCGTCCGTTTTTGCACATTGCGGGTGTCACGCACATCAATGGCCCTGGGGGCCCTTCGCAACACCCTCTGTTCCTTTAATACGCCCGAAGTAATTTTACGGGGTGACGGGAGGATGTTTTGTGTTCCATATGTATATAAAGGCTCGTACTCGCAAGGAAGGCTGGGAGGGGATAATTTAGATTATTCCGATATAGATATATAGTTCGGAGGTTCCCGGGATGCACCATTTTCGAAACACACGCGGTAGGACCACCACTACAACACGTACTGTATAGCATTGCTGACGTAAATGACGCAACTGAGGGAAATGGCCCATTCGCAGTCACAGCACAACCGCGTCCACCGATTTCAGCACGATAAACTTTCTTCCGGACGCAATGAACAGGGCAAACGAGACGGAAGGGCGACGTGTCTCGAAAGATGCGGTCAGATACCCTGGAAGTGAGGCCATGGCGTTTGATGACTTGAGGCAGACGCATTGCTGTGGGTCGATGATCCAGGTCTAGCGAAGCCCGATATTCGCGGGTTAGGTGAATGGGGTATTGTCTAGGAGGCACACTCTCAGCTACAGTACTCATACAATGTCGCACCCCCCTTAAAGGCGTAATTTGTCGGACATTAGCAGTCACAACGGCGATTATAGAAGCAACAAACGACATTCAAGGCGCCGACGCCTTGCGCTAAAACAGAACTTGGTGCTTTGCACTTGTGGGCCATTTAATTTCCGACAGCAGCATAAGCAAACGGACTTCAGGAGGAGAGTGCCAGTGGCCGTGGTGGAGTCGTATGCGACGATAGAGCGGTTCGCGGTGGAAACGAAGGTAAAGCCGCACACTTTGGAAGGGACAACGGCTGAGCACCATACCCTAGGAACTCAACGAAAAGTCCCGTGCTGTGCAACGATTGCACAAAAAAAAAGTAAGGATCACGTCTGTACCTGCATACACAGGGTACGCATCGGTGGTCGATCCGTTTGGAGGGCGGGTGTAATTAAGGGGTCCAAATGATAGTCAGGGGTGGGCGTAGAAAGACTGACTCCGAGTCGGAACTCAGTATGCTGGTTGAGATCAAGTGTGTCGCGTGGTATGCCATCATCACCTATACTGCCTTACTGGATACAAGCAGATGAGGCATCTGGTCCAGGAAGCATCTCGCCACGGTAACTGCCCTGAAAGCGTGCCTAGGTAAGTTCAGCTGTCCGAGTCGCCAAGGCAATGTGCTCAGCGTCGCGGTGTGAGTTGTGAGTTGCAGTAGGCTGAGCACGGGAACTGCCGAATAAAGAGGGCGAACCCCGACATCCGTGTTAACTTAAATCTTCCAACTGAACATGAAGTTCGAGGTGCTTGCTACTTGCCACACGACTCGTGCACGCGTTTCTCGGATGACACTCTCCCGTGAGTACAGTTGATTGTCTTAAATTTTAGTCATCCTCAAACCATCGGTTTAGATGGTGTCACATTCCTCCCTACATTCATGCCTGTTGCCACACAGGCGGCCATCAAAGGTGTAACCCCACAGCAAGTCGAAGGACTTGGCATCACCCTGATCCTCAACAATACTTATCACTTAAATCTCCGCCCTGGAATCGGAGTGCTACGAGAAGCTGGAGGGGCGCACAGGCTTCAGGGTTGGAACCATAATCTCCTCACGGTGCGTGACATTATCTTTCAAGAAGAGCGCCTCTTATTTGGAATATACTAGTAGGATAGTGGTGGTTTCCAATTAGTCTCTCTCAACAAATTCACGAAAATCACCGAACAAGGTGCACTCTTTGCGAGTCCATTCACGGGGGAGCCGACTATGTTGACGGTATGTGCTCCCGGTTCTACCCAGGTTCTCCTATCTTTGACTGGAATGCAGCCTGAGGAGAGTATCTCCATACAGCATGCCATTGGGGCCGACATTATCATGCAACTCGATGACGTCGGTTAGTCCTTTCGTTTTTCTCTTATTGACGCGGCTGTAGATTCCCTCTGTTTGTCAAAGTATCAAGTTTGTCAGTAGGCCCAAGAGTTGGCGAGGCGATGCAGCGCTCGATTCGTTGGCTTGATCGGTGCATCGAATTCCATGAGAAATCAGGGAAGAGTGACACCCAAAATTTGTTCGCTATTGTTCAGGGTGGGCTCAACCCTGTCCTAAGGGACGAGTGTCTGGACGAAATGATTAAGCGGCGTGACAAAGTTGCTGGTTATGCTATCGGAGGTCTTAGTGGAGGGGAGGAGAAAGGTATATCACCAACTCGCCGTATGGGTCTTCGGATTGAAGTGACTTTTCTGAATCTCAGATATCTTTTGGCGGATGTGAGTGAACTCCTTGCCTTTTCTGTCGTTTCATATATTCACCTTGAATGTAGAATCCACCAATGCGCTGAGAAGCTTCCCGCCGACAGTGAGCTCGATGTTCCATTTCAGCGCAACGTTACTGATACTGAATAGAACCTAGGTATTCCATGGGGATCGGTTTCGCTGAAGGTCAGCCGTTGCTGAAAGATAGATCTTTATTGAATGTCCCCAGATTTACTCGTTTGCATTGCGTTGGGGGTCGATATGGTGAATTCTCTCCCCTCCCCTCCAAAAGACCCCTAGTCGCTGAAAGAGTCTAATCTTGACCTAGGCCGACTGCGTTTTTCCGACCAGAACAGCTCGGTTTGGTGTGGCGCTGACCTTCAATGGCCCACTCAATCTTAGTAGGTTCCCATTCGTTATTGCATAGATGTCCTTAACCCCCACTCGTATCAGAACTAGGGAAGCACGGGAAAGACTTCAATCCCATTGACTCTTCATGTCCATGTCCAACCTGTAGAGATGGAGTGTCGAGGGCCACTTTACATCATACAGCCACGCATGAAACGGCGGCGGCACATGGTAGGCCAGCCATCCAGCTTGTCGCATGTTTCTAGATTCATGATGATTTTAGCTATCACGCTACACAATCTCGCCTTCCAAGCGCGGGTAATGGGCCAGGCACGCGACTCTATCCTGGACGGCACATTTCCGGCATACCTCCGCCGCTTTTTTGCGGACTACTTTGGCAACGTTGGTTACCCCGAGTGGTGCGTTAACGCGCTACAGAGCGTCGGCGTCGATTTGCTTGAAGGGAACCCGGATGCTAAGGTTGTTAAAGGCGATGGGGCGAAGTGGGAATATTCCGAAAGAGTATGATAGGTCTTTGGTGTATAACGAGTTTGTGAGAATATGTGGGTATTAGAACGATGCGGTGTGCGGTAACAAGGGCAGGGCCGCCGTAATGGCTGAAATTGGAAGTCTGCGGTTGGCAGTCTGAGTCACGTTTCAGTGGCGCGGCGAGGAGTCAACGAGTGTCAACTGCCTCGGCGCTTGTACAGGGCACGCCCGAGGCTCGTGCCAAACCAACTGCTTGCCATCGTCCACATTTACACGCTCTTCTCGCTCTCAGGGATCCATCCCATTGCTTTGATTGTTTGACATCCAAGGATCCTCTCCATTATTTATTTAACGGGACCATACTTCTTTGCTCTCCTCTCCGCTTCACTCTATTCACCTTCTTATCAGACTGTTTAATGCCGACCAAGAGTCTTAATGCTTCACCTAGCTCTACCCATCGTACTTTCGACTCCCATTCTATTCTCGCACAATTCGAACCTTCACATGGCCTGGACGCTTCCGACGGTCACCACAATCCCGTTGAAGACCACCAATCGGAAACCACTCAGCAGCATGAAAGTGTCGGAAATCCCGAGCTTCCAGTCAACGAATTAGGTATTTACGAACCCCCCGCATATATCGAGGATCGCTTGTCTCCCTTGGAAGCATTCAACGAGACCGCCGAAACGCTTGCCACACACGTTCCCGAGGAGCCGTTGTATCATGAGCCACCAGGACATATTCGTTCACCAATACTTTCCAAGTGAGTGTTACTTTTCCTTTCTTTCGGAGACATTTCTTGCGTGCAGAGCCGGTTATCATGGTCAATTTACACATCGCAGTCACCCTTTCAGGGCGGCGTAAGGCACCATGCTCCCTGAATAGGCACCATGACATGTTATCTCTACTTACCATCTCCTGGTGCTTGTATTATTATACCTATCCATTCAACTCGCACTTGACCGGACAAAGTCATTTTTTCGCTCGTCTCGCAGCCCCCAGCTGCGGGTGCCTGTGTCTATTTGTGTTAGCTGACACCACGCCTACCCGAGCTGCGTTGTGTGGTCTATGGAAGTTTTAGCTGTGGGTTTCTGATCAGGGCAACTACAACTACTTGCACTTTTATAGTCACTTGTCTCGCTTCCGTTTTATTAGGGTTCGAGATCTCTCACTACTGCAAGCGAACGTTACCGCACGTGCTTGAGGCTAACATGACTCGGTGTTCCTTGTTTATCATTCTTCTCCTTGACCTCCTCGCGCCTGTGTAATTGACATTTCTTTGATCAGGCAGCCGACCCGCCTCGAAGGACTTTCACGAACTGTGCAGAATTACGTCCCAACCTCTATATCTATCGTTATCCCATCTGCCTCGCCCTCACCTCCGCGAGTTTCCCTTCCAATATCATTTGGTCACTTTATGTCGCACTCTCATCCGACTGCTCCTTTGGATGGCACGGGGACTGACCGTCGTCGAAGTTGGGGAATGGAAGTCGGCGCAAAAACGTTAGATGACGTACTCACACTTGACCAGCACCAAACCGGTCAAGTCAGTTCCCAGCAATCGGACCTTTCACGTTATCCTGGAAGCGATGACTCAGAACATATAACTTGGGCTCGGTGGGATAACCTCCTCCCAAGTGGAGGTGGCCCAACCATGTAAAGAATTATCATCCGTTTTCAAGATCCATTCTAGTTTTCATGATATATTTCCTAGGCGACTCCTGGTCCTTGGTTATTCGTCCGGCCTGCAGATTTGGGACTGCACCAATTTAGATTCTATTGCAGAAATGTTGAATGTTACTAGCCCAGATTGGGGTCGCGTCTTGCATGCAGAGGTTTTGCCAAATCCTCCAGCAGCAGGCGACGAATTCCTGAACTCGCGGCCACTGCTCGGCATGATGTGTGGATCTCGATTTCCTTTTGCCTCTTTGGTACTAATTAGCCGTCGCAGTGCCAAATATCAGCATCATGGGCCGGATTTCCTTGTATATTCCCTTTCATCCCACAAAGTTATCAAGAAACTCTCAATCCCAGGCATTGTATCATTTTCAGCGAATACAAACGTTATTGTCATCGTAAGGTGCTTTCCTTCGTCTTGTTCTTACCTCTCATTTTCTGTCCCAGAGCACGTCGAGCCCAACATCGCTTCGTATCCTTTCATCTCGCAGTTTCGTGACTCTATATATTATTTCTTCTGCCCTTTCTACACCCATACAACCCCAATCATCCTCATCGCCCACAAGTCCTGAAACCACTCTTCCGCCATCTACCAAAGTCGCTACTGATGGCGTCTCTGCTGGGGCCCACCCTGTATTTGCCCTGTCCCCCCGCTTTCTTGCTTATGCTTGTAGGGCCCCCCATACTATAAGCCCGGGACAGCGACAAACAAATGCGCCCGTTCGGGCAGAGGAAGTCGGTATGCAACCTGACCTAGGGGCCGTGGCGATGCGGGTGGGGGGGACCGTGCTCAGCGGCATGCGCGCGTTGGGTGGTCGCGCTCTTACCGCTGCACGTGCACGTATATCGGACACGCTATCTACAGTCCCTTCTAAACCCCTCTCGCGTAGTGCCCCAGAGCAAGAGACCCTCCTGAAGGAGTCTGACTCTGGACCAGTGCCAACTGTGTGTCACGTGACGGTCCTCGATCTGGCATCGCTTGCTAGCCCGTCCCCTCGTGGGCCCGAAGTAGTTGTTGAGTTTCTTGCGTCAAAGCACCAACCTATTTCAGCGCTGCAGTTTTCTGCTGATGGTAGTGCACTCGCCGTTGTCCCAGGTGATGGGCAAACCGTCAAAGTCTTTCAAGTGCGACCGCTACCACGTACGTTACGCTTTGTGGGGCAACTTGACGATGGACAGAATGCTCCTACGATAGGTGTAGGTACTTTTCGGTTGTGAGGGACCTGGTGCTTACCCTTCTAAAGGAGAACGCCCCTTGGCATATGTATGACCTTCGTCGTGGCAGGACGTCTGCTGTCATCGAGAATCTCGATTGGGCCACTGATGGTCGTTGGATCGCAGTCGCCACGCAGAAGCGCACGGTGCACATTTTCGCGACGAACCCTTATGGCGGCCAGCCTGATGGACAGAGTCATGTCAAAGGGAGGGTCTGTAACTCTCCCATATTGGTAAGTAGGCCTTCCTCCACGGAGAAAAAGGGTACAACTTATCTATCTTCCTAGTCGCTATCTACGAGTCTTCTTCCACTCGTCCGTTTGCGCACAGTCCAACCTCCAGCTAGTCGACCTCCCGCTCCGCTCACCTTTATTTTCATCCAATCTAACGCCCATGCACTTCCGAAGCGCCTACTCCCGCCTCCCACTGTTGTTTCACCGCCGTCTTCTAACCCAAGTTCTACGCAGTCGTCGCCATCGCGGGAACCCCTCTCACCGTCACACCGTCGTAGACAAAACGATTTCCAGGACATTTTGATGTTTGACCCTGCAGACGGCTCTCTCTCTTTACGACGTTGTACCGTCAGTCTCCGTCCGGTCGAACAGACCCTTTCCATTCCAAGCTCCGTGCCTGCCATAGGTGGTACTAGTATATCTCTTCCTTCCCGTCCTTCGCTTGGTCGTGTCAGTGCAACCTCTTCCGCTCCCATAATTTCTTCGCGATCTAGGTCTTCTGGAACAGCGCCGGGGATAGACAAACCCATGGCGATTGCGGGACATGTGAGCGAGGTCGCGACTTGGAACCTCAGGAGGGGTCGGGGCTGGCCTACAGTGAAAGGGTCTGTGGGTCACGAACGGCATGTTTTGGAGGCGCCAAACCGAACCTCAGCACATAAGTAGGTTTCTTATTATCAGAGAAGAAAATTTACTTATCTTCCTTTTGTAGCTGGTTATCATTCGCTGAACTTAGAACGAGTTCTCAATCGCCTCAGGTTCTTCCACAATCGCTCTATCTCTCCCATCAATTCTCTTTCCACGCCCTCCGTGATGATTATCATGGCCGACTTCGCCGATTCCAGCTCGATGCACTCGGGCCAAAGATCGAGGTGCGGAAGGAGGTTGAAATCAGTGCGTATGTAGCCGGAGCAGGCGAGGCGTTCATACAAGGGTCGCACGACACCGGACATAGTTCATCATCCTTTGACGAGCCATTGTCATCTGCGATGACTAGTGGGCTCGGGTATCCCTCCTCGCCGCCAGTGATCCCCATGTTTCCCAATGGGACACCAGGTTCATTCAAGAATTCGATTCCAATCCAGCGCGTCGCTGCTGGTCTCAGTGACGGCATGACTGAGGGCTTCGCACGTGTTCGCCGTGAAATTGGCAGAGTCCGAAGTCCTCGACTTACTGCCCAACATGACGTGACTGCTGAAGTGCCATTGGAGTTTGGCGAAGAGGATGAAGACTTTGTATTGTCTTACGGCGGGGATGGCGGTACATCTTCGCGCGATGATGGTATTTCTGTATCGGTGTCCACACCATCGTCAGGCCCAGTTGACACCGGTGAGCGGAGGGACAACGATGGCGACTGGCCGAATTGGGGAATTTCGGTCCTAGAAGGGGAAGGCTTGGGAGAGCAGTTTCACGAAATTTCTGTCGTCGGCTTTATGGACGAAGAACAGGCATTAGCAAAGCGAAGGAGTCGGTCACTTGTACGATGATCTGCTAACTGGTGCAAAGGGGATGGTGGGGTGTGAGACGAGGCTGACCGAGTTATCTTCCCCTGGATAAACTGTACGATACGTGATGTGTGACTCAAGGATATTTACATCTCTGTGGTACGACCCGTACGAGTGTTCCGTTGTAGGATAATCTACACTTATAGAATAGGGAAGCCGTAGGTCTATGTTGGTGATGGAAGGGGTGACCGCATCTATGCCCATAGCCGCTGAGTGGCATAGCGGTCGATCACGTTCAGGAGTCTGTCGCGCGCAATGACCCTCCCGGATGTACGCAGCAAGAGTCACAGCTAGAAGGGTAGAGAGCTAGGCTCAGCCAGCCCAGGCAGAACCTCTTATGTTTGTTGCAAGCTGTAAGTACTAGGGGTGGGATAAAGCGGACACACGCATGATTCACTGCGTAAACGAGTTTATTTGCATAGGATAAAGTGCACGGAAAATACATAATAAAGACAGCATAAGCTGACTTGTCATGTTTTCTGACCCTAATCTAACTATTTTCTTACCGTGTGATTTTTGGGTCCGACCTGGCGCATTTTCCGACGTAAAGACGAGGTC
>WNFO01015468.1_pt1 | contig 10804 bp, 8 predicted proteins | sample 5400251 | NCBI WGS metagenome assembly WNFO01 (sample SAMN13153354, study PRJNA577476) | soil metagenome | isolation source: 100 cm saprolite under Madrone tree | place: USA:California | collected 2016-06-14 | reverse complement strand
GCGCCAGGGGGCACCTGTACTGTCGGAGTAAGGTTCACCAACGTCACATCGGCAAGCGGCGTCAATCGTGCAGGAACCATCACCTTTACGGACAACGCAACTGGAAGTCCGCAGATTGGGACACTCACGGGTCATGCTAACTAGCCATTTGCGATGTGAAGCCACGGGCCTGCCCTCATGCCGCTCTGAAGTTCTCCAAGAGCGGTGTGAGGCTGGGAAATAACAATACATTCTCACTGATTCTGAGATCGACTGAAACAAGTGCTTGCCGAGGTTGCGATGATGACGCGAATGAAGATGTCAGCGAATTTCGGGTCAGTTGGCCATGAGATCTTCATCCTGGGTCTTGTAATCAGCGGCCTCGCATCGACGGCCCTTGCGCAGTCGGTAACCGTCAGTCAAAAGTCAGCTTCAATCCCCCCTGCGGCCGTGCGACCCCAACCGGGTACCGTTTTGCCGCCACACCACGTTGCTCCAATGTCATCCCGTGCCAAAGAGCACTATCAGCTGATTTGGGGTATCGATTCCTTGGATGTGAAAGCAGTCGAGTCAGGGCAAATGATCCGTTTCAGCTACTACGTGCTGGACGCAACGAAGGCGGCACAACTGAACGATAAGAAAAATAATCCTTTCCTGGTGGACGAGCAGGCCCGCGTGAAGCTTGAGATTCCGACCATGGAGAAGGTAGGTCAATTGCGCCAGAGCAGCCCTCCGGAAGTTGGCAAGTCGTATTGGATGGTCTTTTCTAACAAGGGAAGTATCGTGAAACCGGGAGATCGCGTCAGCGTGGTTATCGGGAAGTTTAAGGCGGATGGACTGTACGTTCGCTGACATGCAAAAAAGCGTGTTCTCAGCGATGGCGCTTCGCCAACCGTTGCGCGAATGGATGTAAGCGGGATGAAGGATGTTGGTCAAATCAGGGTCGAGGAGAGAACCATGTTTCATAGGTTGATTGTGTTCTGGTTCATGCTAACTGCCGTGACCTCGTTTGCGGCGGCAACGGAGAAGACCCAAACGTCGGAAAAACTATCCGCCACTGAAATCGCTGAGCGCAATGTCACCGCCCGCGGCGGCTTGCAGAAGTGGCGGGCAGTACAGACCCTTACAATAACCGGCAAAATGGAGGCGGGTGGAAATAACCGGAGCACTCTTCCGATGCCCGGCCGTAAAGACAGCCGTTTCGTGCCGCCCCCGAGGCCGGCCGAACAGGTGCGCCTGCCCTTTGTGATGGAACTGAAGCGTCCACGAAAAACGCGAGTGGAAGTGCAGTTTAACGGTCAGACTGCGATTCAGGTCTTTGACGGGACCAATGGTTGGAAACTACGACCTTTCCTTAATCGCAAGGAAATCGAGCCGTATACCGAGGAAGAGATGAAAACGGTCGCGACACAAGCCGAACTTGACGGTCCGCTCATCGACTATGCGGCCAAGGGAACGACAATCAGCCTAATTGGCGCCGAGAAGGTTGAAGGACACGACACCTACAGGCTCAGGTTGACTATGAAGAGCGGTAAAACGACGGACCTTTGGATTGACGCAATAACGTATCTGGAAGCCAAGATCGAAGGAACACCGAGACGTCTTGATGGCAAGTACCGTTCAGTTGAAGTGTATTACCGCGATTACCGGACCGTAGGCGGATTACAGATTCCTTTCGTTCTTGAAACCAAGGTGTTGGGCCCACAGACAACGAGGCTGGCCCTTCCCACAACTGCATCGGAACAGATTCTTCTCGAAAAAGTTGAAGTAAACCCACAATTGAACGACGCAGTATTTTCCAGAGCCGACCTAGAGACCGCCGCCAGCGGTAAGTCGACGGCAACGATGGCCCGTTGAAGGCGGCACGATAGCGGAGGAGCACGATGACCAGGAACGCTCTCTATTGTGTGCTGCTGCTACTAGTGCTGGCCATCGGGTTCGCTATTGGGCATCTTCCGGGGGCTGTTTCGGCTAGGGCCGCGCGCGTCCCTCTCTACTATGTAGATTCCATGCACCCGGCGTACCGCTCCAGCAAGCCAGGAAAAGCTCCGGATTGCGGCATGGACCTAACGCCGGTTTACCCCGAAGATTTAGGCAAGGGCTTGAGTACTATTGCGGGATCGGGCTCCGGAGTCCTGCATATCGATCCTGCGACCCAGCAACTCTATGGCATCCGGCTCGCCAGGGTGCACGCAGCTTCTGGTCAGGACACTCTTCGCGTGTTCGGCAGAGTCGCCGCTGACGAGACCAGAGTATATCGAATCAACTTCGGAACCGACGGCTACGTTAAAGAGACGCATGCAGATGCAGTAGGAGACAGAGTCAAGAAAGATCAGCACCTTGCAACTGTCTACTCTCCGGAGTTTCTATCCGTTGTGGGGGGGTATCTTTCCGCAAATGAGCGTGCCCCAGGAGGGGTGGGCGGTTCGATGAAAGACAACTCGGCTCCCACCCAAAATGCTGCAGGCGCCCAGGCACGGGCGGATCGGCTGCGCAATCTTGGGATGAGCGACTCACAGATCAATGAGCTCAGCACAACTCGAAAGATCCCTGAGGACGTGTACGTCGTCTCTCCGACCGACGGCTTTATTGTTGCGCGGAACATATCTCCAGGTTTGCGCTTTGAACGACATACCGACCTTTACACCATTGCCGATCTACGACGTATCTGGATCCTAACGCAGGTCTCCGGTAAGGAGGCGCAGGAGTTCCATCCCGGGACGATGGCCCAAGTTACTCTCCCGGATACCGGCGAAACTTTCAAAGCACGAGTGAGTAATGTACTTCCTGAAGTCGACGCAACAAGCCACACTTTGACATTGAGACTCGAAGCGGAAAATCCAGGCTTCAAGCTGCGACCCAACATGTATGTCAATGTGGAGTTGCCAGTCTCACGTTCCTCTCGTCTCACCGTGCCCTCGGACGCGATTCTCGATGTGGGATTGTCGAAGCGAATATTTGTGCAGACAACCGAAGGCTACTTCGAGGCGCGCGAGGTGGAGACCGGCTGGCGTCTTGGTGACCGGGTGCAGATTGTCAATGGGCTGAGAGGAGGAGAGACTGTCGCTTCCGCCGGCACGTTCCTGATCGATTCGGAGAGCAAGCTTCAGCTGTCCCCGAATGCGGACTGGCATAGAAAATCAGCTCCAGATGAAGAGCTTTCGAACAATCCGTCTCGTGGAGCTATCAAGCCATGACCGGCCTAATTCATCGGACCATCGACTTTTCAGTTCGGCACAAGATCATGGTCTTCGTCACGGTGGCGATCTGTTGTGTTCTCGGCTACTGGTGCATGTCGACCATGCGACTCGATGCGATTCCTGATCTAGGTGACACCCAGGTCATTATCTACTCTCGCTGGGCGCGCAGTCCGGAGATTATCGAAACCCAGGTCACATACCCAATCGTGACCGCCATGTTGGGTGTGCCTCACGTTAAGACAGTGCGTGGATTATCCGATTTCGGCTATTCGTTTGTGTACGTCATCTTTGACGACAACACGGACCTGTACTGGGCTCGATCGCGAACACTGGAATATCTTTCAGGTGTGCAGACTCAACTCCCGGAGGGAGTAAAGACGGAGATTGGGCCGGACGCGACAAGTCTCGGTTGGATCTTGCAATATGCGCTTGTCGATACAACCGGACGGCATACCTCATCCGACCTTCGCTCCTACCAGGACTGGTATCTACGCTACTATCTCAAGTCAGTCCAGGGCGTTGCGGACGTCGCACCAATCGGCGGATTCAGCCGCCAATATCAAGTTAATGTAGATCTCGGCATAGGTCAGGTCGTTGCGGCGGTGCGCGAAGGGAACGTGGATACATCGGGGCGATTACTGGAATTTGGTGGGACAGAATACATGATTCGCGGCCGCGGATATGCCAAGTCTCTCGACGACTTCCAGAATATCGTCGTACCTAATCAAGTTGATGGGACGCCAATTAGACTTCAGGATCTTGGAGAAGTTGCGATAGGGCCAGATCTACGGCGCGGTGTAGCAGATATCGATGGCACCGGAGATGTTGTATCCGGCATCGTCATCATGCGTAGTGGAGAGAACGCACTTGAGGTTACCGACAGAGTCAAAGCCAAGTTGAAAGAGGTAGAGTCAGCCCTGCCGGAAGGGGTCAAAGTCGTTCCGATCTATGATCGCTCCGACTTGATTTACCGCACTATCAGCAATGTCCGTCTCACCATTCTGCAAGTTGTCGTAACGGTAGTCTTGATCATCCTGATCTTTCTCTGGCATTTTCCGAGCGCAATCATTCCACTGGTGACCATGCCCGCAGCGGTCTTGCTGTCGTTCATTCCGCTCCGAATGTTGGGAATCAGTGTCAACGTGATGTCTCTTGCCGGGGTTGCGATCGCCTTTGGCGAACTCATCGACGCATCCATTGTGGTGGTAGAACAAAGCCACAAGAGACTTGAGCAATGGGAGAAGACCGGGTGTCCGGGAAGGCAACTAGACGTCGTTCTTGGAGCGGTGAAGGAAATCGCCGGTCCTATTGTGTTCTCCCTGCTGATAATCGCTGTGTCGGTTCTTCCGATCTTTGCGTTGGAGGCTCAGGAAGGACGGATGTTTAAGCCGCTGGCATATGCGAAGGGCCTGGCGATGATCGTCGCTGCAATGTTGGCGGTTACGCTGGATCCCGCACTTCGGCTGTTGCTGGCCGAGATCAACAGAGTAAACTTTCGTCCTGACTGGTTGTGCAAATGGACGAACACGTTACTTGTCGGGCAAATCCGGCCAGAGGAGCAACACCCACTCAGCGGTATGTTGATGCGCATCTACGAGCCAATCGTGGCTTGGACGCTACGGTGCAAATGGATTGTTTTGTGTACGGCGGTAGTCTTGGTCGTCATCACGGTTCCGGCCTATCTTTCTCTTGGATCCGAGTTCATGCCGCCTATGGACGAGGGCATGATTCTGTACATGCCCACGACCATGCCCGGGATCTCCATTGCCCAAGCACAGAGTTTGCTGCGTGCGACGGATGCCATTCTCAAGGAGTTCCCTGAGGTAGATCGAGTCCTGGGCAAGGCAGGACGGGCCGAGACTCCGACTGACCCGGCTCCGCTCTCGATGCTGGAAACCTTGATCACGCTGAAGCCCCGCTCGGAGTGGCGCCGCATCGACACGTGGTACTCCGCTTGGGCCCCACAGTGGACACGACCCATGCTCCGGCACTTGACTGCCGACACGATTTCATCGGAGGAACTGATCCGTGAGATGAACGCGGCGATTCAAGCTCCAGGCGTTAGTAATGCGTGGACAATGCCGATCAAAGGCCGCATAGATATGTTGACCAGCGGCATTCGTACTCCAGTGGGTTTGAAGATATCCGGTAGAGATCTGAAGACCATCGAGGAGATCGGGAGTCAAGTGCAGGCGTTGCTGCTCTCGGTTCGCGGAACGCGAGGAGCCTTCGCCGAGCGTACTAATTCCGGGTATTTCATCGATATCAGCTGGCGGCGCGAACAGCTTGCCCGCTACGGCATCAGCATGGAGCAGGCGCAGCAGGTGATCAACAGCGCAATCGGCGGCGACAACGTCACAACGGTAGTGTCGGGACCTGAGCGTTATCCGGTGAATGTTCGCTATATGCGTGATTTTCGCAGCAGTGTGGAGGCTCTGGGGCGGGTCCTCGTCTCAACCGGAGGACAACGGCAAACGCCTATCAGCGAACTGGCAGACCTCCAGATCACCAGTGGCCCTGCCATGATCCGCAATGAGAACGGCCTGTTGACGGGGTACGTCTACGTGGATATCGCAGACCGCGATGCGGGAAGCTACGTCGAGGAGGCGGGCAGGCTTCTGCGTCAGAAAGCAGCGATACCGCCAGGCTATGCGATCTCTTGGAGTGGGCAATATGAGGCCATGGAACGCGTAAACCGCCGATTGAAGTTGATTGTCCCGGTGACCGTGAGCCTTGTCGTCCTGCTTATCTATTGCAGCACTGGCTCCGTGGGCAAAACCCTGATCGTCATGTTAGCCGTCCCATTTTCCGCTGTTGGTGCAATCTGGCTTTTGTACTTTCTCCACTACAACATGAGTGTTGCGGTGTGGGTGGGTCTCATGGGGCTCTTGAGCATTGATGCAGAGTCGGGTGTGTTCATGCTGCTTTATCTTGATCTTGCCTACGAGGATGCAAAGAAGAAGAACCGTCTCAGATCAGACGAAGAACGACGGGAAGCGATCATATATGGCGCTGCGAAAAGGCTTCGTCCTAAGTTCATGACCTTCGCAACAACTTGTATTGGACTTCTTCCGGTGATGTGGTCGATCGGAACCGGCTCTGACGTCATGAAGCGCATTGCAGCTCCGATGGTAGGCGGTATCTTCACCTCATTTCTATTGGGACTGCTGGTGTACCCTGCAGTCTATGATTTATGGAAACGTCAATCAATGATCGGGGAGGCGGGTCACTCAGAGTTTAGTCTGCCGATGAAAGATGAAACGCTGGTCTTCTCTATTGAGGGGGATTGGAGTCAAGGGGGCGGATAGATTTGGAGCACGAGCGGCGGTGTATTGAAGACCTTTGAGCTGAATCTGGTTCTCGTGCGAGAAGTGAACTTGAAATGAGGATGGTCTTGACGGAAAATCATGCAACTCGATTGCTTTCCTGCGGCGTCCTGTTCGCAGGTTATGCCTGTGGCGTGTGGGCCCAGGAAATAACCAAAGTTGGGGTTCCTGGGAGCGGCGAGACGTTCGGTCCTGTGGTCTCGCTGGATCCAGCGGCGACAACTCCAAAACCTCCTCAAATCAGCTGCCAAGGCGATCAACTCGCGATCGCGGCGGACAACTCAACCATGGGCAGCATTCTCGCCGGAGTTCATGCCTGCACCGGTGTGGAGATCCAGATGCCGAACGGATTCGCGGAGGAACGGACCTACACCAAACTGGGTCCGGGTCCCACGCGTGAGGTACTGGATGCTCTGTTGAGTTCCACTGAATTCAACTATGTAATTGAGTCCTCGAACTCCGGCCCAAGAAGGATCCTGACCATCCTGTTAACAACGCGCTCCACAGATGCCAACGGTGGCAAAGACAGCAGTGGCGCGTCGCTTGCGGAAAATCTCACGATGACTCCGGCGCACCGCGCGTGGCTCGCAAGCAGAAATGCGGCGAGACCTACATCTACACCGATAGAAGATGAAGGGGTAGCGCCTGCCAAGGAGGCGCCAGGCACATCGTTGGCACCCGAAAACCCCGTACCCCCGCAGACCAATTCTAAAGCTGCTGTTGTGGAAACGGACGCCGCAGACTCGAGAGACCACCTGCAAGGGAACGATGCCCCTGACCAAGCTGCTGGCGCGCCGCATGCCCTGGAAGCGACAGCTCCCTCCGACGCCGTCCCTTCAGTTGCAGGTCCTGTGCCAGCTTCGCCAGATTCCAGCGAGGAGCAGCCGGCGGCAAAAGTGTTGCAGAACAAGATCAATCAGATGCAGCAACTGTTTGAAGAGCGGAAGAAAATGATCGCCAATCCATCTGCAGCTCCAAATCCGAATTTGATTTCGAAATAACAGACTCCGGCGCATTTCGGAGGCGGCGGATTATTCTATTGAATAGGCTGTGTCGGTGTTGCGGTTGGCTTGGCGGGAACTGATTGAGGCAACGGAGACAGTTGAGTTGGCGGCGTTGTCAATGGTTTCTCGGGAGCATTGGCGGAGTCAGTTGCCCGATAGGTCACACTATTTCCCGTGCCAACATCAACCATCTTCTGATTGTCATCCGTAACCTCATTGGAACGAACAATGTGAGGAGTTATCGCGAAGATGATTTCGCTCTGCTGACGATCCTTGTTCTCTTGACCAAAGAGATATTTGAGGATCGGGATCTTCGTGAGCCACGGATACCCGCTGAGGGAGTGACTTTCGGTGTCTTGAAGTATGCCTCCGATTAGATTTACTTCGCCGTCTGCCAACCGGGCTTGATGTTCAATACGCCGCTGTCCTATCGTAGGCTCGGTAACTCCGTCGATCGATGTTTCACCAGTCACCGAGGAAATTTCGAACGACATCTTCAGCGTCACTTCTCGATTGGCGTGGACGTAGGGAACAATATCTACATTGACGCCGACATCGATATAGGTGAACTGCGTGCTCACTCCATTGCTGATGCCGCTCTGGTAAGAACCGGTGGCAATTGGAATGCGATCTCCTATCTTCAAAGTAGCCTTTTCGCTATCCATTGCCCGTACCTGCGGCTTCTGAAGCACTTTTGTGTTGCTATCCGACATCAGAGCGGTAAGCGACGCGCCGGGGATGGACACGACAACATTGCCTGAAGTCAGATAGGCCAAGGAGTTCAGGGTAAAGCTTGAGCTTGAGGAGCCTGTAGAAGAAGGGTCAGTTGGCAGCAGTGCAGCCTTGACAGTGGTTGGGGGATTAACTCCCAGAGTGAGAATCTTGCCGCGGCTCACTTCCAAGACCGCGATTTCGATCATTACCTCTGCCCTGGGTTTGTCGATGTCCTGGAGCAGTTTCTGTGCGAGTACTATTTGATCCGGTGTGCCTCGAATCGTAAGGGATCTCTGCTCAGGGGTCGTCTGGATCCTGGAAATGTCGAGGATGCCCTTCAGGGTCGAGGCAGCCTGTTGGAGTTCGGCTGGAGTCGCTGCATTCTTAAGGTAGAACGTCATCATTACGTTCTGTTCCAGCTCTTTTCGTTTACCTCCGTTGTCGGAGGACACCATGATCGTGTTCGGCGATACGGGACGCCAGAACGTCTTTGATTGCAGGGCAATCATAGAGAGAGCTTCGCGAAGGTTCACATCTTTTAGTTCCAGAGTAAGTTTCTGCGGCTTGTAATCTGGGTCGATCAATACATTGATTCCTGCCAGTTTACCGATTGTTTTGTAGACAACGTCTGTAGTTGTTACCATGTGCAGGCTCACGGTGTCATTCGAAAGAAAACTCAATGTTACCGGTCCCGCTGCGACTCCAGCAGCTTTCTCGAGATTGGAGATCTGTGCCTTGGTCTGGGCTGGTTGCGAGTCTTGCGCTTCGCGCTTGTTAATCAGGTCTGTGGTGCGGCGAATTTCCTGGAACGCCGCGAAGTTGCTTCCATCGATCTCCGCTGCGCGCCGAAACTCAGCTAACGCCTCATGCAGTTTATAAATGTCACGAAGCGACTGGCCTGCCTGGATATGTTGTGCGGAGGCATAGAGGCGTGATTTCAGGTAGGCCGCCAAGTACCTTGAATCTGAAGGTTTCTTCTCGTGCGCCTGTTTGTACGCTTCATATGCCGCGTCGAAGTTACCTTTTGCCTCGGCTCGAGTTCCGGCTTTGAATGAAGATTCTGCCCTCTGAGCAAGCGCCGGGATGACCAAAAAACACGCCAGCACGAGGCATAACGGAAGTCGGAAACGGGTCATGTCGCCTCATGTGCTGGGGAGCAGTTGCTTCAGCCTGCACTATAAACCTCACCCGGCGTTTGCTATTTGCGCAAAAGCAATGACTGATGGTGCGGTGCCCATCGACAACAACGTGAGCGAAAGAGAGATGAAGCGCGTCGTTCTCAATCGGAAGAACTCGCTCTTCGTGGGAAACGCCCGCGGCGGAAGAACAGCCGCCATCCTGGCCAGCATGACCAGTACCTGCCGCCGACATGACGTGGACCCGCAACTGTACCTCACGCAGTTGCTGATCAACCTGCCAACGCTACCCATCAGCCAACTGCCCCAGTGGCTGCCAGACCAGTGGAAGATCAATCACACCGCTCGACAGAACTGCTTGCAAAAGCATGCCCCGCCAACCCCATAAGACATGGGGTTCAGGCACGCTCACTACATCCACATTCAATTCGCTGGAGAGCCTCCATAGACCTGCGGCTCTCCCAGACTGCCCGCTTTGGGTAGATGCCGAATATACAGGACCATCTTCCATATGTCTTCTTCCGTAAAGACGCGCTCCGATGGCGGCATCCCTGACGGTGCGACGCCGTGCTGAATGATCCACTTCAACTGGCCGTCGGAATAAGACTGCACATGAGCGGAGGCCAAAGAAGGAACGGGTGGCGAGATGGTCGAGGCAAATGGAACGCCCGTATTCTGACCATCCAATCCGTGACAGACCATGCAGTATTGGGTAAATGCCTGTTTGCCTTCTTCGATGTTTTCCTGGGTTGCAGGAAAGGGATTTCTATCTTCTTTGCCGCCTATGGTCACATGAAGCTTCACCCAGTTGATGGCATGTGTTTCGTATTTTCCAGGTGCCTTCGCCCTGCACCCACTCGCCCCTGTAATCGCGAAGATAACAAGAGGAGCCAGCCGAGAGAACTTCATTCTTCTCAATTCCCGCTGACCACGTGTACTCCCAGCGTCATCTTACCGTGGCCACTACCGCAAAAGACACCACACGTTCCCTTGAAATCACCGACTTCATCTGGCGTTACGGTTGTCTCAATGTTCTTTCCGACGGGTATTTTGACATTGAGATGAAGCACGTCGATCTTCAAACTGTGCGCCACATCGTCTGAAATCAATAACAACTTCACGGCTTGTCCCTTCCTGAGAGTAATTTCTGCAGGGACAAAGTCATATCGCCTGGCGTGTATTTCAATGGTGGGCTCAGGTTGCGCATTTACGGAGATGGAGAACAGAAGGAGCACAATTCCGGCAAGGGCGGACTTGATGAGTTGCTTCATGTGCCTCACACCTTCCTAAATGTAAAAAATATGAGTGTAGGAGAATCCGCTAGCTGGACACCATTCGCTGTCGAGATTTCGAACTTCATTTCCCCCGCATTGATGAACCCCGCAGCGGGGCGGCGAGGCTGTTCGGCGCCGGTCAGCGGGATTGCAGGTATTCGACGACAGCCC
>WNFO01005864.1_pt1 | contig 10804 bp, 7 predicted proteins | sample 5400251 | NCBI WGS metagenome assembly WNFO01 (sample SAMN13153354, study PRJNA577476) | soil metagenome | isolation source: 100 cm saprolite under Madrone tree | place: USA:California | collected 2016-06-14 | reverse complement strand
CAACCGCAAACCGGAGTTTCAAGAAAAAGAGAGAACGAAATCAGGGAAACGATAACTTGAACCGTAAAGAAAAAAGAAGTACATGAGAGAGCAGGTCGATATGAAGCACGCGGGGATGGTCCTAAATTGGTGCATAGGGAGGGAAAACTTCACGGAAAGAGGGACGTACATGGGGAGGGGTAGCTGCACGGGAAGGGGGGACGATACGGGGAGAGGGAAATACATGGGGAGGGGAAGCTGCACGGGGAGGAGGGACTCGTATTACATGGGGAGGGGAAGCTTCACGGGAAGGAGGGATTCGGACTATGTGGGGAGAAGGAGCTTCACGGGGAGGAGGGACTCGCGGGGAGGGGAAGCTTCACGGGGAGGGAGGACTCGGACTACACGGGGAGGGGAAGCTGTACGAGGAGGGGAAATTGCCCGGGGAGAGGGAATTACAAGGGTGGGCGAGTTACTTGAGAAGAGCGAGTTGCCCGGCGGGGGCGAGGTGCAGGCGGAGAAGGGGCTACAGGCGGAGAGGGAGTTTCATAATGGACAACGGGAGAGGCACGGGGGGGAAGGGGAGCTTCAACATGGAAAGAGGGTGCTTCACGATGGATGGTGGGAGCCTCACGAGGGTAAAAGGGAGCTTCAACATGGAAGGAGGGAGCTTCACGATAGATGGTGGGAGCTTCAACGTGGAATGAGGGCGCTCCACGACGGAAAGAGGGCCGGGGTGCTTCACGATGGGTGGTGGGAGCTTCAACATGGAAAGAGGGTGCTTCACGATGGACGGTGGAAGCTTCACGAGGGTAAAAGGGTGCTTCAACATGGAAAGAGGGTGCTCCACGATGGAGGGAGGGTGCTTCATGATAGATAGAGGGATTTATGTCGACAGAGGGAGCCGTAGAGAGAGATGGAAACATCACGTGTAATCTGTCGAATACTCCGCGACCGCCTTCGGGGTCATACTGTTGTATCCGTCCAACTTCTTCAGAAAGCCGAATTTGCCAGTCGGGGGAGGTGAAGTACATGTAGCTATCGGTTCGTACGTCCAGGAGAATCGCGAGCGTTTCGTTGAAAGACGTGGCATCCTCGGTCGAAAGGTGGGTCACATGATTCGGGAGTGCTCCGTAAACAAAAGATTTGAAGTTCATCTGGTCCCGCTCGGTAACGTCGGCATTGAGTATCGCATTCGGCGGCTCCCCAGTAATTTCTTGTAGCCAGCCTAGATCCGCCTCTTCGAGCCGTCTTTTTCTGACCACTTGTCTTGCAACCAATGCGCAGATGGATCGAGAAGTTATGCAGATGGACTCGTCACTATCTGTCCACAATTCTCGCATAACATTGATATTTGCGAACTCGGCCCGCACAAAGTTTAAATCGGGGATGCTAGAGGCCCTGGCGACGCCTTGAACAGCGGTTAGACACACCAAGAGAGCGCGCTTGCGCACATCCTCTTCGGGACCAACAACGCGTGTATCTTCTGTACAGCTTCGTAAGAGAATGAGGAGCGGTTTCCGGAGGACAATTTTTCCGGACTCGATAGGCGGGATAAGGTCGATGACCTTTTGTCTTGGTATGCTGGCTGCGAATACTAGAAGCTTGTTTTTGTCGCCCAGAGAGAGCTGTCTAAACAGCCAAGTTAGTGATTTGCGGTCCTCATCTTCCGCCAGATCTGTGGCGCCATTGATGACACTCTTCCAAATGCCATCTGTGAGGTACCGCCCATGTTTCTCGACGACTTTGCCAAGTGAATTTGAGAAACCAGGGAGTATGTATTGTTTGTCTGGCCCAGCACCATCCGAATTGTCCGGGCCGTCCAAAATGTCCGGATCAAGTGGAACTAGGCACGGGCATGGACAAGGGCATAGGTATGGGCACCCAGGAAGTCGCTTTGCAAGTAGAAGAAGGCCGCAATATGCTGCGAGGGAGAGAAAGGCGTGCCATAAATACCACAACACGTAGGTAATCGGGGTGCGGTATGGGCACTTGAAATCAAGGAGAGGAAGGAGGCTCATTGCCGTGTACACCAGTATCGAAACTCCTACAGCAACATCGACAGCGATGGCCACCTTTTCGTAGATGGTATGAAAGACTATCACGAGGCCGCCAAGAAACAGCCATATGGAGAGATGGAGGAGCGTTGGAGCTGCCAATATGGCAAGGGGCATTTTGTAAATCTTTACTCCTCGGAACAAAAGCAAGTGGACACGCGCGCGATCAATTTGCCTGCTAGGGACTTTGGGCATCTCGATGTATCTGCGTACCGCCTGTTGATTTAACGTTGTAATCAAGGCGGATGTGACGCTAAAGACAAGGCTCATCAGCCACATTGCGTTGACCCAGACCATGTGAACACTGGGAGAGAACGGTTGATCCGCTGTGCCGGATGTGCCGTTTCGGGAATTGGTGAGTTGTTGTGAAATCTGTCCAAGGAGAGCCACTGTCCGGTCGCCAGCATTGGGGGACAAAGTTTTATAGAACTCGATGATAAAGGCAGCAATAGTTGCAGCGAGAAGACCCGTCTTGGAGCTTCTCGTTGAGATGATAAACAAGGGGACGAGTAAATTAGGACCCACGAACGCGAGAATACCATTTGCATCCCCTACCCAGGCATCCATCATCCACCTGTCGTCTTCTTTAATCTGATCCAGAGACGTTCTGAATGTCTCCTTTATAGACTCTTCGGCCGGGTCCTGGGCTGCGATCGGAGTCAACATAAGTGATGTGATATCCACCATTCTGGTCCATTCACCCACGCACTACCATCCTGCGCGAGGGCAGGCACCGGCATGTAGTAAGGGGGAATGGGTGCACGACTCGCCATTCGTTTGCTAGGTTGATGCTAAGCAGGATGTTGTTCAAGGCTCGGTAGTTCGATTCAACTTCGATGGCCGATCACGTGGTGGTTGATCATGAATAGAGTTTGAACCCAGAATGCTCGACCCCCACGCTCAAGACGTCACCCCATTTGTGCTCGTGGACGTAGTCACACCAAGTGCTGGTATCCCTGTGGCGGAACGGTAGGTTTTGCAACGGTCGCCTGCGTTGCGCATGCCCGCGTGTGCTCATGTTATTAGTACTCGTCGCCACGGCCATCATCGATCATCTCCGGCCCGGGCATCTGTCAAACCTCAACAAACTAAGGAGTCATGATCCGGATCGATCCCTCCCTCCTCCTGCGTTATGTCCAACTCTCAGCCCACGGGGCTCCTCGTCGCTGGCATTATTGAAAATTAGTTGGAAGTTGCATGACTTTGTAACTTCCAGCTAATTTCCAATAATGCTCCCGCGAACGTTTACGAAAAGCGCACAAAGCTGGAACATACACTCGCTGCACAGCTGCAAGTCTGCGATTCTCCCAGCGTTATTCTCTCCACCCTTCGGCAGCAAGTCTAGGAGTAAGTCCAGCACCTGTCTATGGATCACCGACGGACCAAATGGATCACCGAAATGTGACTGTACCCCGTACTATTCGTGGTCGAGGTGCTCTCTATTGCTGGGATTGCGATCAAGGAGATTAAACATGGCCGAATGAGTGAGGGATTCTTTCATGAGTACGTCGTCATCTATAAAGGTTTATTCAGAAAAATACCTGAAGAAGCAAGTCCGAAAGACTGTCGTTGAAGATGCGCTAAAGAAGCCAGACAAGTCGACGCACGAGGAAGTTATGATATCCTCTGCGCAGAATTTGAAGGCAATACATACTGTTGGCAAGACCCCCGCAAGAGAGTGATCAATGTCGCGGGTACGCTGCTTAGCGCCGATAACAGGGTCGCCAGTTTTGACGACTGGTGGTCAGTCACGGTCTCGACCATCGAGCTGCCAGTCCCGACAACAGTGGAGGGTGGTGATTACGCGCGCATTTCGTCTTCAGTCAATCACAGAAAAAAATGTTTGAACCTGGACCGCCCAGTTGGAAAGGAAACAAAAGTAGTCATGCAAAGGACGACCAGCAATCATGATGTAGGTCAAGTGAAACGTTCGTAACTTCAAATCTCCTAATTATAACAATACTACGTCCGCGTGCTGAAACATTTTCACAAATTATCCCACCAACACCGGCAGATGGCTTGCTCCACCCGATCCAACCACGAACCCTATTAGTAATATCGAATGCGGTGCCCATGTTGTCTTTTTATGGATCCATGGCAAACATACGTTCTTTTGCCGCATTCCCCCTGACACCATCTGATGGGATTACTGATATCTTCTGTCGGTTTCACAACCATCCAATATATTGAGGCCACGAGCGAGGTTGGACAAGCGTCGATGGGTTATTTTTATTTCGATCTTCGAGACACCAATGAGCAATACTTGCACGGCCTACTGTCTTCCCTTCTCACCCAACTCTCTACTCAACTCGGATCCTCGCTGCGACATGCTATCACGTCGTATGAGGGTCATGACAAAGGGGCGCTGGTACGGCGTCTTCTCTTCATCACCGATAGGGTATGTGTATTTGTCCATCCCCAAGGCAGGGTGAGCCATGCGTTGATTGGGGCTTTGCAATAGTCGTCTTTTATCGGCCGTCTCGTTTGTCGGTCTCATTTGATTCAACTGGCGGCACCCGATACGCGATCCTGTTTCTCGTGTCCATGCTTTGGATGGCACTGCCTGTGCTCTCTGTACGGTCGATGTAGTAGGTGGGGATAACTCGGACGCATGCGCATGACAATCGCCCCGTGGGGCTCATGATGACGGACACGAGATTGACGGGGATGTTGTCATTAACTGGGATCGTTAGTCGAGAATACCAATTCGTTTCTCTTCAGATCAACGTTGCTCTCACTCAGTCAGGTCACGGCTGTGATATTCAGCACCATTATATGAATAAGACACGTCTGGATTAGGACTGAGATCTTGTTTCGCGGTCATACTGTGCTCGAGTACACTGAATCGCATACCTTTCCAAAAGTAGAGCCGGCAACCCGCGTTTCTAAATAGTAAATTGCGTCAGGTCGCAGGCTGGGGTGGGGGTGGGGGTGGTAGGGGTGGAGGGAGAAACGGAAACATCGACTCGGAGCGTAATCTACCAACTACCGCATTACTGCGTTGAGGGTCACCCTGTTGTAACCATCTCACTTCTTCAGAAAGCCGATTCCTGGACGTGATCATGTCGAAGTGGATGTCTGTACCTCGATCGGTTCGTACATCCAGGAGAATTGCAAGCGTTTCTTTGAAAGACACGATCGGAAGGTCGCCGGCTTGATTGGAAAGGACTCCATACACAAAGGCTTTGAAGTTCATCCGGTCCCGCGCGACAATACTGGCGTTATATATTGTGTTTGATGTTTCTCCGGTGACCTCTTGTAGCCAACGTAGCTGTGGCTCTTCGAGCGGTTCTCTGATTACTTGTTTCGCAACCAATGCACAAATGGAGTGAGAAGCAACGCGGATGTCGGCATCATCATTATCCAACAATGCTCGTATATCTCCAACGTTTGCGAAATTGGCCCGCATGAAATTTAAATCGGGGGTGATGGGAGCCTTGGCGATGTGGTAGATAGTGTCCAAATATACCAAGAGGGAGCGCTTGCGCACGTCCTCATTATCGGGACCAGTTGCGCGTGCATCTGTTACACAGCTTCGTAGAAGAGTGAGGAGGGGATCTCGGAGGACTATTCTTCCGGACTCGGTAAGAGGTATGAGCTCGGGGACTCTATTCCTTGGTATACTGGCCGCAAACCTCTGAAGCTTGCTCCTATCGTACAGCGTGAAGTGGCTGAACAACCAGGTGATTATATTGCGGTCCCCATTTTCCAGATTTTTGGCGCCGTCGATGATGCTCTTCCCAAAGCCATCCGTAACATACCGCCAATGTTTCTTGGCAGCGGTTTCAAGTGAGTTTGACCAACCGACAAGCCTGCGTTGTCCGCTCGACATAGAGCCGCCCAAATTAGGTGAAACCAGCCAGCCACGGAACTGCTCCAAAAGCCAGTGAATGACCCACGTAAGGGCGGAGAAGAGTGGGTGCAAGGAATACCACAATATGTAGGACATCGGGGTGCGATACGGGCACTTGATGCCAACAAAAGGGAGGACGGTCAGCACAAGGTATGCCACTCCAAACAGTCCGACGGCAGCGTAGACGGCGATGGCGACCCTCTTGTGGACCGTATGAAATGCTATCACGAGGCCAGCGAAAAACAAGTAAACGGAGAAGTGCAGGAGTGCCGGGGCTAACTCGACTAAAAAGCGCATTTGGTACTTTTCTGTGCCGAGGAATAGAAACGAGCGGACTCGTGCACGGTCGTTCGGCTCGCTTGGGACTTTGGGCGTTTCGACGTATCTGCGTGCCCATTGTTGAAGCAGTGTCGCGATCAAGGCGGATGTAAGGCTAAATACAAGGCTCACTAGCCACATGGAAATGACCGCGACCATTGATGCATGGGGGGGAGATGACTGATCTGCAGTGTTGGATTGGGAGCTAATTGTGGAATTGGGAAGTTGTTGTGAAATCTGGCGAAGAAGGGCCACTGTCTCCTCGCCAGGATCGGAGGACAATTTTTTGTAAAATTCAATGATAAATGTGCCAACAGTTGCGGAGAAAAGACCCGTCTTAAAGCCCGTCATTATAACGAACTGAGGGACCAGCAAGTGAAGGCTCACAAAAACAAGAATACCATTTGCATCCTCTTTCCAGGCGTCGGTAATCCGCTTATCTTCCTCTTTGACTTCATTCAGATACATATTCCACACCTCGTTCTCTGAATCTTTCTGGGCTATCGTCGGAGAGTCAATGTAGTGCTGCAATATCTAGTATTTCTCAACGTACCACCATCATTGTGCGTCCCCTGAACTGTTGTGGGCAGGTTGACTAGGGGAATGGGTGCGACCTGAGGGTTTGCCATCTGTTCACTTGGCTGATGCTTAAGCGGGGTATTGTTGGTAAAATGTTTGGGATGATGCCTCGTTGAGTAAATTTCCAACAACTGTCAGCAATAAAGTTTGAACCCAGAAAACTCGACCCTCTGGCGCCTACTCCTGCCAGCACGGTATCTCGACAACGCTCCAATGCAGAAAGGAAATGACCACGTACCTCACTCACGCTGGTATGGGTACTCACACCGAGTACCGGTCCTGGTGCGCTTCTGCCAGTAAGGCCGCAACGGACTCGGATTATCTTCGTCTCACATCTCTCATGTCACGGTGCCCTCGTCACCGTCAACGTCATTCCTGTGTGTGGTGTGGCACTATCGGGTTGTCCGCACCGCGTGATGCATGGTCTGCGAGTCAAAGCAGAGACGTCCGAGTCCGAGTCGTCGTTGTGTGCAACGGAGGCACCCGGGCCGCGCGGGGATCAGGCTTCCGTATGGTACGGCCTTCTGCTAGTGCTGTGCATGATCATGTCCTCGTCTGCAAAAAACTCGAGCTGTGCGCTGATACTTCGATTGGGCAGTACCGCCGTCGCCCTCTAGTACAAGAAAAGCGATCACGTCGTGGTCTTGTAGCTGACTTGACTGGCAATCGAACACATCTGATACTGTATGTTTCTCACGTCCATGCTTTCAAGTTGGGTGCCACTCCCGATGCTTTCCGGGTTTGACATCGAATGCGGGCGGGCTGATGCATGCACGTAGTTATAATCGCACGAAGTGACATACGAGAAGGAAAGAGATACTGTCGGTAATCAGGATCAATATATTGATACTTGAGAATACTGTATCAGGTTCTCTTGATTCTTGGATTTCGTGGGTAAATACTAATCGCATAACTTTTTCTACAGTAGAGCTTACAACCAGCACATTTCAAGAGTAAATTATTGGGAGCCGGGGTGGTTTATGGGAATGGGGAAGGGGATAGGTACAAACGGAAATATCAAACGCAATCTGTTAATGACTTCATAACTACCTTGAGGGTCATCTTGTTGCATCCGTCTAACCTTTTCAGAGAGCTGATTCTGTGAAGTGGGTAAGTCAAAGTGGGGATCGGTTCTTACGTCCAGGAGAATCGCGAGTGTCTCCTTGAAAGATGTGACATCCCCAGTTGGGAAGTCGTCCACTTGACTTGAGAAAACTCCGTGAACAAAAGATTTGAAATTCATCCGGTCCCGCGCCTCAACGTCGGCATTGAATATCGCATGCGATGTTTCCCCAGTGACTTCTTGTAGCCAACGTAGCTCTTCCTCTTCGAGCCTATCTCTTCTGACCACTCGCCTGGCAATCAATGTGCAAATGGACCGTGAAGTTACGCGGACGGCATTATCGCTATCACCCCACAATGTTTGCATAAGACCAGTATTCGCGAAGTTGGCTCGGACGAAGTTTAACTCGGGGACACTGGGTGTCTTGGAGATGTGGTGAATAACGTCCAAACATACCAAGAGACTGCGTTTGCGCACATCCTCGTCGGGCCCAGCTGTGTGTTCACCTACTTCACAGCTTCGTAGAAGAACGAGAAGGGGATCTCGAAAGACAATTTTTTCGGACTCGATGGGTCGGATAAAATCGAGGACTTTATGTCTTGGTATGCTGGCCGCGAACTTTCGAAGCTTGCTTTTGTCGCTCAGCGCGAGCAGGCCGAACAGCCAAGTGATTATCTTGCGGTCCCCTTCTGGTGCATTTATGGCGCCATTGACGACGCTCTTCCGAAAGCCATCCACTAGATATCGCCAATGTTTCTTGAAAGCACTTTCACATGAATTTAACCAATCGACCAGTCTGCGTTGTCCGGGGCTTGTGATGACACCGTCCAAACTAGGTTTAACGAAGCATCCGTGAAGTTGCTTCAGAAACCAATGGAGGCAACGCGCTGCGAAGAAGAGGAAGGTGTGCCATGGGTACCATAAAATGTACGACATTGGGGTGCGATACGGGCACCTGACGTCACGGCAAGGAAGGATGCTCAGCATGATGTATGCCAGCCCAAAAACTCCGACGGCAACATCGACAGCGATGGCCACCCCCTTGTTGGTCGTGATCGTACTATTATGAAAGGCGATCACCAGGCCGGTGAAAAACAAGTATACGGAGAAGTGGAGGAGCGTCGGGGCTATCTCGACTAGAAGACGCATTTTATAGGATTCTGTGCCAGAGAACAAGAACAAGCGGACGCGCGCGCGATCATTCGGCTCGCTTGGGACTTTGGGCGTTTCGGCGTATCTGCGTGCCCATTGTTGAAGCAGTGTCGCAATCAAGGCGGATGTGACGCTAAGTACAAGGCTTATCAGCCACATTGCGCTAACCCAGATCATGGATGTACTAGGACGAGATGGTTGGTTCGCCGTGCTGGAAATGGTGCCGTTTGGGAAATTGGCAAGTTGTTGTGAAATCTGCCCCAGAAGAGCCACGGTCTGGCCGCCGGAGTCGGGGGACATCTTTTTGTAAAATTCGATGATAAATGCGCCAACAGTTGCGGAGAAAAGACCTGTCTTGTAGCTTGTCATTGAGATGAACATAAAGAGCGGCAGAGTGGGACTCACGAACACAAGAATACCATTTGCGTCCTCTTTCCAGGCATCTGTAATCCGTTTATCGTCCTCCTTGACCTCTTCTAGATACATGTTCCATATCTCGTTCTCTGAATCTTTCTGCGCTGTGGTCAGAGACTCGGAGTCAACACATGATGTAATGTCCAGTATTCCCCCGACGCACCGCCATCATTGAATGATCCACCCCGAGCGGATGTGGAAAGATTGTTGAGGGGAATGCCAGTGTGTGCAGGGACCGACATCCGTTTACGACGTTGTTGCTGAGGTGTTGTTGGTATACTCGTTGGTTTGACGCCCCATGTTGCATGTCGCATGTCCACAATAAAGTTTGAACCCAGAAACTCGACCCCCCAGCGCCTACTCACACTATTATCTCGACACACAACTCCTTTACGCAAGGAAAACAAGCCGTTCACCTCACTCGTACTCGGGGACCTCAGGGACATACTCACACAAAGTGCTGGTGTACTTGGCATACATCTATGGCCGAAAATGCAGCGGATCCGAGTCGGCTCTATATCACTTCGAGTCCCGGCCTATGTACTATGTAGCCGTACGATCACTTACTCATTGTCCGCATATTGCGTCCGTGTCAGTAAAATTCCAGTGTTATCTTCGGGCTGTCCGCACAGCGCGGTGCTGTATGCTCACGTGCCTGCCGATTAAAGCAGATGTGGAGATGTCTGAAGTTGTTTTGTTTGCTCGCTGCGCTATGTAGTAGTTTCAAGTTGGTGGAGCTGTTCCGGCATCTTCCGGCACCAGTGGCACGTGGTCACGTGTGGACTTTTTGCATCATTCCGCCTGGAGTTGAGGAACGATGGCACGGCCTGTTCTCCATCACCGGCGAAGTGCGTGTATGAGTATCTGCTGTTGCTGTGTGTGGCCGTGTCCTTGTCCGTCCGCAAGGAAGTGACCTGCAGCCTTGCGTTTGATACTGTACAGTACTTCGATTGGGCGGGGTACCGCCCCGGCCCCTGCCTTTTATGGGAAGACCTCGTGGCTGATTTTGCTAATTGGCATCAATCAATTAATCAACAGTTAATCAACACGCGATAGCCTCGTGGGCTCGCGCTTTTGGACAACGTTCAACAGTGCCTATCGGAGTTGGTTGACATCAAACGTGGACACGCACGTGAATATCTTATGGAAATGCCGTTCACGAGGCAGCAAGGGGATAGCCTACCACTATCATTAACGCCAGCCGGTGTCCAATAATCAAGACTCGCCATCAGTCCTCTTATTTCCTCTAGCACTCTTTCTCGGTTCGACATCGGCACTCCAAGGAGAAGGGGGTCAATGAAGCGAATTGGTAAGGGGGTAGATCGAATTCAAACTTCTGCCCCCGGAGTGACAAGTAGTACTACGACATGACCGCGGAAGGCGCCGAAT
>WNFO01017817.1_pt1 | contig 10806 bp, 7 predicted proteins | sample 5400251 | NCBI WGS metagenome assembly WNFO01 (sample SAMN13153354, study PRJNA577476) | soil metagenome | isolation source: 100 cm saprolite under Madrone tree | place: USA:California | collected 2016-06-14 | reverse complement strand
TCCCACCAAATCAAGGAACCATTAATTCCTCCAGAGATTAAAAGGTTACCGGTCGGCGCCCAGGCCAGTCCCCAGACTTCTCCTTGCTCGGCGGCTAACCGTCCCAGCGACCCAAAGCCGGGTGCGGAAAACAGCCAAATCTTGTTCAGCCCTCCGCAGGCGAGAGTCTGGCTGTCCCGGGACCAGGCCAAACTGTAGAGACCTTGATCCGCCTGTGTCGTGAAAGTCAGGGTCAGACTCAACGACCGTGAGCGCAAGAGTTTAGATTCTTCGGCCTGTATTGCTCCGCAAGCTACAGAAAGAAAGACAGCAAAAATTCCAGTTATCGGGATTCGTCCCACAGTATGGCCACGCTAGCCACGAAACTGTGTTCGATTCAAATTTCGTATTCGGCTTCATCCAACCGAAGCAGGGGAATTACAAAAGACAACAACTGATTTAGGGAAGTCTCTATGCTTTCTTGCCCGGTTTTGAGAATTAGCTCCGGGTCCTCAGGCGACTCGTATGGAGCATCGATACCGGTAAAACCTTGAATAAGTCCGGCGCGCGCTTTTTGGTATAACGCCTTAGGATCGCGACTCTCGCAAACTTCGATTGGAGCCGAAACATGTATCTCGACAAACTCGACTCCACCGCTAGAAACAATTTGGCGCGCCTTCCGCCGATCGGCTCGGTACGGAGAAATGAAGGAGGTGATCACGACGAGACCGGTCATTGCCATTAATTTTGCGACCTCCGCCGCTCGCCGGATGTTTTCGACTCGGTCTTCTGGACTGAAAGATAAATTGGCGTTCAGGCCGTGACGAAGATTGTCTCCATCCATCACACAAGCGTGGATTTGCCGATCGAACAATTCTCGTTCCAGCGCATAGGCCAAAGTCGATTTTCCGGCGCCGGACAATCCAGTAAACCAGACGACCAAACCGCGGTGACCATTGCGTTCGATCCGCTCTCGCAAACTGACCTGCCCTTCGGCCCAGGAAATATTGGAACTACGGGAGGGTACCCGATCAAGATATTGTCCACCAAAAACGATACCGCCGCCGGCCACATCATTTTCGTCAACCAAAACGAATCGCCCACTCACCGGTAGAAATTCGTAATTGTCCAAGACAACGGGGCCTCTCGTCTGGACTGTAATCTCAGCAACTTCATTTCGACCGACCGATCGGCGAATGCTTGAAGTAGTCTCCAGAGACGAAGCGTCAATCACTCGGTCGATCGAAGCCACCTGACATTCAACTTCCTGAGTCAGAAGCTTCAGCTTGTAGCGGCGCCCAAGCGTGAGCGGTCGATAACCCATCCAGAACAGACGAGCCCGAAAACGATTGGTTTCGATGGGCATCGCATTCGCGGTAGCGGCGATTTGACCGCGTTCCACGAAGATTTGTTCTTTGAGAGTAATACCGATCGATTGGCCAGAGCGCGCAACCGCACTGGGAGGAGCCTGCCACGATTCGATAGATGCAACCGTCGATTCTTTGTTGGCTGGCGCGAACAAGATTTGTTCCCCAACGCGCAGACTGCCCGATTCGACTCGGCCGGCAATGATTCGCCGCTCATCGAACCGATAAATATCCTGGACGGCAAACCGCAGTGGTCCATCACTCGCTGACTTCGGCGCCTCCAATTGGTCCAACCCATCGAGCAGTGCCGGCCCATCATACCAGCCCAAATCCTCCCTTTGAGCCGCGACGAGATTCACGCCGTCTCGCGCCGAGATAGGGATAAAACGGATCGGCTCTATTCGCAATTGCTTCAAAAATGCACGATACTCGGCCTCGATCTGAGCGAAAACGGCTGATGAGTAGTTCACCAGATCCATCTTGTTAACCAGGACCAGCACTCTACCTACTCCCAACAGGCTCAGCAGGTAGGCGTGACGTCGGCTTTGCTCCTGAACCCCTTCGTTGGCCGCAATCAATAGGAGCGCTGCGTCCGCGGTCGCGGCACCGGTGACCATGTTCTTTAGGAATTCCTTATGCCCAGGTGCATCAATGATCACGTAGTTGCGAAGAGCGCTATGAAACCAAATCTGCGAGACATCAATCGTGATGTTCTGATCCCGCTCCGCTTGCAACGCATCCATGAGGAACGCCCATTCAAAAGGCATATTCCTCCGGCGACAAATCGTCTGGATCTGCTCATGTTTGCCTTCCGGAAGGGATCCTGTTTCATACAGAAGACGGCCGACCAGCGTCGATTTACCGTGATCAACATGGCCCACGATCACCACGCGGAAAGCCTTCTCTCCAAATAGAGGCTCAACTAATTCGCGATCCGAATCCCCTGACAAAGGTTGTTCGGACAGATCTGTTCCCGATGCAGTTTCTTCTCTGACCTTCATCTGTTTTGGTTACCAACCGCGGGGAAGGGAGTGATTGGAGAGCACAAGACGATCGCAAATGTCTTCACATGTATCCGCTGGCTCGCAACCGCTCAAAAGCATCTTCTGACTCCTGGTCCTGAGCACGCGTACTCCTCTCCGAAAGCTTAGTATCGCGTAGTTCCGCAATTATGGCCGGAACCGAACTAGCGGTTGACTGTACGGGTTTCGTGCAAGGCGCGCAACCCAGACTCCGATAGCGGAAGCCATTACGGGCAAAATATAAGTCCACTACCGGGATATTTTCCCGCTCTATGTATTCCCAGACGTTCGTTTCCGTCCAATGCAACAATGGATGAATCCGAATATGTACTCAACGCGCGTTAATGCGCCCTGGGGAAATGTCCGCCCAGCTTTAAGCGCTTCCCGGTTTTGGCCGACGACGAGATCGATTCCCCATTCCCGGACTAACCTGTCTCGAAACGCTATCATCTCGGGAATTTTGAAGCTGGTGTCGACGTGAACACAGGGGATCGGTAAATGACCAAAGAACGCCTTGCGCATTAGCCACAGCAGTACGGAAGAGTCTTTTCCAACACTCCAGAGCATCGCCAGGCGACGAAACTTTCGATAAGCCTCACGGAGGATGTATACGCTCTGACTCTCCAGAGCGTCCAGATGTGCGAACCGCTCGTCCATCAAATGTTCTCGCCTAGAAACGTATGAATACCGCATTCATTCTTTTCGAATCCGATCCAGCGCCCGGCCCGATCCGATTCGCCGCTACCCACGGGACGGGTGCATGGCCAGCAGCCGATGCTGCGAAAGCCGCGGTCTTTGAGCGGGTTGTACGGAATGCGATGTTCACGGATATAGTCCCACACCTGAGCGGAACTCCATGTGGCGAGAGGATTCACCTTTACGATCTGTTTTCCGCGCAACTTGTCGAACTCATATAGCTCCAGTACTTGCGTAGACGCCCGCGTATCCGACTGGTCCCGTCGCAGTCCCGAAATCCATCCATCCAGCTCCGAAAGTTTTCTCTGCAATGGCATCACTTTTCGGATGGTGCAACAGAGATCGGGATTTCGCTCCCAAAGATTAGCTCCAAGGTCGCGAGTTTGGTCCTTCACAGTGAGTTCCGGCTCAATCGTCTCAATCTCGATACCGAAGAATCTTTCAAGACGGTTCCTTAATTCGAGCGTCTCGGGGAAAAGTAATCCCGTATCGATGGTAAATACCGGCAGGTCCAATTCAGCGGTAACGGCTTGATGAATTGTCACCAAGCCGGCCCCCTGGAAACTCGTCCCGATCGCGGCGCGCCCGGGAAAAGCATCCGCGGTCCAGGCTAAAATTTCAGCGGGTGAGGCAGACTCAAACTTCTGCGCCAGCGCCTTAATTTCGGTACTTGATGGAAGCTCGGAGACAGACATCAGAGCGTTAATCTCTAATTGTCTACCGAGAATACGCAAATACTATTTCCAACCTCAAAGAAGAGTCTTCGCTACCTCCACCAGATGCTCAGCGGTCATTCCAAGGTCCTTCATGACCTTTCCCCCTGGACCGCTCAACCCAAAGCGATCAATCCCTACGGTCTTTCCATCCAAGCCGACGTACTTGTACCAAAGTGGAGTAGCGCCAGCCTCGATCGATACTCTTTTTCGGCAAGAAGGCGGCAAAACTTCATTTCGATAGGACTCATCCTGGCGATCGAATTTATCCAGACAAGGCGCAGAAACGACTCTGACCCCGCCGCCCAACTCCTTGGCAGCAGCTAAAGCGTGCTGAACCTCAGAACCGGTCGCGATGAAGATAAGTTGCAGCGGCGAGCTCTCCTTATGTAAAATATACGCGCCGCGCAGCGCTCCCTGCCGCCGATGGTCGGCCGATATCTCTACCAGATTCGGCAAAACCTGGCGGGTTAAAGCCAGCAATGTCGGGCCATTGGTCCGTTCGAGGGCAGCGACATATGCGGCTGCACATTCCTCTGGGTCGGCTGGGCGATATACGTCCAAATTCGGAATAACCCGCAAGCCACTGACCGTTTCTACCGGCTGATGAGTGGGACCATCTTCACCGACGCCGACCGAATCGTGCGTAAAAATGTAAATCACCGGTAGCTTGGCGAGCGCGGCCAAACGGATGGATGGACGACAATAGTCAGCGAATACCAGAAATGTCGCTCCGGACGGCCGGAAAATTCCGTCATAGGCGATACCATTTAGGATCGCGCACATTCCATGCTCACGGATTCCAAACCTGATATTCCGTCCCGACCAGTTTTCCGGATTAAAATCTTTGTCAGATTCTATGTAATTAAGAGTAGAACCGTATAGGTCGGCGCTTCCACCAATCAGCAACGGCATGGCCTGGGCAAGTGGTTGCAACACCTCGCTTCCGGCTTTGCGGGTGGCGATCTTCGCGTCGGCAGGAAACTCCGGAACACGCTGCAACAGATCATGCGGGATTTCATGCTTGACACCTTGTTCAAGAAGAGCCGCCAATTTTGGATTCTCTTCCTGCCAATCACGAAACATTTTTTGCCACGCGTCGTACGCTTTCTTTAGCGTCTGCTTGTGTTCTGCGAAATAGTTTCTGGTTTCAGGAGAGACGTAGAATTTTTCGTCCGGCAGACCCAAAGCTTTCCGAGCCGCATCCACAAACTTGACGCCGGCCTCGCCATGCGCCTTGCTGGTGCCGGCAACTTCCGGGATCCCTTTCCCGACAATGGTGTGCGCAACGATGAATTGCGGCCGGCCACTGGTCGCTCCTTTTGCCTTCTCGAACACGGCGAGAAATTCCTCCATGTTATGACCGTCGACTTGTTGTACGTCAAAACCATAGGCAGCAAAACGCTGTGCCGTATCCTCGCTCTGCGAGAGTTTTGCCATCGCATCGAGGGTGACTAAGTTGGAGTCGTAGATCAGGATCAAGTTGTCGAGCTTGTAGTGCCCAGCAAATGCCGAGGCTTCATGAGATACACCCTCCTGAAGACAGCCATCCCCGGCAATGCACACCACCTTATGATTAAAAATCGCGTGCTTGGCGGTGTTAAAACGGGCAGCCGCCATCTTGGCCGAAACCGCCATGCCGACTGCGTTTCCGACTCCTTGTCCGAGCGGCCCGGTGGTACATTCTACCCCTGGTGTATCGCCAAATTCGGGGTGTCCCGGCGTCTTACTATGCAGTTGCCGAAAATTCCGGATATCGTCGATCGAGACATCAAAGCCGGAAAGATGCAACCAAGCATACAAAAACATGCTGCCATGCCCGGCGGACAGAACGAATCGGTCTCGACCAAGCCAACGAGGATCATCCGGGTAATAGTGCAACGCGTGCCCAAATAGAACCGCGCCGATCTCCGCATCGCCCAAAGGTAAGCCAAGGTGACCGGAATTAGCCGCTTGGACTGCGTCCATTGCCAATCCGCGCGCTTCCGTCGCGGCCCGCGTAAGAAGTTGAGTATTCAGTGCCATACGAATGTTCTCTCTGATAACCACGGTCTCGGATACCGCGCATCTAAAAAACGTCTGATTTCCAAAAGAATTTTCTGGCTTGTGATGGAAGTTGCCTGTACGTAAACGCCCCTTTTTATTTGATGAGCCAAAACAAACTTCGCATCGGATTACCCTCCGGAAGCCTCCAAGAGGCTACGTTGGAACTATTTGCGAAGGCCGGCTATCGAATCACGCTTAATAAGCGATCCTATAAACCGGCAATCGACGATCGCGAATTGGAGGTTCGGCTGCTGCGGGCTCAGGAAATTAGCCGGTATGTAGAGCGCGGCTTCCTCGATTGTGGGATCACCGGCAAAGACTGGATCGAGGAAAATGGTTCTAACGTGGCGGTGCTCGGCGATCTTATCTATAGCAAGGCAAGCTCGAGTCCAACCCGTTGGGTCCTCGTAGTACCGGAGAATTCCCCAATTCAGCGGATTGAGGACCTGGCAGGCAAGCGGATCGCCACCGAAGCGGTTGGCATCACTCGGCGTTTTTTGCAGGCGCACGGAGTTGAGGCCACAGTTGAATTTAGCTGGGGAGCAACCGAGGTAAAAGTGCCCGAGTTAGTCGACGCAATTGTAGAGATCACGGAAACCGGCGCGTCACTGCAGGCTAACAATCTGCGAATCCTTGAAGTACTCACGGAGTCTTACCCGCAGGTGATCGCGAATCACGCTGTGATGCAGGACGCTTGGAAAGAGACGAAACTCCGACGAATCTTTCTGCTACTGCAAGGAGCCCTCAACGCCCGAGACAAGGTGGGGCTGAAAATGAATTTGGAAGAATCTAAGCTGAGTGATCTTCTCGTGCGCCTGCCCGCGCTGAGGAATCCCACGATTTCGCCCTTGGCTCAGAAAGGTTGGGTCGCAATCGAAACCATTATCGACGAAACCGTCGTGCGCGAGATCATCCCGGAACTTAAGCTACTCGGCGCCGAGGGCATCATCGAGTACCCGTTGAATAAAGTTGTTTATTAGAGAAGTTAGTTGAGCGTTTAACTCCGGCTGCTGGTCCGGCAACCAACAATACCAGCGTGATCGTACCTCGTTATGGGTTCCCTAAAGAAAAGAAGGAAAGCCAAAATTGCTAAGCACAAACGACGCAAACGGATGAAGGAGAATCGCCACAAGAAGCGTTTGCGGTACAAGTCCTAATCTTTAGGTTGACTCCATGGCAAGATCGGAGTCAGCGGGTACACCGGTGAATAATCGGCTCCGATCTCCATGTTTAGTGCGCTCATTCAGTCTTTGGTGTAGCTGTCTTGCACTGACTGCCAGCGCGGTTTTGGGCGCGACTGCCCAGCCGAACAAGCCTGCGCCGAAGAATCGCGACCCAGATCAGGGCCTGTTCTTCGATGCCCGGCCGTCAACTCCGGATCAGTCGCTTTCCAAGTCTTCCGAGAAGAAAGCGGATGCTGAAGCCGCCTTCATGCAAGGCCTAATCCTGGAAGAGGATGGCGATTACGATTCGGCTCTGGAGGCTTATACCAAGTCGTTGCAACTCGATCCGGGGGGTAATCCCCAGATTGCGATCCGGGTAGCCAACGAATACGTCAAGCGAGAGGAAGTTCCTACCGCGCTCGATCTGTTGAAAGATCTCATCAAAGCTCGTCCCGATGAGGTCCAGGCATTCCTCAACCTCGCCGATATCTATCTGCAAAGACTCGGAAAACCGGATCTCGCGCTCCCGTATGCCGACCAGGCTCTGCGTTTGGCTCCGGATCGTTTGGCTCCCTATCAGACCTTGTTTGAGGTTAATCTCGCTCTAAATCGCAAGAAGAATGCGGAGGCCATTCTCCAACGGGCGCAAAACTTGGAGAGTCAAGACCCGGCGACCTGGCTCACACTGGCCGATCTCAGTATTCGCCTCTATTCCAACGAAAAAGGCGCGTTCCAAACTAATCATTCCGCCGCAGTCGAACCGTACCTGAAGAAGGCGATTTCGTTGGCCAAAGAGGATATCGATGTTCTCTCGAAAGTGGGTGACGATTACGTCGAGATTAGTGAAGTCCCGAACGCCATCACCGCCTATTTGAAGGCCCTCGAACTCAGCCAGGGTAACACCGAAATTCGCTATAAACTTGCTCAAAGCTTTCTGAAGACCGGCCAACGAGACGAAGCGATTCGCGCCTTGGAAGAAATGATCAAGACGAATTCCTTGCGCCCGGAAAGTTATGAATTTCTTGCCCGTTTGTATCAGGAGGGGGGGAATCTCGAGCGTGCCCTCAGTAATTATGAGCAAGCAATTCTCCTGGCTCCCAATCAGCCCGAAAACTATTTGCACACCGCTGAAATGCAGTTGGAGCTCAAAAAATTCGGCGATGCGATTCTAACGCTTCAACAGGCTCGCCATCGGTTTCCGGTACCACAGATGACCTACAGTCTGGCCGTGGCCTTGAGTACTGCTAAACGATATCCTGATGCTCTACCGATCTACGAAGCAGCATTACAGGAAGCAAAGACCTCCCAACCTGAGGTTCTGGATGCCGCCTTCTACTTTAATTATGCAGTAGCCGCTGAGCAATCGAACTTGATCGATAAGGCCGCCGGGCTCTTTAAGCAATGTATCGAACTTGACCCGTCCAAAGCGGCGCAAGCTTACAATTATTTGGGGTACATGTACGTCGACCGAAGCATGAATCTCGATGAGGCCGGTCTGATGATTAAGAAGGCGCTCGAGTTGCAACCCGACAATGGCGCGTACATCGACAGTCTTGGTTGGTACTATTATCATACCGGAGAGTATGCTAAGGCGCTGACCGAGCTGCTCCGTGCCCTGGAAAAGTTGAAACCGGAAGACCCGGTCGTTCTCGAACATGTTGGCGACACCTACCAGGCACTGAACAATTTGGGCGAGGCTGAGGTCTATTGGCAAAGAGCGCTCAAGCTCGATCCTACCAATCAGAAGCTCACGACAAAAATCGACGCTTCCAAGGCAAAATTGACATCCAATCCTCCGAGCACGGCAACCCCGCTCCCGAAACCAAGCTCCAGTCCACATTAACAACGAACGACAGCGAACCTCGACGAACGACAGCGAACCTCGACGAACGACAATGGCGCAGGTTGACCAACAACGCGGCAAGTCGCCTTGCTGCCGTTAGTAGTTTCCATTCGCCTGGGGCGTGCTCGCCAGAGCTGAACCCCAGCCAAATCTCAGGCCATCGCAGAGATGGCGCCGTCAAGACGGGCTTAGATGAACGCTTACTGTTGTCGTTCGCTGTCGTTCGTTGACGTTCGTTGTTAAACGATTTGGAATTCCGGCTCTCGCCGCACCAAAAAGGCGGTCGTCGTAGTTAAGACTGAGGACACGGCTGGTCCGATGCAATAGGGAAAGCAGTTCTGTCCGCGAAAGCGGGAGTGCGAGTTCTACCTTAGTAACCCATTCCCGGAGCATTTCTCCACATAAATGCACCAATTCTTCCATCCCTTGTCCAGTGTGAGCAGAGCCGAAAACCGCATCAGGAAAGTGTAACCGTAGAGCGTGCAGTGAACTGGAGTCTTCTACCTGGTCGACCTTATTGAGCAAGGTGACGACCCGCCTGGTATCAGCGCCTAGCTCATCTAGAACGCGCATCGTGGTCGCATGAAAATCGTAAACTCTCGGATGGCTGGCATCGAGCACATGAATCAAAAAATCAGCGAGTGTTGCTTCTTCCAAAGTCGCTTTGAAGGCTTCCACCAGTCGATGCGGCAGATTGCGAACGAAGCCCACCGTGTCCGTTAATAGGAGCTTTTGGCCACCTTCCAAATCAATCCGGCGGGTCTTCGGATCCAGAGTAGAGAAAAGCTTATCCTCCACCAATACCTTCGCTCCGGTCAGACGGCGCAAAAGAGAGGATTTGCCAGCATTCGTATACCCCACGATCGCCGCATGCGGGAGCGGCAAACGCTGGCGTTGTTTTCTCTGGGTCGCTCGCCGGGACCGCACGCGTTCCAACTCTGCCTTCAACCGATCAATTTGTTTGCGTACAAGCCGGCGGTCGGTCTCGAGCTGAGTTTCGCCCTCACCTTTGGCTCCGAGGCCGCCCGCTTGTCGACCCAGGTGACCCCAGGCCCGCGTCAGTCGGGGCAATGAATACTCGAGCCGAGCGAGATCGACTTGGAGTCGCGCCTCTTTCGTGTGGGCGCGCTGGGCGAAAATGTCCAAAATGACCTCCTGTCGATCGATCACCGCTACCTTGGCCAGAGCCTCCCAATTCCGTTGCTGAGCAGGCTGAAGCTCATTGTCAAACACGATGACATCGGCCCCCAGGTCATGGGCCTGAGCTGCTATCTCCTCCGCTTTACCTGATCCGACGAAGTAACGTGAACTCGGCTCCGGCACTCGAATGAGCTGCTTTTTTGCCACCGGAATCGCCAGCGTTTCCACCAACGCCGCTAACTCATCCAAGAGACTCGCTGATTGTTCTTTCTCGACCTGAGTATGAAAGACTCCGATCAAAAATGCTTTCTCGACCAGTTTTGGCTTTTCGCTGATATCAAACATGCCTTTTCTCAAAAAAGGTGTGGATTGCTCCAGTCACCAGATCGATCTCCTCTTGATTCAACTCCGGAAAAATCGGCAGCGCCAGGCATTCTTCGGCTGCGCATTCCGCTCCCGGAAATTCGCCCTTTCGATAACCGAGATGTCGGAAACAATCCTGTTGGTGCAGCGCGAGCGGATAATAAATCTCAGTACCGATCCCGGTTTCCTGCAGCTTTGCCCGGAGAGCATTGCGATGTCTCGTCCGTATAACAAACTGATGAAAAATGTGTCCGCTCGGTCCGCAGGTCGCTCGATAAGGCTCTACCGGCAACCGAAGATCCGGGCTCAGATCCGCCAGCGCCTCACGGTATTTTTGGGCGATCTCCCATCTGCGGTGCGACCAGGCACTAAGATGGGGCAATTTCTTCAAGAGAACCGCCGCTTGCAGAGCATCTAACCGGAAATTGCCGCCGATTTGGCGGTGATAATACTTCGATTCCATCCCGTGATTTC
>WNFO01051658.1_pt1 | contig 10807 bp, 11 predicted proteins | sample 5400251 | NCBI WGS metagenome assembly WNFO01 (sample SAMN13153354, study PRJNA577476) | soil metagenome | isolation source: 100 cm saprolite under Madrone tree | place: USA:California | collected 2016-06-14 | reverse complement strand
AACGCGGTGCTGACGATCGTAAACCATTCGGGAGCGGCGATCGGTTCCTGCGCCAACAACACCGTCTGCCAGATGACGCCCAGCTTCAATCCGTCGACGGCAACGTTGACGAGCCCCTTCCCAATCGCGGTGACTGCGGACGAGACGTTCGGGATCAAGTTGGACTTCAACGTGAACGACTCGCTGCAAAGCGATCTCTCCGTCAATCCCATGGTTAGCGTTGTGAAGGTGACGCAAAGGCGCCGCGAGGACGACCAAGACGACATGGAAGAAGCGGAAGACGTGGACGGCCAAGTCACGGGGGTGGGAACCAACATGTTCACATTGATGAATGAGAGGAGCGGACAATCGTTCACCATCAGCGTGGATAGCAATAGTGTGTTCGAAGATTTCGATAGCGCCGGGTGCACGGCGAATCCCCAGAACTTTAGCTGCGTAGCGATGGGACAGATTGTGGAGGTGGACCTGAACGAAAGCGGCATGGGCACGATGCTGGCCAAACGCGTGAAGCTCGAGGAGCAAGCAAGCGAGGAAGTTCTCAAGGCGACCATCACGAGCGTGGATAGCAGCACGCAGTTCCACGCGGTGGTGTTCAATGAAGAGCCGACGGTGAGCGGAGTCTCCGAAGGATCCGCGGTGGTCGTCACGATTCTTCCCAACGCGACCTTCGTGGCGAGCAGCGAGGAGATGGGTGAAGACGGCGGCTTTACGCAGACTGGACTTAGCTTCGCGAGCGCGGCGGACCTGCTGGTTGGCCAGGACGTACAAATCCGGCCGCAAATGGTGACGTCGGCGGGCAGCGTCACGACGATTACGACGGATCGGATTCACCTACGGCCATCGCAAATCACGGGCCAGGTGGGCACCATCAATAGCGATGGAACGTTCACGCTGACAGGGCTCTCGCCGCTGTTTACAGGAGCGGCACCGGCGGTCACCGCGATCAAGGTCGAGCCCGTGCTCGAGATGCGCTTTGAGGACGTTTCCGGGCTCAACGGGCTGGCGGCCGGGAACACCGTGTCGGTGAGGGGACTCCTGTTCAACACTGCAGGGTCGCCTACACTGCTGGCGAACGCAATTCGCAAACAATAAGCGGAGACTGCCAGCGATTCGAGCGGAATAAAGGAGCGAGCCGCCTTCGTGCTGCAGGTGCTCACGTCGGATGTGATTCGCAGCTTGCCGAATGCCAACATGGCGGACGCGCTGGGGCGCTTGCCGAGCGTGACGTTGGAGCGCGAGGCAAGTACGTGCAGGTGCGCGGGACCGAGCCTCGTCTCACCAACCTTACCATCGATGGGATCAACGTTCCCTCGCCGGAAAATAATGCACGTCAGATTAAGTTGGATGCAATTCCGGCGGACATCGTGGAGTCGGTGGAGATCAACAAGACTTTGCAGGCCAATCAGGATGCAGATGGTATAGGTGGCTCCGCATGGGCTGAGCTTCGTTGCGTACGGCCTCAATCTCACCAACGAAGTCTTCGGCTTTTACCAGGGCAGCCCCCAGTACATGATTCAGCGCGAATACTACCGGCAGACATACGCGGGCGGTTTACGCTGGTCGCCGCTGCGCGAGAAGTAGACGAATTACACGAGATTCGCGGTGGAGCCTTCGCAGTTCCGCCGCGAGCTTTTCCATTTGAGGGCACTAGCCTCAAGAAGTATATTTAGGCTGCATTAAGGTCGGCTGGGGCAAACTCCCACGGTGAGGATTCGATGAGATTGAACTGGCGTGGCGGGGTGTGCGCGGCCGGCTTGTGCGGATTACTTGCGTTATCAAGCGGTCATGCAAAGCTTGCTGCACGACCAGCCGCGTCGGATGAGGCAGCCGTCCTGGTTGGAGCCGGTGACATCGCCGACTGCACAGATCTTTCGGGGGCGGAAGCGACCGCGAAATTGCTGGAGCAGATTCCGGGAACAGTAATGGCGGTTGGCGATCTCGCTTACCCAGACGGATCGAAGAAAAATTTCGCGTGTTACGACAGGACGTGGGGCCGCGTGAAGGTACGAACGCGGCCTGCGGCGGGCAATCACGAATTCCACGCCGCGGGCGCGATGCCTTACTTCGACTACTTCGGCGCGGCGGCGGGACCCAAGGAGGGCTACTACAGTTACGAGTTGGGGACATGGCATATCCTTGCGCTCAACAGCGAGTGCAAAGACATTGGGGGCTGCGACGGGAATTCGCGCGAGGTACGGTGGCTGCGCGCCGATCTGGCTGCTCATCCTGCGGCCTGCACACTGGCGTATTTTCACAAACCGCTGTTCAGCTCCGGCAGCGCGCATGGGAATGACCCGGAGATGAAACCGCTATGGCAGGCACTCTACGATGCGAATGCCGAAGTGGTCGTCAACGGTCACGACCACAACTATGAGCGCTTCGCTCCGCAAGATCCCGAGGGACGAAGGGACGCGGCGCGCGGAATTCGCGAATTCGTGGTGGGCACGGGCGGGAAAAATCACCGGCCGATGGCGCTCTCTAAGCCGAACAGCGAATCGCAAAACGCGGATACGTTCGGTGTGCTCAAGCTGACGTTGCGAACGGGGGCGTACGACTGGCAGTTCATTCCTGAAGCAGGAAAATATTTTGCGGACTCGGGAACCGCAAAGTGTCACTAGGCGGGCTTACAAGGCGGCTTAACGGCCTGTGGGCTACTTGGACGTCGAAATCGTGTCGCTGTGTTGACCCTGGGGGTCGCCATCACCGGTGCCGGTGATCAGGCGCGCGCCGCGGCTGAAGGTCAGAAACTCGAAGCCCCACTGGACAAAAACCAGCACACGATTCTGGAACTCCACGATATACATGAGGTGAATGAATAGCCAGATGAGCCAGGCGGGCAAGCCCCAGAAATGCAGGCCGAAAATATTGGCCACGGCGGCGGCGCGTCCGATCACGGCCATATCGCCTTTGTCGAAATAGTGAAAGGGCGGCAGGTCATTCTTGCCTTCCACACGCGCGCGAATCGTCTTTGCTGCGTAGCTGCCGCCCTGAATCGCGACTTGCGCGACGCCCGGAAGAGGCTTGCCATCTTTTCGTTGCGCCGCCGCGAGATCGCCGACGACAAAAATATCCGGATAATTCGGAATGGTGAGATCGGGCTGGACTTTGATGCGGCCGCTGCGATCCGTTTCCGATTTGGTGCGCTCGGCTAGTCTCCGGCCGAAACTGGTGGTCATGACGCCACCTGCCCACAGGACGGTTTTCGCAGCGAGCTTTTCGGTTGCGTCTCCGTGTTTGTAGGTGACGCCGGTGCTGTCGATGGAGGTGGCCATCACGCCCTTCATTACCTCGACGCCGAGACGCTTCACCAGATTTTCAGCTTTTTCCGAAAGAACCGGAGGGTAGGCGGCGAGCACACGGTTCCCTCCCTCCATCAGAATGATGCGCGCTTCCTTTGGATTGATGCGGCGAAAATCGTTCTTGAGCGTTTCATTGGCGATTTCCGCGAGGGCGCCGGCCAACTCCAAACCGGTGGCCCCTGCCCCCACGATGACAAAGGTGAGCCATTCGCGAGCTTCGGCTTCAGTGGCGGAGCGTTCAGCCCATTCGAATGCGTAGAGAATTTTGTGGCGGATGGCCGTGGCTTCTTCGATGGTTTTCAGGCTTGGTGCATATTCGCGCCAGTCGTCATTGCCGTAATAGGAAGTTTTGGAGCCGGTGGCCACAATCAGCGAATCGTAATCGAAGGCGGCGCCATCGCGGAGCTTTACTTGCTTCGTATCGGGATCAATATCCGCCGCTTCGCCCAACAGGACCAGCGCATTTTTCTGCTTGCTCAAAACGCCGCGCAACGGGGCGGAGATTTCTCCCGGCGAAAGCGAGCCGGTGGCGACTTGATAGAGGAGGGGCTGGAAGAGATGGAAGTTGCGGCGGTCGATCAACGTCACTTCCACAGGAGCGCGCCTGAGCTTCTGGGCCGCGTTCAGCCCAGCGAAGCCGCCTCCCAGGATCACCACTTTGTGTTTTTGCGTCATCTTCGCGGCTCGCTCCGCGCATCTTCGCGCAACCCCATCAACCGGGCATGACATCCGATGATTTACAGGCCGAGTTATAATTATCTCACGGCGGCTTCAACCTTCTATGTCGCGCAAAGAAATCTTCCGACTGTTCACGCTCGCCGAAGGATTTGGATTTGCCGTCTTCATCGGCTGGTATATCTGGCGTCCGCAGCTCAGCCATCCGAACTCGTGGATCGTATTCCCAGTGTGGCTGATCGTCAGCTTTGTCGTCCATCACGATACGCCGAAAACCCTTGGATGGCGCGCGGACAACCTGGGACCTGCGGCGCGGCAAGCGGCCGTAGTGTTTGGCATTTGCGGCGTGGCGCTGTGCGCTGCCGGGCTCTACTTGGGAGCATTGCATCGCCTACCACAACATCTGCTGGAGCCGCACCGCTTCTTCGGCTACTTATCGTTTTGCCTGCTGCAGCAGATTGCGCTTAATTCTTATTTGATGGACCGTTTTCTGTACGCGGTGGAAAGCCCTTCGGTGGCCGCGCTGCTAGCCCGCTTACCCTGGTGGGCGGGTTCGCGATGTGCTGGCTGTTCGCACGCGAGCGTAACATCCTGCCGCTAACTTTGGGTCAGGCAGTTCTGGGCGGCCTGGCTTGGTGGGCTTTTCCTATCGCGTGGCATCACTCTATGCGCGTTGGGCCTGGATACTACGCCTTTGGAAATCACTTCTGGTAGGCGCTGTGGCCCGGCTCCTATAGATTCAGATGGCCGTATTTCTCAGAGGTCGCGCGGGCCGAGCGAGTTGAGCCCCACGCGGTCTTCTCCCAAACTCCGGGAACGACCAGGCCGCAGTGGGGGCACGTGCCTTGCTTCAAATAGTTCGCAGTCACGTCGTGCCACGAGCGCTTGATGAGCAGAGTGCTGCAGCTCGGGCAACTGGTGTGCGCACCATCGCTGTAAATATTTCCCTCATAAACGTAGTTCAAACCCACTTCGCGAGCGATTTGCCTTGCGCGGTGTAACGTTTCCGGCGGAGTTTGCGGTTTGTCGCGAAGCTTGAAATCAGGATGAAACGCGGTGAAGTGGAGCGGCACATCGGGGCCGAGGTGCGTCAGAATCCATTCGGCGAGTTTGCGCGTCTCAGCGGGATCGTCGTTCAGCGTGGGGATCATCAAGTTGGTGATCTCGAACCAGACATTCGTCTCATTCTTCAGCCACTGCAGAGTTTCGAGGACCGGCTGGAGATGAGTGAGTGTGATTTTTCCGTAGAAATTTTCGGTGAAGGCTTTCAAGTCGATGTTCGCGGCGTCGATGTGGTCGTAAATGTCGTGAAAGGCTTCGCGGGTGATGTAGCCGTTGGAAACCATCACCGTTTTTAATCCAAACTGTTTCGCAGCCTGGCAGATGTCGATGACGTATTCGCCCCAGATGGTCGGCTCGTTGTAGGTGAAAGCCAGAGAGTCGCAGCCGTATTGCAAAGCGAGCAAGGGAACATCCTCCGGAGGAATGCGCTGCGAATGGACCTGGTCGTGACGGGATTTGGAAATGTCCCAGTTCTGGCAGAAGAAGCAGCCCATGTTGCAGCCCGCGGTGCCCATACTGAAGACGCGCGTGCCGGGCAGAAAATGATTCAGCGGCTTTTTCTCGATGGGATCAATTTGCAGCGCGGCGGGCGCGCCATATCCCAAGCTGTAGAGCTTGCCGCCTTCATTGATGCGAATGAAACAGAAGCCGGCCTGGCCGGGATTGATGTGGCAGTGGCGCGGACAAAGATAGCAATGAACGCGCCCGTTGGCTTCCGGCTCCCACCAGCGCGCTTCGTGCAGGGTGTCAGTTTTCTGGAGGACGTTTAGCTGCGTCACGCATCCTCCCTTCCTACAAGTCCAGTATACGCCTTCGTGAGAGGGGCTTTTGCGAGGCTTTGGTGGCGAGCGGCTAGACGTGAACTCGCCGGCGCTGATCGCGGCGCCGCGCTTCCGCCCAATCCACGAACCGCTCCATCTGGTCGCGGTATTTCCACATCAGTCGAAAAAACTTGCCGGCGTCCAAGCCCGCGGCTTCGGGCCCGAGAAACGTCTCGAACCTCCAGCGCAGGTAGGGACTATTCCAAGGATTCAGACGATAACCACGGGCCGTGATCCAGTAGTACCGCAGCATCTTCCACATGTAACGAACGTATACAGGCGGGGGTCCTGTACTTCCTCCAAGCGGCTAGTCTCCTCTCGGGGTAGAGAGGCGCTCATGACGGAGCCAGTTTGCACTACGCTTCTCCCAAATGCCAGTGGATGATCGCGTGTATTGGAGTGCGGGGGCTTAGGTTTGACCCGCTTCTTAACTACGAGCTGATCTTGCGAACCCAAATCCGTGTGGTCGCCGGCTTGCCCAAATGCATGGTCCGCCCGCCGGCACGCAGCGTCATCGTTTCGTCGTATTCGCGTTTCTTTACTTCGACTTGCGTTTCCGGCCGCAGCTCCAACTTTTCCAGGAACTCCAAAAATTGCGCGTCTTTCTCGTAGACGCAAAGAATCTCGGCCTTATCGTCCGCTCGCAGATCGGACAGCGGCACCGCTCCTTGCTTGCGCAGCTTGCCAATGCCGCCGCGCATCGGAACACCGTGCGGGCAACTCTTTTTGTCCGCAAAGCGCTTCAGCAGCAGCGCCTCAACCTCCGGCGAAATCGCATGCTCCATGCGCTCCGCTTCGTCGTGCGCCTTCGACCAGGGCAGCCCGATCACGTCGGTGAGCAGCATCTCCGCGAGCTGATGGCGCAACGCCAGGCGCTCCGCGAATTGCCGGCCTTTGCGCGTGAGGTCGATGCGGCCTTCGCGATCCACGCGCACGTGCCCGTCGCGCGTCATGCGCTTCAATGCCGCGGTGACGGCCGGCGGAGTTACGTTCAGCTCTTCAGCCAGGCGCGCGCTGATGGGCGTCTGGTCCTCCTCGAGCATCTCCCAGACGGCTTTGAGGTAATCTTCCTGCGAAACGCTGGTCTTGTCGCGCCGCACAATATTCTCCTCGCTCAGGCCTCGCTACGAACGAGCACGGTTGGCGGCATCGTCCTTGCCATCGTCAGCTGTCGCAAAATCATTTCGTAGACGTCGAGCTAATTCCACAACGCGCCGCTGAACCGTCTCATAGGTCCCTTGGTACTTCTCGGAGTCACCGTACGGATCTTCTATCTCCCAATCCTCAACCTTGGTGTGTCCGTGAAAGTTGCGAAATGCAAATTCCCGCGCCCGGCCGCTCATGTTGATGACAATATCCGCAGATTCCCATGCCTCCAAGGAGATGGGTTTGGATGTCAGTCCGTCGACAGCATAGCCGTTTCTCAGGAGCGTTTGCGTGGTCATTTCGGCCACGAAACCGAGTGGAGCCAACCCCGCGCTCGAAGCCTCGATTTCTTGCAGTGCATCCTTCCGCGCGATGGATTCTGCCATCGGGCTCCGACAGGAATTGCCGACGCAAACAAACAACACTCTGACGCGTTTGGCTCTCATAAGATTTGTTTCTGAAGTCTCTCACAAGCCGAGGGACAGTTCACGTAAGAGCGGAGGGTAGCTCGCTAGAGCGCGACACCGGACCGATTGGAACTCTCTGCAGCCAGTTCGAGAAAGCGCTGGTGTACGGTCGTGTCGTTCGTGAGTTCGGGATGAAACGCCGCGGCCAGGATTTGGCCCTTCTGCACCAGAGCGGGTTTGCCGGCGTATTCGGCAAGCACTTCAATGCCTGGACCTACGCGCTCGAAAATCGGTCCGCGAATGAAAACCATTTCCATCGGCTCGGGCTTCAACGCGGAAGGTCCGCTGACCACGTCGCTGTGAACCTGCCGGCCGTACGCGTTGCGCAGCACGGTCATGTCCAGCAGACCTAGCGATTCTTGCCGCGGATTCTTCACTTCGGTTGCCAGCAGAATCGCGCCCGCGCAAGTGCCGAAGATGGCCTTGTCTTCGGCCGCAAATTTCTTGATCGCCTCGTACAAACCTTCTTCTTGCAGGAATTGCAGTTGCGTGGTGCTTTCGCCACCGGGCAGGATCAACCCGTCGCAGCTCTCGAGATCCGCAGGCGTGCGCACCTCGACGGTTTCAATGCCCATGCCGGCCAGCATGGCCGCATGCGCCGCAAAATCTCCCTGCACCGCCAAAATCCCAATCTTCAAACGTTGCCTCCGACTTGTAGGGGCACAGCCCGCCGCAGGCACTGTTGCGCCCTAGCTTGGCGAAAATTGAGCTACCAGCCTCGCGTGCACGTCCAAACCGCGCATGGCTTCGCCCAGATCTTCGTGCGCTTCCAGTATGGCCTTCGGGTCCTCAAAATGGGTGGTCGCTTTCACCACTGCCTTCGCGCGCGCTTCCGGATCGCTGGACTTGAAAATTCCCGAGCCAACAAAGACGGCCTCGGCGCCAAGCCTTCGAACCAGCGCGGCATCCGCGGGCGTCGCAATTCCGCCCGCCGAGAAATTCGGCACCGGAAGCTTGCCGGTCTTCGCCACCTGGCGAATCAAATCCAGCGGCGCGCCGAGTTCTTTGGCTTCATGCATCAATTCGTCGTCGCGCATGGTGGTGAGCCGCTTCATCTGGCTCACGATCGTGCGCATGTGCCGCACCGCCTCCACCACATTCCCCGAGCCGGCTTCACCCTTGGTGCGAATCATCGCCGCGCCTTCCGCCACGCGGCGCAACGCTTCGCCCAGGTTGCGCGCTCCGCACACGAACGGCACGCGGAAATCGTGCTTCCACACATGGTTCTCTTCGTCCGCAGGTGTGAGCACTTCGCTTTCGTCGATAAAATCCACTTCCAGTGCCTGCAAAACCTCAGCCTCGATAAAATGCCCTATACGCACTTTGGCCATCACGGGAATGGTGACCGTCTTCATGATCTCGCGAATGATTTTGATCGACGCCATGCGCGCCACGCCCCCCTCTTTGCGAATGTCGGATGGCACGCGCTCGAGTGCCATCACCGCGCAAGCGCCGGCCTTCTCCGCGATTTGCGCCTGCTCCGCGTTGGTGACATCCATAATCACGCCGCCCTTGAGCATTTCCGCCAAGCCGACCTTCACGCGCCATTCGTTCGCCGCGTTCCCGTTCCCGCTGCCGTTTACTTTCTTCACGTCCATCTCGCTTCTCCTCTCCCGATTCTCTCCGCGCCTTCCTCGAAAGCGCTTAAACTTTCTTTCGTGCCGCTTCGCCGATAATCACAAAACGCCCTTTGCCTCGCGCCAGCACATCTCCCGCGGCATTCCGTACCTCGCCGACGTGGAACAAGTTCCTGCCTTTCTGTTCCGTCTCCCAACCCTCCACGACAATCTCTTCTCGTACGTTGACCGGCTTCAGATACTCCACGGTAAGTTCCGCGGTCACCGCGCGCACTTCGCGAAACCGGCAAACCTTTCCCATGGCTTCATCCAGCAGCGTGGCGATAATTCCGCCGTGCGCCATGCCACCACCGCCCTGGTACCGCTCGCCCAAAACAAAGCGCCCGACAATGCGACGCTTCTCGTCGTCTTGTACAAACGTCAGCTTCATTCCGTCTACGTTTGCGCCACCGCAACCGAAGCATTGGTTGGCAGGATTCGGCGCCAGGGTCATTGTCGCCGGCTTTCTTTCCTCTGAGGTCTCTGTGCTCTTCACTCCGCGTCCTTTGTCTTAAATCCTTCCTTCTCTCAAACCAGCGCAACCCTGCTGCGCTCAGCACGCCGAACGCCACGCTGCCGCTTCCGCATCTCGATGCGCAGCAATTCCGCCAAAGTCATCACGCCGCGCGCAATTTGCTTTTCGTCTAAGCCGGCAAAGCCCAGACGCAACGCATTCGGCAGCGGATTTTGCGCATAAAAATACCGCCCCGGCGCGAAAAGCACCCCACGCTCTTTCGAGTGGATCAGCAGCTCGCTGGCATCAAATCCGGGAGGCAGTTCCAACCACAAGCACATTCCTCCTTCCGGACGCGTCCAGCGTGTCCCCTCCGGCATGTGTTTGCGCAGCGCTTCATCCAGCGCTACAAGCCGCGAGGCGTACACCTTGCGCATCTTCGCGACGTGTTTCGCAAACATGCCTCGGCGCAGAAATTCCGCGAGGATGGCTTGTGCCAACTGATCGGTGTGAATATCGGTAGTCTGTTTCACCACGCGCAGGCGTTCGATGGCCACCGCGGGTGCGACGATCCATCCCACGCGCAGACCCGGAAACGCCACCTTCGCAAAACTGTCGATGTGAATGACGATGTTCGAACGATCCAACTGCTTCAGCGAAGGAAGGCGGTCTTCGCGCGCGTGCAACCGCGCGTAAATGTGATCTTCCACCACCGGCACTTGGTACCGCGAAGCCAGCTCCAGCACTTTTCTGCGCGAAGCCAGCGGCATCGACGTCCCCGTCGGATTCTGAAAATCCGGCGTGAGCACAATCAGCTTCACGCGGTTCGCCGCCAGGGTCGCCTCCAACGCTTCCAAATCCAATCCCAGCGAAGCTCCCGGCTCGGCGTGTGTGCGCACAGGCACGCCAAGGCAGCGTGCCCGGGTACCGCCGAAGATGGCCACCGCGCCGGGATACGTTGGATTTTCCAGAATCACGGAGTCGCCGGGCCGCACAAACGCTTTGCTGATCAAATCGAGGGATTGCTGGCAGCCGTCCGTGATCAGAAGATTTTCGTCCCGTGCCGGAATGCCGTCGTGTTGCAGAAGCTCGAGCAGCGCCTCTTTCAACGGCGCGTATCCATCGGAAGGCCCGAGGTTGAGGACATCCGTGGCCTCTCGACGCAGCACGGAGTTCACACAAGTCTGCAGGTCCTCGATCGGAAAAAACTCCTGCGCCGGCCGCGCTAACACAAAAGAGAGGGCACTCTCGGGAGCACTCGCCGTTA
>WNFO01005861.1_pt1 | contig 10807 bp, 8 predicted proteins | sample 5400251 | NCBI WGS metagenome assembly WNFO01 (sample SAMN13153354, study PRJNA577476) | soil metagenome | isolation source: 100 cm saprolite under Madrone tree | place: USA:California | collected 2016-06-14 | reverse complement strand
CGGGCGCAAAACGGCGCAGTTCGACAAGCCCCTGTATCGAGACGACCTTGGCGATCTCCGGCGTGCAAGGCCCTGCCGCTTGGGGGCTGGACATCGAAAACAGTACGATGACCGTAGCCGCGGAGCGGCACACTCTCGCAGCCGTGGGCGAACTACAACCATGTTGGCGGGGACCTCGCGGGGAACGCCCTGCTACCGACCGAGCAGCATCGCGCACCGGAACAGTGTCTCGAATCTCGCAGACACCGGCAGCCGGCGCTTGGTCGCGCAGGTGTGTCCGTAACATGCCACCCCCTCCAGGGCTACGGACTAGCGTCACTGGCCTTGGCGAGCACTATTAGGACGCTACAAAACATAGTAAACAAGAATCACCGCTCCGATGCAATGTGCAAGTGCACGTTTGGCCGAAATGGGACCGACGAGCGTGTCACGCCCGCCCACGTCAGGCGATACAACCACTCCCCGACGCGCGCGGGCGCCGGTTACAGCTTCAATCGCTGCACCAGTTTGGTTGACAGCGTTGGGCAGGGCGCCCCTGTACACGGGCGGATGCGGTATCGATACTCCTCAACGGAGCCCAACAAAGAAGACGTAACACGACCGCAAACCCCGACACCGCAGCACGAAAGGCGCACCAGATCTCAAGGTTGCGGTAAGATTTTTTTGGGAGAATTCGGCGACCGATACCCGTCTATGCGGGATACCTGCCGCTTGCGAGGCGGGTGAAGGGGTATCTACTCCGGTCAACGGTGCTGGCTTGATGTCGCATATGCGTCGCCCAATCGGGGCACTGGCTCTGGGGCTGGTGATCGCTCTGCTCGGGACCTTGGTCACTTTGCTCCCCCGTGTTCGCGAAATGGAGGAGGACTTCGAGCTGCGCTGGTTGTTTCATTTACGGGGCGCAACGCAGGCGCCTCCAGAAGTCGTCGTTGTCGCGATCGACGAGCAATCCGCTCAGAGACTCGACCTTCCCACCAAACCAAGCGACTGGCCTCGTGACCTGCATGCTCAACTCGTCGAACGCCTCGCACAGGCTGGCGCCCGGGTGATTTGCTTCGATCTCACGTTCGATCGTCCGAGCCGAACGCAGCAATATGACGAGGAATTCGCCGCGGCGATCGGTGGCGCAGCAAATGTCGTGTTGACCGACTCCCTGCGAAAGGAAACTGTTCGGCAGACAAATGACTCGCCGCAGGCGATCGATAACTTCCAGATCGAAAGAGTCTCTCCGCCAATTCCGATTCTCGAGCAGGCGGCGCTTGCGCACGCGCCTTTTCCCCTGCCCAGAGAGTCCAGGGTGAACACTTACTGGACCTTCAAGACCGGCGCCGGAGACAGTCCAACCTTGCCTGTAATCGCGTTCCAGGTCTATGCCTTCGATGCATATCGCGACTTTCTCGATCTGTTACGTAGAGTTGCTCCGCGTCTCGACATGGCGCCCCCTGTTACTGCAAGAGCCCTGTTCGCGTCCAACGACGCTGGCGATATGATCGCCAAGCTGCGGAACGTCTTTGTGAGCGATCCGCGAATCGGGGAGCGCATGTCAAGGGAACTGGAACGATCCAGCGACCAGGACCTGCCACCGAAGAGAAAACGCCTCGTCCGCTCGCTGCTGAGCCTGTATCGGGGCGATCAAGTTGCCTACCTGAACTTCCACGGGCCGCCTCGCAGCATTACGACCGTGCCCTATTACGAAGTTCTGAGCCCTGCGAATGGTGATTTGAAGGCTCGTTCCGTCCATGATTTCGCCGGTAAGGCGATCTTCGTCGGTTTTTCCGCATTTTCACAACCCGAGCAGGACCGCATCCGCGACGACTACGAGACGGTGTTTTCGCAGCCCAGCGGCCTCAACATCAGTGGCGTCGAGATCGCCGCAACCGCATTTGCCAATCTGTTGGACGATCGACCCGTGCGACCGATCGCCTTTCCTTGGGAGCTCGCAGTTGTCGCCGTTTGGGGAGTTGTGCTGGGTGCGGGGTGTCGGATGCTCCGTCCTACCGCGTCCGCTGCATTCGTCTCGATGCTGGGGTCGGCCTATCTGCTGGTAGCTGTGCGCCAGTTTACGTTGGCAGGTCTCTGGTTGCCGCTGCTGATACCGCTGTGTCTGCAAGTGCCGCTCGCCCTGTTCGGCGGAGTCTTACTCAGCTATCGGGACGCGAGAAGGGAACGCAAGCTCATCAAGCAGGCATTCGGATACTTCCTGCCCGACAAGATCGTCGATCAACTCGCCAAAAGCGTGGGGCCGATCAGCTCGGCTGATCAGCTGGTGTATGGCGCCTGCCTGGCCACCGATGTGGAGAAATACACGGCGCTTGCCGAGGCGATGAGTCCAAGAGAATTGGGCCGCTTGATGAACGAGTACTACGCGGAGTTATTCAAGCCCGTCGAACGGCTGGGAGGCTTCGTCGACGATGTGGTCGCCGATGCGATGCTGGCGATCTGGGCTGCGTCTTCCACGCAGATATCGGTCAGGAGGCAAGCCTGCCAGGCCGCGCTGGACATCGTTGAAGCCCTGGATCGGTTCAATCAAGCAACCGTCGGGCGGCCGGCCTTATTGACGCGCCTGGGACTCCATTCGGGGCAGATGCTGCTGGGCAGTATCGGGGCTTCTCATCACTATGAATATCAAGCCGTCGGGGACATGGTCAATACTGCGACGCGCATACAGGGGCTCAGCAAGTACCTGGGCACGCGAATTCTGGCGTCCGAAGCAACCGTCGATGGGCTCGATGAGATCCTGACGCGGCCCGTGGGCAGTTTCCTGCTTGCCGGGAAGTCCGCCGCTGTGTGCGTCGTCGAGGTGGTTGGCCGCAAGCAGGATGCGAACCCGCGGGTGTCATTGCTGCATCAAAAATTCGCTGAAGCTCTGGGAGCTTACCGTACGCGTGCGTGGCGCGACGCGGCGAGCCAGTTCTCAGAAATTCTCGACATGTTTCCGGACGACGGCCCATCGCGCTTCTACCTTCAGCGATGCAAGGCTTACGTCCTGAATCCGATAGACGAACCGTCGCATCCCGCGGTACGCATTGACCAGAAATGAGGGCATCGAGCACCGCGCCAACCACGAACAGTCAGGCCGATGGTCGATTCGACAACCCAGGTTTCGTTTACGACGCAAGCGAATCGAGGATCAAGGCAAGCGTGCCCGCGTCGGTGCTGTCACGACTCAGTGCAGCTCCCTCGAGCTCGTGCCCAGCGATCTATATCAGCCGATCCGCCAGGACGCAGTGATCCTGGAGAAGGTCGCGGCGAGCCCGCTGCCCAAGCGCTGGTGAAGTTCCTGAAGGGCGACAGGGCAAGAGCCATCATCATTTCATTCGGCTACGGGCTCTGTAGTGATCGCCGCCATGACCATCTCGTTCGTCCTCGACGTCGGGCCGGCCGACTCTTCCGTCAAAACCACGGACACAAGCGCCACCGCCTTGGCAGGAGGCTGAACGGGATAGCCTGCAGCGGTTCGAGGCGCGCGATCGCCGGTTCGTCCCGGATGCATCGATGCGATGGAGATCGAACACGCGAACTGGGATCGATGCCTCGCAGAAGGGCATCTGCGTCGACCGTTGTTCATCCGTACGGATACAAATCTGTTCGCCATTCTGGCCGTCCCTGCAACTCGTAGCAACGATGCATTGCGTCTGGTCCAGTCTCGCCTCTGCGGCGTTTGCACTGAACCGCGTCGACCCGCGTATATGTGCCCTGTCTGTTACCGGCTGGGCTCTGCCGTCGGCGGCGCCGGCGGCAGAGGTTTGGACAGGCTCCGAGCGGCCGGCTTCAGCCGCCGCCGTGGTCCATCTTCGGACCGTAATCGACGACGTCGACCCCGCTCAACATGCCGCCCGAATCCGTCAGGCGGACCAGCACATAATCGCCCTGCTGCAGGGTGACCACGGCGCCGCTCGGGTCGTGCGCGGTGCCGGCGAAGGGGATCGTCACGCCGGCCACGGAGAATCCGGACATCGTGGTGGCAGTGATCACGCCGCCAACCCGCGCATTGAACCCGGCACTGGCAGCCGGTGCAGTCGTGATGCGCAAATCGAGTGCCACCAGGACCGCACTGCCGCTACTCTTGTCGATATACCCTCGTACCACGACGTGCGGCATGCCGGTTGCGCCGCCAATGGCGACGTAGGCGTCGATGTAGCTCTTGAAGTTGTTGATGTCGAACGCCGTCACCATGGTCGCGGTTTCATCTTCGATATGGGTCAAGGAGTTCACTTGCACCGAAGTCCCGAGCAGCGGCAAGGTGTAGCTCGGCGGTGTAGTCGCCGGGGCCATCGCACTGACCGCATGTACGGCCAGCATATCCTCGAGCAGGAAGCCGCCACCCTTGCGATGATCTGCGCCGTCCTCCGCCTCTTCCGCGGAGGCCATGATCGCAGGCGGCGCAGCGCTCGTGACCGTGCCGGTGACTTCGATCGTGTCGCCGTTGGTCGGCAGCGTCTGACCGGCGGCGAGCGTGACGGTGATGCCCTCGACCATGTACGTCGAGCCCATCGCGTTCGAGACGATGCCCTCGAGTTCCACCGTGTCTCCAACCGTCAGCGAGGAAGCACGGCTCAGGTGCAGCGAGGTGGGCGTGAACGTCACCGGGATGGGCAGCGTGCTACCCGGGGTCCCCAGCATCGGCGCAGTGGTTCCGCGCGCTGTCACAACTTGGCCGCTGCTGAAATTGCAGTCGATCGGCGATGCACAGGCCATGCCTGACGAAAAGCCGAGTCCATTGATCGCGTAGCTGGCGGGGGCCGCGCCCGTCGATGCGATGCTGAGACTGCCGGTCGCCTTGAAGATCGAGGCCGTGTTGTCGATCGCGCGCACCAGGGTGGCAGTCAGCGTGCTGGTGCTCGCGGACGCGTTGACGTAGCCGAACACCTGGACCGAGGTTCCCGAGCCGCTGGTGCAGGTGTACGCGGCGGTTCCGGAATGGCTGCAGTTCGCAGTCAGTCCGCTCTGGTCGGTGATCGGAGTACACATCGGGCTGGTACCTTGCGCGCAGCTTCGCGCATCTTTGAACACGCTGGTGGCTGTGAGCTGCACGACCTGGCCCATGACGGACAACTGGCCCGCCATGGAATCCGATGCATCGACCGGGCCGCGTGCCAGCGTAATCACCCGGATCTCCTGCGCGCTCGGTGCCGCGTCCGTGCTGCTGGCCGAGGGCTTGACGTCGACGGTCATGCCGACCGCCAGCGAGCTGCCGGCGGCACTGCCGGGAACAGTCGCGCCGGTATCGTCGTCGACCACCGTGGCGCCGCTGCTGTCGAATTCATGGCCGTCGACAAAGACGCTGCCGAAGGCTCGCACGGTCCCGAAGGTTCGGGCGGCCGAATGCGCTCTCATCGAGGTCGGGCTACTGGAACCGCCACCGCCGCCGCAGGCCAGCAGTGACACCGCGGCCGCGGCCATCAGGATCGCGTTGCGCGTGTGATGTCTTAAATCCCGGATCTTCAAGATGCACCTCTTTCGTCTGCGCCGGTGGTGAACCCGGCAAGGTTGGGGACGCCTGGTCACCGTAAAGAACGAAAGGGGCGGACACTTATTCCATCCGACTGTGCACGCTCCGGTGAGCCTGGACGCCTCTGTTCGCGATCAGATCGGTCACCGCGCGGCCTTCAGGTAACGCGCTTCCTCAGCCCCCGAAAGCGGCTCACCAAAACCGAGTGCCGCCGCGAGATCCCTGCTGCCGGCCGCTGGCTGATAGTCGCCGGCCTGGGCCCGCGCAGTTCCGGGACCCGCCATGGCGGCGAGGCGCCACTTCCCGTCCGTGCGGCAGGCGATGGCCCGCACCGCTTCGGATCTGCCGGGGAAGGTCGAGCTGACCTCCACTTCGCGGCAGAATGAGGCCGCATCACCATAGCTTGCGAGCGGCAGTACCTGCACGGTCCATGCCCCCAGCGATGCGAGCACGCTGTGCCCGGTCGGCTGGCGTTCGAGGACCTCGAGCAGTTCCGCGGGCAGGGGGGCCACGCTGGCGGCGAGACTCGGCGCAGCGCCGGGTACGGATCGCAGTGATGCAAGCTGCCAACCCACCGCGATGCCGAGCACACACCCGAGGGCTGCGGCCACGCCGGCCCAGGATGTCACCGAGCCGTCCGGAATGAGCCAGTCCAGCCAGCTTCGGCGCGGCGCCCTCTTCCTGCCCGACGCGTGCGTCCCGAGCGCCAGGACTGCCTCACGCAGATGTGGCGGCACCGGCTCGCCGAGCACCGGATCGAAGGCCGCCTTCGCGATTCGGCTGGACGCCTTGAACAGGGCGACGCGACGCGCCACCTCGGGATCGAGTGCGGCCGCCACAGTGACCGCGTCGGCCTCCACGTCGGGCAATTCCCCATCGGCGTATGCCATCAGGGTTTCATCGCTGAGTTTCGATGCTGTCATTCCGCGGCCCAATCCATCATGGTCTGGTTCAGTTTCAGGCGATTCGTCAGTTCCGTGCGCGCTCTGGAGAGGCGACTCATCACGGTTCCCATCGGCACATCGAGCACGGCAGCGGCTTCCCGGTAGGAAAGGCCCTCGATCGATACCAGTGCCAGGACATCACGCATGCCCTCGGGAAGTTGCAGCATCACCTGTGCCACCTCCCCCAGTACCAGCTTGCCCTCGATCCGCCGTTGCCAGCGGTTATCCGGAACCTGCTCGAGCGCATCCGGTCCTGCATCTATGCCGCGAGTGGACACAGCCCTGATTTCGTCGATGTGGAGATTGGTCATGATCTTGAACATCCAGCTGTCCATCCGCGTACCCGGCATCAGCTGATCGCGGCATTTCCACGCGCGCTCGCAAGTGGCTTGCAGCAGATCGTCGGCGGAGTGGATGCTCCCGGTCCTGGCCAGCGCGTAGCGGCGCAACCGGGGCAACAGAGCCAGGAGTTCAGTTTTGAATTCGTCGCTCACCTATGTCCGCTGTCACTGGCGTCCGCTGTCACCAGCGTCCGCCGTCACTTGCGATCTCCTCTCCAGTCTCAAACGTAGGGCCGGGGACTTTATTCCACATCGAAGCGTAGGGCCGGCGACTTTATTCCACACCGAAGCGATTCGTGTATAAATAATTGGCCACGGACAAGACAGATCGATGAATCAGCCCGCAGTTTGGCGAGCCTTGGAGCATTCGAGGAAGACGATAGCGGGCTCCGCGGTCGTGGCCGCCGCACTGCTCATCGTGCTGTTCTCGAGAACTGCCTGGGCCCTTGGCGGGACCGAGGCGCCTGAGCCGGCGGGGAGCGAAACGGATCGGCAGCTCGAACACGAGTCCCGCGATGACCGTGACGTTGCGGCGGAGAAGGACTTCGACTCTGAACGCGAGCGCGACGACAGTGGCCGCGCGGAGGCCCACGAGCGCGGTGAAGGCGAACGTGACGTCGAGCCCGATGAGGTTCTGTCCATCGACCTCAGCCGCGAAGGATGGACAAAGGCGCGCGCGCTGGGATTTCGCGTGGTGGAGGACGATGTCCTGCCGCAGCTGGGCTTTCGTCTCACCGAGCTATCCACGCCCGGAGGCATTCCCGCGACAGCGGCCTTGCGACGCCTCCGGGCGGCCGACCCCCACGGTACCTACGACGTCAATCCGCGCTACGGAACGGCCGGCGAGCGTGCCTGCGAAGGCATCCGTTGCGATGGTCAGAAGCTGGTGGCTTGGCCCACGACAGGATGTCCGCAGGCGGTCAGGGTGGGCATGCTCGACACGGCCGTGTCGGAGTCCAGTCCGGCCCTGGCGGGCGAGCGGATCAAGCAACGGCACTTCGGCGAATCGCGGGCCTCGGTTCAGGGCGCCGAGCACGGTACCGCGGTAGCCACGATCCTCGCCGGTCAGGTCGACGCTGGATTTGCGGGACTCCTTCCTCGCGCGACTTTGTTCGCCGCTGACGTGTTCAACTACGGCGCCGGGGAACACAAATCGACCAACGCCATGATGATTGCCCGCGGCCTGGACTGGTTGCTGGCGCAGCACCCGGCCGCCATCAACGTCTCGATCGCCGGGACCGAAAATGCGGTGCTGCACGAGGCAATCCGTCGCGTGACTGCACAGGGTGTTCCCGTGATTGCCGCGGCGGGCAATCTTGGCCCGGACGGCCCACCGCGCTACCCGGCCGCCTACGCAGAGGTGATCGCGGTGACCGCCGTGGATCTGCTCGGGCAGACCTACGAGCACGCCAACCGTGGCCCATACATCGACGTGGCAGCACCGGGCGTGCATATCTGGTCTGCGGGCGCCAGCGGCCACGGCAAATTCTTCGATGGGACGTCCTTCGCCACACCTTTCGTCACCGCCGAAGTGGCGCTGCTGCGCTTGGCCGAACCACAGCGCAGCCCGCCGGAATTGAAGGCTGGCTTCCACAGTGCGACCGGATCGACCGATTCAGTGCACGCAGGCGCCCCGAGCGCGAGCGTCCTGAAGAGCCGTGGATGCGACCGATAGATTACAGTCCCAACTGGACTTGCAGTTGACCCAGGGTGGTCTCGCGCGAGCTGCCTCCGAAGGGCTCCAGGTGGGCTCGATGCAGGCTGACACTGATGCGCACGGGATCGGTCGGGTACCAGTTCAATGCGACTGAGCGCACTTGTCCCCGGTCGCCACCACCATCGCTCAAATCGGTTTTGCTCCAGCGCACCGCCACTTCCCATGCGCCAAGGCCACCCAGTTCCACCGGCCGGTTCGGGCTGATGCCTCCAATCGTTCCATAGCGTGTTGAATAACTGCGCTGCTCGCCGGTGATGCACCAGCCGAACTCAGCATATTCGCCGTGCCACGTCGGCCCACCGTCGGCCAGTTGTGCCTGGATCATTTCGCCAAGGACGATGATCGGGCCCAATCTCATCAGCGTCTCTTCGGCGATCAAGCGATACCGGTCAGTCAACGCCTCGAGCACAGAGCGCGGCGACATGCCCCTCATCAGCGACGATTCCGAAGTTCCAAAAAGCTGCACGCCCGAACCGGCTTGGCCTCGCCGGAAACTTCCGCTGACGCCAACGTGAAGGTAGCCGTCTTCGCCGACCAGTGGACGCCACGTCCCGCGGGCCGTGAGCGCGTCTTCGGCATAGCGACCGGACAAGCTGGGCCCAGCATGGCGGGTAAACGCGCCGCCAGCGAGCCCCCAGGTGCTGCCCCGATAGTTGAAACCGATGCCGAATCCGTAGTCCGGGCCCAGTTCCGCAGGCGACGGCAATGAAGTGAGGAGCCTGTCTGACGGAGCGATCGACTCCCCGAGGCTGAAGGGCTCAAGGAATCGTCCGACTTCAATGCGGACAGGCCAGCCCCGATATTCTGTCCAGAGGTCGCGCAGCGACGAATGATGGGCAAAGTTCCCGGCCAGGTGGAATACCCAGTCGTTGCGCCAGCGCAGACCGAACCCCAGGCGAGCACGGCGCAAATTGGTGCTTTCGGTTCTGGTGCCGTCAGCCGTGTGACGCGCAAGCAGGATGTCTTCTTCTATCCGCGCATAGCCCCGCAAGTCATAGAACTCCCCGAACATATCGCCCTTCGCGAGTTCCAATGCAGGCGAGGGGATCGACCACAGGCAGAGCAGCACCCCGGCGGACGGAATGCACAACCTGCCCAGATGTTTCATGGGGGTCCAACGATGCCTTGCCATGGGACAGTAAGCCCTCCTTCGCGCTGACGCGCTTCGGAGGCCTGCGTAGCGCGTCCTCCGGACGCGCGAAGCAGGATGGCGGAGAGGGTGTCTTCAGTCAAGTGGCTCCAGTACTCGCGAAATGCGATGCGGCAATTTCCTTTCGGCCCGTTCTCCCCCCTATCCACAGGACAGCAAGCCGTTCCTGCAGACCCGTGACCGCAAGTGCACGTGCGTGCACGGGCTTCATGCTGCTGGTCACCTGCTCGCGGCTTTCACCGAGGCGACACTCCTCCTTCGAATTTGCTCGCTTCAGGGCCTGCCACTCGCGATCGGGATCAGCGCACGTTGCCCTACCGACGCTTCGCCGACATCCTTGCGGAGGCCTGCTCACGGCTCGGGGCCAATGTGGTTCGCTACTCGGGCGCCTGATCAGGGAAGGAGTCTTTTACAAGGCACCGAGTGACGGGGAAGACGCCCAGTCTGACGACAGTACCCGACTCGCGCCAGACGAGAACCGGAGCGCGCGGCGCAGGGACTCGCGGTCGTCCAGGTCGGCCAGCCGCGACTCGAGCGGTGCGTTCCTCAGCCGCTGCAGGGAACTGTTGCTGCGGGCGATCCGGACTGCCGCTCGCGCAAGCAGCCGGCGACAAAGGTCATGGCTGCGTCATCGGGCAGCAGCCGCTCGACCCACACTTCAACGACACCGTTGCAACCGAGGGCGAAAGGATCCTCCACATCCTCGTCGTCACCCGTCGAGTCGTAAACCAGGTGCTTCGACTCTCCTGACTGCAGGACCCACATTGCGTGGCGGCGCACGTCGCGCTCCAGGCAGCCGCCGCTCCGGCGCCGGTGACCTCGCTGTCCTCGCTCACCAGCATATGCGCGCCGATGCGGCGGTACGTGCAGCCGCGGGTGCTGACCACGCTCGCCAAGGCAGCCGCACGGCTGGCCCGCCACGCACCTTCCGGCGAAGCCTACGTTTCGAGGAGCGTGCCGAGCATCGCGGGCCAGCGATTCTCGAAGTCGCCGTCCCGTTGGAGTCCGCGCTCTAACAGAGCTTGGATTCGCTGTTGCGCTTCACTCCACGTCAGGGCGGTCTGAAAGGAGTTGAGGGCGTCGAGGAGCCGGTCGGCGGATGGCAACGAGACCTGGTTAATGAGATTCTTCGCCGCCGCGATAGCACGCCGGTCGAAGGAGGCTATCCGGCGCGCGAGCACGTCGACGAAGCCGTCCAACTCC
>WNFO01012717.1_pt1 | contig 10810 bp, 8 predicted proteins | sample 5400251 | NCBI WGS metagenome assembly WNFO01 (sample SAMN13153354, study PRJNA577476) | soil metagenome | isolation source: 100 cm saprolite under Madrone tree | place: USA:California | collected 2016-06-14 | reverse complement strand
CGGGGCCGAGAAGCCCATGTCCGAGTCCGATTTCGGCGACAAGCTCAAGCGGGGATTCTATCTCGTCACCATCGCGCATTGCATGGAATGTCACACGCCGTTCGGGTCGCCCGGAACCGGTCCCGATTTTAAGAATTCGGTCGGCAAAGGCGGGCGCGAATTCCCCGGACCGTGGGGCGTTTCGACCGCGCGCAACATCACCTCGAGCAAGAGCGCGGGCATCGGCGATTGGAGCGATGCCGAGATCAAGCGCGCCATCACGCAAGGCCTGCGCAAGGACGGCACCAAGCTCAAGCCGCCGATGGGTTACCGGTATTACACCAAGATGACCGACGAGGACGTCGAAGCCATGATCGCCTATCTGCGCACGGTGCCGGCGAAGGAGTGATCTCGAACCTCATTACAATCGCGCCGGTGACAAAGCCGAGGGTGTAGATCGCCGCGGCCGCGGCGGCATGCGACGGACCAGCATTCGATTCCGGCGGATGACTGCGACCCCCCGCGTCCGAGGATACCAAAAGCCAAGCAAGTTTAGGCGCCATCGCGCTTGTTCTGAAGGCGCGGGCGGCTGTGCCCTTCATTTGCCGCGACCTTGAGCTTATATCTGACTCCGCCCGAATCCGGACCTGTCCATGCTTTGGCGATCGAACACGTCTTTGCGCTCGAGGTGGCTCGAGAAGGCCGTCCTCATCCTGGCGAGTGTCGCGCCGCTCGGCCTTGCAGCCCAAGAGCACGACGGTGCCCGCCGCGTTCCCGCCTCGCCGGCCGAGCTGCGGCTCTCCTACGCGCCGGTCGTGCAGCGCGCTGCGCCGGCCGTCGTCAACGTCTATGCCGCCAAGACGGTCGCGGTGCGCAATCCGCTTTTTGACGATCCGATCTTTCGCCGCTTCTTCGGAGTGCCCGGCGCGCCTGGCGGGCAGGGCGGCCCGGTGCAGCGCTCGCTCGGCTCGGGCGTTCTCGTCGACCCCGCGGGCCTGATCGTCACCAACAACCACGTCATCGAGGGAGCAGACCAGGTCAAGGTGTCACTTGCGGACAAGCGCGAATTCGAGGCCGATATGGTGCTCAAGGATTCGCGCTCGGATCTCGCGGTGCTGCGCATCAGAGCGCAGAACGAACGCTTCCCGGCAATCGAGCTTGCCGATTCGGACGCGCTCGAAGTCGGAGACGTCGTGCTCGCCATCGGCAATCCCTTCGCGGTCGGCCAGACCGTCACCCATGGCATCGTCTCGGCGGTGGCGCGCACCCAGGTCGGCATCACCGATTATCAGTTCTTTATCCAGACCGACGCGGCCATCAATCCAGGCAATTCGGGAGGCGCGCTCGTCGACCTCGGCGGCCGGCTCGTCGGCATCAATACCGCGATTTTCTCGCGCTCGGGCGGCTCGCAGGGGATCGGCTTTGCTATTCCCGCGAACATGGTGAAGGTCGTGGTCGCTTCCGCCAAGAGCGGCGGCTCCATCGTGCAGCGTCCGTGGCTGGGCGCGAGGCTGCAAGCCGTCACCCCCGAAATCGCCGAGGGCCTCGGGCTCAAGCGCCCCTCCGGCGCGCTGATCGCGAGCGTCACGCCGACGAGTCCGGCCGCGCGTGCCGGGCTCAAGACGAGCGACCTCATTGTGGCCGTCGATGGGCAGCCGGTCGAGGACGCCAATGCCTTCGACTATCGCTTCGCCACCAAGCCCATTGGCGGCACGGCGCGGCTCGGCATCGTGCGTGCCGGCAAGGAGCTGGCGCTCAATGTCGCGCTGGAGGCTGCGCCCGACACCCCGCACGAGGAGCTCGTCATCGCCTCGCCCTCGCCGTTCCAGGGGGCCAAGGTATCGAACCTGTCGCCGGCGCTCGCGGACAGGCTGCGGCTCGACCCCTCCGCCCAGGGCGTGGTGATCGTCGAGATCGCCAACGGCTCGTCGGCGCAGAGCCTCGGTTTCCAGCCCGGCGACCTCGTGCTCTCGGTCAACAATGCCAGGATCGCAAAGACGCGCGATCTCGAGCGCGTCGCCGGCCAGCCGACCCGGCGCTGGAGCATCACCATCGTACGCGCGGGCCAGCAGCTATCGGTGGAGCTGCGGGGATGACGGCGCGCGCCAGGCGCGGCGGCGCGCCCCTGTTCGCGGCCGCGGGGCTCGAGCGTGACGCGCCGCGGCCGCTCGCGGACAAGCTGCGACCGAGACGACTAGCCGAGGTCGTCGGCCAGGATCATTTGCTCGGACCGGACGGCGCGCTCACGCGTCTGCTCGATACGCGCACGCTCGGCTCACTGATTTTCTGGGGACCGCCCGGCACCGGCAAGACCACGGTCGCAAGACTCTTGGCGCAGGCGACGGACCTCCATTTCGAGCAGATCTCGGCGATTTTCTCCGGCGTCGGCGATCTCAAAAAAGTGTTTGACGCGGCCCGGGCGCGCCGCGAAACCGGGCAGGGGACGCTTCTCTTCGTCGACGAGATTCATCGTTTCAATCGCGCGCAGCAGGACTCCTTCCTGCCGGTCATGGAAGACGGCACCATCGTTCTCGTCGGCGCCACCACGGAGAATCCGTCCTTCGAGCTGATCGCTCCGCTTCTCTCTCGCGCACGCGTCATGGTGTTCAAGCGGCTCGATGCCGATGCGCTCGAGAAGCTCATCGCCCGCGCCGAAGCGATCGAAGGCAAAAACCTCCCGCTCGACACCGAGGCGCGGCAATCCCTGATCCGCATGGCGGACGGGGACGGCCGCGCGGCCCTCACCCTTGCCGAGGAAGCGTGGCGGGCCGCGCGCAAGGGCGAGACGTTTGGCGCGGCGCAATTCCAGGAGGTGGTGCAGCGTCGCGCCCCGATCTACGACAAGCAGCAGGACAGTCACTACAACCTGATCAGCGCTTTGCACAAGTCGGTGCGCGGTTCGGATCCCGATGCGGCGCTCTATTATCTCTGCCGCATGCTGGATGCCGGGGAGGATCCGCTCTACGTCGCGCGTCGTGTGGTGCGCATGGCGGTCGAGGATATCGGGCTCGCCGACCCGCAGGCGCTCATGATCGCCAATGCGGCGAAGGACGCATATGACTTTCTCGGCTCGCCGGAAGGCGAGTTGGCGATTGCCGAGGCCGTGATCTATATCGCGACCGCGCCGAAATCGAATGCGGCCTATACCGCCTATGGCGCGGCCATGCGCACCGCGAAAGAGGCGGGCTCGCTGCTTCCGCCGATGCACATCCTCAACGCGCCGACGCAGCTGATGCGTGCAGAAGGCTATGGCGAGAGCTACGACTACGACCACGACGCGCCCGAGGCGTTTTCCGGCCAGGACTATTTCCCCGAGCAGCTTGGCCGGCAGAAATTCTACGATCCGCCTGAACGCGGCTTCGAGCGGGAGATCAGGAAACGGCTGGAATACTGGGCGAAGCTGAGGCAAGCGCGGAGCAAGCCGTGAGGAGCGGCGTACAGACCGCCACGGTGAACGCCGATGAAGCTGGCATGCGCGTCGACCGCTTCGTCGAGGCGCGCTTTCCTGGGCTCGCTTTCTCCCACATCCAGCGCATCATCCGAAAGGGCGAACTGCGCGTAAACGGCAAGCGCGCTCAGCCCAAGCAGCGGCTCGAGGCCGGGCAGGCGGTACGCCTCCCGCCGCTGCGGAGTGAGCCGCGTCCGCCGACGCCGGGGGGTGGAGCGGGCGCGGAGACGCGGGATTTCCTCAACTCGATCACGCTCCACGAAGACGCCGACGTGCTGGTGCTCGATAAACCCATGGGGCTTGCGGTGCAGGGCGGCTCTGGGACCACCCGCCACCTCGACGCGATGCTCGAGACGCTGCGGGATGCGCGCGGCCAGCGTCCGCGCCTGGTGCACCGCCTCGACAAGGACACCGCCGGATGCCTGCTCGTGGCCAAGACGCGGTTTGCGGCGGCGGCATTGGCAAAAACCTTCCGGTCGCGCTCGGCGCGAAAAATCTACTGGGCTCTGGTCGCGGGTGTGCCGAAGCCGCGCCAGGGGCGCATCTCGACGTTCCTTGCCAAGGAGACGCGAGGGGATGATTCGTTCATGCGCGTTGCGCGCCACGGCGAGGAGGGCGCCAGTCACGCCGTCACCTATTACGCCGTGATCGACACGGCCGCGCGTCAATTGGCGTGGCTCTCGCTCAAGCCGGTGACCGGCCGCACCCATCAGCTGCGCGCGCACTTGGCGCATATCGGCCACCCCATCGTTGGCGACCCGAAATATTTTTCGAGGGAGAATTGGGAGCTGCCGGGCGGCATGCAGGATCGGCTGCATCTCTTGGCGCACCGTATTGTCGTGCCGCATCCACGCGGCGGCACAATCGATGTGACTGCACCGCTGCCGCCGCACATGCGCCAGTCATGGAATCTCATCGGCTTCGACGCTAAGCGCTACGATCCGATCGTGGAGGCGCCGGAGGAGTAGAGCATCTCCTGATCGGATTGGACCCGCGGCCTCATACGTCATGCCCGCGCTTATCGCGGGCATCCACGTTTTCAAGCCGTGCAGCATCAAAGACGTGGATGGCCGGGACAAGCCCGGCCATGAGGAAGTCGGCCCGGCTTTGCTCAACGCAAGCTGGCGTTGATCTTCTCCAGCGTCGCCGACCCCGGGCACAGCTCCGCCTCGGAGAGCGAGTTGAGCGGGGCCTCAACCGTATCCAGATTGCGGTGCAGGTCTTCCGGCTCGGGATCGACATAGAGGAGCCCCGTGACGATTTGGCCGATGGCGGCGTGCCTCTGCAGGAAGTTCATGGCGCCGAGCCGATCGTGCGGATCGTAATCGGCGGCAACCTTCTTGAGCACGAGCTTCGAGCCGTCGTGTTGCTCGACGACCTCGACCGAGCCCGGCTCGTAAGCGACCGTGATCGGCGCGCGGCCGGTGATGAAGTCGAGCCGGTTCACCGACTCATTGTGCTCGCGCACGTAGTCGAAACTCTTGGTCGATCCGACGTGATTGTTGAACGCGACGCAGGGCGAGATAATGTCGATGAAGGCGGCGCCCTCGTGCTCGATCGCCGCCTTGATCAGCGGCACCATCTGCTCCTTGTCACCGGAAAAGGAGCGGGCGACGAAAGTAGCGCCGAGCTGCAGCGCGAGCGCGACGAGGTCGATGGAATTGTCGGTGTTGGTCACGCCGCGCTTGGATTTCGATCCGCGGTCGGCGGTCGCCGAGAACTGGCCTTTGGTGAGGCCGTAAACGCCGTTGTTTTCGACGATATAGACCATGTTGACGCCGCGGCGCAGCGCATGCGCGAACTGTCCGAGCCCAATCGAGGCGGAATCGCCATCGCCGGACACGCCGAGATAGATGAGATCGCGGTTGGCCAGATTCGCGCCGGTGAGCACCGACGGCATTCGGCCGTGTACCGAATTGAAGCCGTGCGAATTGCCGAGGAAATAGGTCGGCGTCTTCGACGAACAGCCGATGCCGGAGAGTTTCGCCACCCGGTGCGGCTCGATGTCGAGCTCGAAGCAAGCCTCGATGATCGCGCCAGAGATTGAGTCGTGGCCGCAGCCGGCGCACAGGGTCGAAACCGAGCCCTCATAGTCGCGGTGCGTGTAGCCGAGCGCGTTCTTGGGCAGCGCCGGATGATGGAATTTTGGTTTGGTGATGTAGGTCATAGCTGAGCCATTCTGTGTCCAGTCACTCGAGCGTCATCACGACACCACCTTGCGCAAGGGAGTGACCTTTAGCGCGTCGAGATGATCGCCGATCGCGCGTGCGATGAACCGCGCGGTGATCGGGGTTCCGTCGTAATGCAGGATCGGCACTAAGCGGACGGGATCGATGCTGCACTCGTTGACGATGAGCGAGCGCAATTGCGCGTCGCGGTTCTGCTCGACGACGAACACGAAATCGTGGTCGGCGACGAAGCTCGTCACGCTCGAATGGAACGGAAAGGCCCGCACGCGCAGCCGGTTGAGCGAATGCCCGCGCGCCTCGGTCATGTGGATGGCCTCGTCCATCGCCGGCGAGGTCGAGCCGTAGTAGATCACGCCGTATTTGGTGGGTTTTGCGGCATTCGCCTGCAGCGGGCGGGGAACCAGATCTTTGGCGGTCTCGAACTTGCGCAGGAGCCGCTGCATGTTATCGGCATAGGGCGCGCCCTCCTCGGTGTAGCGGGCATAGCGGTCGCGCGAGGTGCCGCGGGTGAAGAAGGAGCCTTTCGTCGGGTGTGTGCCTGGATATGTGCGGTACGGAATGCCATCGCCGTCCACGTCGAGATAACGGCCGAAATCCTTACCTGCTTCGAGATCGGCGGCGGTCATCACCTTGCCGCGATCGTATTTGCGCTTGTCGTCCCAGGTGAGCGGTCGGCAGAGGCGATGGTTCATGCCGATGTCGAGATCGAGCATCACGAAGATCGGCGTCTGCAGGCGATCGGCGAGGTCGAAGGCGTCGGCCGCGAAATCGAACGCTTCGGCCGGGTCTTCCGGAAAAAGCAACACGTGCTTGGTATCGCCATGCGAGGCGTAGGCGCACGAGATCAGATCGCATTGCTGCGTCCGCGTCGGCATGCCGGTCGAAGGCCCGGCACGCTGCACGTCGAAGATCACCGCCGGGATTTCGGCGAAGTACGCCAAGCCGAGGAATTCCTGCATCAGCGAAATGCCGGGACCCGAGGTGGCGGTGAAAGCGCGTGCGCCGTTCCAGGCGGCGCCGATCACCATGCCGATCGAGGCGAGCTCATCCTCGGCCTGCACGATCGCGAACTTGTTCTTCTTGCTCGCAGGATCGGCGCGCAGGCGCCGGCAATGGCTGGTAAAGGCGTCCGCCAGCGAGGACGAAGGCGTGATCGGGTACCAGGCGCACATGGTCGCCCCGCCATAGACCGCGCCCAGCGCCGCGGCCGAATTGCCCTCGATGAAGATGCGGTCGCCCACCGCCTTGGCCGGACGCAAACGCACCCCGATCGGACACTGCAGGTTCTGCAGCGCCCAGTCGCGCCCGAGATGGAGCGCGTGCAGATTCGCATCGATCAGCTTTTCCTTCGACTTGAATTGCTCGCGCACGAGCTGCTCGATCGCCGCAATGTCCATATCGAGCAGCGCACTGAGCGTGCCGACATACATGATGTTCTTGAACAGCTGGCGCTGGCGCGCATCCGTGTATTCGCGGTTGCAGATCGCAGTCAGCGGCACCCCGAGGACCGTGATGTCCTCGCGGAACCTGGACTTCGGCATCGGCTTGGTGGAATCGTAGAGCAGGTATCCGCCCGGCTCGATGCCGGCCACGTCCTTGTCCCAGGTCTGCGGGTTCATCGCGACCATGAGATCGGTGCCGCCGCGCGCGCCGAGGTGGCCGGCCTCGGAGATGCGCACCTCGTACCAGGTCGGCAGGCCCTGGATGTTGGATGGGAAGATGTTGCGCGGGGCGACCGGGACGCCCATGCGCAGCACGGCGCGCGCAAACAGCTCGTTGGCGCTGGCCGAGCCTGAGCCGTTGACGTTGGCGAACCGGACGACGAAGTCGTTTACGCTGCTGATCGGGCTGCTACTCGGCATTGGTCATTCGCGTGCGTCATGTCGATGAGATATTTTTTCATGTCCCAGGCGCCGGTTGGGCAGCGCTCCGCGCACAGCCCGCAGTGCAAGCAGACGTCCTCGTCCCGGTTTTGAGATCGTTGGCGACGTAGAGATCCTGGGTGAGGTTCTTGGCGGGGGCCCTCAGCCGCGTGCGCAAATCGGCTTCCTCGCCGTTCGCCGTGAAGGTGATGCAGTCCATCGGACAGATATCGACGCAGGCGTCGCATTCGATGCACAGCGAAGACGTGAACACGGTCTGAACGTCACAGTTGAGGCAGCGGTGTGCCTCCTTGAGGGCGAGGTCGGGGTCGTAGCCGAGTTCGACCTCGGTCTTGATATCGCGCAGCGCCACCACTTTGTCCCGCAACGGGACCCGGTAGCGCCGGTCCGGGGCGATGTCGTTGTCGTAGCTCCACTCGTGGATGCCCATTTTCTGGCTGAGGATCTCGACCATGGGGGCCGGACGATCGTTGATATCGGTGCCAGAGCACAGGTTGTCGATCGACAGCGCGGCGTCGTGTCCATGCGCCACCGCCCAGATGATGTTCTTTGGGCCGAACGCGGCGTCGCCGCCGAAGAACACGCGCGGGTGCGTGGAGGCCATGGTTTTGGGATCGACCTTCGGCATGTCCCACTTGTCGAACTCGATGCCCATGTCGCGCTCGATCCAAGGAAAAGCGTTTTCCTGGCCGACCGCGACCAGCACGTCGTCGCAAGGAAAGTGCTGATGCGGCTCGCCGGTCGGAACGAGGTTGCGGCGGCCCTTGCCGTCGTATTCGGCCTTCACCTTCTCGAAAAGAACGCCGGTGAGGCGGCCGTTTTCGTGCGTGAACTTCCTGGGCACGAGGAAATTCAGAATGGGGATGTCCTCGTGCATGGCGTCCTCCTTTTCCCACGGAGACGCCTTCATTTCCTGGAACCCGGAACGGACGACCACCTTGACGTCCTCGCCGCCGAGCCGGCGCGACGAGCGGCAGCAATCCATTGCGGTGTTGCCGCCGCCGAGCACGATGACGCGTTTGCCGATCCTGTTGACGTGCCCGAAGGAGACGGAGGAGAGCCAGTCGATGCCGATATGGATGTTCGCCGCGGCCTCGTTGCGGCCGGGGATGTCGAGATCGCGACCCCGCGGCGCGCCGCAGCCAACGAAGACCGCATCCCAACCCCCCGCCAGCAGCTCCTTGAGGCTGTCGATGCGTTTGCCGCTGCGAAATTCGATTCCGAGATCGAGGATGTAGTCGCATTCCTCGTCGATGATGGATTCGGGCAAGCGGAAGCGTGGGATTTGCGTGCGGATCATGCCACCCGGCTTTGGGTCCTGATCGAAGATCACGCACTCGTAGCCGAGCGGGGCGAGGTCGCGCGCGACCGTAAGCGAGGCGGGGCCGCAGCCCACGAGCGCAATGCGCTTGCCATTCTTGACCGTCGCCGGCTTGGGCAGGCGCGAGCGGATATCGTCCTTGAAATCGGCGGCGACGCGCTTTAGCCGGCAGATCGCCACCGGCTCGTTCTCCACGCGCACGCGACGGCAGGCCGGCTCGCACGGACGATCGCAGGTGCGCCCGAGGATGCCCGGAAACACGTTGGACTTCCAATTGACCATGTAGGCGTCGCTGTAGCGGCCCGCCGCGATCAATCGGATATATTCCGGCACCGGCGTATGCGCTGGACACGCCCACTGGCAATCCACGACCTTATGGAAGTAGTCCGGCGACGAAATGTCGGTAGGTTTCATTTACGCCTCTGCGCGCACACTTGGACCGCGCGTTTCTTATATAACCATGCGCGAACGACGTCGGCCGGTCTGTGCCCCGCTTCGGCTTGTGCTCCGCCGAATCCGGCCGGGATAGTAGTGGAGCCCCCCTCGAAATTCCACCGATACATTCGTCATAACAGGCCTTTACGGCAAAACGGGAGGTGCCTCTCGCCGGTTCGCTCCACCGCTCGGTTTAAATCTAGCGATCGTTCCCGTAAAAATAGCGTAACCCGCCGCACGAGCCATAACGTATTGAACTCTTTCAGATCTTCAGCATGCGCGAATTGGTGCAGTGCAAGAGATTGCCACTTGAGGCTGTGGCGCCCGAAGAAGATCCTATGGTTGCTGGCGCGACATTGCGCCATTCACGGGGCGCGCGCGGCATGGACGAGTTGCAGGATCGGCGACCCTAGCCATCTTCAGGAGCAATGCGCGATCTGTTCGAGAGCATGTTCGCAAACGAGCCGCTCGATCCGATGCAGGCGGCGCGGCGCGGACTGCGGCCGCCATTGCGGCGGAGGTTCTACGAACGTGCCGACGTGGAGGCCGCTGAGGAGGAATTCCGCATCCTCCTCGATGGGCGGCCGGTGAAGAGCCCGGCGCGCCGGACACTCGCCGCGCCGAGCCACGAATTGGCGCAGCGGCTCGCCGCCGAGTGGGACGCGCAACGCGACGTCATCGATCCGGCAAAAATGCCGCTCACGCGGCTCGCCAACACCATCATCGACGGCGTGATCGATTCCCCCTCGCCGGTCAGGCTCGACGTGGAACGCTATCTCGCTTGCGATCTTGTGTTCTACCGCGCTCCGGGTCCTGCCGGACTGGTCACGCGGCAGGGCCATGCTTGGGATCCCGTGCTGGCCTGGGCGCGCGAGTCGCTCGGCGCAGGTTTCGTGCTGGGGGAGGGGATCGCCTTCGTCGAGCAGCCCGCGCAAGCGCTCGCTGCGGCGAGCTCCGCCATCCCGCAACACCCGTGGCGTCTGGGCGCGCTGCATTCGATTACGACACTCACCGGCTCGGCGCTGATCGCCCTCGCCTTGGCGCACAACGCGTTCTCGGTGGATGCTGCCTGGTCGGCGGCGCATGTCGACGAGGACTGGAATATGGAGTTTTGGGGCTGCGATGAGCTCGCGCTCGAGCGCCGCGCCGCCCGTTTCGCTGAGATGCAGGCCGCCGCGACGGTGCTGGAAGCAGTCAGATGAGTTCAGGTGGTCTTACGTGGCCTAGTGCCTCACATGTTGTGAATGAACGTGCCACAAGCGCGGTGGGCTCCCTCTCTCCATTTGGGAAGAGGGTTGGGGTGAAGGGGTTACCGGCGGTGCCGATGGATCCGAATTCCCTCACCCATTCCTCGCTGTTGCAAACGCGCAGCAGCACTCTCGCGGGAGAGGGCACGAGCGGCGACAGTGCGCCTGGGGATCTGACGCAGTAAACCTGTTTCCCCAACCGTGCGCGCGAAGCTTATTTCTTCTTCAGCGTCCCGTATGCGACCACGGTGGTGCCTTGCACGGCGCCGAACCAGCCGACTGTGAGATCGTCGCCCTGACGTGCTAGA
>WNFO01015028.1_pt1 | contig 10811 bp, 12 predicted proteins | sample 5400251 | NCBI WGS metagenome assembly WNFO01 (sample SAMN13153354, study PRJNA577476) | soil metagenome | isolation source: 100 cm saprolite under Madrone tree | place: USA:California | collected 2016-06-14 | reverse complement strand
ATGTTCGAATCTTTCAAGCAAACTTCTGATGTCGAAACGGCGATTCTGCGGAAGCTGCGAATGTGGATCGTGGCGCTGGCTGCGGTCTGCCTGCTGACGGGCATAGGAATCGGTGCAATCCTCGCGGGCCGTCCCGCAGCGGCGCAGGAAGAACTGCAAACAGCGGCGCGCGCGCCCGAGGCGCTATCAGCATCGTTCGTCGAAGTGGCTCGCCGCGTTGAGCCCGCGGTCGTGAACATCGACACTCTGCAAGCGTCGAACGACGTTGCCGAGAGCGATAACGACGACAAGAGCGACCGGACGTCCAAGACTCCACTTGATGAGTTGTATCGCCGCCAACTCCCGCGGCCGACGCGCGGAGTAGGCAGTGGGTTCATTATCGATCCGAAGGGCTACATCCTGACGAACAATCATGTGATTGAGGGAGCCTCGCGAATCACCATAGGCTTGCTGAGCGGCGAACGCTTTCGCGGCAAAGTGATTGGCATCGACAAGGAAACCGATCTGGCGCTGATTAAGATCGACGCTGATCATGATCTGCCGGTAATGAAGTTTGGGGATTCGAATTCCGTGCAGGTGGGCGACTGGGTGCTGGCGATCGGCTCGCCATTTGGATTAGATCAAACGGTCACCGCGGGAATCATCTCAAAGAAAGAGCGTGACTCGGCGGCCTTCACAAGCTTTCAGCGTTTTCTGCAAACGGATGCCGCCATCAATCGCGGTAACAGCGGCGGACCGCTGGTCAACATGCACGGCGAAGTGATTGGCGTAAATTCGCAGATTGCTACTTTGACCGGAGATTATAACGGGATCGGTTTTGCGCTGCCGTCGAACGAAGCGAAATTCGTGTCCCAACAGGTCCTCACGAGCGGAAGAGTAAAGCGGGGTTATTTGGGAGTCGCGCTCGAATCTGTGCGAGCTGAATTTGCGCGGGTCTACGGCTTGCCGGAGGCGAAGGGCGCTATCGTCGCCGACGTGACCCAAGACCGCGACGGACAGTTGACTCCAGCCGCAAGAGCCGGGTTGCTGGCTAACGATGTAATCGTGGAATTTAACGGTCAACCAGTGCAGAACTCACAAGACTTGATTGCAAAAGTAGCCGGCGCCTCAGTAGGACAAACCGTGACGGTTGCTTTTTTGCGTGATGTAGACGGAAAACTTGAACGCCACACGGCCAATGTGATTTTGGGTGAACGACCGGACTTCTTTGCGCGCGATGGCGACACTGCTCCGAAAGAGAAAAGCGAGCCGACCAAGACCGGGACGACAAAAATAGGGCTGACTCTGGGAGAACTTACATCTCAATTAATCACCGACATGCACTTGAGTGGTGTTAAGGGTCTTTATGTGAAGAGCGTGGATCCGAACGGCCTGGCTGCCGATGTGCGGCCAAATGAAATTATTCCCAACGAGGTAGTGACGCGAATCAATCGCGTTTCAGTCACGACGCTGGCTGATTTTCAGCGCGTAGTTGATTCATTGAAGCCCGGTGACGCAATTGTGCTCAACCTCTCGCGTTACGATCGGAGTACCAACCGGATTTCACAGCGAATAGTTCAGTTCACTTATCAGTAGGAAGATCTCAGAGGAGTGTGCCAAGAATTTGGTAAGCTCCCTCTCCCTTTGGGAGAGGGTTGGGGTGAGGGTCTTACACGAAATGGACAAGAGACTCTTTCTTCCTGTCTTTGGTATCTGCTTAGAGTAGAGAAGGGAGAGGGAGACTGACCTCTGATCTCTGCCCTCTGACCTCTTATCCATATGGCCCAAGCAAAAAAAGCTATCGAAAAAAGGTCGCGTTCGGCCCGAGCCGCAAAGCGCATCAAGACATACCATAATTTCATCAACGGCCGCTGGACGCCGAGCCGCAGCGACGAGTGGCTTGAGAATAGGAATCCTGCGGACACGCGCGACGTCGTTGGGCGGTTTCCGCGTTCGATTGAAGAGGATGTTGACGAGGCGATTGCGGCTGCTGCCAAAGCTTTCGATCCTTGGCGGCATACACCCGCGCCGCGCCGCGCCGAGATTCTGTTCCGAGTTGGCGAGATCCTGATTCGCGACAAACAAAAGTACACCGCGGACATGACGCGCGAAATGGGCAAGGTCCTGAAAGAATCAGGCGGCGACGTTCAGGAAGCGATCGACTGCACTTACTACGCGGCCGGTGAGGGCCGTCGATTGCACGGCTTCACGACGCCCGCCGAGATGCCGAACAAGTTCGCGATGTGCGTGCGGCAAGCCGTCGGTCTGTGCGGCCTGATCACGCCATGGAATTTTCCGATGGCGATCCCGTCATGGAAGTTAATGCCCGCGCTGGTGTGCGGCAACACCGTCGTCATCAAACCTGCCGAGGATACGCCGCTTTCAACCTACAACCTGGTCAAAGCGTGTGAAGAGGCCGGCATTCCCGCGGGAGTCGTTAATCTGGTGATGGGCCAGGGATCAGTCGTCGGCTCGCGCATGACTAGTCATTCGGCTTTGCGTCTGATTTCAATTACCGGCTCGACTGAAACGGGTCGAGTAGTAGCTTCCGCATGCGCCGAACGCAACGCGATCTGTTCCCTCGAGATGGGCGGCAAGAACGCAATTATCATCTTGGACGACGCCGATATCGACAACGCGGTAGAAGGCGCGATCTGGGGCGCGTTCGGGACTTCCGGTCAACGCTGCACGGCTTCGTCGCGGCTGATCGTGCACAAGAAAGTATACAAGCAGTTCAGCAATAAACTCGTCGAGCGCGCGAAAGCCCTGCGCATCGGCAACGGCGCCGATCCTAAAGTCGATGTAGGACCGGTAATCAACCAAGCCGCCGTGGAAAAGATCATGAGCTACATCGATATCGGCGAGAATGAAGATGGCGCGACGCTCGCTTGCGGCGGCCATCATCTGAACAAAGGTGATTACGCACATGGATATTTCATCGAGCCGACGGTCTTCACCGACGTCACCCCGAACATGCGCATCGCGCAGGAAGAAATCTTCGGCCCCGTGACTTCGGTGATTCCCACCAACTCTCTGGACGAAGCCATCGAGATTGCCAACGGCGTCCAATACGGTCTCTCCGCAGCGATCTACACCCAGGACGTAAACCGCGCCTTTCACGCGATGAACGAAACCTACACGGGAATCTTCTACGTCAACGCCTCAACCATCGGCGCTGAAGTTCACCTACCCTTCGGCGGCACGAAGGCCACCGGCAACGGCCACCGCGAAGCCGGCACGCAAGTCCTCGACATTTTTTCTGAATGGAAATCGGTCTACGTCGATTACAGCGGTAAACTTCAGCGCGCGCAGATTGATAATGCGGAGTGAAGGCTGTTATCAGTTCACAGAGGAATTCTGCGGATCGAGTAAACGTACTCCTCTGCTTCCGATACAAACCAGATCATAAGCGACTCTTCAATCAAGAAGCGGCCCTCGCTTGCAGCCACCTCCAACACCTTTTCGTCGTGTAGTCCACTCAACCCGGCTTTAGTTGCAGTTTGGAAGTCAATCTTCGGGACTCTTCTAACCACGCCGGACACAATATCTGTTTAGATCGGCGTCAGCTTGAAAGCGAATCTTCATCGAGGGAGTCGTTATAGATGTATCTAACTGAGCGCCCTGGCTTCGTCAAACTTCTTGTAGAAGTCAGGATCCGTTTCGCGCTCTTGCCGTCGTTGTTCATCAAACTCGGCTTCGCGCTTGCGAAGGTAGGCATCAATCTCTTCGCGATTGGATAGATAAGAAGTAATCGCACCATAGATCTCTTCCAACGTCAGGAGCGGGAATGACCGCAGGATCGATTCGGGCGCAGCTCCTCGCTGAAACTCGTATACAAGCGACGCCAGTGATATGCGCTTGCCGGCGATCCAGAGCCATCGTCCCGCTGCTCTACGTAATCTTTGCTCATTGCTTTACAATCTGCGCCTTAGAACCTCATTAGTGAGAACCAACCAGGACTTACTATAATCAACTCTGTCGGATTCAACAACGACTTATCGAACAGGACGAATGACGCCCAATCGCATCCGCAACTTCTCCATCATCGCCCATATCGATCACGGCAAATCGACACTCGCCGATCGGCTGCTCGAATTAACCGGCGCGGTAACCGGGCGCGATATGTCGGCCCAGATACTCGATGATATGGACCTCGAGCGCGAGCGCGGTATCACCATCAAAGCCCATGCGGTGCGGCTCGATTACAAAGCGCAGGACGGTCAACAGTACATCCTGAATTTGATCGACACGCCCGGACACGTGGATTTCTCGTACGAGGTTTCGCGTTCGCTTTCGGCCTGCGAAGGCGCCTTGCTCATCGTCGATGCTTCGCAGGGCGTCGAAGCTCAGACGCTGGCGAATACTTACCTGGCGATTGAAAATAATCTCGAGCTGATTCCGGTCATCAACAAGATCGACTTGCCCGGTGCTGAACCTGAGAGAGCCATTGAAGAGATCGAGCACTTCATCGGCCTGGAGACTCATAACGCGATTTTGACCAGCGCCAAGACCGGCGTCGGAGTCGCAGAGGTGCTGGAAGCGATCGTGCGCGACGTACCGCATCCCCAAGGCGATCCAAACGCGCCGCTGAAGGCCCTGATCTTCGACTCGTGGTACGACTCTTATCGCGGCGTGATTGTTCTTTTTCGCGTCATCGATGGCACGATTAGGCCGGGAATGAAGATTCGCTTCTTCAATGCCGGCCGCGATTATCAGGTGGAAACCCTCGGCGTGAATCGCCCGCGTCCGACGCCCATCGATGAGCTGAGCGTGGGCGAAGTTGGATTCCTGACCGCGTCGATAAAGGCCGTCGCCGACGTGCAAATTGGCGACACCGTGACCGAAGCGGCTCGGCCAACAAAGGAACCGTTTCCGGGTTATCAGGAAATCAAGCCGATGGTCTTTGCGGGTCTCTATCCCGTGGATACGAACCAGTATGAAGAACTGCGCGACGCGATGGACAAGCTGCGCCTGAACGACGCTTCGTTCTTTTACGAGCCGGAGTCGTCGACCGCCCTTGGTTTTGGGTTTCGCTGTGGCTTTCTGGGTCTGCTGCACATGGAGATCGTGCAGGAGCGTTTGGAACGAGAATTTGATCTCGATCTGATCACGACCGCGCCGGGCGTGCGTTATGTAGTGACCACGACGGATGGCCAGGTGACGGAAATCGATTCGCCGGCAAAGATGCCGGATCCCGGCCGCATCAAGAAAATTGAAGAGCCGGCCATTCGCGCAACCATCCTGACTCCCGAGGAGCACCTGGGCGGAATCCTGGCGTTGCTGGAAGAAAAGCGCGGCCAGCAAAAAGGTTTTGAGTACATTACCTCGAATCGGGTGATGCTTACCTATGAATTGCCGCTGAACGAGATTGTTCTGGATTTTTATGATCGGTTGAAATCAACTTCGCGCGGCTACGCTTCGCTCGACTATCAGTTCGCCGCCTACTGGGAAAGCGATCTGGTCAAGCTCGACATCCTGGTTGCCGGAGAGCCGGTCGACGCGCTGTCGTTGATTCTCCATCGGGACACTGCGGCCGCCAAGGGTCGGGCACTGGCGACTAAGATGAAAGAGCTGATCCCGCGCCAGCTTTTTGAAGTACCAATCCAGGCGGCCATCGGCGCTAAGATAATTGCACGCGAGACGGTGAAAGCGATGGGCAAGAACGTGATCGCCAAGTGCTATGGCGGCGACATCACACGCAAACGCAAGCTGCTCGAGAAACAGAAGGAAGGCAAGAAGCGGATGAAGAAAGTCGGCCGCGTAGAAATTCCGCAGGAAGCGTTCTTGGCCGTGCTAAAGGTGAATGAATGAGTTTAGTGGTGGAGTGGATCACTAATCGGTGGATGGCGTCCGACTTGGACATCCGCTTGACGAATTTGCAGAATTCGCTCCCGATTGAGTTCCAGCAATTCAACCGTCGCTCGTCCAGTAGCCGTTTGGGAAATCATGTTCAACCTGTCTGCCGACCAGCTGAAGTGGTCTGACCAACGTTGCGTGCGTGGATTGAAAAGAGGTATGTCGCTCCCAGTCTCCGGATCAATTGCCGTAAGCTTGGAAGACTTTCGGCGGTTGCAATGAAAGCAAGCCAAGGCAAGATTATCAAGAGTCTCAACTCCGCCCTCGATGACTGGCACAACGTGATCGATTGTGAAACGCACGTACTGCCACCGTTCGCTTGTATGACAATATTCGCATAGATGATTAGCTCGCTGACGGACTTGCTCTCGAAGTTTCGCGGCCAGCTTCGGCGGATTGCTCACCTGCGTCCTCTCATTCGTGGGCGAGGTTGCGCAGCAGGCGATTGATGAAGCTTAGGTAATCGTCTATTTCTTCGTACTGCTCGAGCTCTTCAGCTTCATCGTGAGACAAAGAGGCCGCGTGTTGTTTGTGAAGTAATGTTTCTATGCGATTCTGCACCGCTTGAGAGGCACGGAAGATTAGTATTCCCTCTTCAAGCTCTAATTCAACAGCGCCATCACGAGGTAACGTAAGGGGTAAGCTGTTCAATTTTGGTATCTGATGTTCTAAGACTTGGCTCATATGAGGTTTCCTTTTTGCTGAACGCAACCCGTAGCTTACTATAGTTTGGCGTTGGGCGAAATGTGACGGCAGTGACATCACGCGCAAGCATAAACTGCTCGAGAAACAGAAAGAAGGCAAGAAGCGGATGAAGAAAGTCGGCCGCGTCGAGATTCCGCAGGAAGCTTTTTTGGCGGTGTTGAAGGTGAATGAGTAACATTCAGCAACTGGAGTTTGCTGGCTGAATTTTGTCTGCGCATGTATGTTCTCGCATCAAGGTTAATAACTGGTTCCAGGTTCCGAACTAAAGGCACAGTACGCCTTCGCGGATCTGTGGGAGGCACAGCATGATAAGAATTGAACAATTGGCGGAAGCAGCGCTTAACCAAGATGCCTTCTTGCTCCGAAGTCTGACCCAAGACCTCTGTGAACAGGAAGCGCCGGAGCCATTGCGAAAACGCGGATTCTACGCGCCGCCGAACTTTCTGGAGAGCGCATGAAGAGTCGGCCGCGTAGAAATTCCGCAGGAAGCGTTTCTGGCGGTGCTGAAGGTGAATGAGTGATGAATTGGAGCCGCTTCACTCCAAAAGATTTTGAGTACGACTTCGAGCGGGATGAACTCGCCGCGCATCGGGTCAGTTTTGAAGAAGCAGTCGAATGTTTTTTCTCTGACTTTGAAATACGAAGAAATAAGCGCTATCGTGATCGATATCAGCTCCTGGGCAGAACCATCGGCGGTCGAATGCTCAAGATTATTTTTCAACTCAAGCCTGGCAGCGTTGTTAGAATAATCACAGGATGGCCAGAATGAAAAAGAAAATCACACGAAAGAGTGATGAGAAGATCGACGAGCTGGTGATTGCTCAAGCTGACGATGACTCGGCGTGGGAAAAACCCATCCAAGCGCGTCGGTCGAAGAGCAAGGCTGTTTCAATCCCCGCAGAGGTCGCTTCGCGGGCGGCGTTTTTTGCCCGCTTGCACCGAGAATCAAGCGTTGAAGACTGGATCAAGAAAGTCGTCGCCGAGCGCGTCGACATCGAAGAGGCTGCGTTTGCTGAGGCAAAACGCGATCTTGCCGCTCAGTGAACGTGCCAAGGGCTCACTCAAACTCTCCGTCATCGTCCGGCTCGATCAGCTTCTGCGCTACCAATTCCCGCCAGGTTTGCATCACATCGTCCTTATCGCCGATTGATTTCAAAGCCTTGCTGACAGCGCCCTCTTCTTGTTTCAACTCTGGAAACGTCAATAGCAGCATTGCCAGATCGCGCCAGTCGGTTCCGGCTTTTGGTTGGCCGCGACGCGCGTGGTAGGCGATTACTTTATGAGCGATGAGTACGGGCGGAGACATTACCAGCACGTCTTCGATTCGTTCGGCCACGCGGTTTCAGCGAGTTCGGCCGCGCGCGTGGAAACCAGATCGATTTCCTGACTCATGCGCGGCTCGTCTACATAAGCGTTGACCGCCTGAGCTCCGAAGACGACGGCATCGTCACGTCCGCGCAGGAATTCGAGCACTGCGTCATGGATCGTCGCCAGAGGCAATGGTTCGCGCATGGCAACTCCTTGAAGGTAAGAGTACCCGCATTGAGCATGGACTGAATCCTACGCTTCTCCCAATCCTCTTCCAAGATTCCTGAATTTCGACTTGGTCGATCCGGATCGTCTCGCCACGATTCATTAGCGGCGGAATTCATGCTAAAACCATAATCGAACGTGAGCGACGACGAAGAACAATCGACATCTCGACGGCCGGTGAAGTTAGTCACTATCTACTGTGACGGCTCGAGTCTCGGCAATGGTCGCGACGCGGCGCGCGCGGCGGCGGTGGCTTTGCTTGGCTACCAAGGGCTTTGGCGGGCGTTTGGATCGTATCTCGGCAAGGCAACCAATCAACAGGCCGAGATTGCCGCGGCCGCGTTGGGGTTGGAGGCTTTGAAAGAGCCTTGCCGCGTGCGGGTGCACACGGACTCGCAATACGTTATCCAGACGATGAAAGGAACGTATCGCCGCAAAGCGAATCACGATTGGTGGAAGCGTCTTGATGAAGCAAGGTCGCGTCACAGCGTTGAGTGGCACTGGTCGAAGGGCCATGCCGGACACGTGATTCAGGAAGCTGCCGATCGCGCCGCGCGCAAGATTGCCGCCCTGGGCCATGTCGAACCGAGCGTGCTCCAGGATGCCGTGGATAGAATCGGAGTAACCGAGCCTGAAGAAGAGTCGATCAGCGAACCGGAATTGTTTTAGCCGGTACGCAGGCCTCCGGCCTTCTGCACGCCAGAGGCGTGCGTACCAAATCAAACGATCGAAATGCCGAGGAAGATTCTTTCGCTCAATCGACTCTTGCTCGAACGCGCGCGTCTGCGCGCCGCGGGCCAGAAGCTGGTTTTCACTAACGGCGTTTTCGACATTTTGCATGTCGGTCATGTCCGCTATCTGGAACAGGCGCGGACGTTGGGCGATGTGCTGCTCGTGGCCATCAACAGCGACGCAGCGGTGCGGGAATTGAAGGGCGAGGGCCGGCCTTTGATGAATCAGGACGAACGCGCGGAGATTTTGGCGGCGTTGCGAACGGTTGATTACGTTACGATCTTTGACGATATCTCGCCGCGCGCTTTGATTGCGCGTCTGTTGCCGGATGTATTGGTTAAAGGCGGCGATTATGCGCTCGACGAAATTCATGGACGCGAAGAAGTCGAAGCTGCGGGAGGTCGAGTGGTGAGTCTGCCTTTTGTGAAAGGCGCCTCATCGAGCAGAATTATTGAGAAAATGAAGAAGAATTGAACGCACAGGACGCCGGAGGTTTTCGCAAAGTTCGGAAAGGGGAACTCTTCTTTGCGTTCCTTTGCGAAAACCTCGGCGTCCTTTGCGTTTAAGAAACCGTTTAGTCATCGCGTATCCTGAAACTCAAGAGATGGCCGTTGACACTGAGATAAATTCAGTACTTCAGAACGCGCTCCAGCCTGTGATTGAGGGCGCGGAATGCCGTCGTGTGATCGACGAAATCCAACGCGGCGCGCGGGTTGTTTCGATTAGCGGCTTGGTCGCCGCGCCGGCAAGGGCGCTCGCGGTGGCGGCGTTGCAGCGGGAAACGCGCAAGCAATTTGCAGTCGTTTTGCCGGCACAGCGCGATCTCGAAAGTTGGGAGCGCGACCTCAGCTTTTGGTATTGCGCTTTGCATGGAATCACCGAATGCGAAGAGGCGATCGCCATCTTGCCTGCCTCGGAAAGCGATCCTTACGCCGGTGCTTCTCCGCATGCCGAGACTCTGGAGAGGCGCGCGCTGGCATTATGGCGCCTGGCTCGGCGCAAGCAGGACTTCATCCTGTTGACCTCGCGCGCCCTGGCTCGGCGCACGGTCGCGCCCGCGGAAGTTTTGCAGGCGGGGACCATCCTGCGTCGCGACGAAGACAATGCGCCGGAAGAGATCGTCGAAAAGCTGTTTGCCGGCGGGTACGTGCGCGAGGATCCGGTCAACGCTATCGGTGAATTCTCAATCCGCGGCGGAATTTTGGATGTCTGGCCTCCGGGACGCAATGCTCCCGCTCGCATTGAATTCTTTGGCGACACTGTCGATTCGATCCGCGAATTCGATCCGGAGACGCAGCTTTCAACCACGCAATTGATCGAAGTCGAGATCGCGCCGATGCGCGAACTCGCCGCCAGGACCAGCGACTTCCGCGAGTGGGCCGCGCAAGCCCGCGAGCGTTGGCGCGCCGAACGTTTTGCACGTTCCTTGCGCGACCGCACTGTGTTTGCCGATGAAGGAGAGGATTTTCCCGGTTGGCAATGGCTGATGTCGATCACTAAAGAACGCAGCGCGAGCATCTTCGATTATTTGAAAGACGCCGTGCTCGTAATCGATGAACCGGTCGCGGTTGAGAGCTTTCTCACCTCGGCTTTTCAAACTCTCGAAGAGCGTTACGCTGAAACTGATGCGGCTGACGATCTTGGGCTCGCACCGCATGAGCTTTATCTTACCGCGGAGGAATTGCGCGCCAGAATTGATGCGCTTCAGCGGGTGGAGTTACGCGCCCTGGGGCGGACGGCGGCGAAGATGGATCAGGAAATTGCGCTTGATGCGGAGCAGCCCAGGATTTCGGTCGGTAAACAGCGAACTTGGCGGAAGCCGTTGTTTTTGTTCCCTCATGAGGATGCAGGCAAGATGCCTGCGTACCCAGGGGAAACGGAATGGAAAGCCCAATCGGTGATGCGTTACCACGGGCGTCTGCCTGATCTCGCGCGCGACGTGATAGAGCGGCGCGCGAATTTTCAGGCGACAACTCTTTTCGCAATGCCCAGCAGCGGAGTCGCCG
>WNFO01016222.1_pt1 | contig 10812 bp, 9 predicted proteins | sample 5400251 | NCBI WGS metagenome assembly WNFO01 (sample SAMN13153354, study PRJNA577476) | soil metagenome | isolation source: 100 cm saprolite under Madrone tree | place: USA:California | collected 2016-06-14 | reverse complement strand
CCCCGAACAATGTCGGCGTGCCGACTCGTTTTGCCGGCCGCCAGATACTTCAAGCAACACTTGATATCATTCGCTGGCGCCCAGCTCTGAAAAATCCGCCACCGTGGTGAACTCGCGCAGCAATTCCGCGAGCAACGCCAGGCGATTTTTGCGCACTGCTTCGTTCTCCGCCATCACCATCACTTCGTCGAAGAAACGGTCGATCGATTTGCGCAGTCCGGCGATGCGTTCCAGCGCCTGCTCATAGTGCCCGGCGCGTTTTTCGGTTTGCACCTTGGCGGCCGCGGCACGGCCCGCGGCGAATAGTTCCCTTTCGGCTTCGCTCTCGAAAAGTTCCGGCTGCGCGGAGAGGCCGTCGCTCTTCACATTGGACTTTTCCAAGATCTTGCGGATGCGCTTGAAGGAGACCGCCAGCGGCTCGAAGTTTTTCGACTTGCGAATCGACCGCAATGCGGCCAGCCGCTTCCCCGCGTAGCCGGCGCGTTCGCGGAAAACATAGCGAGCGCGGTCCAGGATGAAGTCCAGGATCTGCGCCTCCTGCTTGGGCGTCACACCCTTTTTGGGAGGGTTGGTCAGGAGCACCTTCGCCGCCGCGCCTACCGCCAGCGACAGAGACACCGGGAGTTTTTTGTCGAGAATGATTTTGACGACGCCGAGAGCGGCACGGCGCAACGCGTAGGGATCGCTGGAGCCCGTAGGCACGAGGCCGACGGCAAAGCAGCCGACGATGGAGTCGAGCTTGTCAGCCATAGCCACCGAGCATCCGATCAGGTTCCGCGGGATCGGATCGTCGAGTCCCACCGGGCGATAGTGATCGTAGATGGCATCGGCGACGTCGTCCGCTTCGCCCTGCGCGCGCGCATACAGTCCGCCGACGATTCCTTGCAGTTCGGTGAACTCGCGAACCATTTCCGTGGCTAGGTCGCACTTGGCGAGCTCTGCGGCGCGATCAGCGTCGGCCACGTGTGCTTGCATCATGCCCAGGTTGAACCACTGCTCCATCAGCCAGCGGGCGATGGCGCGGATGCGCTCGACCTTGTCGCGATAACTGCCGAGACGGGACTCGTAGGTGATTTTTTCGAGCTTTGGGAGATAGTCGGCGAGCCGACATTTCTGGTCGGCGGCCCAAAAGAACTGTGCGTCGGCAAACCGTGCGCGCAGCACTCGCTCGTGTCCGGCACGTACCAAGCCTTTGGTATCCTTGGCCAGATTGATGACCGCCAGAAACGCTGGCGCTAGTTCCCCACCCCGTTTTTCGAGCGCGAAGTATTTCTGATGGTCACGCATAACGGTGATCAGAATTTCGTCCGGAAGGCTCAGAAACGCCGCGTCGAACTTCCCTTGGATCACCGTTGGGAATTCATTCAGGTAGGTGACCAGCTCGAGCAACGTGGGATCAGCGTGAAGCCGCAGACCTGCCGCTTTGGTTTGCGCCGTTAGCTCCCTTTCAATCTTGGCGCGGCGTTCAGCAGGGCGCACGATCACTCCGTTCGCGCGCAACTTCTTCTCGTACTCGGCGAAGTTACGCACGCGAATGGATTGCGCGCCGAGGAAGCGGTGGCCGCGCGTCGTGTCTCCCGCAGCGATCCCCGCGCAGATCAGCTTCAGCGGCTTGCCGTCGAGCACCGCGACAATCCAGCGAATGGGCCGGATGAAGCGCGGACCGTCGAGCCCGGTCCAGGTCATCGAGCGCGGCCAGGCCAGATCGTGGACGGCGCGCGGCAGGATATCGGCCAGGATTTGTTCGGCGGTGCGGCCGCGCTTGACCTGTTTCGCGGCCAGGTACTCGCCCTTCGGGGTCTTCACCAAAAATATTTCATGGAGCGCGACGCCCTGTTTCTCGGCAAAGCTCACCGCCGCGCGTGTCGGCTCGCCGACAGAGTCATACGCCACCGACTTCGGCGGGCCGGTCACTTCGCTCGTCACGTCGGCCTGTTTGCGCGGCAGGTTCTGTACCCACAGCGTGAGCCGCCGCGGCCCTCCAAACGTTTCCACGGTGACGCCGGTTCCGATGCTCTCACCCGTCAGGACCTTCTCGACATACACCTTGAGGTCGTCAGCGGCCTTCGCAACCATCCCGGCCGGGATCTCTTCGCAGCCGATCTCGAAAAGCAGCTCCAATCCCTTCTCCGGTTGCACCTGAACCGAATCTGCCGTTCGATGCCACTTCTTCGTTGCCGGACTCATGCGCGCACCTCGCGCCGCTGTGGCGCTCCGCCAATTTGCTCCAAGTAAGAAGCAGCGGTGCGGCACGCCAATCCTCGCACGCGGGCCATCAGCGCAGCGCGCTCGGTGGTGGAGATCACGCCGCGCGCGTCCATCAGGTTGAACAGGTGCGAACACTTCAAGCAGTGATCGTAAGCCGCCAGGACCGGATAACGAGCACGCTCCTGCCCTTCCGTTCCCGCAAAGCCTTCAAGTAATTCTTTAGCTTCCCGCTCGTGCAGCTCGAACTCTGCGCGAATCGCTGCCGCATCGCTGCGGTCGAAGCTGTACACAGAAAGCTGTTGCTCTTCCGCGAGTCGGATGTCTCCGTAACTCTTGTCCTCCGACCAGCGCAGATCGTAGACGCTCTCAACACCTTGCAGAAACGCGCAGATGCGCTCCAGTCCGTATGTCAGCTCGACCGAAATCGGATCCAGGTCGATTCCGCCGCTCTGCTGGAAGTAAGTGAACTGCGTAATCTCGAGCCCGTCGAGCAATACTTGCCAGCCGATCCCCCAGGCACCGAGAGTCGGCGACTCCCAGTTGTCTTCCTCAAACCGAATGTCGTGTTCCTTGAGGTCGATTCCGATCGCGACGAGACTCTTCAAGTAAACATCCTGCACATCGACGGGCGAGGGCTTAAGGATGACCTGAAACTGCAAGTGCTTGTACAATCTGTTGGGATTTTCGCCGTAGCGACCGTCGGCGGGCCGACGGCTGGGCTGCGCATACGCAACGCGATAAGGAACAGGTCCGAGCACGCGCAGGAAGGTTTCCGGGTGCATGGTCCCTGCCCCGACCTCCACATCGTACGGCTGTTGCAGCACACACCCCTGCCGCACCCAGAACTGCGATAATTTCAAGATCAAATCTTGAAATGTGATTCCGCTTCGCTTCTCAAGTTTTACTTTAACTTTCAAGTCGTCTCCAAAAGCTCCCGCGTCTTCAGTTTCCGGTCGCTATTGTGCTCGATCCAGTCCAGCGCCGCCTCGCGCAATTCCTTCAGCGCCGCGCCCAGGCCCTTCGTGTTCTCCATCCGGTCGAGCCGTTCGCCTGTAAATCGCTCCGCAAGCTGCCGGGCCGCGAGATGTACAGATTTCATTTCAGGACGCCGGCAATTCTCGCACAGAAGCCCTGGCTCCCAAGGCGCGTGATACGCCGCGCCAGCGCCAAACTCCGTTCCGCACGAAGAACAGCGATCAAAGCGTGGCAGCCACCCGCCCAGCCGCACCGTCCAGAAGGCAAAATAACTCAGCGGCAGAGCCCAATCCCCCGTCCGCTCGATCTCCCGGACCGTCAGCAGGATCAGCCGGAACATCGGCTCGGCCGCTTCGTGGTCGGGAAGCACCAATTCCGCGGTCTCACTGATCACCGCAAGTCCGGTGCTCAGCTCATAATTGCTCTGCGCCTTATGGAACGACTCCAGCAGCTCGCACTGCTGGATGCGCACCAGTTCCCGCGTTTCCTTCTCCACGTACCAGATTTGCACGTGGGAAAGAACCTCCAGCGTCGAGCCGTAGCGGTTCTTCACCCGCCGCGCGCCCGCGGCCACTCCGCGAACTCGGCCGGACGCACGCCCAAGAAAGCTCACCAGGCGGTCAGCCTCGCCCAGCGGAAAAGTCTTCAAGATAATGGCTTCCGTTTCCCGGGCAGGCATTTCGCTGTCGGCGCGCCGACGCTGCGTCGAACTCTAACTCAACGGTGAGGCTACGTCCGAATCGCACGCACACGCAGAGCTAGTCTAATTACCACACGCGCCCGCCCCGCGCAAATCATTCCGCAGCTCTTTCCGAAAAAATAGAAATTGGCACAAGCCAAATGGAAAAAGTCGCCTCCGGCCCGAAGCTGCTCCCGAATGTGTGGTGACAGCACACTCTGTTGCAGAGGCTGAGACTCATGACTAGAAATTGCGTCCATTTCGTGGCCTACATACCCATCTCGCGCCATTTGAACGCGTTACGGCGATTTTGGATTCTGTTAACCAACTTCCTGCACCCGAAAAATTATCGGACGCACCTCGCTCCCTTCCCCGCATCTTGCAATTCGCCTCCTTTCCGGTACTCTGCCAATTCCCGTTCACGCTTATGCCTATTCTTGTGATGCGCGGGCTGCTCGCGAGGAAGGAACTCCCGGTGAAGCGCACAAAGTGCTCGGCCACTCTGATTCTCTTGCTTGCGCTGATTTGTCTGACCAGCGCCACCTCGGCAGCTGCTCCGCGCCGCGTGATCATCGACACTGACCCGGGCGTCGACGATGCCATGGCCATCCTGTTGGCGCTGAATTCGCCGGAGCTAAAGGTCGAAGCCTTGACGGTTGTGGCAGGCAATGTGGATGCGGCACAAGGGCTGGAGAATGCGCTGAAGATCGTATCCCTGGCGCAACGCTGCGATGTGGTTGTTGCGGGCGGGGCGCAGCACCCCCTCAACCAGAAACTGATTACCGCGCAGTTCTGGCATGGCAAGAATGGCCTCGCCGGAGTGGAATTGCCAGCATCGAAATGCAAGGCGGATTCGCGCTTCGGCCCCGATCTCATCATCGAGATGGCGCACAAATATCCACATGAACTGACGTTGATTCCTGTCGGGCCACTTACGAATATCGCGCTGGCAGTTTCCAAGGATCCTTCCATAGCTTCCTTGGTTCACGACATCGTGATCATGGGCGGCTCGGTCAGCGGAGGAAACATCAACGGAGCTGCGGAGGCGAACATTTATAACGACCCGGAGGCGGCTCAGATCGTGTTCAGCGCCGGCTGGATGGTCACCATGATCGGCTCCGACGTGGGAGAGCGAACGCTAATGACGCGCAAGTATCTGGCGGAATTGCAGTCCAATCATGGCTCGGAAAGTGACTTCGTTGCCAAGCTCGCGAATTTCTATCTGACCCGTTCGGAGAAGAGCGGCTACTCCGGAGCCGCTATGTATGATCCGTTGGCCGTAGGCGCGGTCATTGATCCCACGCTGGTCACACTCAAGGACATGCATGTGGACCTGGAAACCAAGGGCGAGTTCACCCGCGGAGAAACAGTGGCCAATCGCATGGGGTCGAATGAGAACAATGTCCTGTATGGGGATCACTACGAAATTGAGGGCGTCATAGCACTGAAACCTAACGCCCGGGTTTGCCTGGCCTCCGACGCGGACCGGTTCCTGAACCTGTTTTTCAGTCGGATTCGCGGAAAATAACGTGTTCATTCCGCTCAAGGACCTGAATCCCCGCCGCAGCTACCCGATCGTCAACAACACGCTGATCCTCTTGAACGTTCTGGTTTTCCTCTACCAGTACACGTTGCCGCAAAACGCCTTCAAGATGTTCATGATTGCCAATGCCACGGTTCCCGCGCGCTTCCCCGCCTGGCTTTCCGGCAACGTCCCCTTTGAAGCTGCCTTTCTTCCTCTGCTCACCAGCATGTTCCTGCATTCCGGCATTGCGCACATCGCCGGCAACATGCTTTTCCTGTGGATCTTCGGCGACAATGTGGAGGACTTCTACGGCCACTTCACCTATTTGCTCTTCTATCTGGTGTGCGGCGTCGGCTCTGGCCTGCTGCATGTCCTCTTCAACCTGAATTCCGCGGTGCCAGCGCTGGGCGCCAGCGGCGCAATTTCCGGCGTAATGGGTGCCTATGGACTCCTCTACCCGCGCGCGCGAATCCTGACGCTCGTCTTTATTTTTCTAGTGCCCATTCCCGCTGTGATCATCCTTGGGTATTGGTTCGTGTTGCAGTTTCTTGCAGGGATCACCTCGCTAGGCATGACAGCAAATGGAGGCGTGGCCGTCTGGGCCCACGTAGGAGGGTTCCTGTTGGGAATGCTGATTACATCCATGGCGCGGGGCGGACAGTCCGCGCGCTGGCAGTCCGCTTAGCGACATATAAAGTAACGTTTCAGGGCGCCAGCGATTTCGCTACGCGCTCGGCGACCCAGTCACCCACCTCGGCGGTCGTTTTTGTCCCGCCGAGGTCGGGGGTCAAGTAATTCTTGAACAACGCCTCTTTTACTCCCGAATGGAGCGCAGCCCCTTCGGCCTTCCAACCCAAAAATTCCAGCAACATGCCCGCCGCCAGCACCGACCCAAGCGGATTGGCGATTCCCTTACCCGCGATATTCGGCGCCGACCCATGCACCGGCTCAAACAAGGAAGTCAGCCCGGGATGAATATTCCCCGAAGGCGCCAGCCCCAGCCCGCCAGCCAATTGCGCTCCCAGGTCGCTGATGATGTCTCCGAACAGGTTGCACGTCACGATGACGTCAAACTGCCGCGGGTCGCGCACAATCTCCATCGCCAAAGTGTCGATAAAAAGGTGCCGCGAGTCTATCTCCGCGTACTCCTGCCGCACTTCCTTGAACACGCGCTGCCACAGATCGTGCGCAAACGTCATGGCATTGGACTTGTCGCTCATGCACACCCGCTTCAGTCCATTCTTCCGCGCATACTCAAACGCATAGCGAATGATGCGCTCCACACCCTTGCGCGAATTCACATCCTCTTGCATGGCAATCTCGTCGGCCGTGCCCTTCTTAAAGAACCCGCCGACGCCCACATACAGCCCCTCGGTGTTCTCCCGGAGCACCATGATCCGGACATCCTTCTCCTTGCGGTCGCGCAAAGGCGTCAGCCGTTCATGGAGCAATTCGACCGGCCGCGCGTTCACATATAGGTCCAGCCTGAAGCGCAGGCCCAGAAGGATATCCGCGGCGTGCTGGTTGGTAGGAACGCGAGGGTCGCCGAGCGCGCCGAAAAGAATGGCGTCAAACTCGCCGCGCAGCATTTCGACCGCGCCAGCCGGGAGCGCCACGCCCTCGCGCAGGTATTTGTCCGCGCCCCAATCAAACTCCACAAACTCCAACGGGCGCTTTCCTGCCTCGGCAACCGCACGGAGCACCTTCACCGCTTCCGGCGTAACTTCCTTCCCGATCCCATCGCCGGGAATAACTGCAATGCGCGCCGCTGGCCCGCACAAGACAGGTCAAACGTAAGGCCGCAATTTCGGCCGTCTGGAGCAGCCTATTTCAATTTTGCGTATTCGCTGCGCGCGGCTTTGAATACGGGGACATCCGCGTCGGCATCCTTCCACTGCGCCAGGAATTGCGCGTAGGTCGTGCGCGCTGCAGCCTTATAGCCCGCCAACAGCTGGCCGCGCGCTTTGCCGACCAGCGCTAAAGGCCCCGCCCAGCAATTCACCACCACTTTGTCATCCAGAATCTTCTGAAACTGGTTGACCGCCTGCGCGCCCTGCCCCGCCGCCAGATACGCTTCGCCTCTCAGATAAATAGGAATCAGGCAGCAGTTGCTGAGGTTTCCGATCATTTGCCCGCGCTCGTATGGCGTCACAACCTCCAGGTATTGCAGCGCGCTACGCGAATTCTGCCGCAGGAGCTCGTTCTGCGCCCGAATCGTCGGAATCCACACCATTTGGATCACCGTATTCGACACGTAGCGAGCGCTCAAATCCTCCAGAATTGTCTGCGCGCGTTGCGTTTCCCCCGCACGCGCCAGGATCAGAGCCGCCAAGGTTTGCGCGTCGCGGCTCTCGGGAGCGATCCCCAGAACTTTTTCGGCCCCTTTTCGCGCTTCCTCCTTGTTCCCGAATGCCGCCTCGCGCAGGGCCGCGAGCCCCTCCCAAATCGCGGCAGGCTCGGCGAGCTCCACTTTTTGCGCGGACTCCACCGCTTGCCGTGAAAGCTCCCGCGCCTTTTTCAACCGGCCGGAGAAAGCTTCTGTGTCGGCTTGCATGGCGAGCATTGTGTCCTCGCCACTGGCTTGTCCGGCGGTAGCGCTTAATTCCCTCTGCATCGCCGCCGCGTCATTTCGCAGGAAAGCCAGAGCATACAGATTCGCGTGCAGGGAAGGATCCTCCAGCTTCTTCGCCAATGCTTCCTTCAAGAGCGATTCCGCCTCCCCCAGCCGCTGCAACGCGATATCCGCTGTGGACAAATTCTCATACCACGCGACACTGCTTGGTTCCAGGCGCAGCGCCTGTTTGGCGTTCGCGGCGGCCTGCTCGTAATCCCCGATGAGGAAATACTCCGAGGACAGATCCCCCCAGGGCACGTCATCGCGCGGATAGAGGGTGGCCCACTGCTTGTAGCTGGCGATGGCCTTCTTCACATCCCCAGTTCCGAGGTCGTAGTACAAAGTGGTGATTTGCAAACGCTCGCGTGCCGTTTGCCGGTCGGCCATTTCGAACGCTTGGCGTATCTCCTCGCTCGCCCGCGCGTTTTGGTTCAGATTGTAGTGGTCCACCGCCAGGCTGGAATACGCCAGAGCAAAGCGCGGGTCGAGTTCCACCGCTTTTTGCAGCGATGCAACGCCATCCGAAGCGCCCTTGTCCCTGGTCAGCCTGCGCCCTTCGCTGTAGAACTTCAAAGCCTCGAGAGAAGGCGAAGTGGCCCTCTCCAAAGGAGTGTCGAACTTTTGTATGGAGCTTTGCTCCTCGCCGAATTCCTTGCGCAGTTCGCTTGCAGCCGTTCCCAGCGCGTGCAAGACCTGGCGCACGTTCCCCGCTTCCGCCCGTGTTCCCGCCATGGCCGCTCGCGCGTAATCTGCTGGTTGGCGGGGCGGCCCAACGCGCGCAACGCCTCTGTCACCTTTTCGCTCGAGACCACGTTCACATACGGCGACTGCGCCAGCGACACGCCAAGCGCCTCCCGGAGCGACCCGTCAAACACCACCTCGCCCGTCGTGTTGGTGAAATCCCCAAGCACTATCGCATCGGCCTCGCTCAGCTTGGGGAGATGCTGCACATATACATACGCACCGTACGCGCTTGCGGCCAGCAGCCCCGCCGCGATCGTAAGTTTGATTTGCATGGCCAGCCGACGCTCCAAGCATCCACGGTTTCATCGTGCAGGGGCCGTGTGGGCGGGTTCCCACTTTTGATGGACAAGTTCCGGACAGCTACGCTGACGTGCTTGCATAAAGCGTAGGGCGCGCGCCAAGGCCAGTCAACGCCGTTGCGAGGCATAGGTGTCGTCTTGCTAATTCTGAATCGGAGACTCGCGCCCGGACTCCACCCAATACACCCCGACTAGGGCCAGCGCCCCGCCAACAATTTGCAGCGCAGAGCCACGTTCACCCAGCCACAGGATTCCCAGGATCACCGCGAGCACCGGCAGCAAATAGGTGAACGCGCTCAACTGCGAAGCCTCCAGATACCGCAGAAGCCAAAAGTACAAAAGGTACGCCATGGCCGAACCGAACACCGCCATGTACAGCACCGCCGCCCATCCTTGCCAGGGAATCGCGCGCCACCTGGAAAATGCTCCGAGCGCCCGCGCCTGGTGCAGCGCCACCGGCAAAATGATGATGGCCCCCGCAAAGTGATTGAACGCCGCCATGGTCACTGCGTCATATCTCCCCGCCACGCGCTTCCCCAGCACCGCGTACGTCGCGAAGCCGATTGAGCCCGTCATCGTGATCGCATCACCCAGCAGCGACGGCGAATGCGGTGAAATGCCATTCTCTGACGCCAGCACAGCCACGCCCGAAAACGCGATCGCCATGCCAACCACCTTGTGCCACGTGGTCCGCTCCAATCGAAACGCCACCGCCAGAACCAGCGTGTAAATCGGCCCCATACCTACGATGACGGCTGCGTGGCCCACCGACGTGTACCGCAGGCCCATCGTGAAGCACATTTGATTGACCACCACGCCGAAAAAGCCCAGGTAGAAAAATGTCCAGAGGTCGCGGCGAGTAAATCCTTGCAGCCGCACGCGGCGCGCCTCGTCAAACGTTGGCAATCGCGAGCAGATCAAGTAGGCAGGTACCATGGACAACCCCGCGATTACCACGCGAAAGGAAGCCATGGTGACCGGAGGAAGGTAGCGCAAACCGATCTTGGCGGCGATGAAGTTCACCGCCCAGACCACCACGACCAGTCCTATCGACGCGGCCATCACCACGCGATGGGGAGCGCGCCCTGCGGAAGTCTCGACGAACACCGAATCAGGCCAGCCGTTCTTTGCGCGCCGTGAACTGCTCGATGCGATCCAGCCGCGGCGCGAAGCCGATCCCCGGGCCCGTCGGGACGCGGATCGTACCCTGCGCCGACACCGTCACTTCCGGCTCGATGATGTCTTCATGCCAATAACGGCGGCTGGCGGTTACGTCGCCGGGCAAAATAAAATTTGGCAGCGTGGAAATCGCGATGTTGTGCGCGCGCCCGATGCCGGACTCCAGCATACCGCCGCACCACACGGGAATGGCATTTGCCTGGCAAACGTCGTGAATCTGCTTCGCCACCGTGTAACCGCCAACGCGCCCCAGCTTGATGTTGATAATTTTGCAGGCCCCCAGCGCGATGGCCGCCTGCGCATGCTCCAGCGTGTGAATGCATTCATCCAGGCAAATCGGCGTCTGCAGCTTTTTCTGCAATTCCACGTGACCGTACAGGTCGTCCCATCCGAGCGGCTGCTCGATCATCATCAAGTGATAGGCCTCAAGCTGCTGCAGCAACGGCCAGTCCGAAGCACGATACGAAGAATTAGCGTCCACCATCAGCTTGATGCGCGGAAAATCCTGGCGCAGCCGTTTCACCAGCTCCACGTCTTTGCCCGGCTTGATTTTGATCTTAATGCGCTGGTAACCCGCGGCAAGCTCCTT
>WNFO01005858.1_pt1 | contig 10814 bp, 10 predicted proteins | sample 5400251 | NCBI WGS metagenome assembly WNFO01 (sample SAMN13153354, study PRJNA577476) | soil metagenome | isolation source: 100 cm saprolite under Madrone tree | place: USA:California | collected 2016-06-14 | reverse complement strand
CTACTTCTCCACGCGGAATCATGCCGATCCCAATCGCCCACCTATTGATCCGGCGGTCGAAGATAGCCAACGCGCACACCTGCTTGCCGGCAATCGCTGCCACAGTAAGCGCCCCCGCATAAATCAGTAGCTTCGGCTGGGCAAACGCACTCAGATCAACCCTCAGTCCCAGCAACACAAAGAACACGGGAACCAGCAGCGAACTGATGGGCGCAAGCAGTTGTTCGAGCCGTAGCTCTTCGTGGCCGCGGAACGATTCAAAGTGAGCCTCGTCGAGTACTAATCCCGCAGCGAACGCCCCCACTATGGGAGCCAGCCCGACCCAGGAAGCCACCCAGGCGAGTAGAAAGCAGAAGGAGATCGCCATCGCCACCAAAACTCCGTTGCCCTGAAGGCGCCCAGCCCGGTGAAACAAGTGCGGCACAACATAGTGCCCGAGAGCGATGGCGCCAGCTAAAAACACGATTGACTTAACGGCGATGATCGCGACGTCTGAAAGAGCGAGCGAGGCTCCACTTTGCGCCGCCTTAATTGCGCCAGCAATCACGGCCAGAATCAGAAGCCCCAGCACATCGTCTATGACGGCAGCGCCAAGGATTATCCGCGCCTCGCGGGTGGCTAGCTGTCCCGTGTCCTTCAAAACGCGCGCTGTAATGCCGACGCTCGTCGCGCAGAGAGTCGCGCCGATGAAAATGTGCTCGAGCTGCGCTCCGTTCGGTAAGAAGTAAGCGGCAACAGCCCATCCCAGAAAGAAAGGCGCGATGACACCGGCTACGGCCACTGCCAGAGAGGACCATCCCACCTCCATCATCTCCGCGACGTTGGATTCCAGGCCAACTTCAAAGAGCAAGATAATCACGCCGATCTGGGCTAGGGCGCTGATTACCTCATTGGTTTTCAGAAAGTCTGCTCCGCGAAAACCAACGAGCGCCAGATTGCCCACTACGATGCCGACGATTAGTTCTCCCATCACTGCCGGTTGCCCCAGCCGCTCGAAAACCTCACCGCCCAGTTTTGCCACGACTAAGATTACCGCAACACCGATCAGCACAATTGGCTCAAGTGCCTGAGTCGGAGCTGGGGCGTCGCCGGCAGGGCTGGCCCAGAGCAATCGTGAAAAAGGAATCAGGCCGCCGCTTACCAGAAGGACAGCAAAAAAGACTCGTCTCATCGGATTTTCTTAACGGCACATAATCGAGAACGTTGCAGGTCGCCCAGTGGGAAGGAAGCCTCAACTTCTTCCGCGCCCGATCCGGATTTGTTACTACGGTGTTGGGGATTTTCTCTTGACCGCGGGATCACGTCTTCGAAGCCTTCTCCAGTTAAAAAAGGCCGCCAGCGCTATTCCCATCGCCACCGCCGGAACCGGAGCGCCGAACTTAATCATCAGCCCGGTCACCAAAATACAAGCGCCGATAAAGAACTTCCATTTCATTTCCACACCATTACCAAAAACAATACCAACATCATTCCAGCGAAAACCAACGCCGGTTTCGTCAATGGCTTATCCCACGTGACGTTCCGGATGCTGGCACGGTTTAACTCGCGGACTTTTTGCAACTGCTTCCGCGCCAGAGACAACTGCACGGAGTTCTGGGCCAACTCCACGGCTTTTAAAGTTTCCTCTTCCGCGCGAAGGAGCGCGCGCAGTCGATATTGCAACTCACCGTACTTAAGCTGCGCCCAGAAATGCGTCGGGTCGATCGCAGTAGCGGCTTCCAGCGCATCCATGGACTTATACACTTCGTAGTTGACGGCGTAGGCCATGCCAAGGCAAGTCCGCAAGTCAGCGGACCGGGGATCGTACTGGCAAGCTGTTTCCAGCCGCTGAATGTATTCCGAGAGTTCCTCTGGCGAGACGCTTTGCGGATCCCGCCAGGGGATCATCGGGAATTGTCGGCCTTGCGATGCCGTGCTGACTAGAGCTGTTGACATGTTCGTTACTCCATTCCAAGCGTCTCAACCTTGAGGACAAACTCCGGATATCCAAGTGCGCCCATCTCCGGAATATCGAGGCCCTCGAGTTCGGTCTTCGCCGGTGTGCGCAGTCCGACGCCCCAATCGATGATGAGACCAAAAATGAAGCTCAGGCTGAAGACAAAGCCTACGAGCGTGGCAACACCGATCAGTTGTGCGATCAGTTGGCTCGCGCCCCCGCCATAGAAGAGTCCGGTGACAGAGCCACTCACACCGTTCCAGGAACCTCCGTAATTACTCGTGCCGTCCGCGAACAAGCCCACCGAGATCACGCCCCATAGCCCATTGGTGCCGTGAACTGAAATTGCCCCCACCGGGTCGTCCACTTTCATAACGCGGTCCACGAACTCGACCGACAAGCAGACCAGCACGCCGGCAAACAATCCGATGATGACCGCTGCCACAGGGTTAACAAATCCGCTGGGCGCCGTGATTGCGACTAGACCAGCCAAAAGCCCATTGCCGGACATTGACGCGTCGGGCTTGTGGTAACGGATCCACATATAGAGCATGGCGCCGAAAGAACCCGCCATCCCTGCGAGCATAGTGTTAACGGCGATGGAACTGATGCGCAGGTTCCCATTAGCTGAAGCCCCCAGTGTCGATCCAGGATTAAACCCGAACCATCCAAACGCCAGAATAAAACACCCTAGCAGAACCATGGTGATGTCGTGGCCCGGAATGGCGTTTGGCTTTCCTTGCCTCGTGTATTTGCCAATCCGAGGTCCAATGATTATGCCGAGCGCGAGCGCTGTGATCCCTCCTACTGCATGAACCACGCCCGAGCCAGCAAAGTCACAATAGCCGTGACCCAAACCGAAATTACCTCCGAGAGTCGCTAGCCACCCTCCACCCCAAGCCCAGTTCGCAAACAGCGGGTATGTGAACGCGCCCATCAAAAATGACGCCACCAAGAAAGCCGAATACTTCCAACGCTCAGCGCAGGTGCCGGTGACGATGGTCAAGGCTGTATCCATAAAGACCATCTGAAATAGGAAAAGCACCATGACACCCACATCGTAAGTGCCGTGGTGCATAAGGAAGAAGCCGTTCCTCCCGAATAGTCCAAGGTCTTTTCCAAAAAGGTGAATCGTATATTCAGCACTTAGCGGCGCTGTTCCGCCGAGATTCGCAATAGCGCCCACGCCGCCCTCCTGGATCGCGAAGCCGATGAGCCAGTAAGCAAGCATGCCGACGCCGTACACCATGAAGTTCATCATCATGGTGTGGTTCGCATTCTTGGCCCTGCACAAGCCCGTCTCCACTATGGCGAAGCCCGCCTGCATAAACATGACGAGGAAGCCTGTGAACAACGTCCACACGAAATTGATCGCGATTTGATTCTGCCCGACAAGGTTCACCACGTCGCCGATCGTCAGACCTTTCTTGGCATCACCGACAGGGATATCGCCCACAGTACCGGTCAAAGAGCCGCTTGGATCTCCCTTAGCTTTATCCTCCGCAGCCGGTGCGCTTATCGCTTTCAGATCGGCATCAGTAATCGGGACGGCAGCGGGCGTCGCAGGACTTGGAGCGGCTGCCGCCGGTGCAGCGGGCTGACTTGAAGGAGCGGGAGTCTGGCCCAGCGCCGCACCCCATAACGCAGAACACCCAGCAATCGCAAAGGCTAAGAATATCTTCTTCATATTCATTTCCTCTCCACTATTGTTTCGTGATGATCGGACACGGACAGGGATCACGTAGCCGAACGGATAGTGTTACCTTGGAGCTTCAAGATGCAGACGTCATTTGAAGTAACAACGCCGGAGCAGTCTCATTTTTTCCAGATCGCGTTTTTCAGATAAGCCGGGTTGATAACTCCAATAATGCCACCCAAACTAATGGCGATCCCAGCGAGCGAGAAAATCAAACGCCCACTAGTACTGGAAGTTAGGCCCAGGCTTAACATGGCGAGCAGAAAGCCCAAGAAAGTAATTACAATTCCAACGAAAATCATCTTTAACCTCCTCACATTTCTTTTTTGGTGATAGCTATTTCTCCGGTAATCCCCCGTAATTCATGCGCTTCGACGGTTTGATCTCCCGCGTAATTCGAGGGCTTGCCCTTGTGGAAAAGAGCGACAGAAAACGCTGTCCCCACCACGAAGAGCAAAATGAATAAAAGCTTGCCGCCGGTAAATAGGGCGGCGCCCAAAAACGTAAACGCCACGAGAAATACAAGGATCGCGAAACCTTGCGTAGAATTTGTCTCCATCGTCACCTCCAATGAAATGATTTTGCTCGTTTATTCGGAAAGCCGCCCAGCACCTTGGATAGGTCCGACCCAAACTGATTACGTCCACTACCGAGCGAAACTCCTGTCGCAAGGAAATTCGGCTATTCGACTCCGCGCGCCACCGCGGTAAACTCTTAGAGCGCTGCCTCGCCACGTTCGCCTGTGCGTATGCGAATCACGTCGTCCAATGGCACGACGAAAATTTTTCCGTCGCCGAACTTACCCGTGCGAGCAGTTTTGATGATTACTTGAATAGCCGCGTCTTCGATCTCGTCCGGCACAATCACTTCGACCTTGATCTTTGGAATAAATTCGATTTGGTATTCCGTGCCGCGGTAAGTCTCGGTATGACCACGCTGCCGTCCGTAACCTTGCACCTCGCTGATCGTCATTCCGACCACTTCTACTTCCTGGAGGGCCGTTCGCACAGCATCCAATAAGTGCGGCCGGATAATCGCTTCAATCTTTTTCATCCAGTTTTTCTCCTTCAGCTCCTAAGCATTCGAAGTCGTTTCGCGTTCGATCACCCTCCCTCTACCGATCTTTGGTCGCTTCGATGGGACTTGAGCTGGTCGAAAGCAGCTCCGCCAGTCGCAACTTGACGGACTGCAGCATCATAGGCGACAGCTTTAGACCGTCTCCGTCAGTGACATAAAAAACGTCCAGCGCATCGCTCTTTTCTGTCGCTATCTTGGCGCAAACGATATCAAGCCCAAGCGACGCCAGGGCACTCGCAATCTTGTAGACCAGTCCCGGTTCATCGATCGCTCGCACCTCGATCAGTGTAGAGGCTTGGGACGCTTCGTTATCGCCGGCAACCTGCGGCAGATTGCGCTGATGGCCGTGATTAATGGCAGTGCGGTTTCGCGGGGCATTCTTTATGCGCCAACGCTCGACGAGCGCGGCGATGTCAGATTCACCTGCTATAGCTTTGCGTAGCGCACGATCTATTGCCGGGTACCGATGAACGTCTATAGCGTGGTGGGTGGCGGCTTCACGCAACATGAACACGTCAAGGGCAACTCCGTCTTCCCGTGTGTTGAGTTCCGCGCTGAGGATTTCGATGCCGTGGGAGGCCAACGTTCCGGCAATATCGCCGCAAAGCCCGTGTCGATCTCGAGTACAGACGGTTAACTCGGTCGACTCTCGACCGTGACGCTCCCAACGTCGAGCGAACGTGTCTGACATAAGCTCTTTGATCAGTTGGAGGTGCATTGCAGCCGCTTGTGGTCGCGTCACGCGAACATAGCGATCCGGCAACAACGCAACGTGGCGCTCGACCTCACTGGCTGGAAGCAAATCTTTCAGAAGATTCGCCACCTGCTCCTTGAACCGCGCCCTCTTTTCGCTTTCATCAGGAGGGGCCTCTCCACCAGCCAGCAGTGCCCTGCTGCGCCGATAAAGCTCCCAGAGCATTGTGCTCTTCCATTCACTCCAAACACCGGGAGCAACGGCATTGAGGTCCGCGTATGTCAGGAGCAGTAGCAGATTTAGTGCGTCAAGTGTACCCAGCTGCGTGACAAACTCGAGTATGACCTGGGGTTCGTTGAGATCTCGTCGTTGCGCGAGTTGGGCCATTGCGACATGTTGCCAAACCATCAAGACGACTTTCGCAGCCTGCTGCTCGCCGAGACCAAGGCGCTTGCAGACGCGTTGCGCGATTTTTGCGCCGCGTGGGATGTGTCCCCGACCGCGACCCTTCCCGATGTCATGCAATAGCAGAGACAGGTAGAGCAGGGAAGTGTCTTCGATTTCATCGAAGATGAGCCGCAGATGTGCACGCTGCTTGTCCTGACTGATGTGCAATTCGTCCAGCGCCTCGACGGCTTTAATGGTGTGCTCATCCACCGTATAGTGGTGATAGAGATCGTGTTGGATGAGCAGACTAACGCGGCCAAACTCGGGCACAAAGCGGACCAGAAATCCGACTTCATGCATCAGTCGCAGGGCGAATCCGCCGCGTCCGCGCCGCCCCAGTAGTTTGAGAAAGGCCTGCGCTGCTTCGCTAGAAACGCGGAAGTTGTGGTCTACGGCCGGCAAACTTTGGCGCATGGCCTCGCGCAAGGGCTGGCTAAAGGGAACACCAGCGGCCTGCGCCACGGCAAAGGCGTCGAAGAACAACATCGGACTTCCGGTAAACAGTTCCGCCTCACCTTCCAATTGCAAGCGACCGTCGCTTATCGAAAGTGGCTCAGTGGGAGTGCGCAGAAGCTTCCTACCCCAGCGGCGGCTTGGTTTCATTTCAACTTCCGAAGCGCGTGCGAGCAGCATTTCGCTGAAAAGATGTAACTCTCTTGCGTGGTGATAGTAGTCGCGCATGAATTTTTCGGAGGCGAGGAGGTTAGCCCCCGAATTGTAGCCAAACTCTCGAGCCAGAGTAGTCTGCAGGTCCAACGATAGATGTTCAGTCTTCCGGCGTGTCGATAGATGTGCGGCATATCTAACCCGCCAGAGAAAATTAGCGGCGCGTCCAGCCACCTTTTCCTCTGCCGCCGAGATCAGATTTCGAGCGCGCAATTCTCCCAACGTTTGACATCCATATCGCGCGTAAGCTGCCCAAAGAGCTGTATGCAGGTCTCGGATGCCGCCAGCGCTCTCCTTTACGTTTGGCTCCTGAAGACACACGACAGCACCAAACTTTGCATACCTGGCGTCGCGCTCACGCTTGATCGCCGTAATAAAAATGTCAGCTCGCCTGCGCCGATCTTTTTCGAAAGCTTCCAGGAGAGAGTGGTAGATTTTGTCGTTGCCGGTCAATAATCGCGTACTAACCAAGGCTGTTTGCAAGTGGGGATCGGCTCGAGCCGCCGCCATGCAGTCGTTCACGCTGCGTATACTGTGCCCGACGGTCAGACCCGCATCCCAAAGGAGACGGAGGATCGGTTCCACCAGTCTGCGCGTTTGCAGGGCGCGATGGTTTAAATGCAAAAACAGAATGTCCAGATCGGAGTAGGGAGCGAGTTCGCCGCGACCATAGCCACCGAGAGCCACCACGGCGCAACCAGTCTGGGCCTCTTTTGAAGAGCCACCAACTTCGCCGAGCAATGTGGCCACGCCGTAAGCGCGCTTTACTATGACGTCGAGAACAGAACAGCGCGCAGCTGCTGTTTCGATTCCTGGCGCCCCGCGGCGATGGGCCATCTTTAAACGCTGATCTTCGATTTTGAGAAAGGCTCGAAACTGTCGGGAAATCTCAGCAGGATCTGCGAACGGATTGTTTACAGAGAACCGCGATGCGGCGTGCAACAACACCTTCTCGCTGTGGCTTGGTCTGGGAGGAGCTAAGAATGTTTCGCGTTGGTTTGTCACCATCTCCGGTAGGCTTCAGTTCGTTTACGTGATTTCAGTGTTTGTTTGTCTCGCAGGACTATGTTAAGGACAGGCTTGGAGTTTGTCGGACACGCTGGGCCAGACTGGCTGCCCAGTCAATTGCACCTCTTCAGCGAGCTTTGCCAAATCCTCTTGATGTAATTCCAGCCCGTTAATAACTAATGGCTGGCGGCGAGCAAGACGCATTAACCCGGATAATGTGCTCGCACTAAGAGCCTCCGTAGCGATGAATTCTCCCCCTCTCAGCACAAGAGCCATTTCCTTCTCCTATTTTCGAGCGAACGATCTTCGTTGATTACAACGGCGTGAAGAGCAAGCTTCATACCGGGACATCTTTAGAGCGGCCGTTGATGGAAACTCTAGTTTCGTTGACTTATTCTCGCTTCTCTCCAAATTCCGCCCCAACGTCTGATGACGTTTTTGTCGCTAAAGCTCTTCCCGACTACAAACACGTCACCTTGCCACCCTCAAGATCTAGCTGACTCAACATTGAAGTAGCCACCACAGGATAATGGTTGGGAATGGGCAAAGCTCAGCACGCGGGCAAGTGGATCGGTGAATAGCGCAGTTGGGAAGGGGGCAGTCGCTAGCTCGAACGTTCGCTAAATTCAAGTCGCCCCCGCTCAAGGTTCGGAGGCTTCATCGTCGTATCAAACACTCATGCGGCCGGGGCTTAGTGATAAGGATAAGCGACTGGCATTCAAAGTAAGCGGGGGCGCATTGAATTTTATTGAACCTTGAAACTATTGACTGCCCCCTTCCCAACTGCGCTATTCACCGATCCGCTCCCGCCCTTAGCAACCTGCAGATTGTTTTCACAACTTCCGTTGGTGGGATTTAAGAGCTCGGGACGTGCTTGCAGGTAGATTGGATCTGAACCACCCACCAACTTCCGTTGGTGGGATTTCGGAGTTCTCACACAATCGCTGAAGCAGCGGTGTGAATGAGGGTACAAAACCAGAACTGCTGCCTGTTCTGCGGTTGAGAGTCCCTGTAAGGCTGGTTCACTCTCATTGAAACTCAAGGGCATTTGTCACTGCGGCACTAGATCACAAAACCAGAAGCCCTCTCGTGAAACCGTTTCGCCGATTGAAAAGTTAACCGGTTGGGCGAAGCTTGGACCATCATAAACAAAAGTATGAAACTCCCCGTTTTCTCCGCAGGGATCGACGTTTGCCGGAACCGAAGCGAGAAAGTCTTGGTCGATCGTCTTCCCAGCAAATGACTGGTCCAGAGCTTTCGAATCCACGCAGGTGAGCACCGCTTTGAATCCCAGTTCGATAAACTCCTTTATGAAATCGGTTGTGTTTCGCTGCCATACTGGATAAACGCCTTTCATCTTGTGCCTGGCAAGAAATTGCTCACGATACGCTCTGATGTCTTCGAGGAAGAGGTCTCCAAATATCACCGAGTCAATGCCCTTCTCGCGGTATTCACGAAATGCCTCAGCCATGTTCGTCTCATACTCTTCATTGCTTGCTCCTTTCGAAATCAACACCTGCCGGAGTGGCACACCCAAACTAGCGGCCTGCTTTTCGAGCAGCACCCGACGCACGCCATGCATACTGATGCGGTCATAGTCTTGCGTTATCGTCGTCAATAACGCAGCCACGCTATAGTCCTTCGATTTCTGGATCTCATAGAGTGCGAGACAACTGTCCTTGCCGCCACTCCAGGACATCAATACCGAAATCATCCGGTTTGCTCCAGCAGCTTGTGGGCCTCAGCGACAGCCTCTTTGTATTCAGGCAAGTAATTTTGATCGGGTGTCATGGAGATGATTGAATTGAGTTGCTGCCGCGCGTCAGCCTTGCGTCCCACCTTCAGATAAGCTTCAGCCAGATGCAAGTGCAGAAATGCGTTCTTGTCTCCGAAGTGCAACCCCCTTTCCATTAGTTCAATTGCTTTTTGCGGATCACCGCCCGCAAACTTCGGTTCCTCGAGATAGACTAATCCGAGCACCATATATGCGCTCCCATCCTGGTACCCCTCATCTAGTCGCAGCACTGTCTGCATTTCACTGCGTATATCATCAACGCTCGCGAGTCCGGCTATCGTGGAGTTTTCTGCGGCAGCGCCGTTGTTAGCACCGAGCCAGAAATGGCCATCCGGCTTGCCATCTTGTAATTTGACAGCCAGTTTTCCTGCTTCAATGCCATCGCGAAATGCTTTTTCGCGCTCGTCGTTGTTATCCGTATGGGTTGTCAGGTAATAGTTGAACTTCGCGAGTCGCCAGGCGGCATCGTAGTCGCCCGGATCAGCGGTAAGAGCTTGTCTTAGCGAAACTATACCCTGGCGCAGTCGCAAGAGATCTTCTCGTTGCCCATAGAGCTGGTCTGCTTGTGCGACATACTCCGCAGCCGACTGAGTAGCTGCAACCGGATCTTCATTTGAAGGTGCGCGTGATTTACAGGCTGCCGTGGAACACAGGACGGCGACTACGACTAAAAAGAAAACGTCGCGGCAAATCATAAGAACTTTTCTGGTAGTCATTGGATTCAGAATAGTATTAATGAAGCTACCCATTCAAGCTTGGCCAATTTGCAGGTTGGGAAGGCGGACCCTGTCCCCGCTCAAGCTGGAATGCCATTCATATGCGACTAATCACTCAGCTCGGTAAACGTTATCCATTTGTAAAGTCACCGGGGTTGAGTTGAGAACTCTTTGCTTAATAGATTCCAGCTTGAGCGGGGACAGGGTCCGCCTTCCCAACCTGCAAATTGGGGTAGGTTGAGTGGTTGACCGTTATGGCATTAGTATCATCCTTAGCCAAAGATGGAAATAAACCAGACTATGAGAGTCGAAGCCTCGAGTGATGCGGCAACGCGAGTGAGGATTGCTCGAGAATGGACGGAGAAGTATCCCGCCGCTGCGGAGATATTAGTTATCGCTCATTCGGCGGAAGCAGCTGCCGATCTTCACTTAAGCGTGGCTAGTTCCAGGGGCGCATCGTTTGGAATTAAACGGTTCACTCTAAACGTTCTTGCCTCGCGACTCGCGCAACATGTTCTCGCCGCGTCTGGAACTGTACCGGCCAGTAATCTATCTTTCACCGCCGTCGTCGCACGCGCCATTCATTCGCTCCAGTCGGAAGACAAATTGAATTACTTCGAGCCGGTTGCTACGCGTCCAGGCTTTCCGATTGCAGTCGCAAAGACTCTCGAAGAGTTACGGATGAATGAAGTTGATCCGGAATCGCTTGCGCGTTTGGCGCGTGGTGGTAAGGATCTAGCCGCGATAGCAAGTCTGGTAGACCAGGAACTGATAAAGTC
>WNFO01009492.1_pt1 | contig 10816 bp, 6 predicted proteins | sample 5400251 | NCBI WGS metagenome assembly WNFO01 (sample SAMN13153354, study PRJNA577476) | soil metagenome | isolation source: 100 cm saprolite under Madrone tree | place: USA:California | collected 2016-06-14 | reverse complement strand
GCTCAGCGACGGCATCATGCTCAGCGACGGCATCATGCTCAGCGACGGCATCATGCTCAGCGACGGCATCATGCTCAGTGACGGCATCATGTTGAGCGATGGCATCATGCTCAGCGATGGCATCATGCTGAGCGATTAATTAAGTTCGCACGAGTAGCAAAAGCTAGGCTAGAGCTGATTCACAAACTCCATTGGAAACTGATCCCACAAAAGTCCAGGGCCTCGCTGAATGCTTCAACCGGATTCATGCTGGCCGAAAGAACCGACGGCTCGGAGCTTGGCTACTTCACCTTACATTTTGAATGGAGACAACAATGCAGTCTTCACGACTCCTCCAGTCCTTCGTCTACACACTTGTATTACTACTGGGCGCCACTATCACTGGTAATGCGCAAACCGCCGCCTCGGGCAAACTCATGTACGTCACCACTGGCGGCAATATCTACGTAATGAATGGGGATGGTAGCGGTAAGACATTGTTGAGTCCGATCGGGGCCGATTATCACCCCGTGTGGTCACCAAACGGGCAAAAGATCGCCTTTACCAAGTTTGATTTTGTAGCATTCGTCGAACAGTTATATGTAATGAACGCAGATGGTAGCGGTCGTCAACGACTTACTTTCACCTCACGTAATGAGGGCATCGGTTACGCTCCGGCCTGGTCGCCCGACAGCCAGAAGATTGTCTTTCAATCATCAAACTTAAACGGAACCGACAAAGAAATCTTTGTGATAAATGTCGATGGCACTGGTCTGACAAATCTAACTAATTCATCAGACTTGGAGTACGATCCACAATTTTCTCCCGATGGTCAAAAAATATTATTTTTTAGTACCCCTCCGATCGGCACACCCATTAGTTTGAATGTGATGAACGCGAATGGAACGGCAAAGGTGCAAATCTCGCCCGCCAATAAATCATTCGAGTATCCCAGATGGTCGCCGGACGGTAAGAAAGTCGCCGCCGCATATGCAAATCCCGAAAACAACCAGTCAGGTTCTTTTAATACTGTAGTTGTCATGAACGCCGATGGCGGTAACTATGCTGAGGTTACTGGTAATGCTCATCGGGATCCATCTCCACCTAGTTGGTCGCATGACAGCTCGCAGATCCTGTTCATGGCAGGCGAGGCCTTTGTGAGCGGCCAGTGGATTTATGGACTCTACGCGGTAAACGCAGGCGGAGGAGGAGCACAACGATTTGCGCCTGGTCTAAGCGGGACCTTTGGATCTCCCAGTTGGTCAAACAACGATACCAAGGTGGCATTCATAAACGGTTCGGCGATTTACCTTATGAATGACGATGGAACTGAGCGACATCAAATAACGACAGATCCCAATGGTCCAACCTACGTTTCATGGCAACCTGGTTCACCCTGCAACTGTCAGGTAATCACTAAGCCTGGGCCTCAGATAATTCAAACTACATGGGCTGATCCTAATCCCGGTCGTAGTGTGAATTGGAGCGCGCGAGCTGAAGTTACTGATAATGAAGGTTTGGTTTTGACTGATGTGAAACTAGGGTCACGCTACCTTGCCGCGAAGATAAGCGTCCCTTACTACCGGCTGCAGACGAGTGAGTTTGCCAACCAGCGACTCGAACTTAGGCCCAATAACATCGACAACAATGTGAGAAGTCGACTGATCGACTTCAAAGTGACACAAGACCAGGAAAAGTTGCGAATTGAAGCTACTTACGTCGTGGACCAGATTCCCACTGGCTCCCCAAGTTGCCTACATGTGATCCAGCGTTATGACTTCTATAGAGAAGGTGTCGGAGGTCGATGCGAGCCAAGCGGGACGTTGAATTGTTCTCGTTGGAAGCCGCTGGTGAAATATAAATTCTACGGGCAGTTAGGTCGATCATTCGTATCTTTCAATGCCGCACAACGGCAGCACTTGCGAATTGATAACAATGCACACAACACGGTGGGACTTTTTAAGGATTGCGATATTCCCGGCACTTGCTTCCCTAACGCCGGAACCAGCATTCCCGGTATGCTTGGGTTCGAAAGAAAATTCAATCCTCTATTTGATGAGTGGTATGACCGCGCAATAAGCCAGGGCAGGAGCACAAATCAATGGGATAATATTCACCAAACCTACTTGGGTGTTATTGAAGAACCCGGAATATCGCCAGGTATTTATCCCGAGTGGCACTTTGTTGGAGCTGGTTGCCCCGAGTGTCTTCATAGCCATTGGCGATGGGGAGCCATTCAAGGTCCGGCTTTTAATAATGGTAATGTGATTGGAATTCCTTCCGGATCGGTGCAAGACCTGGAGTTTGCCGTGGTAAGACACAATCTAGCGGAGGAGCGGCCGTCAGACTATCTTTCTCTAGTTAACCAGGAGCGCATCCGACATCCAGCAACAGGTTTTGATCCCCGAGAACAGCTCTATGACTACACCGCTCCTGACGAAGTCGTCTCATGGTACTCGGGCACTGGTTATCAAAACAGCGACGCATTCTTCGGTCACGGTGCTTTCTTCAGTAGCGCCGTCCCAACCAAGCAGTTTTATGGAAGCGGGTCTTCATCTGAGGGTCTGACTTCGATTGTCGCCGCAAACTTCATCGCTGACGGCGCTACGACGGTGAATTCATTTGATCCCACCATTCTAGGGCCGCTTCCCGCCGGTTACACCCTTTACAACAATCTGAGCTATGGCGTTCAAACTACAGCTGAGGTCTCTGGCCCACACGTAGTATCGTTCAGTGTACCGTCAGTATCTGATCAAACAGTCTTCAACAACATGAGGATCTTTCATGCTGAACAGGATCAGTTTGAGCCATCGAAAGTCACGTGGGTCGATCGAACAATTCTAGCCCCTGATCCGCAAGCACCTGACTTCGCAAACAAAATTATCAACTCGAAGACAAACTTGTTGGGTCAGTTCGTGGTTGCTTCTCTAACTTCGCCGCAACCTCCGAATACCGCGTCAGCCGAGTTGGCGGTGGCCAGTAGCCATTCACCTTTTCAGATCGTGGCCGGGAACAACGTAACTTATACCTTCACTGTCACCAATAACGGACCGCAGACGGCAACGGGAATATCTTTCGCAAATGCCTTGCCTCCGAGCAGCCAATTCGACTCCGTAATCTCAACGCAAGGCACGTGTGCCGAAGTGAATGGAACTGTCGTTTGCAAGATTGGTACGCTCAACACAGGATCGAGCGCCTCAGTAACGGTAACAGCAAAGCTCACTGAAGGCGGTTTACATTTTCCACCCGCAGGAAAAATGATAGGCAACACCGCTCTCGTGAGAAGTAATGAAACAGATTCGAACACGGCCAATAATATGGTTACCGAAAGCATTAATGTTTTACCGGATACCAATGCAGCGCCCACTGTAACGATCACGAGCCCGACGAATGGGAACATGTTTGTAGGTCCGGCAAATATCAATATCGTCGCCAGTGCAAGCGACAGCGACGGCACCATCAGCAAGGTTGATTTCTTTGATAATGGAGAATTAATCGGAACCGGCACAGCCACGGGACAGAATCAATATAGTCTCAATTGGACTAACGCGCCTTTCGGCGACCATTCGTTAATTGCAATCGCGACCGACAATGCCGGTAAGAGCAATCTTTCCGGCGCAGCTAACATCATCGTTAACGGAATGGCTACGGTAAGTATTACCAGTCCCACGACGTGGACGGCGTTTCAAGCGCCGGCAAACATCACTATCAATGCGGATGCCAGCTACGGCGGTGGAAGTATTATTAGGGTTGATTTCTACGCGAATGGTGCACTACTCGGAACCGGTGCCTTTCTAGGTGGCTATCAATATAGCTTCACCTGGACCAATGTGAGTTCAGGTTCATATGCATTAACCACCGTTGCGATTGATAACAATGGAATCGCAACGACATCGAGTCCCGTGCCGATTGATGTTTTTTTGAAGTTTAACTTGCCTCCATCGGTGTCCGTTTCAAGCCCGGCAAGCGGAACTGCTTATGCAGCTCCTGCGAGCGTAACGATCACAGCAAGCGCCAGTGATAGCGACGGTACTATTTCCAAAGTTGATTTCTATTCGAACGGTTCGCTTATCGGAACCGGCACTTCAAGTGGCACAAATCAGTATAGCTTTACATGGACGAACGTCGTTCGGGGCAACTATGCGTTGACGGCCGTGGCCATAGATAACGAGGGCGGCACTTCAACTTCCGCAAGTACGACGATTAAGGTGGGAGCTCCTGTGCTGCTGGTGGTTGGCTCGGCGACACTTAACACGGGCGATAGCGCCGTAAAATCCCGTCTCGAAGCCCTTGGCTATTTCGTAACAGTCAAGACGGGTAGTGCGGCGACAACTGCCGATGCCAACGGGAAGGCCGCGGTCCTAGTCTCTTCGACGGTCACACCCTCCTCTGTTGGAACCAAGTTTCGTACTGTTGCGGTCCCGGTAGTGACTTGGGAATCGGGACTCTATGCCAACATGGGAATGACGGGAACCGCCGCTCAGGATAATGGTACGGTTACTAAACAGACGCAGTTGAAAATCACGAATGCTTCACACCCATTGGCCGCTGGTCTATCAGGGACAGTTACAGTGGTCAGCGTCTCGGGTACACTGGATTGGGGCAAACCGAATGCGAATGCGGCAGCAGTTGCAACTGTGGCTAACGATACGACCAAAGCTCTTATCTTCGGTTACCTGCCGGGCGCCGTGATGCCGGGATTAACTGCACCCGGTCGCCGTGTCGGACTGTTCTTGTACGACACTACAGCAGCAAGCTTCACGAGCAACGGGACCGCTCTACTTGATGCGGCGATCAGTTGGGCCACTGGTTTGGCCCCTTTACCTTGAGGTATTTGCGGATCGCGTTCGATGGCGTAGCGGATTGGCTGCTATTCCGATGGCGTTATCAAATGACTACCATGCCGCTTAGCAGAAACCCCACGAACGGCTGTGTTCCTCATGGCAGTGAGATTAGGGGTCTCACCGTGTTTAAGATAGTTGTCTCGCTAGCGAGTATTGTTGCTCTGATCTTCTGGTTCGGAGCTGCGGCATTTGTCATTGATGCTGCCATTCGGGGCGTTAATTTACCGACGCGGTATATTTATTTCTATAGTTTTCCTCCTGTTTATTTCTCCTATTGCATATTCAGTTGCACTAAGTTATTGAAACCTCACACGCTCATACTTTCAGGTGTGATAATTCACATCGCTCTAGCGGTTTGGGTGATCGCGGGAGGAACCGCTTTTGTGCTAGCAGTGGGTCTATTCTTTACTCTTCTTTGGTCTCTCTTATGTGTGCTTCGAACAATTACTGAAAGGTGAAGGAATATTTCTTTGGTGTTGAGGGCTCTGGGGTTGGGCCAGCGGTCGCCCCTTTGCCTTGAAGAGTTAGGGATCGCTCGCTAACCGCGGTAGCTTATTGCTTGCACTCCAATACCGGTGTCAAATGCTTCTATGCCACTCAGCAGAGGCCCAATACTCGACGATGAACCTCAAGACCGTGAGACTAGTAGCCTCGGCCTGTTCAAGATAATTTTCTTCTCGGCGAGTCTTATTGCCCTGATCTTCTGGTTCGGAGCTGCCGCGTTTGGGATTGACGCTGCTCTCGCGGCGTTAGTTTAGCTCCTTGGTATATCTACTCTCTCGCTTTTCCCTTTTTCTATCTGGCGTTCTGTCTGATCAGTTGCACAAAGCTTCTACGGGGCCAGTTGCTACTTGTTGCGGGTGTCATCATGCACATCGGTCTAACTGCCTGGATCATCATTTCTGTGCTTAATAGTCGGTACACATCAATTGAAACTGTGAGCATAGCTTTTGCTGTTTCATGGATTTTGCTATTCGTCTTGCGAAGCAGGAGTGAGGGCAAAGTCCAGTGAGCAGGTGAGGCCAGAACCAGTATCACTTCAGTCCTTCGGACCATAATTATTGTTTTAGGTACGACATCACGGCGGCAAGTTTCACCAGCAACGGCACCGCTCTATTTGATGCGGCAGTCAATTGGGCCAGCGGTCTTGCTCCCTTACCCTAATGCATTGTTGGTTAGCCAATATCAGATGGAAGAGTAGATATTGAGTCTTAGTTTATCCAAGAAAATTGAGGTCGGTTGCGGAATAGCCACGGCTTCTTTAGGAATATTCATTTACAGCTATATTCTGAACCAGGATATGGCTATGTATCGCCGCCTCAATCAACCCGTGAGGCTATCGATGCAACACGTAGTAGGCTTTTGCATAATTGCCGCTCCTAGCATGCTGGTTGCGATTGGGGCGTGTGCTCACGCGTTCAAGCATAAGTCCTGGCCGCTTAAAGTACTCTGGGCAGGAGTAATTCTGAATTGCCTTCTAATCGTCGTGTTTTTCTACGGCTTCGCATTAGCCTTCAATCACGATGTGTTGGTAATAACCGCCGTTCTCATCGAATTTGTTTTAACGATCGGCACTTTGATTGCCGCATATGCTCATCGCATAACATTCGGCACTAAATGAGATCTAGCACAGCCTCCATTTTGCAGTGCTTTTGGAGCTGCCGATTTTGCGTCGATGGTGCCATATGAAGTCTTGTTCGAGATTGCGCAAGCCACGTAGATTACACGATCATATTTAGGGTGATAGAAACCAGCCGCTACTGCCGCCGAAAAGGCTTCTTGCTGACGCTCTTTAGCCTCAGCCATCACTGCTTTTATACACTTGTCCACGAGAATTCCATCCGTAAAGCCTTCACGCGTCTCTGAAGCACATTAAGAGCCCTTAATTCCCAACCCCCGATTCAAAGCCAAAACCAGGCCCATCATGAAGTAGACAATCATCACGACTTCCGAGTCGCCCCAGTTGTAGTGAACCTGCCCGGAAACAAAGAATCCTAAAAGACCCCCCAACGCGCCAACCAGAATTCCGTGTTCGATCCAGTCAAGCCTGGCTTTATCTCGCAACGTTCGCCAGATCATCCGCGCGTAAACAAACAGCAAACCAAGCCAAACAAGGAGCGCGGGTACACCGCGCTCCAACGCAATCTCAAGGGGATTTGAATGCATGTGGCCCCATGGCAAACGGCCTTTGTCAAACATGCCCCATTCCCGCCAGTGGGATTTGATTGAATCCATGCCAATGCCCACCAGCAAATGTCGCGGCTTGCTAACCAGCAGGTGAAAGCCCTCGCGCCAGACCGTTTCACGCCAACTGGTTGATTGATCCTGCTGGTCTATGAATCCAACGTTGCGTTTTTGCTGAAGAACGAACAGCCCGGCCAGAATCAGTGGAATCGCGAGCACGCCGGCAAACAAAACTGTGCGGCGGCTAACGCTCAGAAGCAGAATCAAGGCGGTGGAAATCACAAAAGCCAACCATGAAGCACGCGTTACGGTCAGCAGTAACGCGCCCACCATTCCCAGCAACGACACCAGCAAGCCTAATCCCATCATCGTGCGCTTGCGTGGCAGTGCGACGAATAAACCTACGGTCAGCGCCAGGACTAGTTGTAACACTTCGGCATAGGTCACGAAGTTTCCGTAGAGACCGGACGCGCGCCAGTCTCTCCCTTTGGACCAACTGCCGATGCCCAACTGCTCGAGCGCGTTGTTGCCAGGGAGCAATGCGCCTCTGGGTACTTTGCAGGGGAGCACCCATTCATGCCGGTAGGCGGTAACGATCACTACTTTCTTGTCCGGCTTTGACAAGTCATTTACTAGTTCCTGTGGGTCGTGAAGCTTCGCTCCATCCACAGTTAGCAACGTATCGCCATCGCGAATCCCTGCCTTGTAGAGCGGGCTGGCTTCAGAAACGCTGTAAACCTTGACACCCGTTCCCAATAGTCTTTGGGCGCCGGTAAAGATTACGCTGATCATGCAGGCGCCGATGAGCGTGATTGCCAGCAGCCGAATCACACGACGCGAAGGCACGTTTTGAGAAATCAAATAAACTATTGTGAAGAGGCTTGCGGCGCGCAGCTTACCAATGGAAACCATCGGCTCGTACGAGAGAAATGACGAAAGCCCGGTAAGAAGGAAAAAGCCAAACAGAAAGTAATCAACCGGCGTGCGGTAAAGTTTCGGTCGCGGATAAAACGCAAACCTCAGCAGCCAGAACGCCATGCCCAGCAACCATGCAGTCTGCGTTGCGGCGATAGACAACGGCGCCGAGAAAGCAAACAAAAAGAGGCAGGATAGAATTGCAGTATCCAGGAATTTTGCGGCTTGGCTTCTTTCCACCAGTTATCCTGCGTTTTCAAACTTTCTTGCTACTCTATATCTTATACGGCGAGACTCACACTGAATGATAGATCTGACAGACAGCTACCAACACTGTTTCTTCCTCAAGTGCAACGTGGGCCGCCTCTTTCAGTTGACGAGTATAGCGAGCCGTGCTGTCGAAATTGGTAGATAAAGCGAATGGGAGGTCGGTATATATCAGATTGATTCGGTCTGGAACTCTTACACCGGCAAGCGAAAGATAACTACCATCAAGACCTTTTACAATCCTGCAAGCTTTCTTCTCGGACACGACAGCTCGGCTTGGTCGTTCAGAATTGGGTTTCTTAATGGCCTTTTCTTTTTTCATGACGAGCTCTTTATTCTGCGGCTTTCCTGAAAAAAACAAATGCTCGTAATCGCTAGAGGTATAGCACTTCTAGAAAGAAATCTTTCATTGCTCATTTACATAACCGACCGTTCACCAACTTTAATAGCCATCGCCGCGCAGCATAACCATCACGGTGCGCAGAATGATCTTCAGGTCAAACAGCAGCGACCAGTTTTCGATGTAGAACAAGTCCAGTTTCACCATCTCCTCAAAAGGCAAGCGGTTTCTGCCCGATACCTGCCACAGTCCCGTCACTCCGGGCTTCATGTCCAATCGCTTGCGATGCCGCAGCTCGTAAGCTTCTACCTCGTATGGAATCGGCGGGCGTGGCCCCACGATGCTCATGTCACCGCGCAGCACATTCAGAAGTTGCGGCACTTCATCCAGACTAAAGCGACGCAGCACTCGCCCGACGCGCGTGATGCGTGGATCGTCACGTAGTTTGTAAGCCGGTCTTTCAGCGTTGCCGACGTTTGCTTCAGCATCTCCGGCGATGAATTTGCGCTGATACTCGCGATGAATTTCGCTGTCGGCATTCATGTGCATCGTGCGAAATTTGTAGACCATGAATATGCGGCCATCCATGCCCACGCGTTCCTGCGCATAAGAGATGGGACCTTTGGAATCAAGCTTGATCAGGAGCGCGATAAAGAACCAGAAAGGCGACATCACTGCAAGTGTCAACGATGCGATGAACAAGTCAGACAAGCGCTTAGTGCCGCGCGCGAAATCCGAAAGCGGTTCGCGAAACAACCGGATCATCGGTAATGCGCCGATTTGATCGACTTCCGTTTTGCTGGGCAAACAATTAAACAGGCTCGGTGCGATGCGAAACTCGACTCCGTGCCGGCGTCCACAACGCATCATTACATCAAACAAGGTGTCGCCATCTACATTCGCGTCGGCGATGATCACTTCGTTGGCCTTTGAGTCGCGAATCGCATCCGGCAATCCCGCGAGATCGCTGATCACCGGAACGCCCTCATAGGTTGCTGGAACTTCGAGAGGTGAGGCGCCGCCGCTTTCGACAACGCCAATTACGCGGTATCCAAGCGACGGTCTTTCGCGCATCTCCTTAATACAAAATGCTGCTTCCGGGCCGCGTCCAACGACGAGTGTGGGAATCAAATTGATCCCGCGCAGGCGAAAGAAGGTTTGCGCAGTTCGTAATAGAAGGCGCACCAGCTCAAAGCCGGCAAAGGCCAGCAGAAAGTCGAGCACAAAGACGCTGCGCGCATATGAGAATGCCCGGTAATGGAAACCGCCGCGATAAAGGAATGCCGCGGCAACAATGAGCAGTGATCCGATTGCAGTCGCTTTGAAAACGCGTATGCCGTCGTCAACAAATGAAAATTCACCGCGCAGCCGGTAGAGATCGTAATACTTTGCGATCAGCAGCCGAATGAGGACGACAAACAGCAACAACGCGCCATAGGGAGCGAAGCGAGCGCTCCAGGCATAAGCGGCATTGCCGGACGCAGCCAGCAGTGGTGCGCCTTCGCGCCAGTAAAACGCCAAACTAAAAGCCGCAGTCGCGATTACGATATCCGTAACCACCAGCGCAGCTTTAATCAGCGGCACCACCCACTGCGGAGCGCGTGCCGAAGCCCGCACCACACTTGCGCCAATCATGGTTTTCGCGATCCGGTCCGCTCTTACCGTAGTTTGTGCCATTCAGAAACTCGCACGCCGATATAGATTGCGTCCTATGCGAGGATAGGATAACAAAAGTTTAATCTTCGAGTATTAGATTCACTACCTGTTGCATTACGCCGGCGCTGGCGCGCGCGGCAGATGTTGTCTTTTTCTCAATCCGCAGTTCGCGCGCGTCTTCTTCAGTGGCGATTCGTTGCAACCGGCCTTCGTTTACCAGTTGCTGATCTATCGCGGCCCATTCACCCATATAGATTGATGCCGCCGGTACGCCGAGCGCCGCCGCCTCGCGGTTCATAGTGCCACCAGCGCTCACCACCAGATCACTCCGCGCAATCAGGTTCGAACCATCCAACGGGTGCGCGGGTATGATTATCTGGTCGCGCGCGTAATACTGCCGTTGCCACTCGTTTCGCGGCAGCAGTACCAACTTCACCACAGGAATTTTCCCAAGCCGATCGATCAATCCATCGAACAACTGGTTTTCGAAACGATGATAAAGCGCTTCGCTGGCCGGCGGTCGCGCGGTGACCAGAATATCGCCGGCCTCGATCCCCAAATTCCCTAGTTCTACGTCAAAATCCGGATCGGCTGCGAAGTTTGCCAGGTAAACATCTTCCTTTATGCCGTC
>WNFO01057413.1_pt1 | contig 10818 bp, 9 predicted proteins | sample 5400251 | NCBI WGS metagenome assembly WNFO01 (sample SAMN13153354, study PRJNA577476) | soil metagenome | isolation source: 100 cm saprolite under Madrone tree | place: USA:California | collected 2016-06-14 | reverse complement strand
CATCTCCATTGAGACGGGCATGGAGCCGGATACTTGCTGCCCGGGAACGTCGTGTACCTGGGCCAAGCAAGCTTTCACGCGCTGTTACTGTTCGCCCATCGACGATCCAGAAGCACAAAATAACCCCATTGCTCAATTTCCAGGCTGTGGCCAGTCGGGCGGCGCGTGCTCGACTATTAGCTATCAAACAGATTGGTGCGACTTCCCGAATAGCGACGGCACAACCTTCAGGCTTGCTTGTCCATTTGCTGTTGTCCAGCCCTGCGCGGGTTCAAACCCGACGCCGAGTCCAAGTCCCAGCCCTTCGCCTTCTCCGTCGCCGTCGTGCGACCCAAACAGTCCCCACAAACTCAACAACACAAATTGCCGGTGCTTACCCGTTGGAGACGGAACATACGACTGGTTTTGCGGCTGCCAGGACGGCTCTGCGCCGGCAGATTACACAGGTCTCTTCGCCAGCAACCTCGGTTGTGATCCCTTTAAAACTCAGAACAATGGTAGTGACTGTTGTGTCTGCATCGAACAGAACCATACTTGTGGTTCTGGTTGCCAGTGGAGCCCTGCGTATTGCGAGTGTGTGGACTTCATCGGTTCACCGTGTTCGGCAGCAACACCCACCCCGAATCCTGGTTCGGGCGGTGGTGGAGGTGGCAACGTCTTCGGTGGTGGTGGGGGCGGCGGTGGATGTACTGAATACTGGTGGGTCTACTACGAAAACTGGGGTTCAGGCTGGCAGGAGATTTGGCGCAGTTATGCAGGATGCTGGTGAGAACGCGATAAGTTTGGCGCGGAGATTGGGCGGACGAGTTGTGGTTAGTCCGGGGGAGTGTTCTTAAAGGGGTTCACAGTCGTGAGCATCACAGACTGAAGTCTATGCCACATCAAGGTTGCACTTCGACGGTCGCTTTCCGCTCCAGCTTGCCCCAGCCCACCACGGCGCCGCGCACGGCGGTGGTGACCGACTTGACCATTACGTAATACATCACCTGGCGATAGCAGAAACGCTGGAGGAAGAGCCACCAAAGCAGACGCCAGCGTTCTTTGCGTTCCAGCACGAAAGCAAAACACGCCGCGCTCCAATCGACGGCCAGAAACAGCGCGTAATAAAAAAGCACCTGGCGCAGGTTGGTAAACGAATAACCCACTGGTTGCTGCAACCGATCAAGCGCGCTCGAGACGAGGGTGTAAACGAGAATCAAATCCATCACCGGCGAGATTAGCGGAAACAGGATTTGGAAGATCCAAACGTTCGGCAGAGCCACGAATCCCAGAGCCCCATAGCGCGGCCGGAAGAGCGCGTCACGATGCTTCCAGACGCATTGCAGAGTGCCGTAGGCCCAGCGGAACCTTTGGCGCGCCAGCATTCTCAAGCTATGCGGCGCTTCGGTCCAACCGATAGCGTTTTCTTCGTAACCAATCTTGTAACCGAGCTTGCGTATTAGGAGAGTCAGATCCTGATCTTCGGCCAACGTCTCAGAGCTGAAGCCGCCGCAGCGTTCGATCAACTCGCGACGCCAGGCCCCGACTGATCCCGGCACTACCGTGATGCAGTTCATACTGGCGAATGCGCGGCGATCCATATTCTGCGAGGTGATATATTCCAGCGCCTGCCACCGCGTTACGATATTTATGCGATTGCCGACTTTGGCGTTACCAGCGACAGCGCCGATCTGTGGATCGACGAAACGCCGCGCCAGGACCCGGATGGTATTGCCTGGAAATTGAGTGTCGGCATCAAGCGCCACGATCACGTCGCCTTTGGCGTGCCGCAAACCCAGATTCAAAGCCGACGCTTTGCCTGCGTTCGGCTCGGTGAACAACTTGACCAAAGGCTGTTCGCTGAAATGTTCACGCACAACTTCACTGGTGCGATCCTGCGAACCATCATCAACTACGATGATCTCAAAGTTGTCGTAATCGGAATTCAGCAGGCTGCGAATGGTCGCCTCAATGACGCGCTCTTCGTTAAAGGCCGGCACGATTATCGAAACGAATGGTTCGTACTGTTCCCCGGAGTGCTGCCGTTCGCGGCGCCGCGAACGCACCCATTGAGCGAATGCCAGCGTGCCGATTACGCCCAGCCTGCTTAAGCCCAACACGATGCCGATGATGAAAGCCCACTGCAACAGCCACCCGCCGGTCGAGAGAAATAGAAATGCCAAAGCGTCTGTCCGCGTGTAAACGCTCTGACTCGGCGGCAGTAGCGGCATCACCTGATCGCGAGTCCAACCGCCGAGGGTTGAAACCGGCACGAACTTGAATCCGCGCGCGCGCAGTTCATGGATCAGTCTCGGCAGGGCCTGGACAGTGGCCGCCCGATCACCACCTGAGTCGTGCAGCAGCACCACCTGCCCGCGGGTTTCAGAATTAGTATCCATGGCCCTTTTGACGGTCTTCTGCACGATCTCGTCCGCGGTCGCACCCGGTTTCCAATCGCCCGGATCGATCCGCAAACCCACAATGATGTAGCCCAGCTTTTCTGCGCGAATGGCCGGTTCGACCTCTTCCGGCTTGTCGGCTTCGGCGTCGCCAAAATAAGGCGGCCGGAAAAGCACAGTCGACCGGCCGGTGACGGATTCGATTAAGCGCTGGGTCGCGTTCAACTCGAGATCGGTAATTCGTCCCGGAATCTCACCAAGGTTAGGATGAGTAAACGTATGATTGCCGAGTTCGTGACCTTCGTTGATGATCCGTCTGAGTAGTTCGGGGTGGGCCTGGCCATTCTTGCCGATCACGAAAAAGGTGGCCGGCACGTTTTCCTGTTTCAGGATATCCAGGATGTCCGGGGTCCATTCGGGATCGGGCCCGTCGTCAAATGTCAAAGCGATCAGGCCCGGATGGTCTCCGGTGCGCTCGATCACGTACGACGAAGGGATATTGTTATTGTCATAGGTCTCTGAAGTTATAAATCCAGTCGTCTGATCGACGTTCAACCCGCGCTCGCCGTCATGCGGGCTGGCTTGCACCCGCAGCAACTCTCCACTGCCTTCAAAGTCGACTTCGTAACCACGGAGAATTCGTTTGAGCGCGTCGGCCGGAGGATTCGGCGCGTCCGTGCCAAAAATCGACCAGATGGATGGATCTTCTGAGCCTAACCGCCACAGCGCGAATCCGGCCGGGTTGTACCCACTCGCCGCCCGCATTTGATTAAAGGCGGTAACGCCGTCAAGGAACCAGACGACGTGGTGCGAGTTGTCTTCCTCGTCATATTCGTAATGCGGATTGCGTGTCGCCGGATCGAATGCGATTTGGGCGGAAGAGTCTCTGGCGTTGATTACGGCCTCCTGGAAACTGACTTCCTTGGCATCAACGCCCTCGGCCCAATCGTATCCATAATTACCCAGCGCAATGATGGTTTTTGCCGGGTTCAAATCGCGCATGCGGTTGGCCAGAGTGCCTTGATACCAATCCTGCGAAGCCACCGAGCCCGCTACTTTCCCGGCCCAGTGCTCGTCATAGGCCATCAGAGTTCCATTCGGCATCGTCGAAGGGGACCGCCTGGACTACTACCCAGCCCCGAGTCTGAAATGCGGCATGAAGTTCCTGCATGAACCGCAGCAGGTTTGGTTGCGTGTCTTTGGTGGGCTCTTCAAAATCGACGGCGACCCCGGCGAACTTATTCTGCTCGACGAACTGCGATAGCGCCGCAACTAATCTCTGTCGCGAGTCTTCATCGGCGACCGCTCGCGCGAGTACATCTTTCTCCCACTTTTCATCAGAAAGGTTTTGCACCATCGGGATGATCGATGTTTGGGGTCGCCGCTCGCGAATCAGGTTGAGCGCTTTGGCGTCGAGCTCGATGCTGAGCGGGCTGCTGCCATTCTTTGAGTCAACCAGGTGCGCCCACTGGGCGACCACCCAGTCGAGGTGATCGAGATTTCGTTCCAGCGAGGCGTAACTGGATTCGTCCCAGTTAACATAGAAACCGATCGCCAACTGTTTCGAATTAAAACTGGCGGGGGCGGGCAGCGGTGTGTTCACGGGCGCCGGCAAGATCGGCGTTAACTCTGAACGCCGGGCCGGCACGACGCGCGTCTTGGCCGACTCCTTCTGCAAAAGGTCCACTGCTTTCTTCGCCCCAGCCTCGCGCGCGTTCAGCAGAGCCGGGGGGCGTGGCAGTTTAAGATCCGAAGTGCGCGGCAGATTCTGGAGTGGACGCAGATTAAGACGCGGCAACAACGGATTAGCCAGGACGCTGGCGATAAAGATCGCGGTGATCGCGGTGACGGCAATACCCAGGGCCAGATAAGTGCGCTTTACACGTCTCCAGCGACGGCCGCGGGGGTCGTAAAACACGGGAGAATTTGGCGAAGTCTTTTCAGACACCTACACGCTCTTTCCGGCAACCAGGAGAAGTTTTAAGTTGCGGTTAATCCAAACAATCGCGATTATCAATTCCTGAGGCTAGGTCTCAGCCACCTCACTGTGATTAGAACTCATAAATTTTCGATCACCTCCTTTCCAGTGTTGGAGTGATAATAAAAGACAACCGCGAAGTCGTCAATCAAAAAGTTTCTTTCCGCGTTCTGTCTCTGATGCTGATCGGTTTTTCGATGTTAGAGTTGATGCGGACAGACGGGGCAGTAGCCCGACCGTTAGGGAGGGCGTCGATCACGTTGCTAAGAAAAATGCCGCGCGGGTTAACCTTCTACCGGTCTCGGGTCAAGCTTTCTAAACAGTGACCAGAGTTTGTCTTCAGAGGATTCCCATAACCGGGTGAGAATTTTTTCATCGTCAGCATTATCTGATTCATACTTGGCTTGGCGATCCCGCTGCTGGTCGAGGTTGTCTCGCAAATCATTAGACAGAGCTATCGCGGCATCGCGGCTGGGTGTAAATGCTATAGGCAGATAGTCTACTGAGAGCCGTTTCAAGAGATTTGCGCGATTGGTCTCCACCATTTCATTGATATCTTTAACGCTGAAAGCATTTTGCTCGACGCTATATTCAACAACCCATAGTTGGTTGAACTCTTCAAGCCGCAGTCTTCGTGTTTTTGGTGCTTCGATCATTTGAACCTCCCAATTCGAGAAGCAACGAAGCTTTATATCATTCGATTGAGTTTTGGCATAAGGACATAGCGTTTTTATCTCACCTCAGATTATTAATCCAAACCGATGACTGAGTAACGCCCTCCCTCACGGTCGGGCTACCGCCCCGTTTGTTCGATCGAATGCTAGTTGGCCCGATGCATAAACTTGCCGCGCGTGCTCGACGCCAAAAAAGTAAGCCAACTCGCGATAGTCTTCGCAATCATGAATTACAAAATCGGCACACTTCCCTTTTTCCAAGCTCCCTATTTCATCACCGCGTCTCAGTGAATAGGCGGCGTTGATTGTGGCAGCAGTCACGGCCTCGGCCGGAGTCATTTTCATCTGCGTGCAAGCCAGCGAAAGAACCATCGGGATCGAGGGAGTCGGGGAAGATCCGGGGTTGAAGTCAGTAGCCAGCACGATGCCAAGCCCCGCTTCGATCATTTCACGGGCCGGCGGATATTGCCTGGAGCCGAGCGCGTAAACTGAGCCCGGTAAGAGCACCGGCTGAACCTTTGCGGCCTTTAAAGCCGCTATACCCGCAGCGTCGGTATGCTCCAAATGATCCGCGGTGGCTGCGTTGAGCTCAGCAGCGAGCCGCGCGCCCCCGGAGAGCGAAAGCTGATCGGCATGTACGCGCAAGCCCAATCCCTGCCCGCGCGCGGCTGAAAGTATCTGGCGTGTCTCGTCATTGGTAAACACATCTGCTTCACAAAAGACATCGCAGTACTCAGCCAATTTTTCCTCAACGACGCGCGGCAGCATTTCATTGATCACCAGACTCACATAAGTAGCGCGGCGTGACCTGTACTCTGCAGGAATGTCGTGCGCGCCGAGAAAGGTGGAAACGTAACGCAGCGGTGTTTCGGAATTCAGTTGTCTGATGGCGCGCAGGATCTTGAGTTCATCTTCGATAGTTAGACCGTAACCCGATTTCGCTTCGATCGTTGTCGTGCCGCCCCGTAGAAACCATTCGCTGTAGCGCTTGCTGGCTTTAATGAGATCGCTCAACGATGCGTTGCGCGTGGCCCTCACGGTAGATCGAATGCCACCACCACGCGCAGCGATCTCGCGATAGGTTGCCCCGCCGGCGCGCTGCTCGAATTCGTTGGCGCGCAGGCCGGCGAACACGGGATGCGTGTGCGCGTCCACGAATCCCGGCATTACGACGCGACGCCCGGCGTCGATCACCTCACAGTCGCCGTTAATTAGACGCTCGACTTCGCGCCGCCGGTCGGCGATCTCGATCCGATCGCCGCGAACAAAGAGTGCGCCGTCTTCTATGATTGAGAGTTGGCGCAACTCACCCCCAACCCGCGGCCGGCGCGGACCGGCAAGCGTCACCAGCTGCGAACAATTAATGACGGCGAGACTTTCAGGCACGGGCTTTACGGCGCGCGCGCCAGGAGAGTAGCGCGTAAACGATTGCCGAGAAGACAATCAGATCGATCAGTCCAGCTGCGGCTACCGCGAGAAACGTCGGGCCGCCGAACGTGTCACCGGTCGCGCGAGGAAAGATGTGCTGCGTAAGAAAAAGCGGCCAGGCATCGAAGTAAAAGAAGGCGGCGATCATCCAGCCAGGCGGATGGTTCGGCCGATAGACACGATTGACCAACATTAATAACACCCCGTCGGCGATCATGATAAGAAAGCCGAGCGGGATCGAGATCAAGAGTCGTTTCCAGCTCATGCAGCCATTCCACGGCAGACCTTCATTGGCGAAGGCTCAGGCTTCCCTGTACAACCAAGCGCCGGCAAGCGTCGCCAAAAGAAACTCCACCACTTCCCAGCCAAGCAAAATCATCAGGACATTGGTCGGAGTGAAACCAAGCGCCGCATAGATAACATTTGGATAGACGACTACGCCGAACCATGCGAACAGGGCGGCGATGATTGCCGTTTTGGGGCCGGGCCCAAACCGCGGTCTGATTGCTGCATAGCCGGCGACGATGACTATGCCGAGGACAAAAGTAATGACCACGGCTATCACAATAAAGGTCGTTCCCGGCAAGGGAACACCGCACTTCCTAAAGAACGCGTGCATTTCCGTGGCCAGCACCTTATCGTTCAACAGCCACTCGCCGATGTTCAGAATCAGACCGGTAAGCAAACCGCCGAGCAGAACGCGACCAAAGTTGATCTTCATTTTCTTTCTCCTTCGGGGTAAAGAGTAAGACTTGCCTTTGTTGAGTTCAGATTCTTATCACAGGGTTGCGAACAAAACCAGTTTTCTGATGAGGAATCGCGACAATAAACTTTGCCAGTGCGATAACCCGGTTGCTATCGCTCCCGGTACTGACCTCATCCTCACCTCCAAGCGACATACTCTGATAAGGGCGAACTAAGTAGAAACCGAGGTAGCTGCCGCTCTCTCACCGCGCTTCCGGCCCAATGCGAACAACAGCACGCCGATTCCATTCGCGATTACCACCACGACGATAATCTTCGCGGCAAAGCCGGAAGCTGAGGCGATCTTGAGCCATAGCGGGGCCCGAACGCCGAACCGTTTGATTGCAATCAGCGGAATAGCGAAGAGCACCATGTACATCAGCGCATAGAAGACGCTGGCGGCGTTGTCCTGAATCTGAAAAGCTTCCTGCTCTTTCACGCCGATCAAACTCGCCAGACTAAAGGCCAACGTAATCAGGCCCACAAAAAGAATCGAGTTCACCGGCGTCTTATAGCGCGCGTGCAAACGCGCAAACCAGACGGGCAGCAGGTCGTCCCAACCGGCGACCATCGGTAGCCGCGTGTTCCCGGCAAAATAGATACTCATCAAGGCGATCTGCCGGGCAGCAACTCCAAAAATGGTCAGCGAAACAAGCGTTGACACCCAGCCAAATGAACTGAAACCACGACTGAGCACTTGCGGGATCGGCCCGATGAGATCCACTTGATCCGGAGTGACAAAAGCCAGCACCGAGGCCGTGCCAAGAATGAACATCAGCGCAATAATCGGTGCGGAGATCAAAACTGAGCGACTGATATTTCGCGCGGGCGCGCGACACTCGCCGGCCAGGATGGCGATGTATTCAAAGCCCGAGAGCGCACCGACAGCGAGTTTGCTGAAGACGTTGATGTTGTAACTACTGAATGGCGGCAGGCTCATCGAAAATGGATGGTAGTTTGCGAGCGATCCGCGACTGGCGGTAATAAACGGCAACAGGATCAGGGTGGCGAAGGTAACCAGCAGAAATATGCCGCCAACATTCTGCACCCACTTTCCCAGGGCGAGGCCGCGTCTGGACGCGGCGATGATGCTAATCATCAAGACGACGCAGACGAGCGTCGTCATCTTCCTGTTCTCGTGCATCCAGTCGGCCCGTGGCCCAATCGCGTAAGCGATGTTCTTCTTGATGATCAGGCCAATGCCCGACATCACCAGAATGCCGAACACCCACAGGTTCCAGGCCACCATAAAGGCGACGAAATCATTGAAGGCCAGCTTGGCCCATTGATACAGCCCGCCCTCGAGCGGCATGCGGTTATTCAGAAAGATGACGACGGCGGCCAGCGGCAGATAGAAAGTAACGATCGCCAGCAGCCAAAAGACCATCTGATGGTTGCCCAGCTTGGCCGCCCAACCAACCCAGATTGTGCCGACGACAAAGACGACTTGCGTGAGCACAAGATCGAATAGACCAAGTTCTTTCTTGAAGACGGCGCTGCGCGCTTTGACTTCGCTTTCAATCGCAGCGAGTTCGTGCGTCGAAGTTGATTGGTTTGATTCAGCCATCAAGACGAGTTCCCAGGTTCGATCCTGAAAACCTCAAGGTCAGTAGGGGGTTCCGCCCCGCGCATAACTTTAGCCTCTGACTCAAAAGCGGGGGCAAGCCCCCGTTCCTAATCCAAGAGACATTCCAGGAGATCTGTCACGCCGAAGAACTATGGTCGTGAACAATTCGCCAACCAGCTTTGGTTTTCCGGAAAAGCAAACTAAACGTTCCGTGCGGCTCGTCATTGGCGCGCTTTAAGTGCCAGCGTCCCAACACCAGCGCCGCGTCCTTACTCAGGATGGTGATTTCGAGATCTGAAAAGGTGAGTACTCCCATCTTCTCGCGCGAACTGTAATTCTTGCGATAGCGATCGAGCACCGTCTGCCAGCCACGAGTGATCGTGTCGCCGCCCACGAACTCGGTGTTAGTCGAACGATCATAACCATCCATGTAGCCTTCGAGGTCGCCACGGTTCCAGGCGGCAGCTTGGGCGTCCATGACGGCTTTGATCGCATCCGCGGCCCTGACGTCATAGTCGGATTTGCTCTGCGCCGCGCCCGGCTGCGAACAGACCGAGACAGCCCCTAACAACAAAACCAAGGCAAGAGAGTTGAGAAGTTTGGGTTTCATAAATCTCCGCAGTTGAATGGCTCCGGGAGGAACCATGCTTTCCAGAAAATGCAGCCGCTCAAGATGATTCGGAATATGGCGCGGCAATTTATCATGTCCTGCCTATTAGCACTAGTGGGGTGACTCCAGAGTTCTCAGGATAAATCTGCTGGTAAACGTCGTTCAAGTTCGTGGTCCCGCAGGGACCACATGCTTATAGAACCAGGGCGACAAAAGAGTCTGAGGCTCCAGCGGAGCGAAATGTTGGCTTCACTGGCAAGTACATTGCGCTCCTCCGGAGTTGGAGAATTCTTTGTGCCAACGTGAGCTATAAACATTTGGCCGCTCTGCGGCCAGCGCAAGCATGCAGTGAGGACTCTTAGTGCTTCTAATTGACTCGATGGTCAGAAGTAACGATAGTGACCCGTTATCTTCCACGCGAACAGCACATCTTCCATGCGCGTGCCGTTACCGATGTTGTGCACAATCAGATAGCGCTGCGTAGGTTTGTACCAGACATTAACCACCATGCCGACATGTTCAGTTCCGCCGAGTTGAAGATCCCAGGTAACGATATCGCCCGGCAGAAAGGTTTCACTCCCGCCATCAGTTGCCAGCGACTTGCCCTTGCGGGTGAAGTAGGTCTGCAGGTTCGGCACCCGCCGATGATCGATGTTCGGGTCGGTCCCCTTCAGGCCCCAGCGGGTGGGATACGCCGAGAAGTTTGCCTTCATGTCGTCGTGCACCTCCTTCTGTAAATCGATTCCGGCTTTGCGAAAAGCGCGCACGACGACGTCAGAACAAACACCCGTTTCCATCGGCACGTCGCCATTTGGATATTCGATCTTTTGATAAGAGGGATCGTAACTCGTCGTCTTTCCGATCTGTTCGATGGCGCCATCGATTACCAGCTTCAGGTTCGGCGAGCTGTTCCCAGGCAAGGTTCGGGTTTCAGTCTGTTGCTCCGGCGGCTTTAATGGCTTGACCGCCCTGGCGATCTGTTGTCTGCAAGCTGCGCCGGCGAATAGCCCCAACGCGAGCAGCACCGAGGTCGAGAGATATCGGTTCATTACTGGTCGTTTAGATGCCCAACTGGTCCGGCATGTTCCCCGAGATTCAAGGCTGTTTAGACGCCGGATTTGTCCGGCATGTTCGAAGGCGCATAAGTGCGGCCCTAAACGACGGCTTTCTTCACATGGCCGCCCTTCGTTCCAGCCACGACCTCACATCGTCCCGCATCGGCTGGACAATTTCATGGCCCGCATCATAACCGCGGTACTCCACTTCGCTCGCCCGGGTAAGCAATTGCGCGGCGTAATGAGAGGTGCGGGCGGGCGGATAAAACTCGTCGCGCTCACCACTCAAATGAAATACGGCAGCGGCGGTCCGCTGGTAAAGTTCGCTGGAATCCCAATCGCCCGGCATTCCGCCGCAGATACCAATCACCCCGCGCAATACTT
>WNFO01007779.1_pt1 | contig 10820 bp, 11 predicted proteins | sample 5400251 | NCBI WGS metagenome assembly WNFO01 (sample SAMN13153354, study PRJNA577476) | soil metagenome | isolation source: 100 cm saprolite under Madrone tree | place: USA:California | collected 2016-06-14 | reverse complement strand
GGAATTTCTGCCAGGCTCACTTTGCCGCGTCGCCGTCCCCGAATCTATCCGCAAACGTACCTCAAATTTGTTTCTTCCGTTCTCAATTCAACCGGAAAGCGTCACACAACCAGGCGGAAACACCGGCACACAGCGGATGGGCGCTCGCCTTACGCGCTCGCCAGTTCCGTACGGCGGCCCTGCGCGTACTGCTCTAGCGCGCTGTTCGCTCCCGTGATTATGTCAAGCGCATCCGCCAGTGCTGCCAGGTTCTTGCCTCTCACCACAAAATACATTTCGTCTTCACCGAGGCCGGTGTAGACACGGTTGCCCGTGCATCCCAAGCTCAAGATCGATCCCGCTTGCAAAGTTGCCGGCAACGCCATGCACGTCGGCCGGCCCAACACCGGCGATCCACTGCCCACTCCGGCACGCCCGGCCGCTTCATTCAACAGCATTGCTCCAGCCGGCTTGCACGCAAACAGAACTGCGTCCGGAGCAAATGTGGCATCCCCGAGCGGCGCGTACGCAATGGCCACCGGAGTTTTCGCAAGGCGAGGAATCTGTGGCACTTCTTCCGGCTTCACATACCCAAGATCGAACATCATTTTCAGCGTTTGTTCCGTTTCTCGTTCGCGTGTCGCTGAAAGCGGAATGTTGTGCGTGTAGGCTCCTACGGCGCAATTGAAATGGTTTTCCGGCACCGTGTAGAAGGACTTTCCTGCCGCAGCCAACCTCCAGAAACTACAACCCGAAGGCTCCGTGCCTCTAAACTCTTCTAATCCCGCGGGCGCCGCGTCAAGAAATCCCACCGCTACCGCTCGTCTCGGCAGCTTTATTGCCCCGGAAATTCTTTGTTCCAACCCTTTCCATGAAGTTCCGCTTGCCATTGGTAGTTCTCCACGTTTGTTTGCGCTTCCAGAAGCTCAAAAAGAATAGCACGCTGTTCTAATTGCTGGGGTTAGCCGTCAAAAAGCCGCACAAATGGCCGCGATTTCCACATCTGCTCGCAAAAAAGTGCATTTTTACTGCATTTTTTGACCAATTGCTCTTGCGTTCCCTTACCACGTTCGCTATAGTCGCCCACGGCTCGGGTTTTTTCGCCGAAGTTCGGGTAGACGGAAAAATTTTGCAGCCCGCCCGGGTTTCTCGGGACGGAAAGAAATCTACAGGAGGATAGGCAAACTAGATGGCAGCTAAGCCACTCAGCAAGACCAAAATCGTTTCGCACATCGCCGAAAAACTCGGCACACCGAAGAAGCAGGCGGCTCTCTTTTTTGAAGAGTTGCGCCGCGTTGTGAAGGCGCACCGCAAGGCGCGCATGGGCCGCAATCCCCAGACCGGCGAAGCAATCAAGATCAAGGCCAAGACTGTCGTGCGCCTGCGCCCGGCAAAGGCTCTGAAAGATGCGATTCTGAAGTAACCTTCTGATGTAGCTTTTCTGAGATAACGCCGGCTTCCGTAAGGGAGCCGATCAGAAAAGCGGGCCAGAAAAATTTGCCCCCGAAGTCTTTTGAGCTTCGGGGGCTTTTTCTCTTTCGCGAAAATCTGCTTACAGTGTCTTCACGTAGGTGATTACGTCTTTGATTTGATTGTCGTCGATCACGTCCTTAAAAGGAGGCATGAGCGAATCGCCGTTTTCAATCCACGTTTTCAGTGATTCGTCGGTCACTTTGTTGTTGTTTACGGTGAACGTGCCGCGCTTTCCGATCCCCTTCAATCCCGGCCCGATTTTTTTCGCGTCGCTCGTATCGTAGTGGCAGGTGGAACACTTTTGTTGAAACACTTCTTTGCCTCGCGCCACCGCTGCGGCGTCCTTGCCTGCTGGTGCGGCCTTTTTTGTTGATTTTGTCTGCGCGAGGCCCGCGCCGGCAATGGCGAGTGAAATGCCAAGAACAGCGATACCGAGCGTTGCGCCAGAGTTAGCAAGGATACGGTTCACGATTTCTCTCCTATAAGACATGCGGTCAGTTTCTCGCGTACTCTACAACTAGGGTTTGTAAGTACCAACCCTGAAACCCTCAGCTCAGGGTCCGTCAGCAAGTACCAAACCCTCGAACCCTTTTATTCTCTCTATTTGATGCGGGAAATTGCAATCTTTCTGCATTGATTCGCACATTTCCTGCTCCATGCTTACCTGTACTCCCGTCAGGAAGGACAGGTGAGCTTTCGGAACGTTTGGGACTTCCGTACCGTAGGCAGCATGCGTCCCGAGTGGTAACAATGGGCCATGGATCAGGAGACCCTTACGCACGCATGGGAAGTTCTGCAGGACGCCTATCAAGCGCAGATGGAGGGCGACTACGATCGCGCAGTCGAGCTCTATCACTCATCGCTGGAGCTGCATCCCACGGCTGAAGCGCACACCTTTCTCGGCTGGACATATCACTTCCAGGGCAGACTCGAAGATGCCATCGCGGAGTGCCGGCGCGCCATCGAAATCGATCCTGACTTTGGCAATCCCTACAACGACATCGGCGCGTACATGATCGAGCAGGGCAACTTCGACCAGGCAATTCCGTGGCTGCAGCAGGCAATTGAGGCCAAGCGTTACGAGCCGCGCCATTTTCCCCACTACAATCTGGGCCGCGCGTACCTCGGAAAAGAGATGTACTCGCAGGCCATGCGCTGCTTCCAGGAAGCCCTCGAAATCGAGCCACGTTATGCACTCGCGCGCCAAGCTCTCGAATCTCTCCGCCGCATGCTGAACTAAGACAAGTATTCAGTCGCCAGTTGTCAGTTCTCGGCAAAACCTTCTCTAACTAACTGCACTCTTCAAAAGAAGAATTCTTCGTCATGATGCGGAGGCCTCGCTTGGTTTTACGATTCGGTCGTAGAGCCACAATAGCAGGGTGGTGAAGAGGCCGATGGCTGTGAGAGCCCACCAGAAGAGTCGTGGCTGGTGGCGAACTTCACCGAAGTAGTGGAGCAGAGCGCCGCCGATGCGGCCGGCGAGAAACGCGCCGATACCGAGAGGGAAGAAGGCGAAGCCCATGTAGGTGCCTTGCTGGCCTGATGGAGCGAGACGGGAAATGTAATCGTAGTAGCGCGGTTGTTGCGTGAGTTCGCCCAGCGCGATTACGACGAGTGTGGCATAGGCTGCAGCGACCGTTGGATGGATCGCGAGGATTGCGAAGGCGATCATGGCGATGAAGGTGCCAAGAATGACCGCGCGGAATGCGGCCATTTTTTGCGTCAGCACGCTGATCACGACTGTCAGAGCGATTACGATTGCCGGACCGGTGGCAAGCATGCGTTCTGTGTCCGCTTTGCCGTCGATGTAGTCGTGCACATAAATCGGAAGGGTGATGAATTCCTGCCAGTAGACGATCCAGAAGCCCGAAAAAATAAGCAGGAAGAGCATGAACTTTGGATTTGTGAGCACTTTCCAGAAGTTGCGTAAGGTCTCCGCGGCGGAAGCGGCTTGATTCGAGGTTTCTTTGCGAGGCTCCTTGAAAAAGAGCAGCACGCCAAAGAACATGGCAAAGACGCTGAGAGCCGCGACGCGAAAAACATTTTCGACGCTCAAGTGTTTGTGCACCCAGGAAGCCATCAGCGGCCCGCAAAATCCGCCAATATTCACCAGAGTGTAGTAGATCGAATATCCGATCGAGCGCACGTTTGCGTGCGACGAACGCGCGGTAGTGCCGACGACGCATGGTTTGACGAGCGCGACGCCGAGTGCCGGAAGCATCAGTACCACGGTGACGAGTACAACCAGTGGAACCGCGTCGCGGACTGGAGCGAGCCACGGCGCGCCGATGGAGCCCAGCAGAAAATACGATCCGGACAAAATCAGATAGGCAAGCGAGAGCGCACGGCGGAAGCCCAGGCGATCCGCGATGGCACCGCCGAAAATTGCGAGAAACCACACCAGTCCTCCGAAAAGACCGGCGAGATCGGCGGCGCGTTCGGTGGGAAAGCTCAACGCTTCGTGCAGATAACGCGCCAAGGAAGCGAAGGCGGCGTAGTAGGAAAGGCGCTCAAAAAGTTCGCTAATGTTGGCGACCCAGAAGGGGCGCTCAAAGCCGGTGCGAACGTCTTCGAAGCGCTGGCTAAAGCTCATGAACCCTCCCGGCTTGGCGCATGAAGCCTGTTTGGCTTACCCATGAAACCTCCGTGGCAAAGTGTGCGGCGGGATGATAGCAGACGAAGGGTGAACTGAGCTGCTTTCCCATTTTTGGAATGGCAATACTGAGGGGGTGTGTACCCCCGGTGTTTTTCCTTGCAGTGGCAAATACAGGACTGGCGGGGTCCCGAGATTTCTTTGGTGTTCAGGGGCAGGGCGAAGGGTTTTGCGTTTCCGTAAGTCGCGCCAGCCAGCATTCCACTTTGTGCTTATTCTCGACACCGGGAACTGTTAAGTAGTCGCGCAGTTCGTTTTCCGCGGCGTCTAGAGCACCACGCCGAAGCAGAATTTCGGCGAGAAGCAGTCTGGCGACGGGAAACTCTTCCTTGGTCTCCCGGAACAATTCCATGGCTTCAGAAGGGTTGCGTTTTTCCGCAGCCAGAATGCAGCCAAGCATATAGCGCGAGGTGGGCAGGTTGGGATGGAGATCTAGCGCTCGGCGTGCCGCAGCTTCCGCATCTGGATAACGCTGGAGAAGAAAAAAGGCGACGCTCAGATTGTTAGTGGGCTCCACGACGCGCGGGTCAATCGCGATCGCTTTCTGAAACTCCAGTGAAGCTTTTTGGTATTCGTGAAGCGCGATGTAGCGGGCTCCGAGGCTGTTGTGCGCCTCTAAATAGTCAGGATAGATGGCCAAGGCTCGTTCGAGGTGCCGCGCGGAAGCGGGGATGTCATTCGACCGTAGTGCGGACTGTGAGCGCTGGAGTTCCTTTACGGCTTTGGGCGGGATGAGTAATTCCCGCGCCGGAACGGTTTCCCCAAGCCGTGGCACGAGCGATTGACTATTCGAAACGAGAGGATGAGGGGGCGGTTCGGACTGCGCGCAAAGACTTGAAGTCAGAATCAACTGCAGGGCCAATACCCGTGGTCTCATAGCATTCTCCGGTTGCGACGCAGGAGCAATTGCGCTGGCGGTTGCATATGAAAATCGGAGCTGACTAAAATGAGACGGGGTTAAATGAAGAGCACGACCCGCAAGGGTAGCGCTTCTCCTGGAGATCGCATTGCTCCGGCGGCCAAGCTAGAAGCGAGGCGATCTGTTTAACCCCTTCCCGATTCAGTCTCTTGGAGATATGACGCGTTACGGCGCTGTTTTGTCTGGCCGCATGCGTTTTTCCTGTGATCTTTAATTGCTCCTTCGCCGCGAGCTTTTGATTTCCTGTAGAGATACGTTTAAAGAGGGCGAAAGTTTCCTGGAAAAATTCACTCCGCGCAAGATGCGGGAGAATTCATCGAATCGCATACGTTGGCCAAGGCATCAGGCACGGGCGGCGTCGAGACTGCGCGTTTTTTCACGCACGAAATATGCTGGACCACAAGATATCAGTCCTGGATGCCCATTTTGCGTTTGACTTCTGCAAAACGAGGATCGCATTGATTGTGCGAATCGCAAAAATGTTCTTGGAGGGTGGCAGACCAGGATCGCAACCTGGTCTGCCATCCTTGTTATCCGCAGTGAGCTAACCGCTTCGGTGTTGCACTCCCTTCGCCCACGAGACAGTAGTTTCGGCCAGTCCATGTAACGCGTCTGCGTCAGTTTTTCCGGAACTCTTCAAGACGTGGAAGGAATGATCTGCGGTTTCGATGATGTGCAGCGTGGCTCGCGATCCTAACTTTGTACAGACTGGACGCAACAACTTGAGATCGGCTAGGGTGTCGCGCGTTCCTTGCAGGAACAGCATCGGAATGGTGACTTTCGCGAGGTGGTCCGCGCGTTTTGTTCCGGGGCGGTTGGGCGGGTGAAGCGGAAAGCCAAAGAAGACCAAGCCTTCGACGCCATCGAGGGGATGCTGAGCAGCTGCATGCGAAGTCATTCGGCCGCCCATGGATTTGCCTCCTGCCAATAAGGGTAAATCGGGAGCGGCTTGTCTTGCTGCCTGCACGGCGGCCACTACCGTTGCAGTCAGTACTGCGGGCGGATCGGGAACGCGCCGTCGTTGCTCCATGTACGGGAACTGGTATCGGAAAGTCGCGATGCCGACGGCAGCCAAGTCGGCTGATAGTTTTTCCATAAATGGGTGAGTCATTCCTGCGCCCGCCCCATGCGCGAGTAACAGCAGCCATCGCGCGTCCTTCGGCCGCGCCAGTAGGGCAGAGACCTCGCCCCCACCCTCGACGACAAATCGCAACTGTTCGTTCGTTGGCATTTCGCCGCAATTTTAGCAGAGCCCGCTGGTGGTTCGCCTTCTCCTCGGGGTGCCCGGAACAAAAACGAAAAACCGAAAAGTACCCTAAGGAAGCGGACGCAATCTGTGTAAATTAGTCAGGGGTGGCTTGGGCGACTCGAATGGGGGAAGAGTGAGGGTGCGCGCTGGGAGGTTGGTGGGACTGCTGGGGGCGGCAACCTTTGCTGCTGGGTTAAACGCTTGGTGCGACGAAAAGCCGACAGAGAAAGAATTGGCAGCGATCACGGAGCGGGGGCGGGCTCTGACGGAGTACGATGCGGCGGCGTGGCACGCGACGGATGCTTTACAAACGGCGAATCCGAATACGGCCGCGGGGCAGCACTATCTGGCGAAAAAGGAAAATGGCAGATGGACCGTGGTTTTTGGCGCGCTGAACGCGGACAAGACAAAATTCTTGGTCAGTTACGAGGCGACGCGGCTTGATAAGCCGAGCGAATTTGGAGTCAAAAAGAACGAAGCGGCGAAAGAAGACGAGGGATTTTATTTGTTCGCGGCCCGCGCGATGGAGCTGACGATGGCAGATTTTGGCAGAGCCACAAGGCCTTATAACGTTGCGGTGCTGCCGGCAAAGCAGACCGAAGGGAAAGATCAGCAAGGGCTGCTCTACGTGTACTTGTATCCGGCACAGACAAAGGTCGGGACTTATCCCTTGGGCGGCGATGTGCGTTATCTGGTTTCCGCTGACGGCGTGAAGATTCTCGCGAAGCGCCAGATGCACAAAGCGATTCTGGACGTCGCGCCAAAGAAGGGTAAGAAAATGGTCGCGGGTTATCACACTCACGTCCTGAGTGACGAGCCCGAGGATACCGACGTGCTTCATGTGCTGCAGCAGGATCCACCACTGTCGGAAATGGTCGCGACGCAACATTTCTTGTATGAAGTTGCGAGCGACGGAACGATCAGAATCAAAAAGCAAAAGAAATAGAAACGATAAGGTATCAGGCGTTTTTTACGAAACGAGGAAGGACTTGTTCGTGGCTTCACTGATTTCACATGCGGTGGCGGCCCTTGGGATCGGTACGATCTTCGCCCGTTCGCAAGCTGCGACGCGCGTTTGGATTATTGGCGTGGCGTGCTCAATACTGCCTGATATTGATGTCGTGGGATTTCGGTTGGGTATTCGTTACGGTGATTTCTGGGGACACCGCGGGTTCACGCACTCACTTCTTTTTGCCGCGATTTTGGCGACGCTTGTTCTCATCGCAGGATTTTCTCGCGGATTGCCGGGCTTGGGTAAGGCCTGGCTTTGGACGTACTTCTTTTTCGCGACGGCGAGCCACGGCTTCTTGGACGCAATGACCAACGGCGGTCTGGGTGTGGCGTTCTTTTCGCCGTTCGATAACACCGGTTATTTCTTTCCGTGGCGTCCTATTGTGGTTTCGCCGATATCGCTCTCGCGATTTTTCAGCGGGAAGGGTTTCGCTGTGTTGGAGAGTGAGCTTCTCTGGATCTGGATTCCGGCGGGAGTGCTGGCGGTATCCATACTTATCTTGCGGCGTGGGTTTCGAACACCATCACCGGAATCGAAAGCCTGACGAACGGCTGAAATGCAGCTTCTTTGCATCCACTTTTTGGATTGGACGGGGGAGGAGTGCCGCTTTAGATTGGTAGCACCGTAACGCAAGCCTCTACGCCGCCGCGGTTCGTGCGCGGCCGTATGTTCGCGCGTTCGGCCGAGAAAATCCGACTCTACTGCCGGGTTGCAGGAAGAACGATGACAGCCGCGGCGATACCAATCCGATCTGACGCATCTCTGGCGTTCGTGAACTACCAGATGGATCACGCATACGACGAGATGTTCGCTACTGCGGGTGTGCCACGGGAGCATTACCGCGCTTTGCAGCAGACACTGCTCGGACTTGCTCCTGAAGAATTGCGCAAAATTCAGCAGGCCGCCGACCTGACGTTTCTCCACGAAGGAATCACTTTCACCGTTTACGGAAGCAAAGAGGGCACTGAACGAATTTTTCCAAATGATCTTTTGCCACGCATTATTCCAGCGAGCGAATGGGCGCGCATTGAAAAGGGACTGACGCAACGGCTCACGGCGTTGAATCTTTTTCTGCGGGATATTTATCACGAGGGACGGATTCTTGCCGAAGGCATTGTGCCGCGGGAACTTATTTACAGCTGCAAGCATTTTCGCCGCGAGATGCGCGGCCTGAACGTCCCGCGCGATATTTACGTCAGTATCTGCGGTACCGACCTGGTTCGCGTGCCTGACGGCTCGTTTGCGATACTGGAAGACAATCTTCGCGTGCCGAGCGGCGTGTCGTACATGCTCGCCAACCGCAAAGTGCTGAAACGAGTTTTTCCCACACTGTTCCGCGATTACGGCGTTTGGCCGATCGATCATTATCCGCAGGCGCTGCTTGCCACGTTGCGCACGATGTCGCCGGAAAATTGCGCGTATCGCAACGATCCGACGACGGTGCTGCTTACACCGGGCGTTTCTAATTCTGCCTATTTTGAACATGCATTTCTGGCGCAGCAGATGGGTATCGAAGTCGTGGAAGGCCGCGACCTGCTGGTGCACGACAATCTTGTTTACATGCGCACAACCGCGGGCTTACGGCGCGTGGACGTAATTTATCGGCGAGTCGACGACGATTTTCTTGATCCGCTGCGATTCCGGCCGGATTCGATTCTGGGGGTACCGGGTCTTTTCAACGCGTATCGCGCGGGAAACGTGACGCTCGCGAACGCCATTGGCACGGGAGTTGCCGACGACAAAGCGGTGTACGCGTACGTTCCACAAATTATCCGTTATTACCTGAACGAAGATCCGATACTGCCCAACGTCCCGACATTTTTGATGAGCGACAACACGCATCGTCAGCACACCTTGCAGAATCTGGAAAAGATGGTGGTCAAAGCGGTCGGCGAGTCGGGCGGTTACGGAATGTTGATCGGACCGCAGAGCACCGCGAAACAGCGCGACGAATTTCGCGCGCTTATCCTGGCCGATCCGCGCAACTACATCGCGCAGCCCACGCTTTCGCTTTCCTGCGCGCCGTGTCTGATCGATGGGGAAGTCGAATCGCGCCACATCGATTTGCGGCCGTACATTTTAATGGGAGAGAAGGTCACGATCGTTCCTGGCGGGCTGACCCGCGTGGCGCTGCGTCTAGGTTCGCTGGTGGTGAATTCTTCGCAGGGCGGAGGCAGCAAAGATACCTGGGTGCTGCGGGACGGTGACCGTACCGGGGGGCCGGGAGCCGCATGAGACCGCCGCGAAATTTCTACGTAAAAACTTTCAAACGCGAAGCGGGCATGCTGTCGCGCGTTGCGGAGAATCTTTATTGGATGAGCCGCTATCTGGAGCGCGCGGAACACACCGCGCGTCTGCTGGATGTCGAGCTGCAACTGTGGCTGGACCAGTCGCCGGAAGTTGGCGCAGGCCGCTGGCGGTTTCTCGTCGATGCGTTGCAGGTCGCCGGCGTACAGGGCAGGCTGGATCCGCTGCAACTTGCGGAAACGCTGGTGTTCAGCCGCGCGAATGGATCGTCGATTGTTTCCTGCATGTCGGCGGCGCGCGAGAATCTGCGCCACGTGCGTGAACAATGCAACTCCGAAATGTGGGAGCAGTTGAACAAACTTTATCTGCAGGTGATTGACCGGCGCGCCGAGGAAGGCTGGATTCTCAATTCACATGAACTTTTTCGCGCGGTGCAGGAGGGCGCGCATCTTTTTCAGGGCGTCACCGACGCGACCATGAGTCACGGCGAGGGCTGGCAGTACATCCAGCTTGGGCGCTACGTCGAACGGACGCACACGCTTGCGGCGCTGATGGACACGCACTTCAGGCGCGCGGCGGCGGCCACGGATTTGCCGGTCGACAGTGCGGAGTATTTGAGTTGGGTGGGGCTGCTACGGGGATGCGCGGCGTTTGAGGCATATTGCAAAGCGCAGACGGCGGAGATTCGTCCGCTGCGCGTCGCGGAATTTTTGCTGCTCAACCCGGAGTTGCCGCACTCCGTGCGATTTTCTGTGGACCGCATGAACGCCGCGCTGCATGTGATCGGCGATTTGACGGAACGCCGTGAAAGGCTCCCGGCGCGAATTGCCGGGAGACTGCGCGCGAAACTCAGCTTCAGCCAGATTGAAGAGATCATGGAAGAAGGCGTGGGGACTTACCTGGAAAATATCCGCGGTGAGTGCGCGGAGATTCACGCCGCGATTCACCAGATCTATTTCGACTATGCGATTGACACGGAACTAGCTTCGTAAAGACAACGAAAGGAAAAATCAGAAATAAAGAAGTAGGGACATAAGAAAAAGCAAGAGACAGAGATGGCCTATTCCATCAAACACGTCACCACATTTCGCTATCACCCCGCTGTCGGCGAGAGCGTGATGGAAGTGCGCATGCAGCCGCGCTCGGATTTGCGCCAGCGCTGCATCACTTTTTCGCTGGACGTGAATCCCCAGGCCAATGTGATGACGTATCGCGATTTTTTTGGAAACGCCGTGCATCACTTCGATATTCCCGGCCGGCACAAACTGATCGAGGTCACGGCACACGC
>WNFO01005851.1_pt1 | contig 10820 bp, 12 predicted proteins | sample 5400251 | NCBI WGS metagenome assembly WNFO01 (sample SAMN13153354, study PRJNA577476) | soil metagenome | isolation source: 100 cm saprolite under Madrone tree | place: USA:California | collected 2016-06-14 | reverse complement strand
TCAGATGAGCGGCTTTGGAGGAGGATACAACGTACTCCTTCAGCGTTGTGGCGAGTAGTGCGCGCGAACCGAGGGTGCGTGCCATGGTCAGTGCGTAAAAGTGGAGTAGTCGCGAGACCTTGTACGCATTTAGGCCGCTCTCCTGCGCGCGAACCGTTTGCAAAACGCGCGCACGCAGCGGGCCACATAATCCCGCAACGGCGGCATCCATGAGTTCACCCAGCCATTCGTCTTCTGCGCGGGCCGGTGCGCGCACGGCACCAGGCATGTGCGTGCCCGTGTCGATACTGAGAAGCGCCTCGAGAAACTCACGCTCTACAGCGATCGCTTGGTGCACCCATGCTAGCATGTCGCCTATATAACGCAACGCGTCGTGAGCGTGTAGGTCTATTGGTCGTCGTGCCCCTGCACCGCCGGTTCTGTTGCCGGTTGTTAGGGCGCTGGTGAAGGAAGAGAGGAGCGTCGATTGGCGCATTTGTGCGAGAACGGTTAGGGCTTCGCTGGGTTGATGGATGGGGGATTGAGACGGTGGTTAACATGTGATGGATGTTGAAGCGAAGCAGGTATACGACGTACGATAGGTGCTCTGGGCGCGAGCGGAGGCGGCGTACCGCCTCACTTAGTTCGTCTGGAACCTCGAGAGATGCGTCGCGCCCCATACTGCGGAACTCGACGCTACACCATCGCAACAATTTCTCGCATGCCTTCTCGAGGTGCGCGGAGGTCACAGCCATTATGTCAAGCCTAATAAGACCCCCCGATGTTAGGACTGATGGAAGCGCGTGTAGATGGGGAAAGAGAGGACACGAACCCGGCTTTGGAAGGGCTATCCTCCCCTACCATCAGAACCCGACAATCGTCTCGAATGGCCTGCGCGCGGTCCATGGCGGCGAAGAACTTAGGGCCGATGGGAATTTCGGGGGAAGAGAGGGCATCGGCTTCTTCTGTAGAAAGCGTGAAACGTGCAAGGAAGAGGGTAACGATTGATTGACGCGTCTTTACTTGTTGTCTGCGGATTCTCGTCGTGTAAGGAGATGTAGCTTGCGCAACAGACCCCGATACAATACTTGCCGCTCATCTCTCAGACTTCCCGCGCGGTCGAGCAAAGTCTTGCATGCCTCGTTCGTCGACTGAAGCTGCGCCTGGGCCTCCTCGCACTGCGTACGCATAGCCGATATGTGTGTCTGCAGCACATCCAATTTCTAAGGCAGCAAGTGAGTGATGTGTGAGCGAAAAAGCAGTGTGACACACACTTGGTCTACCACGCCAAACGCAGCAAGAAATCTGAGGCTTCCTTCTTCCATCTTGCTCTCGATGTCGCGGCGAAGGTGTTTCCGCGCTTTGGCTGCAGTATCACTGGGCGGCGCCCCCCGTAAGAAGCTGGGCACATCCTTTGCACTGTCCGCGTCAATCTCGTCCACTCCACCAGGTGCTACGGCATCTTCCCTCGTTGTTGAGAGGACAGCTGTGGATTCCGAGGGAGAGTAGAGATCGGAGAGGGTGCTGAGCGCTTCTTTGGTAGCATCGTCTTCGAATGTTGCTCCTAGGACTTTGTATAACCGGAGAGAGACGGGGTTTCGTGCGAGAGGCGATGGAGATGCTGTCTGAGAACGTCGGACGATTTCTGTGACTGGGGTAGAGGGCAGCGATGGCATAACTCTACGAGCAGCCTCCGCCAACACTGTGGACGAGTCACGAGGAGGACCGGCCCGCGAGGGAGGGAGGTTGAACCTTCTCTTCAACTGGAACTTACAGCTGTAAATTCAGTTCTCAGTGAAAACAACGACCCGCGATAGCAACCTGAGACAATTTAACTGTGTCACTCACCAGCAGGACAGACCTTGAGTCCGAGTCACGTGGAGGTTCGTCCCACAGCCCGTCCACTCTTGCCTCTGGCGCGTAGAATACTCCTCGAGCATACAATCGGATATTGACAACTTCCTAAAATCAAAAATGCATGCGCGTACATCTGCCAAGGTCTGGATTTATTTTGCTTTCGTTCTTTCAACAATAACCTTCAATAGGAAAGGGAGGCACGCATTTCCGAGCTCGAAGCAGAGGTCGCCGAGTTACAGAAAGAATTAGGGTGAAGATCTCGCGTATTCCATGGTACACGTCCTCACCAAACACACTGGTTTATTAGGCCCGGAGAGGACGCGCAACAGATTGTCTCGCAACATATCAAGCTCTTGCATCGCTATAACGAAGCTAAGGATGCGACACAGGTACTGTTATATGCGTTGCTGAACGTGGCTCATGCTTGCTGACGCCTGGCCCGCGTAGATAATCATCGGGAAGGTGCGCAGTCTATACTATTGAACCATCATAACTGCGAACACGAGCATATATGGATGCAGCTTGCAGTTCATAAGCAGACAACAATTCGTCAGACCCACGAGGACTATGGTCTTACCAATGATGATTGACAAAGGGCTGGTGCTCACTCATCATGCCAAGCGGATACTAGTCTGCTATCTTTTCGGAATTCAGAGCAGCATGTGTTAGCCACGTGGCGAAGGTTAGATTTCTTGAGCTGTCGTTTTATGCTTCTTCCTCGTTAAAAGACCGCACCGCTGTCTTTCTGGTATGAAACAGAACAGGGAGCATTTACTCCCTTTTTTATTGCTAGTTTTCGTTTCTTTTCAGCACGTAGACAACTCAGACCAGACACCGCACTCAAGACGAATTGGCTGCATCCCATGGCCAGTCCGTTCGCATGGTCTCTGTCCTGTGTCTTCTCCTGATCCTTCGACTCTGCGGTTCTCTTGAGGCTGTATTCTTGGGATTAGTCAAGGATCCGGCCGAATGATGTTAATTTCTGGAATGGTTCAGCTTCTATTTGGGCCCTATTGACGGTGGTAATAAATAAGAGACATCTTGACGTTGCACGCCTATTGCTAGAGTAAGGGACATGCGCAGACATGAGGATCAACGGCGACTGGACCCTGTTGCATCATGCATCGTATCATCGGGATATCGGTGTCATGCAGTTATTACTCAAGCATGGAGCAGATGCGGACTGCACGGATAACCTCGATCTGACTCCGCTGCGCTTAGCATCCAAAATCGGATGCCCGAAGGCCATGCAGCTATTGCTAGAGTACGGCGCGAATGTGAACAAACGTATTCATTATGGCTGGACTCCACTCTATTGGGCCCTACTTAATAGAAACGTTGAAGTTGTGTGTTCATTACTCCAATATGTCGTCGACATCGACAAGGCTGGCTTGACGGCGTTGGACTGTGAACCGAACGCCCTTACGCGAGGCCTTGAAATTGTGTGTACTCCCCTCGAACGTGGCGCTGATGTGCATGCGCGGGACAGGTTCAACCAGACACCGCTCAAGTTGGCATTAGATTCAAGACATGATCTCATCGCGCAACTACTAGTAAAATATGGCGCGAGGCAGAGCAGAGTCAGAAGCTATTTACCTGGTATTATTAAGCTTCAATGTGTACGGCAATGATTGAAAGGAAAACTATAAACATGAGTCAGGGGACGGTACATATGAAGGTGAAGACGACCCCAGTATTTCGGCATTACATACTCCTGGCTATAACGCGCATCTTTGGGTTCATTGTCCACATTTTGAATGAGGAGCACCAAAAATGATTCTAGATCATCGACTGACAGTCGATGACCTGGAACCATTCGTTTCTGGAACCATTTTTGGGGCTCAGTTCGCACCGTCAGCCGTAGCACACTCCTGGAAAATAGGAGACGCATCGATACAAACCCTTCATGTCTGTGCGTCTTCTGTTTCATGGTGACTTCCCCTGGGATGCATAACGTGAGTGAGATAACTTCTGATTTGTGGACTGCGTGCCAGTCTATTAGAACAAAACCCACATTTCTCGTGCTCTAAAGCTGGAGAACACATGAGCACAGACCGAATGAGAAAAAAAAAAGGAAATTGTCACATACGAAGCGTGGGGTACCTGACTGGATTCTTTTAGCGCAGAACGTTCCCAAGGCTTGCAATGACCAGACAAGTACAAGGTGAGTTAGAGAATACTACTCACCAAATATCACGTGGAGAACTGTCTCCAACACCTCACCTGAAATAAAATCCCCCCAGGTTTATCGTTGAGATGTAGCAGAGACCACTCACCAGAGGAGTCACCACTGCATCTCAAGTGATTGACCCAGAGGGCTGGTTCACAATGCCGAGCCGACCTATAAACCCGGAAAAGTTATCCTAATTGCAGTCACGGAAGCGATGGCGCCAAGGATTGCAGGCCAGGCGGAGGGATATCTGTGGTGAGTGCTAGGTGTGTTTAGTCTTTGGAATCCCTGCTACACATACCATTCTGGTCCATTTCAGGTCGTGTGACATAACCTCATAAGCCGTCGTGGATTTTCAATGCAAGGGGGATGGACACCCTTACAGTGGCGATTATCGACGTGGAGAACGTATCACATGGTAGACATCACACGCTCCCAAAATGTGTCCAGGTAAGTGACCAGCCTGCTAGTAGCCTCGAATGGACACCCTACGGGGCTAGCATGCCTTTGTTAGAATCCAATCCGAAACCTCAGTCTGCTGACTCGGAAGATTAGAAACACACCCACCCCGAAACTATGGGAAAGCAGTCAGTAAGGGGTATGATAGCATACATCGGCCGGGTCTATTGATGTCGGATAAAATGAGGAATAGACGAGATGGGTCGTCCGCACCGGACGACCCAGGCTATATATACATTCGATCACGTGTCAAGGAGATGGGCGTGCATGCCAGTTGCCGAGCCGCAGTTGGCGACTGACTTAGGAAATACAACAGGAAAGCCCAACACAGTCCACCAATAACTTTCAGGGCTTGGTGGCGACATATTTATCGACGACCAACTAGCCAGGAAACGAAGGTCTGGGATATAATATCGCACGAGGGGCAAGCATTTATAGCCGGAGACTCGTGTGTGTAGGGACCGGTGGGTTTTGGTTCTGATGTCACTGCAGGTGCCGCGGCACACGAACAAAAGCCGAAACCGTTCCCGTTTAACACGCTGACACATTCCAGAGCAGAGTTTCTGATGCAGACGATCAAGCACTGCTCTTTCGTTCTTCGGGGCCGCGTACGGTAAAACGATCGCGTTCTGGGCAGTCAGGCCAGTGAACAATATGCCATGGCACCGTCGAGCTCCTTCGGAAATTAAAGGGCCCTCTTTCCTCTTTCCGCTTTCGAAACTTCCTGTTTTCTGACATGCTGGAAGACGCCTGATGGGCGAAGTAGCGCGATGATATATACGGGATCGAGATGACCGTGCTGAGTATGCGCAATATCCGGAATTGGCCTGGAACGTATGGGTAATGCTGTGTGCTGAAGTTCAAAAGTTGATAGGGTGCTGACTGTGCCGCGGCCAGGACCTTAACCTTATAGGTCAGCGTCGCTAAAAAGTGGCTATGAGTCGGGGATGTAAGGAGTATTTATTTCTGAGTGCGATCGGCGGAGTGAGTCGCGAAATATATTTTTCAACCAGAACACTACTATAGAACATGAGGTAAAGGAACAGTCAAGAAAGAAAATACGTCTACTATACTCAGAAAGCTAGCAAATACCGAAAGAAACCCTACAACTGAAGCACACGGTGTCACTATATTCGCCGTAGCACCTTCCTTTTCAACCGAGCAACGTATAAACTCGAAAATGGACGAACGGACTTGCGTTCAGCCTTTGGCCATCCTGTTAGCCGTAGCAGCAGTCAAGCTCGGCTCGAAGGAAGGACGTGAACGAGCAATGGAGACCTACCTGCTTCATCCGCCCGCGTCGCCATCGAACAAATCCTGGTCTCCAGGATACGGTCTAGACTTGGCGTCCGCCAGAAGGTGGAAAAATAGGTATCGTCGACGTTTTTTTATAATAACCAAGGCAACCAAAATCCATTTAGTGCCTCCAGCTTAGCGGGCAGGAGACTGACGCCGCAGGCTTAACTAGTGACACATCACCAAGAATCCGATGTGAGACCGACGATTGCAACTTTTCCGAAGAAAGCAAGAAGGAAGCACCATACCTGGATATCTAACAAGGAAGCGGGTGTCAATCGACGTACACGAAGGCGGAAAGAGACATAAAATTACCTCGTCGTCTTCTCAATCCATGCAACCATCGGTGAGGCGGACAAGCCGGAGCAATTGCCTGGATAAGATGAAGACGATTTCGAGTGCGAGGATGATTTCTTTCCGGATAAGAAAGAGATTGGAGATGGTACTTTCGAAATAGATGGCTCCAGGGAGCGCAACGGGAGTGTGAGAGGACGCGTGGACGTCACAAGGGTATGCGTCTTGCCACTGTGGGCGAGGAAGTACTCGGCCTGCGTGACACTGCTCGATACATCCGGGTGAGCGAAGTGATATGCGCCCTGGATGATAGAGACATTCGTAGCGCCTATATAGTTATCGGAAAAGCAACCGTCTGTCAAATCTGTGTCGAACGTAAATATAGGTCGAGTCGATTCGGGCAACATCGGCAGCGAAAGCGGAAAGGGTATGGTGTGTTCTATGAAAATGAAAAACACTTGGCCGATGTACGCAAACGCTACACCCTGGGATATCACCTTGTTCCAATCGATAGTTTTTTTTGCCAGTTGAAACCATCTATGCCACGTGATCCAATTAAGCGCTTCACCAGCAGGTTTGCAATCGCAGCAGAGTCTGATGAGGGGAAGCCGCATACTGTTTGGTTCTGTGTTGGCTCGAGTTGGCCGTTCGTCGAGTGATATATTCCGGCACGGAGGAGCCCAGTACAGCATATAAAGGCCTCCAACGACTTGATTAGTCCTCGTTGAGTTTCCAAAAAAACACGTTTGTCTCGAGCGCTGGATGGCTGTATTGTCGCGGCCATGTTTTTTTCTATATAGATAGTAAGAACCCATGACTTTGGCACGGACTTTTTGGTGGGGCCTAGCCCTAGCCACGGCGCCAGCATCACCTATATCATGTTGAGAATGATAGGACCACGTAGCGCGATGAAGAAACGAGGCTCTCACACGCACTGCCAGTGAAAACTTTGTACCAATAAAAGGTTTTCTCGGGTTGGCCGTGTGTAATTGTGAATGCACCTGTTGGTCCTTTGCAGTACTGAAGATGCGTGGTGTGAAAGGGGTGAAAGTTGCGCCCGTTGAGTTCGCACGGACGACTTCGTGTCGGACACGTGTCAGTACCTATTAAAAGCGTCTATAGGAAAATTCTTGAATGACACGAGTATAAGACACCGGAAAATTTTGCGCCATTCATTTAGTCATTTGTGGGATTGAGTGGTGATATCGTTGATGGGAATGTACAGTACGCCCTCTCGAAGAGAGCTTGATCCAGACAGATCAGGAATGCCGACAGGGTTGCCTTCCCCCCGACTCTGCACAAGAGATACAGTACATCCGAAAGGGGGGGAAGAAGTGACCCCTAGACGATGTTCTAGTACCGGTGATATTTGCCTTCCGAGTTCGAGACACAAATAAAATAAACTGGGGTTTTGCGAAAGAACGAGACAGACAAGACCAGACGCGAGGATGCTGGCATCTTGAGGTCCCATCCGGATGCCCCAGGGCCCATGACGCAGCAGCTCTACCTTTCGTAGGTACGTCGTTCTGTCCTTTTCGTTGACGATGTGGTCACAGTAACTGTTGCCATGATAGAAGCACGTTTCTAGTGAGCACAACGAGGAAACCAGGACGAGTCTCCGCGGGGATGATGTGAATCAGCTGAATGGCATCCATGCATTACGACGAAGAGTGCCAGCGATAACTGAAGGGAAAGAAGGATGGGTATTGATTCGATTACAGTCATTGGGTGAATAAAGTAAACCACCGCGACTTGGACACCGAAGCGGACTCCAGACATCCGAGTCGGGCGACTCCGAAACGAGCAGCCAGAGGGTCAACCGAGTCCGAGTCCGAGTCCGTCTGCCGAGGTTCTGGAAACCAGCGTGACGACAGGAAACGAGTCGTGAGCTCAGATGCGGAGAAATAGAAAATGGACCATGTGGGTGAATGAAAGTTCGTCGTACAAAAATAGAACAAAGTTACTTTTCCTTCACGGCGTTCACGTGGACCTGAAGTCTCATAAACCATAAATGAGTGTAGTAAATGAGTGTCGGTCGAAGAGAACGATAAATTGAGAGAAAAGTCTCCGCGGCGCTCAGAGCTCAGCTCTGAGCGCCGAGTCTGAGCACGCCACACATTCACTCACGCGAGAATGCGCAAACCCGTCCTGCACGCGACATCCTTTCGACGAGGAAGGCTTGCTATAGTCTGTCTGCTCCTTGCCCTTCTAGACCTCCCCTTTCCACCACCGGGCATGTCCGCGGGGAATAAATGCACCGGCCCCCGAAATACCGAAGTACCCTTAATCGGTTTTACCCAATATGGGAAGAGAACAAGACTTTTTTTTTTTTGATTCCGAGCCAAGCCGTACAGTACTCCAATCCCCGACCGACCGAGAACGCCCCCTCAGGGTTACGGATACAGTATAGTACGTGCTGTGTAAGCAGAAAGTAGTTTAGAGGGGGAAAAAAACGCCGGTGAGCGCGGGAGATAATCAGATCGCACAAGGTGAAAAAATCAAGAAAAGATGGTGTCATGAAAGGATGACCTGGGGAGGGATATCGAAGGAGAGGAGGGTGCTTCGAACAGGGCACAAGGGGAAAAGGATGATGTTTTCAAAGTTAAAGACCTTTGCCACACAGCGCACATGTCGAAATGCTCAGGTGGAAAGAAATGTCGTATATACACCATTTGAGTGGCCGTCTTTCTCCTTCAATTGCTTCGGCTGCAGTCTAGACCGGTGACGACAAGAGTAGAAAAAAAGAGCGCCCTGCCGTTGTACAGAAAACAGAAGAAAAAAATAACAGAAGCAAATCAAGCCAGGGTAGGAGTCGACAACCACAAAAGCACGTTGAGAAAGGTTGCAAATGATAAAGCGAGGAAGGCCAGGAGAATGTGAAGCGATAATGTAATAAAGAAAGGGCTGCGGCACGATATATAGATAAGCGGATAGAGAGCGTAAACGTTGATGGGAAGAAAGAACATGTACGTGCGTGTGACGTGCGCGTGCCGTGTTGCACTGTGCTACATGTATGTGTTATGTATGCGGTGGTAATCGGGAATGTGAGTGTATGTGTGTATGGCCGCGTTTGTCGGGGCCCCGTCACCGGGGAGACAGGGGATGATGAGGGAGAGCGAGGCGAAAGGAGAGCATTCTATTGCAAAGAACAACACCCACCACCGGTCTGCGGCGCATACGGATCATCGTTTTTGCCAACAGGGCCCCACACAGATGGAACCTGCATCAGGGACACGGCATCAGTATATGCATGAAGAGGTGAAGGAAAAGTGGACGTGGAAGGGGATGGGTTGTAAAAGGCGGAGGGGACTGACGAGGTGATCTGTTGTTGTCTTACAGTATCTTATAAGACTTGCGCTCGCTTCGCTGACACGTATGCGTGGACGACCGAGATCCTCACGGAGACGCTGGTTATGTTCAAGGAGTCGTCGAAGCTTCAACTCTGACATTGACTGCTTTGGACGTGATGACATGTTTCGATTTTTTCAAGTCTGGGTGCAATGATAATGGTTTTGGGGAGGACAAGGGAAGCAATCCTCGCTACATTAAAAGTATCGCACGTTCGGTAAGTGAGTGTGTAATGAGCATGCTGGACTCACCTGGAAAAAGACCTTTGATCGCCAGACGACACACGACGATCGGGGTGGTTGGAAATTAAGGAAACGACGGCAAAGGTAGTGGGGCCGCGAGGAAGAAAGAAGAGAAGTATGCCACTCAGAGTGAAATAGTGAGGAAGGGAAAGAGAGTGGGAGGCTAGAACGGATGGGAGGGAGGACGAGAGATGCTGTAAGGGGGGTGAGAACGGGAAAGTGGGAGTTACGGCGAGACAAGACAGGCACAGGGCCAATCCAATTTGCACGTGCTCCCCTCAAAGGCCTTTCCCGCCCCAGATAAGGCCCCCCCGGCAATAGTTTCGATGTCGTCTCTGTTGCCATGCTCGCTGTCGCATTCTAGTCGTACAAACTCCAAAATGAAACCTTCCCTCCTCGTCGTGCTCAATGATCCCTTTCTAAGGGACAAGGGAAAAAAACAAGCGCTCGAAGATACAGTAGTCTATAAGCCTATGGTAAGGGAGCTGCTCGCCCAATGGCCTCGGATCGTCTTTTAAATATCTTCGAGGAACTTGCGCACGCCGCTCTCGGGTAACGCTCCAACGAATTGCTTCACGGGTTCGCCGCCACGGAACGCCACAACCGTAGGCAAGGCGCGCACCTGAACGTAAAGCTTCGCCATCAGCACCCCGTCAGATGAAGGGAGAACGTGAAACGCACACTATACTTTTGTGCGAGTGTGCTATGCTCATCCGTGTCGACTGTGATGAGATCAATGGGTCGTCCTGAGCCCGTCTTGATGTCCGCATCACTGGCGAGCTTTTGGAGGATCGGTGAAAGCGTTTTACAGGGGCCGCACCAACTGTCCCAATCGAAGGTGGTGTATGAAACATCAATCACATCATTCGTCGGTCTATGATCGCATCGAAACTTTTGAAGACGTACTCGGCATAAAAGTCGACGAGCGCAACACGCTCATTTGTTCTCGTGGCGGCTGTCACCCTGCCAAGGGTCTTTGTGTACACGGGATCAACGGCGTCCAAGATTAGGGACGCGCAGCCCCTAACATACCGCTTCGTCGGCCCCATGAATCTGCTCAAGCCTGCATGTTGAAGTTGAGAATGTGCGTGCGGAGAGGAGGGACGGTCTGATGAGGCGAAGTAGCCGTCCAGTGGGGGCAGACTGCATGAGGGAAGTTTGCAGCAGGCAACCTT
>WNFO01008101.1_pt1 | contig 10825 bp, 10 predicted proteins | sample 5400251 | NCBI WGS metagenome assembly WNFO01 (sample SAMN13153354, study PRJNA577476) | soil metagenome | isolation source: 100 cm saprolite under Madrone tree | place: USA:California | collected 2016-06-14 | reverse complement strand
CCGCGAATCATGCGCGCAAGCACCGGGAAGTCCTTGCGCACGGACATGACGTCAAATCGAGAATCGCTAATTAAGGCTATGTTTTTCATCTGAATTTATTCAGTACTTGGGAATCCGGTAACTGTGCGATCAAAGCATCTTCGATCGCCGAACGGGCTGATGGAACCGACATGCCGGTCAACACATCCGCGAGGAAGGCATAGACCAACAAGCTTTGCGCCGTCTCGCGGTCCAATCCGCGGGACAGCATGTAGAACAGCATGTTCGGATCGAGGCGGCCGGTGGTGGCGCCATGCGAACATTTCACCTCATCCGCACGAATCTCCAGCTGCGGACGCGTATCGATCTCCGCGGTTGTCGAGAGCAGGAGACCGCGGCAGGACTGCTGCGAGTCGGTTTGAGCCGCGCCCGCGTTGACCACGACCTTGCTGTTGAACACGACGCGGCTCGTGCCGCTGGCGATGGCCCGCGCCGTCTGCCGGCTGCGGGTCTCACGCGCGCTATGAGTCACGATATTGACGCAGTCCACGTGGCGCGCTTCGTGCCCCACCAAGAGCGAATAGGCATCCAGATTGGCTCCGGGCTGGAGCAGATCCGCTTCGAGCGAGGTGCGCACCAGGCCGCCGCCCAGTGCAATGGTGAACTGCTTGCACAGGCTGTTGCCGCCCAGCCGCAGCGTCAGGGAATCGATGTGCTCGGCGCCGGCGCCGGTCGCGAAAACACGGTAGTGCTCGAGCTTCGAATCCCGGCCGGCCGCGATGTGAGTGGCCGAGTTGCAGAGCGGGTGATGCGTGCCTTGCTCCACGTAGTGCTCGATGATGGTGGCGCTCGAGCCCGGTACGGCCTCGATGATGACCCGCGGATGCGCGATCTGGTTCGCGCCTTCGGCCGTCGATACGTTCAGGATGACCAAGGGAGTCTTCACCTTGCCTGTCACCTTGAGATACAGGCCGTCCTGAAAGAGCGCCGCGTTGATGAGTGCCCAGCGTGACTGATCGGCATCCGACAATGGTTGGAGATGCGCCGCGATCAATGCGGGATCCGTTCGAGAAAGATCTCGTAAGCTAGTGATTTCTATACCATTAAAGAATGCGTCTATGCCGTCCGGGAGCACCGGATGACCGTTGATCATGAGTACGGTCGCGGCCAGTTCGTCGACGCCGATCAAGGACAGCGACGCGGTGGGCTGCAGCAGTCCCAGAGCGGCCTTAGGTGCGTCGATGAAGCTGTGCGACGTCAGGTGGCGCAGATTCGTGTAGCGCCAGGTTTCATCGCGCGTGGTGGGCAGGCCCAGCCGCAGCACGCGCTGCATGGCGTTCTCGCGCAACACCGTGAGAGGGTCCGACTGCGTCGAGTCGCGTGCCAGCCATTGCGCCTCGAAGGCGCGCAGTGCGGGGGACAGCGGCGGCGCCGCCGCGGCGTGCGGTGCGGATGTCATGCGCGATCTTGAGTGCGTCGATATCGAGGCCCGAGTCGGTCTCGTCTAAGATGGCAAGCTTGGGCTCCAGGACGAGCATCTGCAGGACTTCGTTGCGCTTCTTCTCGCCGCCGGAAAACCCCTCGTTCACGCCCCGCGACAGAAACGACTCGCTCATGTGCATGAGCTTCATCTTCTGTTTGATGAGCGCCAGAAAATCATAGGCATCCACTTCGGGCTGGCCGGCCGCCTTGCGCTTGGCATTGAGCGCAGCTTTCAGCAGGTACACGTTGTTCACGCCCGGTATTTCGACGGGATATTGAAATCCCAGAAAGAGGCCGGCGCGTGCGCGCTCCTCGGCGGGCAGCGGGAGCAGGTCCTGACCCTCGAAGGTGACCGACCCGCCGGTCACTTCATAGTCGGCGCGGCCCGCGAGCACCTGGGCGAGGGTGCTCTTCCCCGACCCGTTGGGTCCCATGATGGCGTGGACCTCGCCCCGTCCCACCTCGAGATTGACGCCCTTGAGGATATCCTTGCCCGCGACGCGGACGCTCAAATCGGTGATTTTCAGCAACATCGTTCCTTTATCCATGGGGTCAACCAACCGCGCCTTCCAGGCTTACGCTCAATAAATTTTGCGCTTCCACCGCGAATTCCATCGGCAGCTCCTTGAACACCACCTTGCAGAAGCCGCTGACGATCATGTTGACCGCGTCCTCGGTGGAGATGCCGCGCTGCAGGCAGTAGAACAGCTGGTCTTCACCGATCTTCGACGTGCTGGCCTCGTGCTCGACCGTGGCGCTCGGATTCTTGACCTCCATGTAGGGGAAGGTGTGCGCGGCGCATTTCGGACCCATCAGCAGGGAGTCGCATTGCGTGAAATTGCGCGCGCCGTCGGCGCTCGGCAGGATCTTCACCAGCCCGCGGTACGTGTTCTCGGCATGACCGGCGGAGATTCCTTTCGAGACAATGGTGCTCTTGGTGTTGCGTCCGATGTGAATCATCTTGGTGCCGGTGTCGGCCTGCTGATAATTGTTCGCGACCGCAACCGAATAGAATTCGCCGACGGAATTGTCGCCCTTGAGCACGCAGCTCGGGTATTTCCAGGTGATGGCGGAGCCGGTTTCCACCTGCGTCCAGGAAATCTTGGAATTGCGGCCGCGGCACTCGCCGCGCTTGGTGACGAAATTGTAGATGCCGCCGAGGCCGTTCTCGTCGCCCGGATACCAGTTCTGCACGGTGGAATACTTGATCCGCGCATCATCCAAGGCGACCAATTCGACCACCGCGGCATGCAATTGATTTTCGTCGCGCATGGGCGCCGTGCAGCCCTCGAGATAGCTCACGGAAGCCCCTTCGGCGGCGATGATCAAGGTCCGTTCGAACTGGCCCGTCTTGGCGGCATTGATGCGGAAGTAGGTCGACAGTTCCATCGGGCAGCGCACGCCCGGCGGGACGTACACGAAGGAGCCGTCCGAGAACACGGCGGAGTTGAGCGCGGCAAAGAAATTGTCCCCTGCCGGCACCACGGTGCCGAGATAGCGCTCAATGAGATGCGGGTGATCCCGGACCGCGTCGGAGAACGAACAGAAGATGACGCCGGCCTTGCCGAGCTTGTCCTTGAACGTGGTCGCCACCGACACGCTGTCGAAGACCGCATCGACCGCCACGCCCGCCAGCCGTGCGCGTTCATGCAGCGGGATGCCGAGCTTGGCGTAGGTGGCCAGCAGCTTCGGGTCGACCTCGTCGAGGCTCTTCGGCGCGTTCAACGGCGCGCGCGGCGCCGAATAATAGGAAATGTCCTGATAGTCGATGGGCTTGTAGTGCACATGCGCCCAGGCCGGCTCGCGCATGGTTTTCCAGTGACGGAATGCCTTCAAGCGCCAATCGAGCAGGAATTGTGGTTCATTCTTCTTGTGCGATATTGCGGCGACGACGTCCTCGTTGAGCCCGGGCGGCAGGCTGTCGGATTCGATGTCCGTGACGAATCCGTGCCGGTACTTCTGATTGATCAGCGCTTCTACGTCTTGAGTTTTGGTCGACACGAGTACTTCCAATGAGCGAACGTTACGATTGCGAAACGACTGGGTGGGCGGGCACGCGGGTCGACGGGCCCGCGAGCGGCGCGAGGCGAACCTCGGCCGAATCCAATCCGGCGAGTTGATGCAGGGTCACATCATCCAACGCGCGGCGGATGGCGGCATTCACCCGCTGCCAGCCGGCGCCTACGCGGCACTGACGCTCGATGCCGCATCGGCTCGATGCGCCGCTGCATTCGGTGATGGCGATGGGCCCCTCGAATACATCCAGGATCTGGGTCGCCGTGATATTCTCCGGCCGGCGGGCGAGCTTGTAGCCGCCGTGGGCGCCGCGCGAAGAGATCACCATGCCGGCGCGCTGCAGGCCTTTCAGCACCTTGCTTACGGTCGGACGGTTGAGCCGTGTGCTTTCGGCAAGATCCGCCGCAGCGCGGTGACGCGCGGGATCTTGCGCTAAACTGGCGAGGACCACCGTCGCATAGTCCGTCAATTTGCCCATTCGCAACATGTGGATGTTTCCAGAAGAACTTGATGTGGACTAGTTTAGTCCTATTTGCGGTCGAGGTCCACCCGGGAGCCTGTCCGAGTCTTCCGCGTGGCCGCGACCGCGGCAGATTTCCCCTCAGGCAAGGCGGAGCCGACGCAGTTGGGTAAGATACCCAATAAGGAGGCGACAACGCCGCATGAGGGGAAATCTGCCCGGTCCCGAAGGGTTGGCAAGGCACTTTGCTGGTGCGCAACCGTAGTATTTGACCGTGCCGGCGGATCCGTGCGCTGGGGCGTCTGCGGCGTTGCACGGCTGGTCCATAGTACCCACTATGGCCTGCGCCGCGCGCCTTGCATTCGCTCCCGTGCACGGATCCAATGGGGTGGGCCAGGCCAAACTGCATCGCACGGATATACGGCCTTGCCAACGCGGCTCACGCGGAAGACTCGGACAGGCTCCAAGGCAGTGCAGAGTTGATTTTGTTATTCTTGGCAATTTCCCGTACGTTTGTATCACCGACGACAGCAGCGAGAGACTTCCGCATGAACACCACAGAGTTAGCCGCGACCGCCCACGCAATGGTCGCGAACCAGCGAGGAATTTTGGCGGCGGACGAGAGCACCAGCACCATCGGCAAGCGCTTCAACACCATCCACTTGGAATCGACCGAGGAAAATCGGCGCGCTTACCGCGAAATGCTGTTCACGGCGCCGGAAGCGAGCCAATACATCAGCGGCGTCATTTTGTTCGATGAAACGATACGGCAGAAGACTAAGGACGGCACTCCGTTCCCCACCTATCTGGCTAAGAACAAGATGATCCCCGGCATCAAGGTGGATACCGGCGCCAAGCCGCTGGCCGGATTTCCGGGAGAGACCATCACCGAAGGGCTCGATGGGTTGCGAGAGCGCCTGGCCGAGTACTACAAATTGGGCGCCCGGTTCGCGAAGTGGCGCGCCGTGATCGACATTGGATCCGGCATCCCCACGGCGTATGCAATCGACGCCAATGCCGCGGCGCTCGCGCGCTATGCCACCCTATGCCAGGAGGCGAGCATCGTGCCCATCGTGGAACCCGAGGTATTGATGGACGGCGGTCATACGCTGGAGCGCTGCGAGGAGGTCACGAACGTCGTTCTGGACCGGGTTTTCTCGCATTTGTTCGCGGCCCGCATCTACCTCGCAGGCATGGTTCTCAAGCCGAACATGGTGATTTCGGGTAAGAAATGCGCACAGCGGGCATCGCCGGAACAGGTGGCGGAGTCTACTGTGCGGACCTTGAAGCGCCAGGTGCCGACCGCCGTGCCCGGCATCGCCTTCCTGTCGGGGGGGCAGAGTCCCACCGAGGCGACCTTGCACTTGAGCCTCATGAACGCGAGCGGCCCACTGCCGTGGGCGCTGACCTTCAGTTATGGGCGCGCCTTGCAGGAATACGCGCTCAGCGCCTGGGGCGGCAAGCCTACGGCCTTTGCGGCCGGCCAGCAGGCGTTGGCGGTGCGTGCCAAGATGAACAGCCTCGCCGCCGGCGGCACATACAAGCCTTCGATGGAAAAGTCCGCGGCTTGAATTAAAAGGTCCCGACGTGGCTCCGCACCTTAAGGGTGCGGAGCCCCTCCGGCGCAATTGAACCAAGATTCCCCCATCGTCGAGATCCGAAATTTAGGCTATGCCGTCGGCGGCCGCCCGATCTTCGACGGCCTCGACATGGACATCCCGCGCGGCAAGGTCACCGCGGTGATGGGGCCGAGCGGTACCGGCAAGACCACTCTGCTGCGGCTCATCACCGGCCAGGTTCGCGCCGATACCGGCTCGCTCCATGTGGCCGGCGAGGACATGCGCGGCTTGAAGCGCACGGACTTGTACGTGCTGCGCCGGCGCATGGGCATGCTGTTTCAAAACGGCGCATTGCTCACCGACTTCAGCGTGTTCGAGAACGTTGCGTTTCCGATCCGCGAGCACACGGATCTGCCCGAGCGCCTCATCCGGCAGTTGGTGCTGATAAAATTGGAGGCGGTGGGTTTACGGGGCGCCGCCGACCTGATGCCGTCGGAACTCTCCGGAGGAATGAGCCGCCGGGTGGCCCTGGCGCGGGCCATCGTGATGGACCCGGAGATCCTCATCTATGATGAACCCTTCGTGGGTCTCGATCCGATTTCCCTGGGCGTGATACTGCGCCTCATTCGCCGCCTGAACGACACCCTGGGGCTGACCAGCATCGTGGTCTCGCACGACGTCAAGGAAATCTCCACCGTCTCCGACAATGTGTTCCTGTTGTCGGCGGGCAAGGTGATGGCGCGCGGTACGCCCAAGGAACTCGAGGCGAATCCCTCGGAAGTGGTGCGGCAATTCGTCGGCGGCCTGCCCGACGGACCGGTGGCATTTCACTATCCGGCTTCCGACTACTTCGGCCAGCTTCTGGCGCGCGGCGAGGATCATTGAGCGTCATCAAAGAGCTGTGGGGAAGCCTGATCGATTCGCTGGTCGGGTTGGGTGCGGTGGTCCGCTTTCTGCTGCGGATGATCGTCGTCACGCCCGCCGCGCTGGTGCGGTTCGATCTGATCGTGGCACAGATTTTCAATTCGGGTGCGCTGTCACTGGTCATCATCATGCTGTCCGGCCTGTTCGTCGGCATGGTCCTTGGACTTCAGGGATTCCAGCTCCTGCAGCGATTCGGCTCCGAGGACTCGTTGGGGATTGCCGCAGCCATCGGGTTGGTCAAGGAGTTGGGACCCGTGGTCACCGCATTGCTGTTCGCGGGACGGGCGGGAACCGCTCTGGCGTCCGAACTCGGGCTGATGCGCGCCACCGATCAATTGTCGGCCATGGAGATGATGGCGGTGGATCCGATCACCCGGGTCGTCGTACCGCGCTTCCTGGGCGGCGTCATTGCGATGCCGTTGCTCGCGGCCATTTTCAGCCTGATCGGCATCTACGGCGCGCAGCTCATCGGGGTTCAGATCATGGGCGTCGATTCCGGCAGCTTCTGGTCGCAGATGCGCGGCGGCGTGGGTCTTGCCGAGATCAATGAGGGCATCGTCAAAGGCGTGATTTTCGGGGTCGCCTGCAGCCTGATTGCGGTGTACGAGGGCTACTATGCGACGCCGACGGCGGCGGGGGTCGGAACCGCCACCACGCGCACGGTGGTCACGTCGGCCGTGGTGGTCCTGTTTCTCGATTATTTGCTGACGGCAGCATTTCTGTAAGAGGCATCGTTATGCGCAAGTCCAATACACTGAATCTCGGAACCGGAGCCTTCGTGGTCCTCGGCTTCGCGGCGTTGCTCTTCCTCACGACTCAGACCACCACCCGCGGCATCTCGCTGGGCGGCCCCCCGCACTACGATGTCACCGCAAAATTCGACAACATCGGGGATCTTCGGGTCGGCGCCCCCGTTTCGATGTCGGGGGTGGAAATTGGGCGCGTCGTGAAGATCGATTTCGATACCAAGGAATACAAGGCGGTCGTGCAGATGCGGCTGACCGCAAAATACAACCAGATTCCGACGGACAGCGACGCGGCCATCTATACCCAGGGACTGCTGGGCGGCAAGTTCATCGGCCTGACCGCCGGGGGCGCTGAAACATATCTGAAGGACAAGGATCAAATAGACTTCACCCAGTCTGCATTCGTGCTCGAGAATTTGATCGGCCAGTTTCTGGCGAATTTTGCCAAGGGCTCTGGGCCGTCGAATGCCGCCCCGCCCAAACCAGACCCGCAGGCCGCACCGGAGAAGACAAAATGAAGACCAACCTCGTGAATCGTTCGACCACCGCCCTACGGGCAATCGCCTGCTGCCTGTCGTTCATGGCGCTCGGCCTGGCCGCGACGGCGCAGGCACAGGCTCCTCCTGCGACGGCGCCGGCGGCTTCGCCGCCCCCGGCTGGTGCTGCTGCGCCCCCGGCCAACACGATGGGCCCGCAGGAACTGGTCGAGAACTCGGCGAAGCGCATGTTGGCGGAACTGGACAAGAATCGGCCGATCTATGCGAAAGATTCGGCCAAGCTCGATTCGTTGGTGGCGAACGTGCTGCTGCCGAATTTCGACAGCGAATACTCCGCCAGGCTGGTGCTGGGACAGGCCTGGCGCACCGCGACGCCCGAGCAGAGAAAACGTTTCGTCGATGCGTTCTACCATTCGCTGCTGCGCAACTACGGCAACGCGCTGCTCAACTTCACGGCCGACCGATTCGTCATCCTGCCCTACAAGGGCGACCCGGCCGACACCACCGCGACCGTGCGCACCGAGGTGAAAAAATCCTCCGGCGAGAGCGTGCCGGTCAATTTCAGTCTGCGCAAAACCGAGACGGGATGGAAAGCCTGGGACGTCGTCATCGAGGGAATTTCCTACGTCAAAAGCTTCCGCACGGATATCGGAGCGGAGATCCAACAGAAAAGTCTGGATGAGGTCATCAATCGCCTCGAGAGCGAGGGCAAGGTTCGCGGCGCGGCGCCGGGAACGGGCGCGTGAAGAAGAGCCGCGACGGCAATGCGACGTTCGAGACGCTCGAGGGTGAGCGGTCGCGGGTCGTCGGATCGCTTGAATTCGCGACGGTCGCGAGACTATTGCCATTGGGCATGGCCGCCATCGAAAGCGGTCAGGCCGCGGTCGTCGATCTGGCCGGCGTGACGGACAGCGACAGCTCGGGTCTCGCCTTGCTCATCGAATGGCTGAGCGTCGCGAAAGCGGCGCAGCGCTCATTGCGCTACGAAAACATGCCCGCGCAATTACACCAGCTCGCGGGATTGAGCGAGGTCGAGGGGTTGTTCACCTAGGCTCGATCGGTTTGTCGTCGCTCGGCGCCACCGGCAGGTCGGCACCCGGGTCGACCAATTCCTCTTCTTTCACTTTGCCGTCGGATACCAGGTAGGCACGCCGCTGCAGGTAGGCATCGCGGACGAAGGCATAGGGATCGAAGGTGTGCGACAAAGTTTCATCGAGCGGCAATAGGGCGGCGCGCCTGTCCGTCAATTCGGGCAGGTACAAGCCGTACTTGACCCAGGTGTTCTTGATGTACTGCTTCGGATTCGTATACGTGTCCACCACCCGGGCCGGCGCATCCCGCAGGTCCGACGGCCCCAAGATCGGCAATTCGACGAATGGCCCCGGGTGGACGCCCCACTTCCCCAGCGTTTGACCGAAATCCTCGTTGTTGCGTGCGAGCCCGGCGGAGGAGGCGGGGTCGAGGATGCCCCCGAGCCCTAAGGTGGTATTGAGAGCGAAGCGTCCCAAGTCGTTCGCCGCGGCAAGGAATTTTCCTTGCAGCGCGTCATTGATCATCACGGTGGGCGTATCGAGGTTGGCGAAGAAATTGGTGACGCCGGTGCGGATCGGCTGGGGGACGAATCTGACATACGTGCGTGCCACCGGTTTGGCCACCGCCCGATCGAGGACGTCATTGAATTTGTAAACCCCTCGGTTCCACGATTCCCAGGGATCCTGCGGCGAGCGCGGGCTGTTGGGCGGTAACGTCACGCAGGCACTCAAGCCCACCGCAACAATGGCGGCAAACGCAACGCGCACGAAGCCTTCCTTCCCCATGGTTTAACTCTCCCTAACCGTCTATGGATGCTGAATGAAGTCGAAGTCCCTTAAGATACCGTGTTGACGCAGTCCGGTGTTTCGTCAATGACGACCATTGCCGTTGTCGTCCGCCACGGTGGTCTTGCGGTCCTTCGGGATAGCGGCCTTGATTTCATCGAGCCGAGCGCTGAATCGAGCGCGTTGCACGGGGTCCAATCCCGGCAGCGCCAAGGCCATTTGCAATTGCGCGGCCGACATTCGCAGGTCGCCGCTCATGACGTAGTAGAACGACATGTAGTAATAGGAGTCGGCAAGATCGCCGGCGGCGTTCGCCGCCTTGGCGATCAGCTTGGTCTGGTCAGGCGTCGGATCGACCACATTGAACAAGTCGTCCAGCAAGAGCTGAGCGCGCTTGTTCTCGCCGCTGCGCATCAAGGTCTCCGACAAGCGGATGGTGACCGGCACATTGCGCGGAAACAAATTCAGGGCCTTATCCAATACTTCCTGGGAGTCCTTCAACTGCCCGTTCAGCATGTACGCCTGCCCCAGCGCGCCGTAGAACTGGGTCACTTTGGGATACTCGCGCACCAGTGCCTGAAGATCGGGGATCGCAGCACTGGGATTGCGCATGGCGATGTCCGCCACATCCTTGCCGTAGCGCTGCTCCATCGACAGCCCTGCGCCATTCTTGACGAGGCTGGTGTAGTAATCGCGCACGGCTCTGGGGTCCCCGACCAGCGAGCGCAGACGCTCCCGGGTCAGCTGATAACCCAGCGAATCCTCGTGGTGGATGCGCCCGATCTGTTCCGCGCGATTGCGCGCCTCCGCGACACGATCAGAAAAAATGGGGTGGTCGATCAAGAACTGAACGGCATTGACGCGGTCGGGAGAGGGCATCCCGCGCGACATATACTCGAAAAAACTCGCCATGCCCAAGGGATCGTAGCCGGCGGTGGCCATGGTGCCGATGCCGATCCGGTCGGCTTCGAACTCATTGGCGCGCGTGTAGTTGATCTGATGCTGGATGGCGGCGCCCTGTGTGGCCATGATCGCTCCTTCCATGGCGTCGGGCGATCCGTGACCGGCGGTTGCCCCCAATAGGATGGCCGCCAGCATCGCCGCCGTCGACATCAACCCGGCATGGCTCTGGTCGATGAGCCCGCGCACGAGATGGCGCTGGGTGACGTGCGCAGTCTCGTGGGCCATGACCCCGGCCAGTTCGTTCTCGTTGCGCGTGGCCAGGATCAGGCCGCTATCGATGGCGACGAACCCGCCCGGCATCGCAAACGCGTTGATGACCGGATCGCGGACGACGAAGTAGTAGAACTGATGCTGACCCTCTTCGGCGCGGCTTGAGAGCGTA
>WNFO01005843.1_pt1 | contig 10825 bp, 9 predicted proteins | sample 5400251 | NCBI WGS metagenome assembly WNFO01 (sample SAMN13153354, study PRJNA577476) | soil metagenome | isolation source: 100 cm saprolite under Madrone tree | place: USA:California | collected 2016-06-14 | reverse complement strand
CCGTTAAAACCATTGCGTGCGGGAATGCCGGGTGATTCCGGTGTACTCGTTGTTACTCGTGTGCGTTCTACCACTACAAAGTGCACGCGAGGCTGCGGGTGCAGTGGGCACCCGGCGTTCCCCACGCCCTCTTTGGGCGGACGATTCATCAACGCCTCGGGCGCTTCGCGTCGCGAGGACGTGAATGTGTGTCTGGAGTTGAGATGTCGACACTCGTCATGCCCCGGGGTCGAGCCCGGCAATGACGGAGTGAGTTGACAGCTGCTGTTTGAAAATTGAATCCAAAGCCGTGCTATGTACGCGGTCTGCTCTCTCTCTCTCTCTCCCCTTGTGGGGCAGGGCGACACACGCCCTTGACGCAGCTTCGCGGACGCAGACAGTTGAAGTGTATGACCACCGTCAGCGAGTGTCGGCTGGCGCAAAGCGGACCTGCGAGAAAACGGTGCGGTAGAGTCGGCTGAGGGCGAGAAGCAGACGTTGCGCTCTCGAGAACAACGTCGTGGCCCCTTGGAAGCGATCGGCGAAGCCGTCCCGTCCCGACGTCTTCAGACGTCGATCCCGATCGATTCGACCCTGCCCGTGGCCCTACTTCGCCAGATATTTGTCGAAGAACGCCGTTAGCTCGCCGAAGTGCTCCTTTGTCTCGGGTGCATCGGGATCGCCCGCGTATTGCGCATGTGACTGGCCTTCGAACACGTGGAGATCAGCGGCAACGCCGGCCTGACGCAGCTTGCGATGCACGCGTACCGTATTGGACAGGAACAGGTCACGCGTGCCCGATGTGAGAATGGTCGGCGGGAAACCGGACAGGTCGCCATAGACCGGCGAAAGTTGCGGATCCTTCAGGTCATGGCCGTTGGCATAGAGCTTCGCGGCATCGCCGAGCCAGCCGTCGTTGCTCACCAGAATGTTGTCGACCTTCTCGTTGGTGAAGAAGGTGTCGCCGGTCTTGGTCATGTCCGACCATGGGGTGCCGGGCGCCGTGGCGGCGGGGAGCGGCAGACCTTCCGTCCTGGCGCGCAGCACCATCGCGAACGTCATCCCGCCGCCGGTGGACGTTCCGAATATCGCCATCTTGTTCGGGGCGTTCGTCTTTACGACCTCCTTCCACACCGCCATCGCGTCGTCCATCGCAGCCGGATACGGATAATCCGGTGGCATGCGGTAGTCGATCGAGATCACCTTGAACTTGCCGAAACCTGCCATCAGGATTGCTTCGCGCGTTGCGGCCTCGGCCGGAGCGAAGACGTAGCCGCCGCCGTGGACGTGAACCAGCAGGCGATCGCGATTCTGTTCGGGAATGTTGTCGGGAGTGAGCATATAGCAATTCACGCCCGCGATCGTCATCTGCTCGGACTTCACGCCGAACTTCTCGCGCAGGCCCGGCAGCGTCTTGATGATCTGATCAGCGCGCGTCTGGATCAGCGCCTTCCATGCGGCGGCGTCCTTGGGATGATCATTCCAGAACGGTGGAAGCGGTGCTCCGATGAGGGCCTGGTCCTGCGGACTGACGTCGGCCGTAGGCACTGCAATTTCCTTGGCCGCTTCAAAAGCTGGAGCAGGGACGCTTGCGAAAACAGGCCCGCGAAGTGCAGATCGCTGCAGTCGCGGCGCTTGCCACTCTTCGTGCTGTCCATTGCGTGATCTACCGAAGCGACGCGACGCTGGAGGAGATGTTGTCCGCCAAAGTCTGTATGAGCGGCGCATAACGCTGTGCGAGGTCGCGTCGGTCAAGCGCCGACATGAAATAGGTCATGCCGACGGTCGCGAGCACCTTTCCTTTGCCGATGATCGGCACGGCGATCGTCCCGGACGAGCGCGGCTCGACCATGGGGTCGCGCTCGGCATAGCCCTGCTTGCGTATGACAGCGAGCAACGCCTGCGTTCGCCTGCGATCGACCGCGATCCGGTCTTCGGGGTCAGTCGATCGTGACAGCATGTCGAGCAGCATCCCGCGTTCGTCGGCAGGACAGAACGCCAGATAGGCTCGGCCGAGCGCGCGACGAAGCAGGCTGAGGCGCATGTTGATGGTGCCGTGAAACGGTGAAACTGGGCTGTCCGGAATGGTGCTGAACCGGACCACGACTGAGGCGCCGTCGAGGACCGCGATGGCGACAGGCCAATGATATTGCGCGGTGAAGGCAAGCGCCCATGGGCGCGCCGCTTCCACGACCAGTGGATCGCCATGGAAGCCGTTACTCAGTGATTTGACCCGTGAGGCCACGGTATAGCCGCCTTGTCGCCGGTCATTTGCGGCGTAGCCCATGGCGCAGAGCGATTTCATCAGCCGCACCACGGTCGATTTCGGAAGACCCGTCGCCCGATGCAGAACCTGTATCGAGGCGACGCGATGCCGGTTCAGCTCTTCGAGCAGAACCAGCGTGCGGGCGGCGGCCTCGACCTTGACCGAACGTAACGGCATCGCTTGAAATTCCACTGTGCGGAACGGCGGGGAATAGCTATGGCCGAAAGCCGGCCCGGCTGCAATGTCTCTCGCAAGTGCTGCGCTGCCGTCATTCGCGACGGGCTGAGGCAAGGCAAAACAATAATCGGGAGGGACCGCGTTGTCAGGTGAGGTTAAACCGCATTTTTCGTCGTTCCGCCGCAGGCTAACAGGCGGACAGAATCTGGTCGGCAGTTTCATCAAAACACCGACCACCCACGCCAGCGAGATCTTCGGCGCGCTGGGTTACGATTTTGTCGTGATCGATGAGGAACATGCGCCGTTCGATCGCGCCGTCACCGACGTCGTCGTGCTTGCCGCGCGCGCGTCAAATCTCGCCAGCATCGTGCGGGTATCGTCAGGCGATCCGACCAAGATCCTGTCCTGTCTCGATTGCGGCGCGACCGGCGTGCTGGTGCCGCATGTCGCCTCGGTCGAGAAGGCGCGGGCCGTCGCTGAGGTCTCCCGGTACCACGGCGGGCGCCGCGGGTATTCGGGATCGCCACGCGCAGGTGGCTATGGCGCCACGCCAATGTGGCAACTGGTCGAAGAACAGGACGCGTCGGTATGCGTGATCGCCATGATCGAAGACCCCGAGGCGCTCGATCATATCGGCGAGATCGCCGCCGTCGATGGTATCCACGGCCTGTTCATTGGTCGTGGCGATCTGACGGTTTCACTTGGCGCGAAATCGTCTGCCCCGAAAGTTCAGGATGCAGTCAAACGCGTCATCGCGGCGGCACAGCAGGCGAAAAAGCCGGTCTGCGTGATGGTTGCAAGCGCCGCTGAAGCCAAGGATTTTGCCGATCTCGGCGCCAGCGCATTCATCATTTCATCCGATCAGGGTCAGATGCGGCGTGCAGCCGCGCAAAGCCTTACCGATTTCAACAAGCTCGTTCAAACGCCGGAACACACCCATGTATCATAGCAGCGATCCCCGTGCCGCGCTTGCGGCGAAGCCGGTCGGCATTCAGTCGAACCCGACCCGTTTTGCCGGCGCGGAATATGCGAAGTTCTACGAGATGCCGCCGGCCGAAGAGAAGGATGGCGCGAGAAACTGGTATGCGCGCGGTCAGAACTTCATTATCGCCTACAGCGAGGCGACCAAGGGCGCGGTGCTGAGCCGGGCCGAACAGCCCGACGAATATGTCGTTTTGCTTCCGGATCCGGGCGCCGGCGCTGAAATTGTGTGGGACAACGAACGGATCACGGTCACCGCGCATTCGATTACGTTCGTTCCGGCCGGCAAAAGTTCGGCCACGCTGCTCGGGCCGGCCAAAATCATTCGGATGATGACGACCAAATCGAAAGATCTGGTGGCTCTCTGCTCGAATGCGGAATCCTACGCTTCCGCGCATCCGAACCTTCCCGCGTTCGAACCGTGGCCAGAGCCGACCGCGGGTCCAAAGATCAGGACCTACGACCTCGAGGTCGCGCCGTCGCCCGGCCGGTTCGGCCGCATCTGGCGTGGCTCGACCTTCATGGTCAATTTTCTTGATCCGAAAAATGGCCCGCGCGACACCAGCAAGATGTCGCCGCACCACCATGACGATTTTGAGCAGTGCTCGCTGGCGCTCGCAGGCACCTTCATCCATCACATGCGCTGGCCCTGGACGCCGGATATGGGCCAGTGGCGTGAGGACACCCATGAGCGCTGCGACTCCCCGTCGATAGCCGTGATCCCACCACCCGCGATTCATACCTCTCAGGCCATATACGAGGGTCTCAATCTCCTCGTCGATGTCTTCTGCCCGCCGCGAATGGACTTTTCCACCAAGCCGGGCTGGGTCCTGAACGGTGACGAGTATCCGATGCCGTCTCAGGCCAAGACCAACTCCAACACGAATTGAGCGCGACTGTCATGCCCAATAATCAGGTTTCCTATCCCGACGCGGTTCCGCTTCCGCCGCTGTCGCGCCCGGCCGAAGTCGAGGAACTTCTGATCGGCGCCGTCGATCTGCATTGCCACAGCGGCCCCGCAGCGATGCCGCGCATCCTGGATCATCATGACGAATTGCTGGATGCGGCGGCAGCCGGCTTTCGGGCGGTGCTCTACAAGGATCATTTCTATCCCGGCATGGCCCATGCGATCATGCTCGAAAAACTATTTCCGGAGCTTGGGGTTCGATTGTATTCAGGAATCGCGCTCAACAATGCGTCGGGTGGCATCAACCCGCATGCCGTGGACCACGCGATCAAGCTCGGCGGCAAGAGCGTCTGGATGCCGACGCTGTCGGCGGCAAACCACATCAACGTTCTGGCCAGCGGCAATGCCAAGACCTTTCCGAAGACCTCGCAGAAGATGCTCGATCCGACGCCCCTTTCCGCGCTGGACGCCAACGGCAGGCTCACCGATGAAACCAAAAAGGTGATCGATCTCGTTGCGGAGGCCGACATCATCTTGGCGGGCGGTCACCTTCATGTGACCGAGCAGCACCTGGTGTTCGCCGAAGCGGCGCGGCGTGGGGTCAAGAAGATGATGGTCAATCATCCAACCTACATCGTCGGATTCGGCGACAGCGATATCCGCCAGTTGGTCGGGCTGGGTGTGGTCATGGAACACTCGATCTGCATGTTCATCAAGGGCAAATCGGAAAAATACAGTGCGGACGATCTGGCGCATCTGATCGAGGTCGCCGGCGTCGACAACACGATCCTTTCTTCGGATCTCGGCCTGGTCGGGTCGCAGCGCCCTGTCGACGGCTTCCGCAGCATCACGCAGATGCTGCTGGATCTGCAGATGCCGCGTGCGGCAATCAAGAAGCTCGTAAGTGAAAATGCGGCCGCGTTCCTGAATCTGACGGCAAACCGCGCAGCCGATCAAAACGCAGCCTGAAAACAAGAGCCTAGACGGCCGCTGCAAGCACACGCCCGCTGGACGGGTCGGGAGGAAAGATGGATATCGTGGATCGCGACGGCAGCGCTGCGCTCATGAATCGCATCATGTGGCGGATCATGCCCTTGCTGATGGGCATGATGATGCTCTCGGTCATCGACCGTTCGAACGTCGGTTATGCGAAGCTGCAGATGGCGAGCAGCCTCGGAATGACCGAGACCATGTATGGTCTTGCGTCATCGCTGTTCTTCATCGGCTATTCGTTTTTCGAGATACCAAGTGCGCTGGCGGCGCACAGATTCGGCGCGCGGGTCTGGTTCGCCCGCATCCTCCTGACGTGGGGTCTGCTCACGGTGGCGCTCGGCTTCACCATGAGCGGCTCGGTGTTCGCTGCGGTGCGGTTTCTGGTCGGCGTGGCGGAAGCTGGCGCCTATCCAGGCATCATTTTCTATCTGACGCTGTGGTTTCCGAAGCGCTACCAAGTGCAGGCCGTGGCGCTTCTGACCATCGGCAGTCCGCTCGGCAACATGTTCGGATCGCTGTTTGGCGGCGCGTTTCTGGATCTCAACGGTCTGTTCGGGCTGGCCGGATGGCAGTGGGTCTTTATCGTCACCGGTGCGCCGGCCGTTATTCTTTTCGTTCTCATTCTGAGATTCCTGCCCGACAATCCGCTCAAGGCCGATTTCCTCGCCCCTGCCGAGAAAGCCTGGCTTGCCGACGAACTGAGGCGTGATGAAACCGCCGCGGCCATGCATACCAGTCCGCTGCGCGTCCTCATCGACTTGCGGGTTTGGTGGTTCGCGCTGGTGTATACGATGATCACGCTGGCGCTATACGGGATCATTTATTGGCTGCCCACGGTGGTGATGGGGTTCGGCACGACAGGCACTCAAAATGGCCTGCTGAATGCATTGCCCTGGGCTGTCGCGGCCGTCGTTCTGGTGTGGCTGCCGCGGCATCTGCGGGAGCACCGGACCGTTCTGGTCGGGATGGCCTTGATTGCGCTTTGCGGGATGTCCGCTTTCTTCACATCCACGATGCTGACGCAGAATTGGATGCGCTACGTTGCGCTGGCGGTAGGGACGCCTTGCGTGTCGCTGTTGTTCCCCTGCTTCTGGTATCTGCCGTCGCAGATTTTCAAGGGCGCACACGCGGCGGCGGCGATCGCCGCGATCAGCACGATCGGCAGCCTTGGCGGATTTGTCGCGCAGAACCTGATGCCATGGGTCGCGCACTGGACAGGCAGCGCACTTGCCGCCATGGCGGTGCCGGCAACAAGCCTGGCCCTTCTGGCGGTCAGTGCATTGATCATGCTGGCGACCTGGCGGGTGAGGCCGCATGTTGTTTTTGACGCTGCCTCGATGCTGCCGGCGGCCGCCGAGCGAACCCAGGCTTTGTCGTGATGCAGTTGCCGCCGCACATGAAGGTCGTCAGGATCACCGAAGCCGGCGGCCCGGAAGTGCTGTCTTTGCAGGACGAACCGCGGCCAGAGCCGCAAACCGGCGAAGTGCTGGTTCGCGTGGCCGCCGCAAGCGTCAATCGTCCGGACATTCAGCAGCGGCGCGGATTTTACCCGCCGCCGCCGGGGGCGTCGGAGATTCCTGGGCTGGATATCGCCGGCGTAGTCGATAAAGCCGCGCCGGATGTTGCGTGGCCGCGGGTCGGCGATGCCGTCTGTGCGCTGGTGACCGGTGGTGGCTACGCGGAATATTGCCGGGTTCCTGCGCTGCAATGCATGGCGATCCCGCGAGGTTACGACTTCGTGCGTGCGGCCGCGCTTCCGGAAGTTCTGTTCACAAGCTGGAATAACGTCATTCTACTCGCACGGCTTTCCGAGGGCGAGAGCATCCTCGTGCAGGGCGGAACCAGCGGCGTCGGGATGGCGGCGATCCAGATTGCGAAATTGCTGCGCCGGGCACGTGTTTTTGCCACCGCCGGATCGGAACAGAAACGACAGATCTGTCGTGACCTCGGCGCGGAAATCGCCCTCGATTATAGGTCGGACTGGGTGCAGCCGCTGCGCTCGGCGACGGGCGATGCAGGTGTCGACGTCATCCTCGATGCGCAGGCCGGCCCCTACACCGATCGTGAGTTGCAGCTTCTTGCTTTTGACGGCCGTCTGGTGCTGATCGCAAGCCATCTCGGCGAACGTGCGGACATCAACGTTCGACAGATCGTGCGGCGCAGGCTGACTCTGACCGGGTCGACCATTCGTCCGCGATTGCCGGAATATAAGGGGCAAATCGCGCAGGCCCTGGTCGAGCAGGTCTGGCCGCTGCTCGAAGACGGGCGGATGCGACTAGATGTCTGCGCGACATTTCCGCTGGCCGAGGTTCCCCGCGCCCATGCGATGCTGGACGCCAACGAGCAGATCGGCAAGGTTGTCCTCATCGTGGACCCGGAGCTTGCCGGCGTGATTCCGCACTTGCGGGCGGCATGAGTAAGTCATCATGAGCGAGAAGATTTCCATTTACAAATATCGCATTCGACGCCGGATGGCCGCCGTCGGCTCAAAGCGGACGTAGCGCCGCTTTGCATTTCAGTGGAAATGAGGAAGGGAGCGAAGATACCAGCAGCTGCTGGTTCTGCTTTCACCCCAATTTCGTCTCCTAGACGAGGCCCGCTATTGGCCGCGGGTTCAATTGGTCAGCGCAACACACTAATCTTTTGGCAAAGATGGAGCGTGGGCCATGAAACAGCGGTGCGCCTACTGGAAGGCCGTTTCCGAGAAGTTTCTGAGTTTGCGCGAGTGCAGCCGCTCCATCGGCATGTCCGCCAACTTCTCCATCGCCCTAATGCCGATGGTCAGATGCTGGGCCACCTGCCGTTCGTAGAACTCGGTGGCCATGCCGGGCAACTTCAGTTCTCCGTGCAATGGCTTGTCGGACACGCACAGCAGCGTTCCGTAGGGCACGCGGAAGCGGAACCCGTTGGCTGCGATTGTCGCCGATTCCATGTCGAGCGCAATCGCGCGCGACTGCGAGAGCCGCTGCACTGGACCGCGCCGGTCGCGTAATTCCCAATTGCGGTTGTCGATGCTGGCGACAGTGCCGGTGCGCATGATGCGCTTCAGGTCATATCCCGATAGTCCCGTGACTTCCGCCACGGCTTCCTCGAGCGCCACCTGGATCTCGGCGAGCGCGGGAATGGGTACCCACAGCGGGAGGTCGTCGTCGAGAACATGGTCCTCCCGCACATAAGCGTGAGCCAGCACATAGTCGCCCAGCGCCTGGGTATCGCGCAATCCGGCGCAGTGTCCGAGCATGAGCCATGCGTGCGGTCTAAGCACGGCGATATGGTCGGTGATCGTTTTGGCATTCGCTGGCCCGACACCGATATTGACCATGGTGATGCCCGCATGGTTGGGCTTCTTCAAATGATATGCCGGCATCTGCGGTAGACTTGGTGTTCTGGCGCTGGCGACCGGCCGCTGTTCGCCGCGCTTGATGATGACATTGCCCGGTTCGACGAATTCGATATAGCCGTTGCCGCCCTTCGCCATCAGGTCTTTGGCGTGAGCACAGAACTCGTCGATGTAGAATTGGTAGTTGGTGAACAATACGAAGTTCTGAAAGTGGCTTGGGCTGGTGGCCGTGTAGTGCGACAGGCGATGCAGCGAATAGTCGACGCGCTGTGCAGTGAATTGCGCCAGCGGCCTCGGCCGGCCCACCGGCGCTTCGTATGTGCCGTTGGCGATCTGATCGTCGGTTCCGTCAAGATCTGGAACGTCGAACAGGTCTCGGATCGGCCGCTTGATGTGCTTGGCCGCGGTGCCGTCGACGTGGGTACCTTCGAGAAAAGCAAAATGCAGTGGGATGGGCGTTTCCGATTCCGATACAACGACCGGAACGCCATGGTTGCGCATGATCAGACGAAGCTGCTCGATGAGATAGGTTTCGAACAGGTCGGGCTGGGTGATTGTGGTCGAGAAGTGCCCGGGCGTTGGCATATGGCCATAGGCCTGACGAGAATCGACCTGCGTGAATGAGTTCGTGGTGACGCCGATTTCGGGATAGAACGCCCGGTAGCGTTGGTTACTGTCGCCGCCAGCCGCGAGAGCGGCGAAGGAATCGCGCAGGAACCGGGTATTTCGGGCATAGAGTGTTCGCAAAGTCGCGACTGCCTTGCGTGCGTCGTCGAAGCTCTGCCGCACGAAAGGCTCTGGTGTAGCCATTGATTCAATGGCCTGGGGGTAGCTGCGATTCTTCATGACCTTATCATAGAAGCTTGGACGCGGCTTGGGGAGGGGGGATGAAATCGCGTCGCCGGACTTTCGCGTCAGATGCGCATGCCACCACGGTATTTCACTGATTATCTGGTTGCCAGACGCTGGCCGATGGCAGAGGCCTCAGGAACAACTCGGGTAAACGAATCACCCCGGCTGAGTGTGAATGCGCGTCGGTTGTATGGATTGAAGGATAGGTAATTGACATCGAATCCGGTTGGATTCTGGATTTTCGAGAAAACCCGGATCCATAGTGGGAGAGGCCGGGCTCTTACGCTCGGGTTCCGCCTGGCGCCGCCATAGCCTGTATTCGAGCATTCCAGGCCAACGAGCGGAGAAAATATCGTGGATTTGAGCCGTGTGGGGAAAGGCGGTAGCGCTCTCCCGCTACCAGATATGACTTTATCGCCAAGTGTATGCGGCCAAGTGTATGCTGGGAACATTACTGCAACTCGCCGCAACCCTCGTCCATGGCATTGCGCCTTCATCCAACGCGCGGCCACGATTCTTGAGCAACCGTCTCCCATCGCGTGTCATTCGAGCCGGGAGTTGTGCCGAGCTTGGCTATGTCACCTGAACGAGCGGTGTTGCCTTCCTTGAAGTGGGAAGCAATTTCAGCTTCGGCGCGATGCTCCCACTTCTGTGCTTCGATTAGATATTTCCAACTATGTACAGGGTCGAACATCGCCAACTGACGGTACACAGAAGCCATGGCCCGATAGTGTCGAACATTTTCCATTGCAAGCGCCCCCGCTCCGTTATCCCCAGCTTATTCCACCTCTTGCGTAAGAGTAATTATGATTATGCGACAGAACCATTTTTTGATTTGTTGGACACTCGCACCCCGTCAGGGCCTTACCCGCGGGACAGTGGTAGACGTCGTTTGTCGGATCATATCGAAAGTCGCTGCGCGAGAAGGTGCCATCCTGTCGTTTTGATTTGTCGTTCACCGGAATATGTGGGGCGACGCTCTTCTCCTCGACCAGCCAGTTCAGCATCGGAGCCGCCCCGCAGGCGGTATCGACCGCGAGCCGGTCCGGCTTCAGGCCGAAGCGCTGTGAACCTCGTTGGGGTATGCCTGCTCCCCTCGCGGCGCGTTCAGGCACCCGGCGATTTCAACCGTGACGCCGCCTGGACGCGAGGGGTCTCTGAAGACCGTTACTGTCTCGACAGGATCTCTCGCCTAGGAGCCTGTCCGAATAGTGGCTGTTCAACTCTGAGCGAGTCTGGTTCAACCTTGGGCCCATGAGCAAGTATTTTCGTCCCTGGAATATCGATCAGACGCTGCTGCTGCCGCCGAATGTGCAGGACTTCGTGCCGA
>WNFO01005839.1_pt1 | contig 10827 bp, 10 predicted proteins | sample 5400251 | NCBI WGS metagenome assembly WNFO01 (sample SAMN13153354, study PRJNA577476) | soil metagenome | isolation source: 100 cm saprolite under Madrone tree | place: USA:California | collected 2016-06-14 | reverse complement strand
TCCGCCGCATCGCCATCAGACTCGCTCGAAAGCGAATCCAACCCGCACATATCATCGCATGGTCACTCTGGCGTAGAGCTCACCAGGCCGCCGCCCAGCGCGCGCACCTCAAAACAAAAAAGCAACTGTAATGCTAGGCCTTAATGGTCTCGCGCTGGCGCGCCTTTCAACCCCGCCAGCTCCGCCTCAAGTTCCGCGATCTTGGCATCGCGCGAGGCCAGCGCCGCCGCCACATCGGCGGCGTCGAACTTTTGCGGGATATGCTGCGGGCAGTTGGTGTCCCACGCGGCAATCGTGAACAGGATCACCTGCTCGGGCCGCGCCTTGTAGCCCTGCGGCATCAACGATCTTGTGAGTGCCGGATCGTCGTCGACCACCCGCGCCTCGCCCCATATCTTGACCCGGTGGCGGTGGGCGTAATCCATCAGGAAGATGTGCGCCTTCGGGTTTTCCGAAAGGTTTCCCTGGGTGATGTATTGCCGGTTGCCGCTGTAATCGGCGAACGCCAGGGTATTCTTGTCCAGAATCCTGACAAAACCTTTCGGGCCGCCACGGTGCTGGATATAGGGCTGGCCGTCGGCGCTGGCGGTGGCGAAATACAGGCTGTTCGCGTCGGCCAGAAACGCGGTCAGGTTGTCGTCGATTTCGGTGCGCCATCCGCCGTTCTGTTCGACGTGCGCATAGGCTTGACGCGATCCCTTGCGGGCCTGGATTTCCTTCACCGCCGGGGTGAACGCGACATCGCTGGAATAGCTGTGAACGTCTGACATTGGGGATCTCCGGAAAAACTCGTCCGGGCGACGCAGCGCCCGTGTACGCTAATCTACATGGCTCCTTTCGAAACTCATGCAATCCTGTGAATTGACACTTCATCATTGCAAGATATGAAATAATGCCATGGATCGCATCGACGCCATGCAGGCCTTTGTCGCGGTGGCCGACCTCCACGGATTTGCGCCGGCGGCCCGCAAACTCGGCCTGTCGGCATCCGGCGTGACGCGGCTGATCGCAGCGCTGGAGGATCGTCTCGGCGCGCGATTATTGCAGCGGACCACGCGCTCGGTGACCCTGACCGACATCGGTACACGCTATCTGGAACGCGCCCGCCGCATTCTGGCCGATGTCGAGGAAGCCGAAGGCTCGGCCGAGGGCGAACGGACACGGCCGAGCGGACGGCTGGTGGTCTCGGCCCCCGTCGGGTTCGGACGCCTCCACGTCAGCCCGGTGATGTCGGCGTATCTCAAACGCTATCCCGAAGTTTTCGGCGAACTGCGGCTGGCGGATCGGATCGTCAACCTGGTGGAAGACGGCGTCGATCTCGCGGTCAGGATTGGCCACCTCCCGGATTCCAGCCTGGTCGCGCGCCATGTCGGCGAGATGCGACGGATCGTGGTCACCTCATCGGATTATCTCAGGCAGCGCGGCGAGCCGGACACGCCCGAGGCGATCGCTTCGCATCAGACCATCCAGTTCGGTGCTGTGACCGCGTCGCCGGACTGGCGCTTTGTCGAAGATGGCCATGAAATTCGCGTGGCGTGCGCGCCGCGCTTTACCACCAACAGCGCCGATGCCGCGATCCAGTATGCCGAGCAGGGCGGCGGCCTGACCCGGGTGCTGGCCTATCAGGCGGCGGAGGCGATCCAAGCCGGCCGGCTGAAAATAGTGCTGGCGAAATTCGAACAGCCGCCGCTGCCGATCCACGTCGTCTATCCGACCTCGCGGCTGTTATCGGCCAAGGTGCGCACCTTCATCGATCTCGTGATCGAACTCAGCGATTGGCATTTCGGCAAGCGGTAGCGCTATTCATTCCTTCTTCTGCACCACCCGAAAGGTGCCGTTGGCGCGTGCGATGGCGACACCGTCGGCGGTAACCAGGCATTGCGCAAAGCAAAGCGTGCTGCCGGTCTTGATCACGTCGGTTTCGACCGTGAGCCACTGCCCGATCTGGGCGCTGCTGATGAAATCAATCGACATGCTTACGGTCACGAGCGAATAGGCGCCGCGCATCTTGTGGCCGCAGCTATGCCCCATGGCCTTGTCGGTCAGCGCCGCGATCAACCCGCCATGGGCAAAGCCGCGCGCATTGGTGTGCGGCTTGGCAAGACGAAGGCCCAGAATGATCGCATCGGGTGTCTGCTTCGAGTAGATCGGCTCCCACGGGTCGGTCAGCGGACTGGGCCGGGTCTGGCGCTCAAAACCTTCGGGGATATCGGTAGCAAGCATGTCAACCATGAGAAGCGCTCGCACGTTGGCAATTTGGTTTGCATTGAACGCGATCGAAGCGCGAAATGCACTGAAATACAAAGTTTAAAGCGTGATTTCAGCGCTTGTTTAAAACGAGTTGAACCTGGCGTTGCAATCACGCCGGCAGTTCATATCCGATCGCGGTTTCGATCTCGATCGTGCGTTGCACCGCTGGGCGGGCCATCATGCGCGCGTAATGCGCGGTGAGATGGGGAAAGGTTTCGGGCGCGGGCTTGAGCGAATTGGCGAGCCGCCAATAGAGGCGAAACAGGTGGATGTCGGCGATCGAGTAGCGGCCGAGTGCCCAGCCCGCGCCTAAACGCCGGTCGGCAATTCCCCAAACATCTCTGGCATGGTCGAGTCCGTGCCGGCGCGCCGGATGCAGCGTGGACGCGGCAAAGGACATCCACGACAGCGCCCGCGCGTCGGCCTCGATGTCGTCGCGCGGGAGCAACCCCGCCTCCGGAAAGCGTCTTGCCAGATAAAACAGGATCGCGGCGACTTCGGTCAGCGGGCGCCCGTCGATGACAAGCGTCGGAACTTTGCCTTCCGGGTTAAGCGCCAGATATTCGGGCGAGCGCATGTCATCCTTTTTGAATGACATCGGTTTGCCCTCGAAGGCGACGCCGATCTCGTGCAGCGCAATGTGCACTGCCATCGAACTCGAGCCTGGTGCGAAATACAGAGTGAGCATGCTCAGTGTCCCGGCAACGGAAGTGCGCTCCCTCTCCCCACGGGAGAGGTGAGTCCGCGGCAAGCCGCATCCCCAGCATGATACTCTAATACGGCAATCCGACGTAATTCTCCGACAGCGACGCCGATGCCGATTTCGAACTCACCAGATAGTCCAGCTCCGCCAGCTGAATCCGCGCGCCAAAACCCTCGGTGTCGGGAAACCGGTGCAGCATCGATGTCATCCACCACGAGAAGCGCACCGCCTTCCACACCCGCGCCAGCGCTTTTTGCGAATAGAAGTCGATCCCGGCGGAGGATTTTTCCTCGTAATATTCGCGCAGCGCATGTGAGAGATAGTGTACGTCGCTGGCGGCGAGGTTAAGACCCTTGGCGCCGGTCGGCGGCACGATATGCGCGGCGTCGCCGGCGAGGAACATCCGCCCGAACCGCATCGGCTCGGCCACGAAACTGCGTAAGGGCGCGATGCTCTTTTCGATCGACGGCCCGGTGACGAGATTGTCGACCGCCTTCTGATCGAGCCGCCGCTTCAATTCATCCCAGAATCTTTCGTCCGGCCATTGATCGACGTGATCCTCCAGGCTGCATTGCACGTAATAGCGGCTGCGGTGCATCGAGCGCATGGTGCAAAGCGCAAACCCCCTGGCGTGGTTGGAGTAGATCAATTCGTGGCTGACCGGCGGCGTCTCCGACAGGATGCCGAGCCAGCCGAACGGATACACCCGTTCAAAGGTCTCGATCGCTGATGGTTTTATGCTGGCCCGGCTGACGCCATGAAATCCGTCGCATCCGGCGATGAAGTCGCAGGCGATCTCGCAGGTGACGCCATCGCTGACATAGGAAACGCGGGGATGGTCGGTGTCGAAATCCAGCGGCGTGACATCGGCGGCTTGATAGATCGTGGTGAGACCGGCGGCCTTGCGCGCGTTCATCAGATCGAGCGTGACCTCGGTCTGGCCGTAGATCATGACCGTCTTGCCGGTGGCGGCATGCATATCGATGCGATGGCGCGCGCCGCCAAAGGCCAGTTCGACACCGTGGTGCACCAGGCCCTCGCGGTGCGCGCGCGCGCCGGCGCCCACTTCATCGAGCAGCGCGACCGTTCCCTCCTCGAGCAGGCCGGCGCGGATGCGGCCGAGCACATAATCCGGCGTCTGGCGTTCCAGGATGACGTTGTCGATCCCGTAGGCGTGGAGCAGTTGCCCCAGCAGCAATCCCGCAGGACCGGCACCGATGATTGCTACTTTTGTCCGCAATACTTGCCTCCCCGGCTGTTATAGGCTTGAACGCAGTCGCCGCGGTCGTTTCCGCACGGCCTTGCAATGATAATTATATCATATAACAATATTCGCAAAGGGCCATTGAAGCCTGATGCCACGAGGGAGACAATGTCGATGAGGAAAACGTTCTCGGCAACATTCTTGGCGCTGCTGCTGGCCGCCAGTGTGACGCCTGCGTTGGCGCAGGATAAAACCTTTGAACTGAAACTGTCGCACTGGGTGCCGGCGTCGCATCCGCTGCAGAAGGCGCTGGAGGACTGGGGCGCCGCCGTCGAAAAGGAATCCGGCGGTACTATCCACTACAAGGTCTATCCCGCGCAGCAGCTCGGCAAGGCGTTCGACCATTACGACATGGCGCGCGACGGCATCGCCGACGTCACCTATGTCAACCCGGGCTATCAGCCCGGCCGTTTTCCGATTATCGGCGCCGGTGAACTTCCATTTCTGATGTCGGACGCCAAGGGCGGCTCGATGGCGCTGGACGCCTGGTATCGGAAATATGCCGAGACGGAGATGAAGGACGTCAAGTTCTGTCTGGCGTTCATCCATTCGCCGTCGTCGTTCCACTCGCGCACCAAGAAAATCCTGGTGCCGGACGACGTGAAAGGCATGAAGATCCGCCCGGCGCACGCCACCATGGCGAATTTCGTGACCCAGCTCGGCGGCACCAACGTGCAGTCCTCGGCGCCGGAAGTCCGCGACATCATCGAGCGCGGCGTGGCCGATGCCGTCACCTTTCCCTGGGGATCGCTGGTGCTGTTCGGCATCGACAAGGTGACGAAATACGACATGGATGCGCCGCTCTACGTCACGACATTCGCCTTCGTGATGAACAAGGACAAATATAACGCGATGTCCGACCGGCAGAAAAAGGCGATCGACGACAACTGCAATACCGAAGCCGCCGGCCGTGTCGGCGAACCCTGGGGCAAGTTCGAAGACGCCGGTCTCGACAAGGTGAAGGCCGAGGAAGGCCACGAGGTCTACAAGCTGACGCCGCAGCAGATGCTGCTGTGGAAGAAAGCGTCCGAGCCGCTGATCAAGACCTGGGGCGAAGGCGTCAAGAAAGCCGGCATCGATCCGGACGCGGCGATGGCCGAGCTGCGCACCGCGCTCGCCAAATACAACGCCTTGACCCAGTAAAAACCGGATGCACCTCTGCACGGCCGCGGGATTCACCTGCCGCCGTGTTGTTCCCGCGATCGCCAAGGATGTGGAGCGGATATGAATCGCGCGTCTATGGATCGTTTCATCGATACGATCGAATGGATCGCGGCTGGATTCGTGGGCATTGTTGCCCTCAACATTTTCGTAGGGGTTCTGTTACGCAACACCTTGAACACGGCGATCCCGGATTCGTTCGATATCGGGCGCCTGCTGCTCGGGATTCTGATCTTCTGGGGCATCGCCGCCACCAGCTATCGCGGCGGACATATCACCGTCGATCTGATCTGGGCCAATGTCGGCCCGAAATACCAGCGCATGATCGACGTGTTTGCGACGCTGGTGCTGCTGTTCGTCGTGACGGTGCAGACCTGGACGCTGTTCGATAAGGTCCGCGGCACCTACAACGACAATGTCCTGACATTTGAAATGCACATGCCGACCTGGCCGTTTTTCGCCGTCGCCTGGGCCGGCGACGTCTCCGCGGTGCTGCTGATCGCAATCCGCACCTACCGGCTGATTTTCAACCCGGATTTGATGCAGGATCCCAAGATCAAGGCGACCGAGTAGACCGGAATGAGTACCGACACCGTCGCCATCCTGGGATTCGTCGCGCTGTTCGCGCTGATGCTGCTGCGCGTGCCGGTTGGCATGGCGATGGGCCTCGTCGGCGTCACCGGCTTCGGTTACCTCAACGGTTTCTCGCCGGCGCTCAAATTGGTCGGCCAGACCTCGATGCGCACGGTGACCGACTATACCTTTGGCGTGATTCCGATGTTTTTGCTGATGGGGACATTCGTCAGCAATTCCGGCATGAGCCGCGAACTGTTCCGCGCCGCCAACGGTTTTGTCGGGCATTTGCGCGGCGGCCTGGGGATCGCCACGGTCGCGGCTTGCGGCGGTTTCGCCGCGATCTGCGGCTCGTCGGTGGCGACCGCTGCGACTTTTTCGGCCGTGGCCTATCCGGAAATGCGCCGCTTCGGCTATCCGCAATCCTTCGCCACCGGCGTCATCGCGGCGGGCGGCACGCTGGGCGCCATGCTGCCGCCGTCGACGGTGCTCGCGGTATACGGCATCATCACCGAGCAGGACATCGGCAAATTGTTCATGGCCGGCATCATTCCCGGCGTGCTCGCCATGACGATGTACATGATCACGATCGCGCTGATCGGCTATTTCAGGCCGGGCTTCCTGCCGAAGGGGACGCACACCACCTGGCGCGAGCGGTTCGCCGGGCTAAAAAATATCTGGGCGCCGGTGCTGCTGTTTGTATTCGTCATCGGCGGGCTTTACGGGCTGCCCTTCCTGCCGCGCTTCACCCCGACCGAGGCGGGCGGCGTCGGCGCCACCGGCGCATTCCTGATCGGCGTGTTCACCGGACGGCTGGACAAGGACAAGATCCTGGCCTCGCTGCTGCAGGCGACCCGCACCGCGGCCGCCGTCTTTACGGTGCTGATCGGCGCCCTGATCTTTGGATATTTTCTCACGGTGACGCAGACCCCGCAAAAGGTCACGGAATTTCTCACCGGTCTCGGTCTTGGCAGCTACGGCGTGCTCGCCCTGATCATGGTGATGTATCTGGTGCTCGGCTGCCTGATGGACGCGATGGCGATGATCATTCTGACCGTGCCGATCATCTTTCCGGTGATCACCCATCTCGGCTTCGACCCGATCTGGTTCGGCGTCATCATCGTGATGACGGTGGAACTCGGCCTGATCCATCCGCCGGTCGGGATGAACGTCTTCGTGATCAAGAGCGTCGTCAAGGACGTGTCGTTTGCCACGATTTTCAGGGGCGTGATCCCGTTCGTGGCGACCGACCTGATCCGGCTGGTGATCTTGATCCTGTTTCCGTTACTGGCGACCTGGCTGCCACAGCGCATGATGGGGTAATTCATGACGCCGCAGCTTTGCACCAAATATGTTTTCACCATTACCGCCACTATCGGCAGCGTGACATCCGTCGGCGATGTCGGTCACGGCGTCCGACGGATCATTCCGATTACCGGCGGCGAGGTGCGCGGCGATATCAACGGCAAGGTCTGCGCGTTCGGCGCGGACTTCCAGATCATCCGGCCCACTGAGTTGATCGAACTGGAAGCGAAATATGCCTTCGAGACCGACGACGGCGCCGTGGTCTATGTCGAGAACAAGGGCATTCGATTCGGCCCCATCGAGTTGCTGCAGCGACTGAAGCGCGGTGAGCCCGTCGATCCCAGGCTGATCTATTTCCGCACCGTGCCGAAGTTCGAGACGGGGAGCGAAAAATACCGCTGGCTGATGGAAAATCTGTTCATCGGCTCCGCCGCCCGCCATGCCGACCGCGTCGTGATCGACGTGCATCAGGTGCTGTGAGACAGGGCGCCGAGCGTTATTCCGCTAACTTGCACGGACCTTGCCATTGCCGCGACCACGTCCCCGCGAGTCGCCCCGGCAAAGGCCGGGACCCATAGGGCGCGGATTCGCGTTTCGGCATTGTGGCAAATGCCCCTTCAAAAACAACGCCGGTGGTTATGGGTCCCGGCCTTCGCCGGGACGACGCTTCGGACCTATTGGACGCGGAGCTTATCGATTGACTCCCCCTCAAATCGTTATAAAATATAACTATTCTGGACAGGACATAATAGCCCCATGGGAAACGCCGCACCCGCCGCGATCGCCGACCGGTCCGCGCTGCTCAGGATCGAGGCCGTCGGCCCGGTGCTGACGGTCGGCCTCAACCGCCCGGCCAAACGCAACGCGCTGAATGACGGCATTATCCTCGCGATCCAGGACTGCTTCTCTGATCTGCCGGAGGAGATCGGCGCCGTGGTGATCCACGGCATCGGCGAACATTTTTCATCGGGTCTGGATCTGTCGGAACTGACCGAGCATGATGCCACCGACGGCCTGCGCCACTCGCAGATGTGGCACCGGGTGTTCGACCGCATTCAATATAGCCGCGTGCCCGTGATCGCCGCGCTCAAGGGGGCGGTGATCGGCGGCGGGCTGGAGCTCGCCTGCGCGGCGCATATTCGTGTCGCCGAACCCTCGGCCTATTTTGCCCTGCCCGAGGGCCAGCGCGGCATCTTCGTTGGCGGCGGCGGATCGGTGCGGCTGCCGCGGCTCATCGGTGTCGCGCGGATGACGGATATGATGCTGACCGGGCGGGTTTATTCCGCGACCGAGGGTGCGTCCTACGGTTTTGCGCAATATCTCACCGAGGAAGGCCATGCGTATCCCAAGGCGATGGAACTCGCCGCCAAGGTCGCGCAGGATGCGCCGCTGACGAATTTCGCGGTGCTGCAGGCGTTGCCGATGATCGCGGAGGCCAATCCGCAAACCGGCCTGTTGATGGAATCGCTGATGGCGACGGTGGCGCAGAGCGACAAGGAAGCCAAACTTCGGATCCGCGCGTTCCTCGATCGCAAGACCGCAAAGGTGAAGCCGACCTGACATGAGTGCGAAACCGAACATGTCTGTCCCGGCCGGAAGCAGCGAAGCCTATCCGCTGCGCGCGATCTCGTTCGGCGATCCTGCTGTGTCAATCGATCGCCGCGACGACGGCACGATCTACCTTCGTCCCAAAATCGCGCTCGGCGCATATCCGGACCGGCTCACCGACCGCCTGCACCATTGGGCCAGGGCGGAGCCGAACCGCATTTTCATGGCGGAGCGCGGCAAGGGTGGCGTGTGGCGGCAAGTGACCTACGCGCAGCTGCTTGGCTTCACCCGGCATATCGCTTCCGCGCTGCTCGCGCGCGGTCTCTCGGCCGACAGACCGATCGTCATTCTCTCCGGAAATTCGATCGACCACGCCCTGGTGGCGTTCGGCGCGCTCTATGCGGGCATCCCGTTCTGCCCGGTGTCGCCGGCCTACTCCTTGATTTCGAGGGATTACGGCAAGCTCGGTTATCTGATGAAGCTTTTGACACCCGGTCTGGTGTTCGCCGACGACGCCACCAAATTCGCCGATGCGCTCGCCGCCAATGTCCCGGCCGACGTCGAGATCGTCGCCTCAGATGGCGAGGTGCCCGCCCGACATGTGACGATGTTGAGCGAGTTGCTGGCGACGCCAGAGCATCCGGGTCTCGAAGCGGCCCATGACGCCATCGGCCCCGAAACCATTGCAAAATTCCTGCTGACCTCGGGCTCGACTGGAAATCCGAAGGCGGTCATCAACACCCAGCGGATGATCTGCGCCAATCAGGTGATGCTGCGCGAGACGCTCGCCTTCCTGAAGGACGAGCCGCCCGTGATCGTCGACTGGCTGCCGTGGAATCATACCTTTGGCGGCAATCACAATATCGGGCTGACGCTGTTCAACGGCGGCTCGATGTATCTTGACGAGGGCAAGCCGACGCCCGGCGGCATCGAGGAAACCGTGCGCAACCTCCGCGAGATTTCGCCCACGGTCTATTTCAACGTGCCCAAGGGCTATGAAGCGCTGCTGCCTTATTTGCGCGACGATTCCGCGTTGCGCGCAAAGTTTTTTCATCGGCTGCACGCGATGTTCTTCAGTGGCGCGGCGCTGTCGCCCTTTATCTGGAACAGTCTCGACGAACTCGCGGTGCAGGAAACCGGCGTTCGCGTGCCTGTCCTGACCGGCCTCGGCGCCACCGAGACCGCGCCGTTCTTCATGTCGGTGCGGCCGGCCACCAGCCGCTCCGGCCATGTCGGGCTTCCCGTCTCCGGCAACGATGCCAAGCTGGTTCCGAACAACGGCAAGCTGGAGGTTCGCGCCAAAGGGCCGAACGTGACGCCGGGCTATTGGCGTCAGCCGGAATTGACCAGTGCTGCGTTCGATGACGAAGGTTTCTACAAGTTCGGCGATGCGATCAAACCGGTCGATGCGAGTGACTTCCACGCCGGATTCGATTTCGACGGCCGCATCGCCGAGGATTTCAAGCTCGCCAGCGGTACCTGGGTCAGCGTCGGACCGCTACGCGCCCGGTTTGTCGCGGCCTGCGCGCCGCTGGTGCGCGATGTCGTGATAGCAGGCATCAACCGCGATGAGGTGTCGGCGATTGTCATTCTCGATCTCGATGGCTGCCGCCTGATCAATCCGACGCTTCCGTTCGATGACCTGGCCGCCACGGTGGCGGATCCGCTGATCATCGCGGCGTTTCGCGAACGACTGATGAAATTTCTGGCGACCGCGACGGGGTCATCGACGCGGATTACCCGCGCGATCCTGCTGGATACGCCGCTGTCGATCGATCGCGGCGAAGTCACCGACAAGGGTTCGATCAATCAGCGCGCTGTGCTGGACGCGCGCGCCGCGCTGATCGATGAGCTCTATTCGCCGACGCCGGCGGCGCATGTGATAACGCTCGGCTGATCAACAGTCATTTCGCCAAAGCGAGCAAGGGAGGAAGCCATGCAGTTGAAGGATCAGGCCGCCATCGTGACCGGCGGCGCATCGGGATTGGGCGCCGCCACCGCGCGCAGGCTTGCAGCGCAAGGC
>WNFO01025218.1_pt1 | contig 10828 bp, 9 predicted proteins | sample 5400251 | NCBI WGS metagenome assembly WNFO01 (sample SAMN13153354, study PRJNA577476) | soil metagenome | isolation source: 100 cm saprolite under Madrone tree | place: USA:California | collected 2016-06-14 | reverse complement strand
AGCGCCGTTTGAGCGACCTCGGATTCGGTGCTATCGATCTCTTTCAAGATATCGAGAGTTTGTCGGACAAAGACCGGCACCGACTTTTCCAGCTTCTTCAGCGGGCATTTAATGATAGTTGTAGACGCCTTTAGACCTTGAATTAGAACGTGCGAGTTGCTCGCGTAAAGCGAATTGCCGATGACCGGAACCATAGATTCCAGACGAGCCAGAACCTCAGGATCGCCAAAATCGAAGCGATTGCGACGGAACGCAGTATTAAATAGATCAAGACCAAAGGCAATGAAGCTGCGTGGTTTCCTATGAGTGCCAGAAAGAATAGGTAAAGCATTGGCTCACCGGAAAGAGTTGACAGCGTAGTGGTCCTCCAAAACCATCGGGTCTCTTTTGAGTTCAACGATGGCGTCCCCCTTTGGCCTCTTCCGCTTTTGATCGGCCTTCACAGCATTCTTCTGGAATTTGGAGCTCTGGCTGATGAGTGTATGACACAGAACAAGCAGCTCTTTAGGACCAAGGTGCTCATTCGAGTTCAAACCGCTGGCGATTCTCCGTAATACGTCATCAACTTTCAGCATGACCTTCAGGGCCTCAGTTTCCTGCATTACGGCGCGCAACGGTCTCAAAAGACTACTGATCTTCGAGGGTGTAATAAATCTTGCGACGATAGCGAGGGAGTCCAAACCTTTCGATCCGGAAGAACGAACTTCCCGCATCTTGGTTTTGAATTCTTCGCTCTGAACATCTTTACCAGGTTCACCGAATATGACCTCCGAGGATATGTGTGCGACATCTTCGACACAGTTGTCCAGGATTTTGAAAGTTTCCACATTCTCCGGTTTCGTAACGTGAACGAGTAGAGCGTGAGTTACGTAGGTCAGAACATGGAGCTGAGGACCGCGGGTCAATGCTCCACGCATTTCTCGCAGAATCACAGGGAGATATGAAGGACCGATGACAATGCAAATTTTGCACAACGCGTCGCGGGTGATGTCCCTTGTTTCCGAGGACTTGCTACGCAGCACCTGGCTGAGCACTGTGACAAGTTTAGCAACTTGTGCCTCCCTGATAGCACCCGGAAGGTGTAGCGCGATCTTGGCAATACCGATGGATACTGGGATACGAAGTGCGTCTTCAGCTTCGTTACGGTTTTCGAGGTGCCTTATAAGCGCAGGAAGGAGTCTGTGGTTTACTGCGTCGGAAATACGACTGGAAGTCAGCGCAAGCTCAGGTGGGTCCTGTTCTTTGTCGGCGCCCTCGGATTCGACTGCGTCAATTTCCCCACTGGACTCAGGAACTGCAATCTCGTCCATGGGAAAGTGAAAGCTGTTGAGAATTGCAACTATTGTCCGAATACAGAGGCGCTCTGAGAAATTTTTAACCCCTGTCATCTTGAGATATTGTTGGACCAGCGCATAATAAGGGCTCCAGGAAAGATGTCTTGCCATGCGGCCCGTGGCTGCGATTGCGGCAGTCACTAGATGGTGATCCGTATACGATGTGGGAGTTATGAAGTTGCCCACAAGAGGAATGAAAATGTCTGCCAGGGTAGAGCTGCGTAGCTGACTTGCGTCGCTATGGTCCGCTAATCGATTCAGTGCACGGATACGACGATGGAGCTGGACATGGTAGATGTTATTGAAAAAATTGGCTTCCTCGTCTCCGCCCTCTAAAAGAACCTTCATATCTTGTAACGTTGTGATGTTGTCGCATCGTGACACAGCATAGGCAATAACGCCGAGCACGTCTGAGCGCACCATTTCGTTCTTCGATCGGAGTCCATTTTTAAGGCCAGGTAACAGCCTGCGCAAAAAAATAGTCTGATATTCAGGGTCCGACCCTACCACAATGGCATCGATGAAGTGTTTGAAACCCTGGGACGAGTTACTTCGAATAGATAACTCATCGGGGTCCTGAATGAAGTGCAATAAGTTGTAAAGAATTGGTAACCACTGCGAAGGAGTAAGGGAGGCGTGTAAAGTTTCATTTAGCTTTGAGAAAGCTCCCAATCGCCGATCGAAGTCGGGTTCTTCGATTCGCTTCGTAGAATAAGCGTTAAGCTGTTCCAGTAACTCCGCTAGGCCCTGAAGTGAGACATCGATAGCTGACAACGCGTGGAACGCTGCGATGAGTGCGACTCTGCACTGACTTGATCGAACGGATTGGAACAACGAGGAGACAAGTTCGAACGTCAGCTTATACGCTGAACTACTTGGGTCCGCCAGGTCCGGTATGATGGGGAAAAGATTTGCCATAATCTTGAGCATGTCGGCTTTAACGCGCTCGCCAACGTGCTTCGTCGGCTTGCGCAGTAACGGGGAGAAAAGTTTGAGCAGCGTAGACGCCTGTGTGCTGTCTGCGAGATAATGGGAGAGGCCTGATAGGATACTGATCTGGCGCTGTGCTAAGTGATTGCTCGCCACTGTATCACCCTTCGTATCCTGGACTAAGGTGGCGAGGTTGGTTAATAGTATGGTTACGTGGGGGCTAATAGCACGTTGCTGGATATCCTCATGAACTGAGGCTAGCAATAAGAGACGATCAACGATATCGAGGATACGAGAAATGACCGTGGGTTTGACGCCGGGTGCCGTTAAACAACTGTATACTTGTGGTAGAACGCGCTCGTCATAATCCACTAAAAATGTAGCATATCTTTCGTCAGAGGACCAGACGAAAAATAATTCTAGGAGACCAGATGGCGCCTGGGTATTCTCCCTAGGCAAAGCTTCCAGACGTGGGGATAAGAGGGCGTGGAATGCTTCCTTCATATACGGCTCGAAATTGAAGGGAACCGCGATACGAAAAAAGTCTGCCAAGCGTCGAATGCCCAGCTGCCGAATTGTCCGAAGCTGCTTTGGTGAACTAGCCTGCAAATCTGCATCCTCCACGTCGTCCGGGAGGTGCTCCATATCTTCTTCAAGATCCTTATTATCTTGTCTAAATGCTTCCAATGAGCTCTGAGCGTGGGCTGTGAGGCTTATCGAGGCGGATATAAGAGCGTGCCAGCTCGAGGCCAATCGTGTACCTAGTTGCTTCAGCACATCACCCAGTAGATGCAAAAAACCGATTTGCTGCTTTAATGAAACATCGCTCGCGACGGAAGGCACTACGCCGACCTCCGTTGTTTTCAGAGCGGCGGGCAGAACGTCCTGGAGCATAAGTGTGACTAATAGGTCGAGTTCAGAATCTGTGCATCCGCCGAGGGCAGCCAAGACGGTCCCACGACGGTCCCTAGTGTGGCGCTCGCGGACAAAGCCAAAGAGTAAACGCACAACAGCATCTACGAAGGTGGGACGTTCTTCTCTACCGATGCTGGCGATATCAAGCTGAGCAAGCTCGTCGCGCCATCGGTTATCATCTAGTAGCCCTCGGAGACGTTCCGCATGTGGAAGCAAGTATGGCGGCTTGTATGTGCAGAGACAGGATAGCGCAAGTCCTTGTAGAGAGCGGTCGGGGTAAGAAAGGAAAGAAGTGTAGATATCGTGCAACGTTTGTGTCGCATGGAGAACACGAGGGTTCGTGAAATTTGAAAAGAGGGCAAACCAAGCAGCTAGCTTAGTCCGCGGAAGCTTGGCAGGACCGCGCGGACCGGCCTGGCTTAGAAACAGTGGAATAAGATCGCGGTTGTGCCTCTCTGCCAACGAGGAGCAGTGTTTGAGGGTGACAAGAAGTTGTGCTTCGAACGTGAGGTGATCGAACCGGTCTTGGGGTAGTTGATCCTACATGATATATGTTGAAATCATCTTTGCACAGCCTTGTGAAGAAACATACCCGTATGAGCAGCATCCGGAATGTATTGTCCACACACCAGTTCGCCAATGCTTTACGAATCTTATGCGCGCTCGGATCTCTCCACGATCGCTCACTCTCATACACCTCTTCTACGTGGCCAGCCCCATCGTCGATGTCTTTCGCCCAATCAGGTACGTTATTGACAGTTGACAAGGCGATGACTGCCTTTAATTCTTCAAACACGACCCGCCATACGACTTCTCCGCATCGTTCGGACAACTTCTCCAGAGCATGTGCCGTGGGGAGCCAGACTGGACGGAGGCCAACCTTGAGTTGCGCAACCAGCCAACGCATGGCTAAGTCTGATACGACAGCGTCGTCAGCGGTGATGACCCGCTCGAGCTGCGTTACGCGCAGCACACGCTCACGAGAACTCTGCACATCAGTGGGGACTTCCTCTGCCTGCAAAAGCCGCGATAGGACAAGCTCTCGAGTAGGGTGCATATGCACGAGCGGAGAGGAAAGGAGGTATAATGCGTTGAGTCGGGAGCGGCGTGAATGGGATGACACGAGGGACGCGAGATGACTGTACATATCCTCGAAGGACATCTTTCGAGTATGTTCGGGACTAAAACCCAGGGCCATTAGATGGCAATCAATACGCGGCACAAACGCGTACCTTCTCCGAAGTACTCCAGCAAGCCCATCTAAAACATTTTCAGACCACACCCATCTTTGTAACACCTTCTCTGTCCAAAGAAACAGGTCCGCATGACATCCCCACTCATCATATGGACAGTTGGCCAGTGTCTTCAGGCAACTTCCGAGCACCCAGGATGGGTTCACGGGATCGCTTTTATAGTTTGTCTCGGGATCAGGTGCATCAAGTGTATTGTTGATGACACCACAGGTGACAGACAGAGTCCCTGGGAGAAGACTATTCACTTGGAGAAAGTGTCGAAGTTCTTCGACCTATTCACTTCGTCGTAAATAAAAGCGACTTAGCCAAGACGGCATCGCACCTTTCTAGGCGTCACCGTCCAGTCTTCAAATCGCCTCAAGATCCACTCTTCAAGCCTCGGCAACCAAGTTGCTGGCACGTCTTTTACTCTCTGAGCGCTATGCAACGCCGCGAGTAGCCCCAGGCCGCGAGTGGCATCACAATCAAGCAGGTTAGGCAAATGCTGTATCATATGCGGAAATTCCAGCATTTTCCAACCTCCCCAAGAGAGATCTGAAAGGATTCCACACAACTGCGCACCAAAAGAGACATTTGTCCAAGACTGTTGAACCAAACCGCGTCCGGCAGCCATCCAAAGGGATAAATTGCCTGCCATGAGGACTGAGACGCAAGCACGGAGTAAAGATTTCTCTAACGAGGAAAAAGGGATAAGTGACGAAAGTGTCGCGGTGATGGAAGACAACTGATCGGCTTATAAAAATATCAGAGGTGATCTACAAATAAATAAAGAGAGGCGCACCAGTCATCCATTTCAATGAAACGATTGAGGCATTCAGCGTCCTCATCCGATTTGAAAGACCGCGCCAAGCTGGTAATTCTCTCTGTGAGCAGTTCCGAAACTGGAAGAAACTGCTGTGCTCCTTTGCAGTGATGAATGAGAGCAGTGAAGAGGCGGCGAAGGCACGTATATGTAAGTGTGGGTTCTCGGCTCCTAAGATGGATTTGGAGAAGCGGGGCCACTATGGATGGGGTGGTTGTATGAAGCGTTTGCGACACGGACTAAGCGGGATAGCTCTTCAGAAGTTTTCCGGTCGATACGCGGCCGGACGCACCTTGCACGCGAAAACGTATGCCCAAGCACATGCGTCCTCCACCCCAGCCAGATCCGAGGCCATGACCTCAACCGCGACTTCCCTTCTAGACGCCCTCAAACGACGTAACAAAGAACCCCAGACTTCCGCCATAGCTCGCTGTACCTCGGAGTTGCATTCAGGCAGTACAACACATACACACTTCCACGTCCGTTGTACTAGGTCAGGTTCGGTAGCTGGTACCAGTAAGTGTCTGAAGAGGGAGCTAAATGTAGCCAGGAGCGTGGTGAGGGCGGCTGCAGAGATAGATCGAGAAAGAAGTCTGAGAAGTCGGTTTAGCAAGTCGTCGTATGAGGGTAAAATGATGGAACGAAGATCATGGACAAGTTTTTGCATGACACTAGGAGAAATTGAGGTGAGACGTGAGAAGAGACACAGAAGCATCTAGGTAGGCTCACTCTAGCAGAGCGACTAATGCCTCATCATCGGCGTTGTCGAGTGCTAGTATCCAGAGTCGTATGACATCATTCCAGTGATGGAGGAGAAGTGGCATAGAGGCTGAAATGTTCGTGACACCTGCTGCAAACTGAACAAAGGCGGGAGAGAGATTTAGCTGTCTCCAACGCCCGACGGCCTCGAAAAAATGTGATTCGTCATTCTAAAGAAGGTATTCAGCCTCTTGAGAGCATATCAGAGATGATTAGATCCCAACCCCGATGTCATGGTCAAACTCTGACTGAGTGAGTGCGGACGGAAGATGAACATGCTTTAATGTCGCTTTATATGACCGATGCTGTTTTCCAAGAATCAACTCTGTAATGGATGGAGTAGGAGGGGTACATACTTTAAAGCGCTTCACACGTCGGATGTTGCCTTCTTCCATAGTATGACGGCCTAACCCAAGGGATAGCCTATGTTTTGGCCCTTCAAGAAGACTCGGAGCAAGCGTGACAAAGTAGTGGCCGTGACATATAGTATGTGACTTGAACACCGGCCCGGGAGGGCAACTCGACATTGGCTTGGTACCACTGGCAGCAGAAGCGAGAATAATGGCATCTCTCAAGCACCAGGGTGACATATGCCACTTTATCAAAGAGGTACGTACCAGTCCAGCAGGTCAGGTGTTTGATGACTTTCAGTCCATGTGGCTGGTGAGCAGTCCGCGTTGTCGAGGGCTGATCCTACGGCAATGAATTGACCCCCCATCCGTGAGCGAAAACCACCTGTTTCTAGGCATGCAATACCACAATATGGTTCTATGTGTATATAACTCTATCAATACAAATATTTTCGATGAATTGTTCCATTGAATGAGAGAAATGTCCCAATGACAAGAAGCCAGAATATACAGTGCCGAGAAGGAAAGAATGTTTGTCAGTGAGAAGTAAATGGAAAAGCCGTACGTCCGTCAAAAGGCGCGTGAGAGGACCGTATTAGATGGTAAATACGTGGGATTTCATATCATCGCTGTTCGACGCCAGCAATAAGCAAGCTGGCGCAACGGCCAACGCGTGGGGCGAAACATAGAGGCCATACGACCAGTCACAGAACTGATACAAGCACAGACTTGTCGATCTGCGAGTATGATGGTGGCGGGGAAATGGGAAGCTCAATGGATAACGGACGAGATGGTTCACCCTTTTCACTTCTTTTCTCCATTGTGGGTTTCCACGACTGTGCCTCAAGGTCGAGAACACTTATCACAGAGCCAGATGGCCCATGTAACCTAGTCCCGGTCCACCGCAGCACGTCCTCGTGTCTTGAGACGGCCCTGATACTAGGGGAGGGTTGCCAAGCTTTGTCAGGGTTCAATTAGCGGGGAAGAGATGGGAAAAGAGGCGGTAGAATTCTTACCGGATAGATATGCTTCGGGTGGCCGGTGAGGTTCTATTATGCATGGATTCCGTTCGACACTTTTGCGTGCTAGACGACAAATGTCAACAACGGGCGTGATAACAGAACCTCGTTTTTCCAGGGTCTGGCTTCGATGCTTCCGAGAAAGGCAGAGTGCTATGGTGATGACTATGAGGGCAGTGATGGAGACGAACCCCAAGCCTGCGACGGTGGCACTAGTAACCTGAGCTGTATCAAGTATGCCTATTAGATAGTTTATATCACCCACAAAACGGCACATACTACTAGACATGTCGGGAGGCGAGTTGGAAGTGAAAACATGCAGGAAGCGGGGTTCAACGGGTTGAATATAAAGAAAACAACCCCGTGGCTCTCAGCATTGAAAGAAAAAAATAATATAAAGTCAGCGAGCGACAATAGGGAATGTCCAAAAGCCAGGGACATGGCAATCGAAGAAGAACAAGCACCCTGTGGCTAGCAAAAGGGAAAAGAAACATTGCAACAATCGAAACAAGAAGCGAGTGGCAACAAACGTTAGCCCAGGGTCCATACACTGCATATCACATTCGAGAACAAGGCACACATGGTCGGTAACTTGAAGTGGCGGACTATAACAACGATAATAAGCGTTTGTTTATAGGACAACACAAAGGAAAGAGAGCCAAGAACAACGGGAATTATCGTACTCGGCCCATCGAACCGTGAATAGTATCAGAGGTACGGGTCTGCGAGAAGAAGGTGGAATTGGCAACTAGAGCCTAGTTCACCATCGTCACGGACCAGACTCACGGTTGACTCGTTGCCTAGACTCTACCCAGATGAGTTGTAGCGTCAGTTGTTTCCGAGGATGCCTGTGGCATACCAAACACACACCTTTACGTGTACGAGAGAAGGGCTGATAGCTAACACGCCCATCAAGTGACGTGGTGTAAATTGATTACCGCATCGTCGTGGAAAGCGACAAAGTGTGAGCTAGCCATGATAAGATAGTAGATACATCTTGTCAATGACAAGATGGAGATGATGTTGATATGGAAGGACGCGCGACACTGCAAACTACCAGCTGATTGACGAAGATCACAAGCCGCATGTGGGAGGACAATCTCTAAGATTGCAAATGGGAGCACACGAAGAATGTCGGGCAGAAGGAAGTAAGATTCAACTAGATTTGATATATGATATATGCCCTCCGCAACTAGCGAGAGGGCGAGTTTATATACATGCATTATACCTACTATCAAATACCCACTCATGTTATCTCTGTGAGGCGCAGTGTGCACAGATTTCCCGATTTGAGGCCTTGATGGCCGACTAGGATGATTACGCCCATGATGTGGTGAATGTGTCGCTGCCAGGGGCTTTGCCCTTGTCCGGTGATGGCGAAGAGGATGCACATAGCGTTTTGATGTATGAGGGTTTCGAACGTCGTTAGGACCACGTCTAGAATCGAGAAGGTTAAGGGCATGCCGTGCAAGATGCCGCGTGTGCGTGAAAGTACCTTGGCTTGAGCTCAAGGTGACAACGTGGGGGAGTTTGTGATACTTGGTCAAGGTGACCGAGACGCGGACTGTGTCCCGAGCTGCATAAGGACGTCATAGAATATCGCAACGAGGACCCGAGCAGGCAGAATGTTGGTAGACGAGGGAGGTTGTGCCCGTGTTGCTTGCTGGCGTCCCGGAAATCAAATGAAAGTAACCATGGAGACTTCACTGGCCTTGCACATGGTTATGGCATAAATGATCTCATATAAGAATAGTCAAGAACCGACGAAGCAAACTACACTTGTCGCAGTATGGGATTGGGCGTGCGGAAGCCAGCGTGAGTGGGCGAGCGAATTGAGGCTGCATGGAGGTGTGTGGCACGTTCCAGTGCGCGCCAGACGCAATGGCATCTAGTAACAAGGGAATGGAGGTGCGCATCCGCGGTAGTGCGCATGGAGTGGTGGGGTGTATAGTGATGGGAAGGTGGCACATGGTTGGACGCCAGTCGTGATGGAGAGTTTGAAGAGGTGATAACGCGCATGGTGGCGCGCGGATTAGGATTCGCGTCGGCGCGGGATGGTGTTGCCATGGAAGGGGTGGAGCACACTCGTGCTGGTGCGCGTGAGGAAACGACATGGCGCATGGTGGTGCGCCAGGTTGAAGTCCACAGCAGTGCGGTACGGTCGTAGCTTGCAGAGGACAGCCCGCACTCGCGTGCAGCCACCCGAGAAGGCGACACCGGAGGCAGCGTCAGGCCTGCGCCCGTTGGAATGCGGCCTAGCGTAGGGGCGTGTCGTGACGTCGAGGCCCATTGTGTTGTTTAAACTATACCCGTATGGGGGGGAGCAGGTGGTGTGCGTGGTTGCACGCCATTCCGAGACCGTGTCAACACTGGACGGTGGTGCCAGGTGGGGGGAAGGTGATGTGCACCCGTGATGATGCACATGGCGATGCGCAGATTTGAGACGGCATCAACCGCGGACGCGACGCGGCAGCGTGCACTGAGAAGACGCGCGTCGTGATGGTGCGCGCGGTTGCAGGGATTCGATGGTGTGCCGTTGTGGTGGCTGTGAGATGATGGGAACAGCTATGGGTGGTTGCATACCGGTTTGAGCCACTTCCAATGATGCACGGCATTACCCCGGAGGGATGCTGCTTCCTGCCAAGCCTTTATATGGCCATGGCCAGAGTAATGCTAGTAATGCTCCACATGTGATACGGCCACATGCAAGGCAGACGGGATTCTGCGCCCCATGCAAGCTCCCACGGCGCCGAACGAGCGGCACAACTACACTCCCCAGATACTGTACCATATACTGTGGGTGCACCAACACCGCCACCAACACCGCCTATGCCGTATGCACTCAGCCGATCACCTCAGTCCCGTCTTGGCACCAGCCCGTGCATAATATATGCTAACTTCCTGGTCCTCCTCCCACCCTACTTCCCTTTATACCTTGACTTTTCTCCCCTTCAACCGACTCGACCAGACTAGCCAGCAATATGCAAGTCCAACCCAACCCTGCTCAGCCCAATTCTTCTCAGCCCGGCAAGTCCATCGAGATGGGTGCGTTGCCTGCATGTATCGGTGGCTTCGCTGAGCACAAAATGGAAATAGATGCATTGAACACCGCCTCGACCATGGGCAGCCAGCATGATCACCAACACGAGGCACGCCGTCTCCGCGGTGGAGGGGCGTTTGGAGTAGGTCCAGTTCCAGTTCCATTTCGTTTATTCACCTCTGTCCCGCTTTCCTCGTGAGTCTCGGCTACTGCATTGATACCCCATGGCATCAATCTCTCACCCACATCGTCTTTATCCCCTCTCCCAGATGTTGACCCGGTTCGCCGACAGGACATGATAAAATGTCTCATCTGCTATGGTACGTATTGTTTCCTTCCTTCCATGATTAAATCGTGTCTCAACTTCGCTGACCGGAACTCGCGATTTTTCCCTAGATTGCTGGAAGGTTCGTCCCTCTCACGATT
>WNFO01011508.1_pt1 | contig 10830 bp, 10 predicted proteins | sample 5400251 | NCBI WGS metagenome assembly WNFO01 (sample SAMN13153354, study PRJNA577476) | soil metagenome | isolation source: 100 cm saprolite under Madrone tree | place: USA:California | collected 2016-06-14 | reverse complement strand
GCATTTTCCACTGAGCCGGCGCCATCCGATAACACACGTCACAACGTTGCATGGGCGTCTCGATATTCCTGATCTGGTTCGGCTGTACCAGGAATTTCGCGAGATGCCTGTGATCTCGATCTCGAATGGGCAACGGCAGCCCCTACCATGGGCAAACTGGCAGACAACAGTCTATCACGGTTTACCCGTGGACAGGTATCGATTTCGTTCGAAGCCGGGCAGATACCTGGCGTTCTTGGGACGGATTTCACCAGAGAAACGGGTGGACCGCGCTATCGAGATCGCCAAGCAAGTGGGCATGCCCCTTAAGATTGCGGCGAAAATCGATCGAGTAGATAAGGATTATTTCGATTTGGTGATCGCCCCGTTGCTCCGCAATTCGCTCGTGGAGTTCGTTGGCGAGATCGGCGAACGGGAGAAAGATGAGTGCCTGGGCAATGCGTATGCGTTGCTGTTTCCGATCGACTGGCCGGAGCCGTTCGGCCTGGTGATGATTGAGGCGATGGCCTGCGGCACGCCAGTCATTGCGTATCGCGGCGGCGCGGTTCCCGAAATCATGGAGCAGGGTCACACGGGATTCGTTGTCGAAGCGCTGGAAGACGCGGTAACCGCCGTCCGGCGCATACCACAGTTGAGCCGGAAGCGGTGCCGCGAAGTTTTTGAAAAACAGTTTACCGCCGCGCGGATGGCAAGTGATTACGTCCGGGTATTCGATCGACTGATTAGAAGAAACCAAGAGAAGATGCCCGAGGCAGCCTGATGGCGAAGGGGGAAGTCATTCGTATTCGGGACGAGTTTTACATTCGTTCCTCATCAGCCCGCGTGGATGTCCGCACGCGGGTATTGAAACAGGGAGACATGTTCGCCGTGTTCGATCGATTTGGCGACGTGGAAACTTTCGGCAGCGGCGAGCTCGGGCTGTATTATCAGGACACCCGATTTTTGTCGCGGCTGACTCTGAAGCTTGGAAAAGATCGCCCTCTGCTGCTCAGTTCCACCGTACGAGAAGACAACGCGATTATGGCCGTGGACGCCACGAATGCCGATGTCTGGCGCGACAGCGAGATAGTAGTTCCGAGAGGAACGATACACGTTTATCGCTCGAAAGTTTTGTGGAATAAAGCGTGCCACGAGCGACTTCGTATCCATAACTATGGCCGCGCAGCCGTCGATTTTATTTTGTCGATCGACTTCGATGCTGATTTTGCCGACATCTTCGAGTTGCGAGGCACCAAGAGGGAACATCACGGGCGTCGCTTAGAGCCTGAAGTAATGAAGGATGGGCTCGTGCTCGCCTATCAGGGATTGGACGGGCGTTTTCGGCGAACCCGAATTGCTTTTGACCCGGCGCCGAATCGTCTAAGCAAGTCGATCGGGAACTTTCAAATCCATCTGGAACCGGGGCGGGATGCCAGCTATCAGTGGACGATTGCCTGCGAAGTGGATGACGATTCGCATCGCGACGTTAAGCCTCACTACGAGAATGTCATTCAGCAGGCAGCCAGTGCACTCGAACGCACGCGTGCTCAGGAACCGGAAATTTTCACCGATAACGAACAGTTTAACGACTGGGTGAACCGTTCGCTGGCCGATCTCCACATGATGCGAACGGAGACGCAGTACGGTCCCTATCCCTACGCTGGAGTACCCTGGTTCAGCACGGTATTCGGGCGGGACGGAATCATCACCGCGCTCCAGTGCCTCTGGTTCGATCCAACGATCGCGCGCGGCGTGCTGGCGTATCTCGCCGCAAACCAGGCAGCCGCAGAAAAGGCCGAGCAAGACGCGCAGCCTGGCAAGGTTCTTCACGAATTCCGCGATGACGAAATGGCTGTTTTGGACGAAGTGCCGTTCAGGCGCTACTACGGGAGCATCGATGCAACGCCGCTTTTTGTCATGCTGGCGGGCGCATACTACAGGCGCACAGGCGACCGCGGATTTGTGGAGTCGATTTGGCCAAACGTACACCGCGCGCTTGAGTGGATCGATCGTTATGGCGATTCAGATGGCGACGGATTTGTCGAATACAGCCGGAGATCGAAACATGGTCTCGTTCATCAGGGTTGGAAAGATTCTCAGGATTCAGTTTTTCACAGCGACGGCATGCTCGCGGAGGCTCCGATCGCTCTGTGCGAAGTGCAGAGTTACGTGTACGCTGCCAAACTTGTTGCCAGCGAGCTGGCGGCTTTGTTGGGCGATGAGACGGTTGCGCAAGACTTGAAAAAGCAGGCCGAGAGCTTGCGCCACCGATTCGAGGAAATCTTCTGGTGTGAAGAGCTTTCCACATATGCGCTTGCGCTGGACGGCAGCAAACGGCCTTGCCGGGTGCGCACGTCGAACGCCGGTCACTGTCTTTTCGCGGGTATTGCGACAGAGGACCACGCTCAGCGCGTAGCGAGCACGCTCACCGATGAAACATCCTTTTCGGGATGGGGAATTCGTACTGTCGCCAGCAACGAGGCGCGCTACAACCCGATGTCGTATCACAATGGTTCGATCTGGCCTCACGATAACTCATTGATCGCTGCCGGATTTGCTCGATATGACCTCAAGGGATCGGCAGCAATGCTGCTGGCGGGCTTGATGGATGCGAGCATCTTCTTCGATTTGCATAGGCTCCCCGAGTTATTTTGCGGTTTTCCGCGGCGGCCGGGCGAATCGCCCACGCTCTATCCAGTGGCCTGTGCTCCTCAGGCGTGGGCCTCCGGCGCGGTATTTCTTTTGTTGCAAAGCTGTCTTGGCCTCGATGTGCTTGCTCCAGAACGAAAGCTCGTGTTCTCAAAGCCATTTTTGCCACAGTTTCTTCCGCAGGTGAGGATTCGTGATCTGAAAGTAAGAGGCGCAAGCGTTGATCTTCTGCTCACGAGACACAATGAAGGCGATGTGGGCGTGAACGTGCTCCGCCGGAATGGCGCGCTCGAAGTTGTCGTCTTGAAATGACCTGACTGGGATTGCGCTTGTCGCGGCAGATGCGCAGAAATATTGTGTAGGAATGAATGCCAGGGTGATCGTAATGCCGAAGGCGGCGGTACTGGATCCACAGGGAAACGCGGTGCGCGACGCAATGCGGCACTTGGGAATGCCGGAAGTGCGCAGCGTCCGAATCGGCAAATACATGGAGATCGATATTGAAGGACAAGACGGCGAACTTGAATCACGGCTACACCAGCTTTGTCGCGATTTGCTGTCGAATCCGGTGATCGAAGACTACGAATTACTGAAAGCACAGCCAGGAACGAAGGCGAAGAAGTCCCCTGGCAAGAAGAGACGATGAAAGCATTGCGATATTTCTTCTGTATCGTTTTTCCTCCGTTGGCCGTGCTCTTGACCGGACGTATCGCCAGTTTCTTTCTGAGCCTCATTTTGACGCTGCTCGGGTGGATCCCGGGAGTTATTCACGCGTGCCTGGTGGTGAACGATTATCACGCGGAGCAACGCGCAACGGCCACCGCGCATTAGGTCGTGTCGCTTTCCCTTCAATGCCTGCCACGACGTAAGCGCCGGCAAAGGCGGGTCGCGCGTCGCCGCGGCTCTAGTCGTCCTTCTGCTTCAGCCGCCCCTGACCGGAGCGTGTGACTCAAGGCAGGTGTATGGCTTGCAAAAGAACTGTAGCAGCGTCCGTGTGCGAGGCTCTCCCCAAAATCGTTAGCCGCTTGCAGCAACTGCGTCTTCCACCAAAGGAAAGCGCTCGCACAACTTTAGCCATGTGCGAACATTGAATATTGTATGAAACAGTACGCTAAAATTCTATTTGCGATCGTCACGGCGATGATTTGCACGATTGGATTTGCGGCAGATCAACCTAGTTGCAAGAAGAGCGGTAAGAATTGCCCGATGAACAACGGTGGGGCATGCAATTGCGGCAAGAACTGCGATTGCTAGCGCGGGCAGTGAACAGTTTCAAAGCGATTGGTTTTACGACGTCGCTCGAAACGAGAGGTCTTACGTCGGCAGCCCTTTGCGCGCGATCAGTTCCATCTGCTCGCAGAAACGGTCCAGCTCCCTCAGCGTGGTGTACACGTTCGGTGTGATGCGAATACCCTGGAATTCTTCGTGCACGATCGGCACGGTAAAGATACGGTGTGTGTCGAATAAATATTTCGTCACCGCCTCAGGATTGGTGCCCTCGATCTGAACATTTGCTATCGCGCACGATTGGTTGGGATCGAACGAAGTGTTGAACCGAATCTTCGGGACGTCCTTGAGCCGGTTCATCCAGTAACGGGAAAGATAACGTAACCGCGCTTCCTTGCGTTTACCGCCGATCCCGTTGTGAAACAAAAGTGCTTCGCCGATAGCGAGCTTCGGCGCTGCCGAGTGGGTGCCGATCTCTTCGAATTTGCGGATGTCCGATTTCTGCTTGGACTCCGCGGCCATGAGCGGCCAGAGCTTCTCGATTTTGTCGCGCTTCACGTAAAGCATGCCCGTGCCTTTCGGGGCATAAAGCCATTTGTGGAGGCTCGTGCCGAAATAATCGCAACCGAGATCGCTCTGTTTGAAATAGAACTGAGCGAAGGAATGCGCGCCATCGACGATGGTTTCAATACCGCGGGCGCGCGCCAACTCGCAGACGGCTTTCACCGGAGTGAGCTGGCCAGTAATATTGATCATGTGCGAAATAAGAATGAGCCGGGTGCGGTCGGTGATTCCTTTTTCAAACGCCGTGACGATCTCGCTGAGATTTTTCGGCGGAATTGGAACCTGAATGAGCTTGAGCTTGAGGCCTTCTCGTTTTTCCCGCTGACGCAGTGTGGTGAGCATGCGCGGATAATCCTGCGTGGTGGTAAGAATTTCGTCGCCGAGTTTGAAGTCCATGCCCATCAACAGGATCTCGAGCGACTCCGACGCGTTACGCGTGATCGCGATCTCTTCGCGGTCGCACCCGAACAATTCGGCCAAGCCGGTACGAATGGTTTCCGATTGCGGCTCGAGGATTTGCCACATCGTGTAAGCCGTGGCGTCCTCCTGTTCCCAAATGTAACGGATCAACGCTTCGGTTACGATCCGCGGGCTGGGCGACACACCGCCGTTATTCAGGTTGATGATGCCGCGTGTAACGCTGAACGAGTTTTGGATCGTCGTCCAGTAATCTTCGTCAGTGGCCGCTTCTTCCGGCGTGAGATCCGCGAGGTTGCTGGATGCTGCTTCGACGTTTCTCAATAACGAGGCGACTGTTGCCGATGAAAGCGCGGCCAGACCAAGGCCTTTGCCGGAGAGAGAAAGAAAGTCGCGTCGCGTACACACTTGCATCGCCACCAATTAGAGCGATCCCGCAGATCGGATGCAATCATTGTGTTCCCTGCGGCAGGTGTCGCGCGAATAGAGCGAAAAGGGATGAGCGACCTTCTTTGCGCGATACTACTAAGGTGCACCTTGGCACGCCGTCTTGTCACTTCGTAGTTTTGGCGAAAGCGGAAACCGACATTGCGTGGCGAAGGGGCTATGATGCATCAACAATTTGCTGCAAGCCACGTGGCCTGCTATCTGAGAAAACTCAACCAAAGAAAAACAATAATCTATGAAACAGCTCCAAGCTTCCCTACTGCTAGCAGCAGCACTGTCCTTCGCTGCGGCTTCAGTTTTTGCGCAGGCAGCCAAAAGCCCTCCCGCCGCCGGCGCGTCGGCGTCCCCGTCAACTCCACCGACCATCGCTTCAGCGATCGATCGCGAGATTAGCCTTGTCGAGAAGGAAGTCGTCGAAGCGGCCGAGGCAATGCCGGAGGACAAGTTCGATTTTTCTCCGGAGAAACTGAACCTCCCCGGCAGCGATTACAAAGGTGTGCGCACGTTTGGCGAACAACTGAAACATATCGCTGCATCCAACTATCTGATTTGGTCGCCGATTACGGGCGAGAAGCCACCGGACACGGTCAACGACGGCAAAGGCCCGGATAACATGAAAGCGAAGGCGGAGATCATTAAGTTTGTGAAAGATTCCTTCGCGTTCGGCCACAAATCGGTCGCGACCCTGAAGAGCGCGAACCTCGTCGAACCGATTACTTCGAGGAGTGGCAGGCAGACCACCCGCCTCTTCCAGGCAACGTTTGCCGCAGCTCATTGTTTCGATCACTACGGGCAGATGATCGAGTATCTTCGCATGAACGGTATCGTTCCACCGGCAAGTCGCGGGCAATAGGCGCATTGGAATTACTACCGGTATTTGGCTGCGCAATACAAAGCGCGAGACTCAACAAACATGCTGGAAAACTCCATTCACACTCGGCTGAAAGCGTTACAACGGCGCGCGCACGCTGGCGTCATTGTAAAATTGGATTTGCCGGCCACCCAGCCGGCGTATGACGCGCCAGCCATGGCTTTTTGCAAATTCACGCACCTCGTCTTCTGACATTTCACGAAGAACTCGCAGCTCCGCAGGCTGGATGACGACGTACTCGGAGCTGTTTGACAGTCTCTCCCCGATCTTGGCCGCGAGAGCTGGTAAATCATCGTGCATATTTCCCACTCTAACGAGTACCTGTGCGATCCGACTCTGGCGTTTTTTCCTTCACAGGCACTGGCGGCGGCCGTTTGGGTCTGCGATTTAATCTGGGACCTAGCACGTGAATAGCCTTGCGGCTGGGCGAAGGTCCGCGTGCGGTTGGTTTCTCCATGTCAAGCTGGTGGTCGTCGAGGTCTATCTATCAGTTTGCGCGCTGAGCACAAACCCACACCGCATTTTCGCTTCACTGGCGCGGTGGTTTTCCGTGGGTAAATTTCGCCGATGTTTTCGGAAACGATTGAGTTGCGGGGACACATCATTGATTCGCTGATCCTGCCGAAAGTGCTCGATCAGATTTTGACTCACGGCGCGAATTTCAAAATCAGCGAGATCAAGATCGGCCAAAAGCGTGCCGACCAAAGCTTTGCGCGCATCGAGGTCTCGGCGGAGACGAGCGGGGCGCTCGATGAATTGATTCTGCGACTGCGCCAGCATGGCGCCGAAGTCGCCGAACGCGCCGATGCGCAGCTCGCTCCCGCCCCTGCCGACGGCGTTTTCCCGCCGGACTTTTATGTAATGACGAACCAGCAAACTTTCGTCCGTGTTGACGGCAAGGAGATCGAAGTGCGGCCTACCATGATGGATACAGCCATCGCTGTGGACCGGAAAAGAGGCGCAGCGCGCGCCGTCAAATTCTTCGACGTCCACAAAGGCGACGAGATTGTCGTGGGTCACGACGGTGTGCGTGTGGTGCCGGTGCAGCGTGCGACATCGCGCACAGATGTTTTTCAGTTCATCAACACAATCATCGATGCTGATGAACCTAAATCGGCCATCATTCGCGAATTGGCGGAAGAACTTCGGCAGGCACGGAAGACGAAGGGCAAGATCGCAGTTGTTGCCGGTCCGGCAATCGTGCGAACTGGCGCCGGCCAACATTTGGTGCGCCTCATTGAAACTGGATATGTCGATCGCCTTTTCGCCGGCAATGCCTTTGCCGGTTACGATGTGGAACGGGCGTTGTTCGGCACTTCTTTGGGTATCAGCCTCGATCTTGCATTCGCACGAGGCGGACGCGAGAACCTCATGCGCGCGGTCAATGCCATTCGCGAAGCTGGCGGGATTGCAGCAGCCGTCGCGAAAAATGTCCTGACTAGCGGGATCATGCACGCGTGCGTCCGTAACAATGTCGATATCGTCCTCCTCGGATCGATTCGCGACGAGGGCTCGATTCCCGGCGCAACGACGGACGCAATTGAGGCTCAGAAAATGATGCGTGAAAAACTTGCCGACGTGACGCACGCATTGCTGTTGGCGACCATTCGGCATTCGCTCGCGGTGGCGAGCATGCTTGCGCCCACTGACGTGGAACCATTTCTTCGGGAACTGGCCGATTGCTTCGACAAACTCGAGAAAACGTAAAGTTCAAACGGCCGCTTCAACGCTTTAACGATCCAACGATTCAACGTCCGAACATGCGCGAGTTGCTACTTTGTCCGCCCGATTACTATGGGATCGAGTATGAGATCAACCCTTGGATGAGCGTGGCCCGCGCGGCCGACGCCCGGATTGTTCAAGAGCAATGGAAACAGTTGCACGCCACGCTTTCAAAATTGGATTGCAAAGTTCATCTGATTCCACCGCAGCCGCGACTGCCCGACATGGTTTTCACCGCCAACGCCGGGCTGACCGTTGGTCGCAATTTCATCCCCAGTAATTTCCGACACAAAGAACGCGCCGGTGAGCAACCGTTCTTTGCCAAATGGATGGAGCAACACGGTTACGAAGTGAACTGGCTGCCAGAGAAGCTTTTTTTCGAGGGCGAAGGCGACGCGCTGTTCGGCGGTGAAATGCTCTTTTGCGGCTACAAATTTCGTTCTGACATTCAATCGCATCGTGCCATAGCAGAAATGATCGGTTGTCTTACCATTTCGGTAGAGCTAGTTGATCCGCGGTTTTATCATCTTGATACTTGTTTTTGTCCGTTGCCGGACGGCGGCGCGTTCTGGTTTCCAGATGCCTTTGACGAGTACGGCCAGCGTGCGATCCGTGAACACGTGACCGATTTGATCGATGTCGCACCGGAAGAGGCTAGGCACTTTTCATGTAACGCTGTGATAATCGAGAAACACATCGTTTTGCCCCAGGGAGCGCCACAGCTCGTAACGAAGCTACAAGAGCGCGGCTATCGCTGTCACGAGTTGCCGATGACCGAATTCATCAAAGCCGGCGGAGCCTGCAAATGTCTCACGATGTTTATGCCGCAACGAGAGGAAGCCGGAACATAGGCTTCCAGTTCGCCAAAGGACGAATCCGTCCCGAGTGCGGACCTGTGCGGTACACGGGCGTCTTCGCCCGGTGGTTCGGGTGGCAGGCTTGCGGTGCCCTCGCCGAATCGCGGCGCTACTTTTTGCGTTTTGCTCGCAGCAGAGCTTCGATTTTGCCGAGCGGCAAACAATTCACGACCTCCTTTTTGGTGAGCCAGCCTTTGCGCGCGATGCCGATGCCAAACCACAGGTCCTGCAAGCGCTCGGTGCGATGAGCGTCTGGGTTGATCACACATTTAACGCCTTTTTGTTTCGCCAACGGCCACCATCGCCAGTCGAGATGATCCGATAGGGCTCGCGTTTCAGCAACAACCGACCGGTCGGATGCGCGAGCATCGTGACGAAGGGATTTTCCAGCGCTCGGATCACGCGCTGAGTCATTTCCGATTCGCTCAAATTGAAAGCGGAGTGAACCGACGCCACCACGTAGTCGAGTTGCGACAATACTTCATCGGAAAAATCAAGTGAGCCGTCACGCAAGATGTCGCACTCGACTCCGGCAAATAAGCGAAATTCGTCGAATGTCGTATTCACCTTCCGAATTTCGGTGACCTGCTCGAGTAACTTTTCGGCATCCATGCCATGGCCTTGAACGGAACTGCGGCTGTGATCGGCAATGCCCAGATACTCGAGCCCAAGTTCCTGGGCAGCTTCGGCCATTTCCTCGAGTGTATTGTGGCCGTCGCTGGCGACGGTGTGGCAATGAAACGTGCCGCGCAGATTTTCCTTCTCGATGAGCTTCGGCAGGGTGTGCTCTTCAGCCGCTTCAAACTCGCCGCAGTTCTCTCGCAGCTCCGGCGGCACGAAATCGAGATCGACCGCACGATACAAATCGGTTTCATCCCGGACAGTGGGAATTTTGCTAATCGGTTTGTTCTTCTTCGCCTTCGGATCGATGGGCAGCGGGGCGAGCCGGTATTCGTTCAGCGTCCAGCCACGGTGCAGCGCGCGGCTGCGCATTTCGATGTTATGTTCCTTGTTCCCAGTGAAATAAGCGAGGGCAAACGGATATTCCGCCGTCGTGACAACGCGCAGATCACATTGGACTCCGGATCGCAGCCGCACGCTGGATTTTGTGGGACCTTGCGCGATGACGGACTCGACCAGTGGATGGGAAACAAAAAACTTTGTGATGGCGTCGGGCTCGTTCGTCGCCACTAGCAGATCGAGATCGTGCACGATTTCTTTTCGCCGCCGGTAACTGCCGGCAATCTCGACCTGCAAAGCTGCTTCGTGCGCCGCCAGATCGGCGCGTAATGCTTCCGCCTCAACTGCGACCTGGCCGAATTGGAATGAGCCAGCGTGCGCTGCGCGTCTGGCGATGGCGTCACAAAGCTTTTGCTGCGTTGTTTCGCCAAACCCTGGCAGCTCAGCGATGCGCCCCTGTTCGCAGGCATTCCGTAGCTGCTCGATTGAACTGATCCCGAGTTTGTCGTAGAGCGCTTTAATCTTTTTTGCGCCAAGCCCGGGCAAGGAAAACAATTCCAGAATTCCCGGCCGAAATTCCGCGCTCAATTCCTCGAAATACTTGAGCGATCCGGTTTCAGCGAGTTCCTTGATCTTCAGCGCGATGCTCTTTCCAATCCCGGGAATTTTCGCGATCGCCTCTTCGTCCTGAAAGCTGGATACATTTGCCCCAAACGTTTCGATCGCACGCGCTGCGTTGATATACGCGCGGATCTTGAACGGATTTTCGTCCTTGAGCTCCAGCAGCGTTGCGATTTTCTCCAAGACGCCGGCGATATCCTCCTTGGTCATTACTTAAACGGTTAGCGCAGATTGCGCTCCCGTCGATGCCGCCGTTGCAGCTTCCGCTCCCATCCGCGAAGCGCACAGCCGCTAGTCGACGCATCTGGTTATCACGTCTGATGCGCTAACGTGTACACACCGAAGGCGCGAACCCTCCCTTCAAGGAACAGCTTTAACGTTTGTCCATTACCACTCTGGCCGCCGGCTCACCGATTTCGAGTTGGTCGTTCGCTTTCTGGATTTGCGCGGCGTTGTCTTTCAACTGGGCGGTGAGCGTCGCGATTTGTTGCTGTTGCTGCGTGACTGTTGCCTGCA
>WNFO01005836.1_pt1 | contig 10830 bp, 14 predicted proteins | sample 5400251 | NCBI WGS metagenome assembly WNFO01 (sample SAMN13153354, study PRJNA577476) | soil metagenome | isolation source: 100 cm saprolite under Madrone tree | place: USA:California | collected 2016-06-14 | reverse complement strand
CTACCGAAATGGCTGGAGAAGGCGCTGCTGTAATGCCGGTGTTACCAGCGCTAGTAGTTCCATTGCTGCTGCCGTTGCTAGTGGTAGCAAGAGCGGTGGCGCTGCTGTTGGCGTTTCCACTGGAGGATTTGAAGGAAGACAAGAGGTTTTGTGCGGAGGATTTGCGACGCATTGAGGGTCAAAGAGAGTTCAAAGACGCATATACTCGCTTTTGAAAAAAGCAACGTTCCAAATCTAATCAGACGCCCAGCCTCGCACCGCCACCCTATTCACCCTCCACCGAACCAACTGCAATTCGAATGCGAGACTTCAACACGATTTCTACTGACAATACTCGACCTTTTGACACCTAGTCGTCCATTCCCGCATCCGAGTCTCTCCGCGTACGTCGCATTTCATCTCCCCCGCAGTCGCTCCCCTCCAGAAAGTGCAGCACGAAGTGAACACGCGAAGCACACAGCCTGAGCCTTCCTCCCGGTATTTCATCTTGTCGAGCTAGGGGTACGTAAATCCTTGTCGCTCCCCCACTACAGTACCGGGAAACCGATGAAGGTGCCATTATCGCCTTGTGGGCTTTGCCGTCTATCGTGATCTCAGAGCTCGAGAGTGCGTCCCTGAAACCACGTACACCTGTCCTTTTGGGACCAGAACCTGATGCCTGTTTCTTTCATAACCGCGCTTGTCGAGAGCAAACAAACTCCTCGGTAAAGTGACCAACGTGCAAAGTTTCAAACTCATAATTTTTAACCCCTACTTGCGGGTAATGTTGTTTCTCAATTCTTGTGAAAATGAACGTGACACACATCTTTATATAAAAACTGCCGCGCACAAGCTTGCTTCTTGCCAACTCTCTTGAAATTGAGAAATAAGATTAGGAACCATGTTCTTGTAGCCTTTGAAGCGAGTGGATTGGGTGATGACCATGTACTGTACTGCAGCTTCGTCTTCCCCGACATCACAAAACAAGGTACAGTACCATAACGACGAACTTTGTCATCGATTATCGATTATCTCTAATATTTGTGGATTGTCATAGGTCGACAGGACTCCTCGTCGTTCATCAGATCATCAGACGAGGTGCCCATGCGGCAGCTGTTCCCAGCTCATCAAGAACTCTCCCAACCGCCTATAGCGAGGGCGTCGAAATGGTTCCGGTTGCGGAGATCCTAAATAGGAGCCCTGAAAAAATCGAGACATGGCGACAGGTGCACCAGAATCGACAGTCAACCTGATACATGATGACTGAGAACCAAAAGTGTTGAGCATCAAACGCATGTCCCAGAACTGTGAAAGTTGTAGAGGGGTTGTGGAGGTGAGGGATGGTGTGCAAGACTCGGGATAAGACCGACAGGCAAACAGGTGTTGGTAACCGTTACTAATCGGTCCAACTAACACTGCGCTTAGTACCTGTCAATCTCCGAACATCGCCAACACGAGTCCCTAGCTGCTACTGACGCGATGGTCGTGGCATGCTGCTTAATCAGGGTTTGTTTTCGTCAATGCAAGACTACACTTATCTCCCCCCGGTGGCTCGTCCACTCCGCTCCCTTCTTTCTCCGAGTCCGAGCTCGAAAATAACCATAATTCTCTGGTAGGATCGGAATCGCCTTGACCTGAGGTTGAGATGATAGAACTAAGTGAACATGAGGTTAACTGGCTTGATAAGTACCTGTAATTGGAGCATACGGAGCTAGACCAGCAGTAAACAGCCCCCCCAAACGGCCACTTATTCTGCATTCGGCCAATCTGTTATTCGCAATACATATGGCCAACTACGTTAAGTCACATAACTCAGGTGAACGTATAACTACGTTACCTTGTTGGCTCGTGACAGAAGATCATGTCGGGACAAAACAAACCACCCGCCTCGGAACAAGGTATCACGTCATCGGAGATGTGTCGCGGATTAGACCACCAGAAAATGGCGCATATAGGGATCTTGGTATACGATGGCTTGAGGACCAAGAACGAGAGAAGTGAGAAAACAATAAGAAATCCAGAGGTGAGGTCGCGCGTCAACTGAACACGTGATGCGCCAAGTTGTCGTCCGACTTCAAGGAAAATCCCGAAGTATGAGATTATGAGAGAAACAAAAAAGTCGCTCTGTCACGCATGCCGACTAACTTAGTTGCCGCGACGGAGTTTGATTGGGGCGCGAGCGATGCTGACTAACACAAACTACTGCGTGACAGTGCGTGACAGGCAGTATTGCGGTGTTTGAACCTGCAATTGCGATGTTCAGTTTTGAAGTAAAACTGCTGGGCACCGAGCTAGCGTTTGGACAGACACGTGAAGTTGGGCACTGGACTGGGCACTGGTACTGGGGCAGGGCACTTCATCGGGCACTTCAAGGTGGCATGCTGGGCACGTTCGGTACCGTGTTGAGCACTTTCGGTGGTGTGTTGGGCACTCTCAGTGGCGTGTCGGGCACTTTCTCCGTAGGACCGTGGCTGTATATAAGATTACCCTCATTCCTACTATTATTGTGAAACTTCCGATTTCGCGTATCCCTACCTCTGTCCCTTTCAAGAACAGTCCACAACCATCAGAGACTGCTCCCTCCGTTCAGGTAAAGCGAATAATTTACTTGCCAAATAGATATCGTACTCATGCTAACATCGACGTAGGCTCCCTCGGGACGCCTCCTCTAAATATACTGACATGGTCGTTGACACCATACCTTGCGCCTTTCTATCCACCGATGCGGCCTTTATTGCTTCGGCGAAAGATGGTGGCGCCTAACGGCATAAATGACATCCGTGACGACGGCTTCCTGTCATTCCCAAGCAGACACGATCTGACATATTATACCCTATACACGCAACTGAAGTCGGCCATAAAAGGACGGAAGGTATTTGGCCGTCTCTGGAATCAGAAATGGAGAGTTTTTGAATGACGCCCGTCCCTTACACAGGCGTTGAAATCGCAGCATTGAACTTCGCGATACCACCGGCCATCCCGGATGTTTCCTGCATGCCACCTGCGCAACGTCAGTTAGAAAGAGAATCACAAGATTGACCGTCAATCCCGGAAAATGATAAACAAAGGTGTGGTAGAGTCATCTCGGTCGACTAGGCGTGAAATTCTTAATGCCAATTCTCATGCGATAATGGCGCTCAACGGGTCTAGGGATCACCCCGAGAAGTAAGTATCATACCGACAAGCTACTAGGCAAAGCTGCGGGATCCCGTTGCAGATCCGTAATTATTGCAGACCACAGTAACGCGCTTCATTCTGTAATCAGGCTGTATTTTGACGTTACTCCTTATAGGGGTGAAATTTTAACCGTCAGCACACCCAGTGTGTAATGGAAGGGTTACGGCATTGTTGCCTGGCGCTGGGCACGTGTCCCCGCCCTCACTCCGCCTGTAGTGGGTATCATGGCAACCCGGATTTTATAGGTCTAATGCTTGAATCAACTGGATTTTACTCTGCGTTCTCTGCTGTTGGCTTTGATGAGATTTGGAGAAACTCCTTCGCCCCTAAGGAACAGACCACGCACAGGAGTGGGCGACTATCACTCGGCGTGCCTGAGACCTCTGAGACCTCTTATGCCTATCCCACGATTCCACACACGATAACTTATCTTCTGGGTTCTTTTCATCACGAGGGGATTTAATTTGGAATGGACTACTGGCTGACTCCGTGATGGGGTGGGTTAGCTTGAAATGATGCGTAATGTGGCGTTGGCACTGACTGACTGCTGCCAGCTCGTGACCACCTCATGGCGTCCGTTATCTGATCTTGACACGTGGAAGCCTCATGGAATTCTTACCACCACGGAAGGCCCCAGTACCCTGTCTCTCATCTAGAGGCTGATATCCCCTCATGGCCTACACGATAATCTCGCCAGCTAGTATTGACTGGTGGTCCAGCGACCTTGGTAGAAGTAGGATACCTTACTGGCAACCCGGTCCGGTGGAATCCTGAAGCCTTCCTATACGGGCGGTATTTCAGGCACATGGGTTTGGCATTGGGTATGCGAGGCATCAACACGCGTCCGCACGAACAGCAGGTTGGCGTGCGTGCGCATGGGAATACAGTTTTGTAACAGTCTGGATGTTGCCACGTGGATCATTCAATTAACACGTTTCTATCGCGCGTTTTCCGTCCCTTTGATGTGCTACTCGTCGTGCCGGAGCTAAAATAAGAATACATTCGTGCGCACATGCACCTACTAAGACGCAGCCACATAACTATGAGACTCACAAAGCCAGATGTGTGGACCGCGGGGCCTTACTGGCAGTTAGAATGTACTCTACAGCTCAGAAAAGCTATTTGATCAGAGGCACGCAGATTGGGCAAGTCGGGTTCATCCCGTGAACACTGAATAGACAGGGGGAAACAGTGTTTGTACCTGCAAAATGGATCCGTGCGATGTGGCGTGATGAGTATTGTATCAACGGTACGGGCACGCCTTTCAATCTCGAACTTGTGTTGGCATACTGACATTACCTGTACGTTGAAGGCGGCCGACAAGTCTGGCAATTCGAACAACAAGACGGCGGAGTTAACGAGCTGTGGCACAGTGTCGCAGTAAAGTTACACTGGCTAGAAGATCCTTAGCGGACTGGAAAACACGCGTTTTCGTCGTGACTGCCAGCCAGCGGCCATCATCCGCGACTCAGAGCTTCTCGGCCGATTTCGTAACTAACTAAAGGTCGAAACAGTCGATTCCGTTGCCACCGTCGTGGTCACAAGATGACCGTGTGTCCATAACAGGTTCAAGCACGAGCCTGAGTCAAATTAGAAGGGATTGGCAGACTGGAACTTGAAGCGTATCGCCGCGTTGCCGCTTGGTCCAGACGCACTGGCACCGAATCCACATTTTGTCAAAGCAATTTTCAAACGCGCTGGCGCATCATGCCAGTACTACTATGGGGTTCTCCAGTGCTAGTTGCCGTTCACTGGCACATCATCCCCCATTCATGACGCCCAACACGTTGAAAGTCGAGATATGACATAACGGCCCTGAAACCTTGAATAGATTGCCCCCGTGGTCTCAGAGGTCTCAAAAGCCGTCACACTCCACACTTGCACGAAATTAAAAGGCGCACAACAATCTTCTCTTCTCTGCATCATACTCAATCCAGTATTGACCCTGGATTGTTAATGGACCCCCTCTTCTCACCCATTCACTCTGCCATCAACGATGAAATCCACAGTCCCATGATCGACGGAGAGGTAAGTTACCCAGCTGGTTGCCGCGGTGCGACTCCCTGAATCCACTGACACGCCCTTATTCTACGCCTCCCTATTCACTGCTACAGACAATTCTGGATCATCGCATCAGTGAAGAGTTTAGAATCCTCCTCCCTGAAAATACCATTGCTGGTAATCGTGACGGTAGCTCTAACCTCGAAGGTGTGGCAGAGTCATCGCGGTCGTCGCGGTCGTCGCGGTCATCGCGGTCTCGACCAACCTCTGCCACGGGAGGAGAATCTCTAGGCCAATTCTCTTGCCGTCGTTGCAGGAAAAGGTTCAAACAACCACAGGGCCGGAATCGGCATTACCGTGAAAAGCACGAACCCAGTTTGTGTATTGCTTGCGATGCTGAGTGGGGACGGCCCTGTGACTATAGAAATCACCTCGAAAAGCACCATCCCGATCTAGACCCTGACATGATCCTGGGCAAGCCTGCGGGGTCTCTTCGCAGGACCGCAATTATCGCAAGACGCGGACCACAGCTGGACTAATTATAAGTGCGTTTCCTCCTGCAATGGTGATGGTGGCGAAATTCTAATGTGCCACAGCCTGTGCATACGCACACTTTGGCGCACTGCTACACCCCTGAGACACACCTGGCGTGGTCTCAACCCAATTTTTGAAGCCTCGTAGGCTTCGTGCCTACTTACTATACCTTTCCTTATCCATGTGTCTCGTCTCTATTTCCCTCGTTCCTGAATCCCTTCTTGTTTGTCTCATCCGGTACGATACAACTACTATACGATTGACTCACGCGCGTCCCCTCCTAAATGGACGCACAACCCTTTCAGCACACAGGTTCGTGCACCTTTACCTACCCACAATAGGCAAACATGACGCCCGAGCGTTATCGCACCCACATTGCGTGCTTATCCCTTATTGATACAGTCTCACCCTTTTTCTGTAGATGTCTTACTATAGCATGGCCACTTTACTATACGACTGGAACGTGTAGTACAATGAGTGTAGTAGCTATATAGCGCGATGTGCGCTTAGTGAAATGACATCCAGTCTTGTGTTCTCGAACCTCCCCGCGTGCCCTTTCTCTCCCTCTCTCGCTTTTGCTCGATCCCTCTGTTCGCTGCGCGACAGTCCACTTGCTGCTTCTTCTTGCGTACCATCCCCTCTTGCCCTTGCTTAGTTTTACTAGATGGGACCGCGAATCTGAATTAATTTATACCACTTATCTCATTACGCGTTTCTTTCCGTAGAACCGCCACATGCGCAGACCACGAGGTTGCATCAGCAAAATCAAACCATGGTTTGAGATATTCAACTCCGCCGGTACCTTACTCTGGTGGTCGGCGAAGATTGAGCTAGATTGGGCTAGATTGGGCGTGATCAGGCGTGATCAGGTGGTGGATGATTATCTACGCTACGTATGAGCAGAATTTGAGTCTGCACTGTGCGATCACCATTTGGTCATGTTCGTCTTGAGTGTGTAATTGTATAACTATGAAAATCAACATTGTGGGGGGTCGATCCATCATGTTTGACCTTTTCTCGCTAGCGTCATCACTGGCAGTTCCTCAAGGGCATGACGATTACTACAGTGTTCCGCGGCAACTTTTGCCCTTCCTCGGTTAACAAGATTAAATTCACGTACAGTCAAGGGGGGATCACTAGCAGGGATGTCGACCGTGTGTATGTACGGTACCATCATACGGTTGCCATCTACCATACCGATGGACATTTTGGACTGCCGCGCGCCGGTGTTGAAATAGCTGAAATCGATTTTTCTTAAATCTGAAACATCACATCTTGTTCCAGAATCTCCGGGATATGTTCAAATATGTCTCTAGTACGTACATGTAAATTGTTGAGGGTGTGCTGTCGCAAGAATATATGGAAAAACAGCTATCGAGAATGGAAGTCGTTGAAAACTGAGTCTGTAGGTCCAAAACTTCACCAAAACACTCTGAACAAATTCTGTGAAGATTCAAATACATATGCCATTGTGCTCCAATGCTAAATTTATTGCCGCAAGATGTTGTGCTCATGCAGTGGACAAAAGAATGTGCTGGCCCAGCCTGGCCGTGTCACGCTCATCGCTCGCAAATGGGGCTCCAGGCCGATTGGGCTGCAACGGCAATCACAGGCGCAGACGCAGACGCAGTCCTAGGCCTATCCTCCCTACTTGTCTCAGGCGGTTTGCGGCAAACGGCAGTCAATCCAGGTGCGATGATCGAGTATTTGCTGGTCTTGCCCTATTCATTACTTACTAACTGGTTTCTTGTTTTCGTGCGCGTCCTAGATTGTCTTACTAGTTCAATACTATGATGATACCGCGCGCGGAGCTTGATCGTTCCTTCAATGATACGGCATTAAAGAAGAGGTGCGTCGTCCCACGCTCATTTTTCTGTCGGGATGGGTGCATTCTATGTTGATCTATCACGTCATGTCTTACGTAGAAACATCGCTTCAGTCAGCGATCATCGCCATTTCCCTCCAGTTGCTCCTCGATATCGCGTACATGACCAACTTTTTCCACTCAACTTTGTTACGGAGGTACGAGCCATGCGAAGAGGAGGAAAATGATCATTCAAAATGGCATGATTATCTCCCAGCATTTTCCCTTCGTTCCTGTTGAAGCTAATACTCCACCTACGTTACTTTCAAGAGCCTCTGGAGATGGTTACAGAAGTAGTGAGCGACTATCCTTTTGGCAGCCCAAGACGTCCGATGCACTGATCATCGGATCTTTTATTTTTTGGGTTCATCGAGAAGATATTATCCAGAGCGGACGACTGACTGACAGTCATGAAGGAGCCCGGAACAATGTTTCGCACCGTTGGTGCTGACAGCCGCCAGGGCGTTCATGGGCTCGTGGCGCTATCGATTTTCCGTAACGATCACAGTGTGTTTGCCCCAGTGAGGGCGGGTTGTGTGATGTGACCGCGATATTCTGACAAAAGTAGATCGGAGTGAGGTCAACAAGTGCGTAACACTTCTTCCGACGTACGCTCCTGGAGTTCGAGTCCTTAAAATAGCATAGCGCCTCTTTCTCTTTGTAACTTGACGATCAGAACATCCCAATCTCCAATAACGTTAATCCTCCCCTTTCTCTCTATCGGCATGGAAGGCCGCACCCCCTATCTCTGCGTTCATTCGCGTCAGACTCTTCCTCAAGGCCCGCCCATCTCATATGAAGGACCGACAGACTCTTGGCAACTAGATCTCGTGACATGCGCATACGATCTTGAAATCTTTGAACCAGCCGGTTTCCAGTCAACAAACACGAACATTCAGACATACCCCTCTGACAGGTTTCATCGATACAGTCGACACTCATTCGTGGCCAAAGACGAAGTGGCTGGGATATCGCAGACTGAAAACCATACCCCACCGGTATGAGGTTTCTCCATATGTCCGGACACTCTGATCCGATGTAATGGCTCCAAACCGACCCTGCCAGCACTAAAGACTTTTGAGCTGCTTCCAGGCGAGGTCTCACATTAAGTCTTAAGGAAAGTGGATCACGAGGCAGGCCTGATCAATCATGAGAACGAGTAAAACTTGAAGGCGAGTCGAAACGTCGACGCGGGTTGTCTAGACAACCTGTTGGTATGCGCATGCACGAAACGCTTACAGTAAACGCCCATACGTGTGCAGTAAGCATTGTGCAGCGAAGGATTGTTCCATGGTTTGTAGCCGACATGCCAAGGTATGTGATACTATAATGCCGAAACTTCCTGACGCATCATTAGTACTTCGAAATGTAATTGCACCGAAACAGAGGGGTGTACTGGAAGGACTACAGATGAGTACTGGAGGGCGTACAAAATTGAATAAGTCTGAGACCCAACCCGGCTGGGAGACTCACCTTGGTAAAGAAACGCCCCGCCTGAATCCCACATTATCCTTGGCTGTGCACGAGTTTGGGTGACCAAAGGACCTGCTGCTGGACCCACCCACGATCGCCCCTTACAGACAGGTCGTGTAAAAATAAAGGTCCACGCGATGAAATGCCATGCGACGTAAGCGAGGACTGTGTCACGCCCAAGAAGCATTCGCATTGTGCCAGCCAACCATGGCGCTGGCAATCACTGGCACACTCTTGGATCTCGAGCCTGAGCTTGTGGCCCCATATGGAGGGCACACTATTATGTAACGCATACAGCTTCGGTAGGAACTGTACGGTATTTGGGTCAGACGTGTGAAGCGTGATATCGCAAGCCGAAGTTGGGAATGAGTATTTCAAATTGGCGCCAACAAGCGAGGTTGTGACAGTCGTGACCATGCATGACCAGACATTCAGTCTCAGGTGTGCGGAGTTAGAAAAACTCATATGCCTTAAGAAAAAGGATATCAGATATTATGTCATGTCACAAGGGTCACCCCTGTCACAACATCACATCCGGAAAACGCCGGAATCGTGGGGGGTGGCGTGGCGACGGATTCCATTATGAGATTCAGATTTTCTGGGCTTCCTCTAAATCCGATGGGATCTTTTTGAATGGCGCACATCCACACACATGTGTTCTAACGACAATCAATTTGCCGGTACCTCCAGCCCTCCCTGATATCTCCATGCCACCTCTTGTGCAACATCGAGAAAAAAAAAGAGAACCACAAGACCGGCCTCATCAAGCCCTCACGGTGTGGCAAGTCACCCAATCATTTACTGTAATCAACAGGATCTTAACCGACATCACCGTGAGAAATATGAGATTGTGCGTATATTGCGATGCCGAGTGGGCTCGAGGCAGTGGATCGTATTGTGCGTGGTTTTCTGAGTATGGTAGTAGAGAGCCTGAACGTCGACCGTGACAGCTTGCGTCACATCACACATCACATAGTAAATGTTTTCCTTCAGCTCACCCCTCACACCATAAGCCAAGTCCATAATACGTGTTGCGTGTTACAAGTAAAAAAACTCAGTTTTTCAAGCGGGTTTCGGGTACGTCTCATTTTTTAGCATTGTCCCTCTTGGCTTCTTTAGGTAACTGTAGGTGTCACACGACACGTCACTGCCGCGGTCCGCACCTCGGAAACGAGGCCCGGTCCTATACCTATCTTTTCTCTTGAACGTTATACGTTTTTCCCACTATTTTACCTTAGCTATGCCTCGGTGAGGACTCTATATAACCTACCCATAGTCCACATTCAGGTCCTCAGTTCTTTCCCAAGGGACTGAGGTCAGTACTTACTCTTACATAACAGTCAATTACTCCTTACAGCATTTACATTACAACACGATCCACATCCTCAAGTCCCTATCACGGCCCAATACATTCGCTGCTACATCTTCTTTGCCCAGCTCCACGAGTTTTTCTCGTACCTTCTTGAACGCAGATCGTGCCACCTCATCAACGGGCACACCATCAACAATCAACTTGACAAATTCATCCGGGTTGTATAGTTGACTCTTCTTCTTCCCTGGAAATCGACTGGTATGTGAATGCATTCTTTCCCAGTGCGCTTTGAAATTCCATTGACGACGGCCTGTCCAGGTACAACCGCGCAATGGACAATAAATCGAACACGGTAGGTGTAGCCTGAGGTGTCGGTCTCGCTCTTGCACACGGCAGAATTTTTCCAGGCAATGAGGGCAGTGTAGTTGGCTGAAGGACGAGGACTGACGGGGTTGAGCATCGATTTGATCTTGAGAATCTCGGTATTGAG
>WNFO01009563.1_pt1 | contig 10831 bp, 7 predicted proteins | sample 5400251 | NCBI WGS metagenome assembly WNFO01 (sample SAMN13153354, study PRJNA577476) | soil metagenome | isolation source: 100 cm saprolite under Madrone tree | place: USA:California | collected 2016-06-14 | reverse complement strand
CTGTCTGCATGTAGAGATTTTCCCCCATCTTGCGGGCAAGCCACTCGGTGGGAGACAGGTCTTCCCATAACCCATTCCGCAAAAATTGCGCACGCTGCCATTTGTGCAGGAATTTTCCAAACTCTGAAGACACAAGCGCTTTCCTGCTTCCGCTTCGGTCCAAAACCACCATCTGCCTGGCAATTTTGTCGGGAGCTAGAAGGTCATCGGCATCCAACCACTGAATATAATCTCCCTGGCAGAGAGAGAATGCTGTGTTCCTGGCGGAGGCAGCACCCTGGTTCTTCTGTGTGACTACACGAACACCGTCCGACTCAAATTGGCGTGCGATTACTAGCGTTTCATCGGTGGAACCGTCATCGACGACGATGATCTCCTTTCGTTTCCACGTTTGCGCAATCGCCGAACGCAACGTATCAGCGATCCACTCCTGCGCATTGCAGGCAGGGATCAGGATCGATACTGATTTCGTGGTGGCGAGTTCCCCGGCAATTCTGAGTCCAGGGCGAACACGCAAGCGATTGGATCGACCCTTTTCGAAGCCTGGGGCGCCTAGCAGTTCCATGGCTTCGACCACCGGCACAATTCGGGCGCCAGAGCTGACCGCATATTGCACAACATTCTTAAAGAATTCTGGGGTGCATCCGAATGGAGTAGGGTTGCAAGAAATGTCATGGGTCGCAAGGATAAGCCAGCCGCAAGCTTCTCGGTTACGGTCAATGAGATCCTTGACCGCCTGGAAATTGTCTCTGCTCTTCTCTAGGAAGTAGGCCGATAGCTGATTAAGATCTATCTTTCCAACATTAAAGGTCTGGCCGCCACCGCGACACGACAGAAAATAATCAGCGATCCTCGCCTTTGTGAGTGGTCGAGGCAGGCTCACTGGATAAGCGAAACTGTCGAACTCGGCACCTGGGAAAAGTTCGCTAAGTGCTACGCGGTTCTTAATGACCGAGTCTTTGAAAGTTCCTGAGGCTGTTTCCCATGAATCACAGTGCGAGAATGTATGGCATCCCAGCTCGTGTCCTTCCTTGAAAAGAGTCGTCAAGTCATCCGGCAAAAATATTTGGCCACTTTCTGTTTCCTTGCCTACAAGGCCGAGCGACGCGTAGTAGGTTCCGGCTAGACCGAGGCGGTTCAGGATAGCACCGCCGACCAGCAGAGCCGATCGCGGAAAATCGTCAAACGTAAATGAGATTAAAGGCCGTTGCAAACGGATCAAAAACGGCCTTCGGTATACGAGGCTCGCTGCCCTTCTTTGATAATATCCGGGTATTCTAGACCAGAGATTCCGAAATGACATCTAACTCCCCCTGCTGTTACTAGATGCTCCGCCGAACAAAGATCACATCCTGGCTCACCTCGGTCTTTTCAGAGGACCTCACCGCACTTCCTCGGGCCACGTCGGAAGCTTTCGGATCCAAGTACGGAGTCGGTCCAAATACTTCGGGAGCTAGGTGGCGGCTTCAGATGGCGGAAGCGATTCTCGAGGGCGGGCCCATGGAAGCATATCGGGCAAAAGCCTCGCAAAACGATAGAGGGGATCAGGTCCGCCGTGCAAGAATATGACTGCTCCAAGATAGAGGATCGAGAACAACAAGGAGATCGTCACGATCCGGGCAAGGGCCCCGAGGATACCAGGCGCTACTACCAACGAGGGTATTTCGCGGATGATCGCTGCCGACGCACATCCCGCCAGCAACGACGCAAGAAGATACTTCCAGACGACGGCGAGCACCGGCGTGATCCCAAAGCGTATTGGCCTCCCAGCGTACCAAAACGCGGGGATAATGAGAATCCAGAACGAAGCAGTCCAAGCCGAAGCAATGCCGACTGGCCCCCAAGGTAGCCCCAAGAAGAAGAGCAGAACCGTTACGCCGAACTCCACGATAACCCACCGGAACCAACGATCCGGTCTCCCGATCGAAAGGTGGATGATGCCGCTGGCATTATATATGAGCATGACCCCGATCCCGGGCCCAAAAAAAGTGAAGATCTGACCCGCCGCCTCCCATTTCACCCCCAACAGTAATCGAATCAGGTCTTTCCCCACGAGGGTCAGCAACGCCCCCGCACCCATGCCTAGAAAAGCCAGAATGGAGAGCCCATTGAGAAAGTATCGTCTGTACTGCATAGACCCGCGGTCCAGCCGACTCAGGGTAGAGAGGGCGACTTCTTGAACAGGAGACAAGAGCTGGTTCGCAGGCAAGACGAACAGATCGTATGCCTTCTTATAGAATCCTAAGGAACTTGGTCCAAAGCGCCATCCCACTAAAAGGTTGTCCGTGTTTCGGGTGATGTAGTTAAAGCTAAAGCGACCATAAACATTCAACGCAAAGCGCACAATGGAGCCCGTTCCGATTACGCGACGCGGGAGGCTAGGGATCCACCTGCATAGACACCAAGCCCCGACAGATTGGACAAATTGTCGCACAATGGCCCCTGCCACCAGCGCCCAATATCCCCACCCTGCCGACGCAAGAAGTATCGACGATACGATGGACACGACATTGGAGAGAATGTCGTTGGCGGAAGCCACTGAAAAGTGCAGGGCTCGCTTGAGAAGGGCAAGGTGCAGAACCGATGTACTGCTGATGAAAATGGTTAGAGACATGCCGATGGCCACGTGCGCCACGCGTTGGTCGCCGTAAAACCTCGCCAGCACTGACCCTGCGGCGGCGAAACCGATTGCCAGGAGTAGGCCCACGCTTAAGTTGATCCAGAACAGATTACTGGCCAGGAAATGATTGATCTCTTCGCGCTGGATAACGGCCTCTGCATATCCATTCTGTCCGAAGCTCATGAGTAGCAGGCTGAAGGTGGTGACCATCGCTACTACGCCAAAGTCCGAAGGCGTGAGCAGTCGAGCCAACCCAACGGTCGCGATCAGCTGAACCGCAAACACTACACCTTGAGAGAACACCGTGACCCCGGCGCCACGCACCGCAAGGCGACGCAAACCGCCACCCTCCTCAATGGGCTGGAATGCACCATTTGCATCAAAGGGTTTCAAGCTCCCTCCAGGCGGGCAACGAGTTCAGAGATTTTCACGTGACGCTCCTCGTGACACTCCTCACAGATCCGCGTGCTCCCCGCCGGGGCGGAGCAGGAGGTGCGGGTTGTCCAAAGCAAAAGGCTAAGTGAGGTCGTCCGCGGCAGGTTAACGGCCCCCACCCCGCATAGATCGCCCTCTTTCCGCACCGTTTTCATGATTCCGGGCTGCAAAGCGTCATTACCTACCGCTAAGATAATCCGCCAGAGGCACTTCCAAAGGACCAGTTTCCCGGGGACCCGTTAGGTCTTTCATACTGGCCTAAATCTGCTCCCTAGGCCAGTTGGCTTCCTCTCAAGTCGAGCGTTAGTGTTGAATGGATGAGTGATGCATAATTTTGGGATCAGTCACTTGGGCGCAGCTTGCGTCATGAGTAGAATGCTTCTCAACGCGTGAAGGAGCTTAACGGAATGAGACGCAGCCCGTTGTTTCTATTGTTCTTCATCACAGTCTTCGTCCTTCCAGCCATTGCCCACGCTCAGGCTTGGTCTGGCATTATCAACTCCAGCCGCGCAACAGATTGGACGCGGGCTGGCTTCCCTGGAAGCACATTACCATCCGCCTCGTGGACGCAGTGTGGCCCGACGATTGCGCCCTATACCGGAAGCGCCAGCACGATCACGACGCAGCTCGCAAGCTGCGGCGGCCAGAATAAGTACGTGCTCCTTGGACCGGGAACCTTCAATCTCACCGGGCAAGTCTCGTTTCCCAAGAACGGCCATGTTTCGCTGCGAGGCTCGGGAGCGAACAGCACTTTCGTTGTTATTTCCGCGTCGAGTCCCGTCAACTGTTCGCTTCATAGCGCCCTGATTTGTGCTGTAAGTAGTGATACGCAATATTTTAACCAAACTGGAGGTCAACCGAGCATAACTGCCTGGACTGCTGGATACACAAAAGGCTCGAACCAGATTACCGTGAGTAATGTAACAAACATTAGCGCAACGAATCCTACGATGATTTTGTTGGAACAATGCGAGACGGGCTACACAGCTTCGAGTCCAACGGCAGCTTGCACCGGAAGCGCCACAGACAACAATCAACTTTTTATCTGCTCGGATGCATATAGTGCTCCGAATGGTTGCTCTCAAGGTGCCGGGAATCAAGACACACATCGCGGGCAGTTTGAAATGACTTACGCTACGAATGTTGCCGGCAACGTTGTTACGATTGCCGATCCGCTCATTTATCCCAATTGGATATCTGGCCAAACTCCTCGAATATGGATTCAGCAGCCCATTGTCCAAGTTGGCGTCGAGAACTTGGCTATTGACGACAGCGCCGCAACTGGCTCGAGCGGCGTCAACGACGTGATTCAGTTTTTTGGCGCTTATCAATGGTGGGTGAGCGGCGTAAAGATTACGAACTGCCCGTTTTGGTCCATCGAAGCATTTCAGACTGAACATGGTGTCGTGAAGGATAGCTATATCTACCACACGACCGGAGTTGACTCTTACGGAGTTCGTTTTGAGGGCGCAGGACATAATCTTGTTCAGAATAATATCTTCCAGCAGGTGCTCGCGCCTGTTGTATTTGACGGACCAAGTTCAGGCGACGTAATTGCTTACAACTTCGCAATTGGTCAAGACGGCTTAAACTTAACTGCTGACACTTTGAAGGGAGCGTTCTTTGAGCACTCGGTGAATGCCTTCGAACTGTACGAAGGTAATGCAGCCGATACTCAGGTAAACGACGGCGACCACGGCACCGCCAATTTTATTACGCGCTTCCGAAACTTCTTCAATGGATGGTTAACATGCGGGAACGGGCAATGCGGCTCTGCGGCCGCTAAGGATTTCTGGACGAATGCATACCAGGATGTTGCAAAGGGAAGTCGCTACCAGAACAACATTGGCAATGTTCTCGGAACACCGGGTGTGCACAATACCTATCGAACGGCCGGCCTGTCTGGCTGGAATGCGGTGGTAATGGTGCTGGGTGGTAGCAACGCTGGTGTTCCCGCCGATCCCTTAACGCAAATCACGTCACTGTTCTGGGGCAACTACGACGTGGTCAGCGGCGCAGTGCGCTGGTGCGGCAACTCTTCCAACATCGGTTGGGCCGCAATCTGCTCCATCACGTCGGAAGTTCCAACCGGAATCAGCCCTTATCCAAATTCGGTGCCGACCCTGGGTGACACTGGCGCGGGCCAAGGCGCCCTGCCAGCATCGTTCTACCTGTCCTCAAAACCTGCATGGTTCGGTTCGATCCCATGGCCACCGATCGGACCAGATGTAACAGGGGGCAATATCGGCCAGTGCGCGGGAACGCTAAACACCCGCGGACAACAGGCAGGAATGCCAGCAACGAGCAGCGCTCAATGCACGGGGACATCCCTTACTACTCCCGCGTGGGGCGGCCACCTAAACGCTATTCCCGCGATGGCCTGCTACTTTTCTGCGCGTGGGACACCAGACGGGACGGGAGGCGTTCTCGCGTTCGACGCGAACGTGTGTTATGGGAGTGGGTCTCCGCCGCCTCCAGCTCCTAACCCTCCGACGAATCTCACCGTCATTGTTAATTAAGCTGACGACGGTTTGCTGCATAATTTGTTGATTGAAGCGCCTCACAAGTTTGAACTGGAGATCTGTCGGTGACATCGTCAGCTTGAGCGAGGCTGAGTGGGGGCGAATACTCTTGGAGTGGAGCTTCCGGGACTACCATAGTTGCCAGTAAGAAGCTGATCCATACGGGACTCAGCGCTTTGAACGATGCCTCCGTGAAATTGTAGGCGATCGCGACGACCAAGTATGCCAGCCGAAGGCTGGCAGCCGGCGCGCTCCAACGCAATGCAGCAACGATTCGACGAAATGCGGTGATGAGAACGACACTCAGCAGAGCGACCCCTACCCATCCCAGGTTCAAGAAGACCTCGATGTAGCCATTGTGTGCTTGGTTCACGGTTTGTTGGATCAGCACCTCCATCTCGGCAAGCCGCGGCCCTACCCAGAAACTCTCGAAGCCCGTTCCGAATAAAGGGTTCTGTACCATCCCAAGGGCGAAGTACCAGATGGTTGTGCGGCCGGTGAGCGTCGAATCTCTACCCAAGTTCTCCACCATTCCCGTGCCGACGTTGAGGAAAAGCGCAGACACGGCAACCCCCAGAACCGCGAATACGATAACATTCACAAAAGCAGGCTTTCGAGCCCATCGAAAAAGATAGGTCAACACCATCGGGACACCCGCTAAGAAGAAACAGGCGAAAGCCGTGGCGGAATTGGCTTCCCAGAGCAGATAAAATGCCATCGCGATGATGGTACCGTGGGCGATCAGCGGCCCAGCTTTACGGGTGCTCTCCTCGCCCCGGCGGATTTGGAGGAAACGAAATATGGATGCCAGTCCGAAAACCATGCTGATCATCCCAAGAGCGTTTTTGTCTGTCCCCACACCTGTCCAGGTGGGTGCTCCTGAGCGAACGTACACGCGCCCCAAGTCGGGGAAATACCTGATAAACAGAATAGAAAGAGGTGCGACAACAAAACCTATCCGCGCGAGAAGTCGTCTCATCGCAACGAGCCAGTTGGTGTCGGAGAGAACGATTAGAACCATCACTACGTCACCCAAGGCTCTGAACCACCGCTTCAAGGACACGTCGGGAAAGTCAGACCAAAGGACGCTTATCCCACAGTACAAAAAATAGAGCAGGATCGGAAGATTGGATCGTAAGAGGATCCCGACTTGCCGCGTCCTGTTGAGGAGCACGATTACGCCGAGGGCCAGAATTGCCGTCAACACGGCCCGGTCTAGAGGGCTTCCTTCGAGATACTGATCCGATACACCATCAGGAGAATACTGCAACCATTCCGATACATTGCGCGATGCGGCCAGAAACAACCAGACTACGGGAATCCAAAGTGCCTTTGAGGTCCGAACGTCGCTTTCCCGGTTAAGTCTGAAAAGCTGCCAGATCAGTAATGCACAAATGATACTAGCAATCACCCGAACCATTAACTTTCCATGTCCGATGGAGAAATTTGACTCATTTTGGGCAGATGAAAACGCGCCTAGGAAAACCCAGTCCCGAAACCCGAATGCGCGGCCAGGTCATTCTCGACAGGTCACATTCGGGAGCAAGCACTGGTGCCTCGCCGTGAGATTTCAAGGACTAAGCGAATACAGCCTTGTAGAACTTATCCACCATGGCTGATTGCACCCGCGCGCGATCCAGGATTTCAACGCTAAAGATTGTAAGTGCAAAGGCCAAGACAAACGAGAGCCCGAGTACCGCCATTTCCGAATCGATGTAGTTTAGTCCCACATGAAGCAACTGAAGGATCGCAATCTGCGCGATATATCCGACTAGAGAGTACTTGCCCAGCAGAACGATGCAAGTCCTGATCTTTCCGGGTTCACCACTCTTTTGGCCCAAGAGATAAATAATCATGAGGCTCAGACAAACGCCGATGATTTGAAGCGGATAGATCACATTCCAAATGGTTATCGCTCCCAAATAAAGCAAGTAAGCCGCGCTAAGCAAATAGGGGTGTCGAGCGGGGGCATTCACCCTTTCTATTGGGAGATATCCCGCAATCACTCCGAGCAGCCCGATCGTGAGAAGTTCCAGATACGTGTGGATTCCCATGAAATCCAAGGCAACGAGACATAATAAGAAGAACAGGCACACAGCATGAAACGTATACCGATAGAATCTGGACACGACCACGAGCAATGCCGACAGTACAAGAAGGTAGCTGATAGGGACCAGAACGAAGAAGGCGACCGCCTTAGCTTGTCCTCCACCTACGCCACTCCCTGTGAGGTAAACTTCAATCAGATTTCTAATCGACCAAGAAGCGGACAAGACTTGCCCCGGGAGATTGCCTTGGACCAGAAGGTTTCTTGTCACGTTTAGTAGGGTAAACACTCCTAGGAGTTTTAAGCCTCTCTGAAGGAGTCGTTTTGGAAGCTGCGGATGTAAGATGCCATATTTTGAAATATAGACGTTCGAAATTAAGAAGCCAGCGATGAAAATGAAAGATGGGGTCAAGAATCTCAGATATCTGCTGTCGTGAGGTCCGTAGAAATAATTCATCCAATGGTACAGCACCATGATCAAGACCAGCGTCCCCTTGGTAAAATCGAGCGCTGGAATGCGTGCAACCTTGCTGTTTGTTGTCATCTTTTGCTGGCCACTCGCAATGAGAGCTTAATTGCATCACTCTAAATCAGAACTTCACACATTCGTTGAATTTATAGCTCAGGCTAGCTTAGAGCGTGTTTCGAAGGTCAGCCGCAAGCCTGTTCGTAAAAAGGGTGGCCCCCTTTTCGTTCAAATGGAATCCGTCGCTTTGAAAGGAGCTCTGATCGAGTTCATCACTTGGAACTGGAATCAGCACGGGAATACCGAGGTCTTTTCCCGCGTGCACAATCGCTTCCGACCCGCTCTGGTAAGTTGGAGGGACCACCAACATAAACTGAGCGCCGTTCGCCAGAGCCAATCCATCCAAACACATCAGACGGTCTCTTGCGAGTGTATAGAGGGTGGCTTCAGGTATTGCGGGGTCTCGGACAGCGCCCAACTTTTCGTGCAACAACTATGTGCGTTTTTTGAGCTACTTCGATGAGATCTTCCCCCCGGAAAAGATATTGTGCCGAGTATTCCCCCCGTGTATGCAAAGATGCGAGTTGATTTGGGCTGAGCCCCAGCAATACATAGCGAGGTCGCATGCCCTCTGCGAATAGCCGTCTCAGGCCAAAGTACCAATCGTAATAGTCAGTCGCCAGAACAAAATACGGAACCGGAATGGCCTCGGCCTCAGTTTGTCTAGCCAAAATTTGAACGTTCACCCCTTCGAGGAGGAGTGAATTCCCAAGAACTGCGATATGCGAAGGGCTAGTGGAGTTCGTATCTTTGACAGCCAGGAGGGCTCGACGCTGTTCAACCTCGCGCCTTTGTACCTTGCTCGTGCGGTCAAATCTACAGACAGTTAGAGCTTCCACAGCGAGAAGCAGGGTCAGTGCCGTCCCCAACAACGCGATCGTAAAGCGGTTCATCCGGAGGCCCCTCTTCATAGCATCAGAACTGAAAATAGATAAATGCCTGGCGGTCGCTCGCCGAAAATAAAATTAACATCGTCATCGCAACGACCGCAGTACTGTAGCGAAGTACCGGTGAACTATTCTGGAACAGATATTCGCTCCCAGATTCTTCCAGTTGAAGATCCATTGCGAATCCCAATCCTCCCAGAATCGCAAGAAGCGTCCACGCTGCAGTGTAGTCGGAAGTCCATCGAAAGTGTCCAAGGTTGTGGATCATCGTCAACGCACTGGAAACTGACTCAGCTCTAAAGAAGATCCATGAGAAACATACAATCTGAAAAGTGATCACCCATCGCAACCATTTAGACCAACCATCTGGTGCAACATGCTGTTCACGATGCCCGAATATGAATTTTTCAAAGCTCAGGATCAGGCCTTGAATCGCTCCCCAAATGACAAATGTCCAGTTCGCACCATGCCACAACCCACCCAGAAGCATGGTTAGAAGAAGATTGCGATATGTCTTGGCTTCGCCTAGTCGATTTCCCCCGAAAGGAATGTAGAGGTAGTCACGCAGCCAGGTGCTAAGGCTGATGTGCCACCGGCGCCAGAAGTCCTGCAAGCTGACGGCCAAATAGGGTTGGCGAAAATTTACAATGAAGTGAAAGCCGAGTAGTTGGGCGCCGCCTCGCGCCAAATCACTGTATCCACTGAAGTCACCGTAGATCTGCCAAGCGAATGCATAGGCTCCAATGAGAACGGACCATCCATCACTACCAAGCTTGCCACTGAATGCGGCGTTGGCCAAATGTGCGCAATTATCGGCGATGACGCACTTGCGGAAGAGCCCCATCAGAATCAACATACATCCGTCTTGAAATGCTGAGGCTTGGAAGACGCGAGGTTTCTGTACTTGAGGAAGCAAGTGCGAAGGCCGCTGGATCGGACCTGCGATCAAGTGTGGGAAGAGGCTAATGAAAAGCGCATAGTCGACAAAGTTTCTCGAAGCCCTGATCTTCCTCACGTAGACGTCCACGATATAGGCCACTTCTTGAAATGTGTAGAAGGAGATGCCGGGAGGAAGAATAATCCCTAGCATACCGCGAGGAATGTTGTGAACTCCTAGCACATCGAGGGCGCGAGCTGTCGAATCGAGGAAAAAGTTAAAGTACTTGAAGAATCCTAGAATCGAGAAATTCACAACGAGGGAAGCAATAAGCAGAAGCTTACGGGTTGCTGGATTCTGTGCGTCTTCAATCTTTTTGGCGATGATGTAATCAATCGTGGTCGAGGCAATCATTAACAGCAGGAAACGCCAGTCCCACCAGCCATAGAAAAAATAGCTCGCGGCCAATAGCAGCTTATTCTGCCGACGCCAATTCAAGCGCCAGTAAACCAGGACGACCAGAATCAGAAATACAAAGTAGACTGGCGTATCAAATAACACCTACAATTCCCCTTTTTTGAATCTCGGAGTGAACGCCGCAAATGATCGATTGCAAATTCCAATCCGAATCAGCTGTATCGGCCACAGGTAAAGCCTGATGACTCGGGACATCAGCATAAAATCTTGGTGTAAATGCGACACAGCGTGCAGCATTTCAATTTGAATCAAGAAAGAGACGATGTATGAGTTCTAGGGTTAGCAGCTGGTGAATCTCGGTGGTGTAGTTTCGGTTTCCCTGAAGGTGGCCCTGCACCACGGCTTCGACCCTGATGCTGTCCAGATAAGGCCGGGAAAGTGTTCGCGGGTCTAGCAACATTTGCCGAACGTATTCAGACAGGGCGTCCCGATACCAGACT
>WNFO01005835.1_pt1 | contig 10831 bp, 6 predicted proteins | sample 5400251 | NCBI WGS metagenome assembly WNFO01 (sample SAMN13153354, study PRJNA577476) | soil metagenome | isolation source: 100 cm saprolite under Madrone tree | place: USA:California | collected 2016-06-14 | reverse complement strand
GTTCAGTTGCCTTTGCACCCGTTCACTTGCCTTTCTCCTCCTGGTCTTTCCATGAAACAGCTCTTTAGAAATCGCCTCGCCCTTTCCGCTCTGCTCTCGGCCGCCATCATCACGGGCGCCTGCGCGCCCTATGCCGCCATCAAGTCGCGCATTTCTCCCGCGCCCGCGGTCTCCGGAGACAACCCGTTTTTGGTCGAAAGCACACTACCGTATCACGCGCCTCGATTCGACCTCATTCGTAACGAGCACTACCAGCCGGCCCTCGAAGAAGGAATGCGTCAGCAGCTGGCCGAGATAGATGCGATTGCGAAACAGCTGCAGGCGCCGACTTTCGATAACACGATAGTGCCGATGGAAAAATCCGGTGCGCTGCTCACGCGCACCGCAAAGACGTTCTTCGGCGTCATCGGAGCCAACACCAACGACACGCTCCAGAAGGTGCAGGAATTCGAGGCGCCAAAGCTCGCCGCGCACAACGATGCGATCTACCTGAACGACCAGCTGTATCGCCGGGTGAAGGGTGTGTACGACCAGCGGAATGCGAGCAATCTGCCTGACGAGCAGAAGGCACTGATCGAGCGCTACAACCGCGACTTCGTTCGCGCCGGCGCGACGCTCTCCGAGGCGGACAAGATCCGCATGCGCTCCCTCAATCAGGAGCTGTCAAAGCTCTCCACCGATTTTTCCAACAAGCTCCTCGCGGGGACCAAAGTCGGCGCGCTGGTCGTCGACAACGTTTCGCAGCTCGACGGACTCAGTGAAGACGAGATCAAGACCGCGGCCGATGCGGCGAAGCAGCGCGGGCTCACCGGCAAGTGGGTACTTCCTCTCCGGAATACCACGCAGCAGCCGGCGCAGGCGGAGCTCAAGAACCGCGCGGTTCGTCAGAAGCTGTTCGAGCAATCGACGCTCCGCACTTCGCGCAGTGACAGCAACGACACCAGGAGCACCATTCGCCGCATGGCCGAGCTGCGCGCGGAGAAGGCGCAGCTACTCGGCTATCCGACGTGGGCGGCGTACGTGCTCGCGAATCAGGGAGCAAAGACTCCGGAAAACGCGATCAAGCTGCTGACCGACCTCGTTCCACCGGCGACGGCGAGAGCCCACGCGGAAGCCGCAGACATGCAGAAGCTGATCGACACGCAGGGTGGCGGGTTCAAACTGCAACCATGGGACTGGCAGTACTACTCCGAACAGGTGAGGAAGGCGAAATACGATCTGGATGAATCGCAGATCATGCCGTATTTCGAGTTCAACAGCGTGTTGGAGAATGGAGTTTTCTACGCCGCGAACAAGCTCTATGGCATCACGTTCAAGGAGCGGCACGATATTCCAGTCTATCATCCGGATGTGCGAACGTTCGAGGTGTTCGACGCGGATGGCTCACCGCTCGCGCTCATCTACTTCGATTACTTCAAGCGCGACAACAAGAGCGGCGGCGCCTGGATGGACCAATTCGTCGATCAGTCGAGACTCACTGGATGGAAGCCGGTGGTCTACAACGTCGCAAACTTCACCAAGCCCGCCGCGGGCCAGCCGGCGCTGCTCACTTACGATGACGTGACGACGATGTTCCACGAGTTCGGACACGGGCTGCACGGCATGTTTTCGCGCGTCGGTTACCCGACGCTATCGGGGACGAACGTGCCCCGTGATTTCGTGGAATTCCCGTCGCAGTTCAACGAACACTGGGCGCTCGAGCCGACGGTGTTCGCCAACTACGCAAAGCATTATCAGACCGGCGCGCCGATTCCCTCCGCACTGGTGGACAAGATCAAGCAGTCGCGCACGTTCAATCAGGGATTCTCGATGACGGAACTCATGGCGGCGTCGCTGCTGGATTTTGCCTGGCACACGCTGCCAGCGGGAGCGGCGCCTGGTGATGTGGACTCGTTCGAAGCGGCATCACTCAAGCGGTTCAACGTCGCCGTGCCCGAGGTTCCGCCGCGGTATCACAGCACCTACTTCTCCCACATCTGGGATGGCGGCTACTCCGCCGGCTACTACGCGTACACGTGGAGCGAGGTGCTTGATGATGACGCGTTCGCATGGTTCACCGAGCACGGCGGATTGACTCGGGCAAACGGCAGTCGCTTTCGAGATATGATCTTGTCGAGAGGAGGCACCGTCGACGCTGCGACGTTGTATAGAAACTTTCGAGGTCGCGATCCGAATGTCGATGCGCTGCTCGAGGAGCGCGGGCTCAAAGGCGGAGATTCGTCGGTCAAGTAGCGCGCTTCGATTAGCATCTCTGTACTGGGTCGGTGAGGGTGTCCTCTCCGGCGCTACGCTCGCTTGGTCGGAGCCCCCAACTGCGCTCCCTCGCTCTGCTCGGTCGCGGGTCTCCTCCTCGCGCTCGCTTTGCAAAGCGCCTACGAGGACACCCTCACCTTCCTGCACAGATTCGTAACTGCAGCGGCGCTTTGCGCCGCGGGTGTCCGCGGCTCGTGCCCCGCGAGCGCGTGCTCCGTCCCCCTGGGGGACACGGGCGAGCCGAGCTCCGCTCGGCGCGCTCGCGCGCGTTTGATGTTTGCTCCCGCGCGAAGTGACAGCGAGGACCGCACGATCGAACCCGAGAAAGCGCGAGAGGCACGACAGCGATGATTGGCACCACGTTCGACCTAGAGGGAAGGCGGAGAGGGTTCCCGTAGGCGGCTTTCCAAAGCGAGCGCGAGGAGGAGACCCGCGACCGAGCAGAGCGAGGGAGCGCAGTTGGGGGCTCCGACCAAGCGAGCGTAGCCGCCGAAGGGAACCCTTTCCGCCGTACCGGCAATGAGTTGTAGCGGGATGCAGAGACAGTATTACTGCGTCGGCTCTCGAATCTGATGAAGCGTATTGATAGCGGGCTTGGTCAAAGTCTGAACCAGACCGCGGGGCCAGCGGATCCTTACGCTGTCGATGCCGCTCCGATCGCCGAGCCCGAAGTGCACGGTGCGGCTCGATTGGGCGAGGTAGCCGCCGGCGGGGCTCACCTCGCGCACCATCACCTTGTTCCCGACCCAGAGTCGAACTACCGCGCCGATCGCATCGCGGTTGCTCTTTGTTCCCGTCAGTCGGAATTCCACGTAGTTCTGACTGGGAAACCGATTCGCGAAAAAATAGGGGCGATCATTGAAATTGTTGGTCACGATGTCGAGTCGGCCGTCGCCGTCGAAGTCGGCAACCGCGGCGCTCCGCGAGCTTCGCGCAGCCCGCTGACCCCCGATATTCTTTTCCTGGTAGATGCCACCCGTTGGTGGCTCGATGCCAAGTGAGGCGGCTCGGTCGCGGAACGTACCGTCGCCCTTGTTCATCATCAGCTGGTTGGGCCAATAGTAGAATGGATAGCCCATCCCGGAGGTAATGAACACGTCTTCGTTTCCGTCATTATCGTAGTCGCCGGTCGCAATGCCCCAGGGCCAGAACGTCTCGAGGCCGGCGGCGATTGCCGTCTCGGCAAATTTTCCCTGCCCCAGATTGCGATACAGAGCGTTGCCGAAGAGGAGCTCGTTGTAATTCTTGCCTTCCATCGCAAACTCTTGCCGTTGGTGATCGATGAAGCCGGGGCCTGCCTCGTTCACCGTTGGACCTGCGGGGGACAGGAATCTCCGATGCTGTGTCTGAGTCGCCAGTTCCTGAGAAGTGTGGCGTGAATCGAGTCCCATCCACATGTCCGAGTGCATGTCCACGACGAAGAGATCGAGCCGTCCGTCCCCATCGTAGTCGAATACCTTGCTCCCGATCGCTCCGTGTGGAGTCGGACCGAGAGTTTCTGCCGTGACGTCGGTGAAGGTGCCGTCGCCGTTGTTCTTATACAGTTGGCCCCGCCCGAACATGCTCGGCACGAACAAATCGAGGAAACCATCGTCGTTGTAATCGAAGACGGCCACGTCACCCGCCCACCCGCGACCTCGGAGGCCGGCCTTGGCGGTGACGTCGGTGAAGGTCCCATCGCCGTTGTTGTGATAGAGAATGTTGGTTTCCACCGGACTCGTCATCAAGCTTCCGAGGCTGGCTTTGCCCTCGTAGTTCCCACCCGCGAAATCAAACGAGTCCGTGGTCCAGTGAGCGGTGTTGGTGAGATACAGATCCAGGTAGCCGTCGTTGTCGTAGTCAAAGAAAACCGGGGTCTGCGAGTGACCGACGTGGCTCACGCCCGCTTTCGCGGTAACGTTCTCGAAGGTGCCGTCCCCACGGTTGTGAAAAAGCACGTTGCCTCCACGTGTGCTGGTCACGAAGAGGTCGGCCCATCCGTCGTTGTCGTAATCGGCGAACGTCGCGCCGACGGAAACCCGGTCGCCCAGGCCGACCCCGGCCTTCGCTGTCACGTCCTCGAAGGTGCCGTCCCCGCGATTGCGGTAGAGGGCGTTCGAGCCGTGCTGGTTGAGGAAGTAGATGTCGTCGCGACCATCGTTGTCGTAGTCGCCGACCGCCAGGCCCGCGCCGTGATCATACAGATTGATGCGGAATCGCTCTCCCTGTTCTCTCGACAGGAAGTTCATCCGAAACGCGATGCCAGCTTGTTGAGCGCGCTCTTGAAACCCCGACCCTCCACGGGACCCAGTGCTCTTGTTCCGGCCGAGGAGTAAATAGCCGGCAATCAAAACGACTACGACGAATGCCACCGCGAGCGCCGGCGCGACCGCGCGCGATCTTGTTTCGTCAGACATATGCGGGATACTCCGGAGAAGAAAACGTCGCGCCCAATCGAAAGCTATTCCCGAGGGGACCAGCGCGACCGGATAACTGGTCTCCGGAGTTTATCCTCGACGCCGTCCTTGGGAAACCTTCGCCGCCGGTCGTCTCGATTTCCTGGAGGCGTTCGTGGCCTTCGATCTCCTCGACCTCTTCAATGTCCTCGATGCGCTCGATCCGTTCGATCTCTTCGCCGCCTTCGATTTCCTCGATGAGTTCAAAGCGGTCGATCTCTTCGAACTCGCCGATCTCCTCGGTCTCTTGGACCCATTCGATCCACCGGCTTCCGAGCGACTCTCCGAATGAGGCTCCCGTGCGTAGCCGTGGCTCGCCAGCCTGCGTCCCGACATCTCGTAGCCGAAAGCCGACATGTCTCCGACTCCGGTCGCATCGATCCAGTTGTTGTAGAACTGAAAGAGCGAGCACACGGTTATCGCGTCGTAGAGCGCCTCATCCGACCAACCAGCCTTGCGCGCCACATCCACGTCTTCCTGCCCAATCGACGTCGAGTCGCGAACCATTTTTCTGATGAAGGCGTAAAGCGTCCGGTCCTTTTCCGAGATCGGCGCGTTGTCGAGATCGTTCATGACGCTCTGCACCAAAGCGCGATCCCCGTGAAGCTCCGCCGCGACCGCGGCGTGGGAGCCAATTCAAAAAAGGCACTCGTTGAGCTTCGATGTGAACGCCGCGATGAGCTCGCGCTGCCAGGGCGGTAGCGGCGATGGGCCGCGCATAACGCCGTGCGTGAACAGCGACAGGTGCTGTGTTCGTTCGGGCTTGAACGCGAACAGATGCAGGATCTGCGGAATCGGGATGCCCGCTCCCCGCATCTGCTTAAACATGGTCGCATGCGGCTCAGCCGCGTCGTGGTTCTCCACGACGGACAAATACATTGGCTTCATATGATCGGTGCTCTCCTCTGGCGGCATTCTATGCTTCGGACTCTTGACTGGCAACTTATTGAACGACGACTGCGAGAAGAGCAAGGTAGAAGGTTGGAGGTACTAGGTGCGAGGCCGGAGGTAACGCGCACCACATTGCACTTCTACCTCCGACCTCGTCCCTAGCACCTCGCACCCACCACCTAACTCTTCTCGCAGTTGTAGTTAACCCCCCCGCCTAGCCCTTCTCGCAGTTGCAGTTTACGCCCGGGTTACCACGGCAACGGCTCCTTGAACGACAGTCTGACTGGGATTCTTTCTTGACATTTCCTTCACCAGACAGCATTAATGGCCACCGCGTTTTGATCCGAGGCTGGACAAACCGCCGATTCCGGGCAACCCGGAGACATCGGCGATGTTCGCGCGCCCCGATACAGAACGCAGAAAAATTGAGCGCGGTCAAAGTCCCATTCACCACCCGTGGAGGACCTCCGTATGGCAGCTGTTCGTCGTCTCACTCTCGCACTAGTGGTCGGCCTTTTAGTGTCGACTCGACTGGGTGCACAAACCCCGGTCCCACCCACAGGAACAATCACAGGAAGAGTCCTTGACGCCGGGACACAGCAACCCGTCGCCGATGTCAGCGTCTTCGTCGAAGGCACCCGACGAGGCGCGGTCACCGCAGCCGACGGCAGCTTCACCATTGGCGGCGTCCCATCCGGCTCGCAGACAGTGCGAGCCCGTCGCATCGGGTTCGGCGCGCCCCTTCAGGTGGTCGTCGTCCCGAATGGCGGATCGGTCAGCGTACTCTTCGCGCTCGACCGCAAAGCCGCGGTCCTCGAAGAAGTCGTAACCACCGGTTACGGCACCCAGCGGCGACTCGCGATCACCGGATCGGTCTCAACTGTCGACGCTGACCAGGCAAGAGTCGCCGTTCCGACCAACGTCACCCAGCTCTTCGAGGGTCGCGCGAGCGGCGTCCAGGTCACGCAGAACAACGGTGAGCCAGGCGCTGGTGCACACATTCTGATACGCGGCGGTACCTCGATCAGCGCCAGCAACGAACCGCTCTACGTGATCGATGGCGTCGCGGTCTCTGGCGATCAGGTAGAGCCCGGCGGTATCGGCGTCAGCGGTGACCCGCCGCTTCCGCGCAATCCGCTCAACATGCTCAATCCGTCGGACATTCAATCAGTCACGATCCTCAAGGACGCAGCGGCCGCCGCGATTTACGGGGCACGGGCCGCCAACGGCGTTGTTCTGATCGAGACCAAGAGAGGAACGACCGGCGGACCGAGCATCGAGTACAACTTCTCGGGTGGCATTGGAACGGCGCCGAGGCGTCTCGATGTTCTGAATGGCCAGCAATACCGCGACTTCATCTCGTCCCAGGTCGCCAAAGGTGTTCTACCAGCAGCGGCTTTGGCTGGGGAAGGCGCCGCGAACACGAACTGGGAAAATGAGCTGATGCGGCACGGCCCGACGATCAATCACGATCTTTCCTTCTCGGGCGGCTCCGCCAACACGACCTACCGCGCCTCACTCAATTTCTTCGACCAGGAAGGCGTCGTCGTTGCCAACGGGCTGAAGCGCTATCAGGCCCGCATCAACGGGACCCACCAGGCGATCGACGGAAGGCTCCGCCTCGCTCTGAATCTGACGGGGTCACACGTTACTAATGATTACCTCGCGTTCAACGAGAACACCGGATTCGAAGGCGGTGTTTTCGTGAACATGGTGAACTTCAATCCGACGCATCCGGTCACGGTCACCGATCCAGCTACCGGGGTCACCACTTATTACGAGATCGCGCCGGGCGCGCAATCGGTGCGCAATCCAGTCGCAATCGCCAATCAGATCCTCGACAAGGGCATCTCGGACCGGACACTCGGCAACACGTCCGTCGACTACGACATCTTCCCTAGCTTGACGGCACGCGTGAATATCGGAGTAGACCGGACAAATGGTGCGCGAAATAATTACTGGCCCAGAACGAGCCCGATCGGTGCTGCGTTCAACGGACTTGCCAATCGGGCGAGCCAGGACAACACCGCCAAGCAGCTCGGGACCCTTCTCACCTTCCACCCGACCCTTTCGACCTCGCGTGATCTGGAGATCATCGGCGGCTACGAGTTCAGCCAGAACACAGTCAACGGCTTCGGCGTCCAGACCCGCAACTACGTGACCGACGCGTTCACCTTCAACAGCCTCGGTAGCGGAAACACGGTCGAGCCTCCGTACGCATTCAAAACCGACAGCCGCATTGTCTCCTTCTTTTCCAGAGCGAACCTGGGATTGGCTGAGAAGTACTTCCTCACGTACGTGATAAGAAAGGATGGCGCGTCTGAGTTCGGTGCCAACCACAAGTGGGCAGTCTTTCCGGCGATCTCCGGCTCGTGGCGTCTGAGCCAGGAATCGTGGATGCGCACCGGTCCGCTCAGCGAGCTGAGACTGCGCGCTGGTTGGGGAAGACAGGGAAATCCGGCCGTACCGCCGTATTCGTCCCTGATTCTCCTTGGAGCAGACGGTGGCTCGCGCTACGCATTCGGCGACCAGGCCGTCACCGGCGTGACGCCGCAGCGTAACGCCAATCCCGATCTCAAGTGGGAAGAGACCGCTCAAACGAACATTGCGCTCGACTACGGCATCCTGAACAACCGCTTGAATGGAAGCCTCGAGTACTACGTCAAGAACACCCACGACCTGCTGCTCACCGTGCAGGTTCCGCAGCCGGCGGTTGTCGGTGACCGTCTCGAGAACATCGGACGAATCCGGAACAAGGGTGTCGAGTTCTCACTTGACGGGCAGGTGCTGCAGCGCAGCGCCCTCAACCTGTCAGCCGGCTTCGTATTCTCGCACGACAACAACGAAGTCGTCGACCTTGGCGGAAGAACCTTCATTCCCGACGCTCTAGCCAGCGGTCAGGGACAATCGAATCAGTTCACCCAGCGCATCATGCCGGGCCAGCCGCTCGGTACGTTCTTTGGGCCGGTTTTCACCGGTGTGAACGCGACTGGCCAGCAGCTGTTCAATAAATACACCGTTACCCGCGACGCGAATGGAAACGAGACCAGTCGCGTGCTGGCCGGCACCACGATATCCCCGGGTGGCGACGACTACGTCATCCTCGGCAACGCCACTCCGAAGTACAGTCTTGGCCTCCACACCAACGGCACCTGGAAGGCGTTCGACTTCAGCGCGCTGATCAACCGGGTCTCGGGCCAAAAGATCTTCAACAACACGGCGCTGGTGTACTCAACCAAGGGTAACGCGCTCCAGGACAAGAATTTCCTGGTGGCTGCCCTCAACGATCCGACGGGCATTAAGGAGCCGGCCATCTATTCGTCGCGCTGGATCGAAGATGGATCGTTCACCCGGCTGGCGAACATCACGGTCGGCTACACGTTCAACATGCCAGGATTTACCGGCATCGCCAGAGGCTCACGCGTCTACCTATCGGGCGACAACCTGCATCTCTGGACACCTTACACAGGCTACGATCCTGAAGTCCACTCCCAGTTGCCCGGGATTGCACCCCGCGGCATCGATTACCTCCACTACCCGCGTCCGCGTACGTGGACGGGAGGTCTCCGTGTCGCTTTCTAGGAGCACAATCATGAACAGGAAATTCGGAGCGGCCGCTGCGGCGTTCGCTCTGCTCGTCCTCTTTCCCGCGTGCACGGACCTTGTAGAGGTTCCGCAAAGCGCCATCACTCCGGAGAACTTCTACCGGAACGAAGGCGAAGTCATCAGCGGTCTCGCGTCGGTGTACGCCCAGTTGAGATCTACCGACGACGAGTACTACAACACCTCGGAAGTCAGCACCGACGAGTTGATCGTCCCGACTCGCGGACAGGACTGGTACGACAACGGAAAGTGGCTCGACATCCACCGTCAGACGTTCACTCCGACCAGTCCCGCTGGCCTCGATAACATCAACTCCGCGTGGGTGAACATGTTCCAGGGCGTTGCCCGCGCAAACGTCGTGTTGAATGGCATTGCCAACACTAGCTTTAGCGGCAAGGCGACGGTCACGGCGGAGCTGCGGGTGCTGCGAGCCTGGTATTACTTCCTGCTGATGGATTTGTTCGGTGGCGTTCCGGTTGTCACCGATGTTTCGATCCAGGCTCGCCCGCAGGCTGCGCGTGACTCGGTCTTCCGGTTCATCGAGAGCGAGCTCAAGGCTGCGCGCCCGGACCTTCCGAAAACATGGGCATCCAACATGAACGGCCGCCTCACTCAGGGCGCAGTCGATGCGATACTGGCGAGCCTGTATCTCAACGCGCAGGTATTCACGGGCACTGTGAGCGCGACCGGTCTGGCGCCTGGCGCAGCGCGTTGGCAGGACGCGGTCACTGAGGCAAACCTCGTGATCAACTCGGGGACCTACAGTCTTGCAACGGACGCCTCGGCGGCTTGTACCCCGACTCCGGGGTGCGGATGGCGGTCGAACTTTACCGCGGACAATTTCAAATCGCCCGAAATCATCTTTGCCGTCAAGTACCTGAACCAGAGTGGTTTGGGACTGAACTTCCTGATGCGGACCCTGCACTACAATCAGTACGACAGTCCCGCGCCATGGAACGGCTTCTCTACTCTGGCCGACACATACGCTGCGTTTGATCCGGCCGATCAGCGACGACAGATCTTCCTCGCTGGACCACAGATAAACCTCGTTACCGGACAGCCGGCAAAGGATCGCCAGGGCAATCCACTGGTCTTCGACCCGAACATTCCGGATGTCACCGCCGCGACCGAGGGTCAAGGTGTACGTATTGATAAGTGGCCGGTCGACCCTGCGCACGTACAGCAGGACAATGGCAACGACTATGCTTTCTTCCGCCTCGCCGAGATGTATCTGATCAGGGCGGAGGCTCAAAACGAGCTGGGGAACACAGCGGCGGCCATTGTGGACCTCAATCTGGTCCGTAACCGCGTATTCTCACCGGCCAAGCCGACCACTGCAGTGACGCAGGCACAGGTGCGCGCTGCAATCCTGAACGAGCGTCTGTTTGAGTTCACCTGGGAAGGCAAGAGGCGGCAGGATCTGGTCAGGGCGAACCAGTTCACCTCAGGAACCTGGTACGCGAAGACCACCAACCTTCCGTACAAAGTCCTGATGCCGATTCCTCAGACTCAGATCGAAACCAATCCCCAGCTAAAGCAGAACCCGGGATACTAGTTCCAGCAGTCGAACTTTTCTCTTTTCATCATGGCCTGCTCTCTTCGGGGAGCAGGCCATGATGCGCAAAGGTGGTCAACATTTCATGAATTCG
>WNFO01005834.1_pt1 | contig 10831 bp, 11 predicted proteins | sample 5400251 | NCBI WGS metagenome assembly WNFO01 (sample SAMN13153354, study PRJNA577476) | soil metagenome | isolation source: 100 cm saprolite under Madrone tree | place: USA:California | collected 2016-06-14 | reverse complement strand
ATATTCGAGAACCATGGCCTCATGCACCATGGTGAGCTCCAGGTGCGTGGCCGGATTGTCGACCGGGATGCGCGCGTTCTCCGCAAGCGCCACCATGATGAGCGCAATCATCGCCATTCCGAGTGATACCCGTAAGCCGACCTCGGACGAGGCCATGAAATTTGCGACCGTCGAAAGCTGGGTCGAGCCGGCAACGAGTGCCATGCAAAAGACAAACAGGAGCATCGCCGGCTCCGCGAGCGCCGCGATCATGACTTCGCGGCTGGAGCCGATGCCGCCGAAACTGGTGCCGACGTCCATCCCCGCGAGCGCCAGAAAGAAGCGTGCGCTTCCCAACAGTGCCACGATGGCGATCAGATCCGCGGTCCAGTTGAACATGAGGCCGGTCGCGAACGTCGGTACCAGCGCAGCGGCAACCCAGATTGCGGCAAAGGTTACATAGGGCGTCACGCGGAACAGCCACGACGCGTTGTCGGCCAGCACCACTTCCTTGCGGAGCAGCCGCAGGAGATCGCGGTACGGTTGAATAACCGAAGCGCCCTGGCGACGCACCAGCCGGGCCTTGACCTTGCGCACGAAGCCGGTCAGCAGCGGGGCGAGCACGAGCACCAGCAGCATCTGCACGCCCTGCACAAGTATGTCTGAGATCACGACCATATCGCGAGCACCAGGAGCAGCGTGACGAGGGTAGCAAAGACGAGGCTGAGGTATTGCCGGATGGTCAGGAACTGCAGACGGTTGAGCCAGTCGGCACAGAAGCCAACCGCGCCTGCAATCGGCGCATAGATTCCTTCCCAGATCAGATCATGCAATTCGATCTTGAGCCTCGCCGGCCCGGTATCTCCGGGGGGCGGCATCTCGACGTGATCGCGCGCGCGGAACACCAGCGTGCCGAATACGCGACGGATCGGTTGAGCGAAGCTCCCGCCCGAATACTGAGCCGCAGGCGTCGGATCGGAAAAACCGCAGCCCCAGGCCGGCCCCCGTCGCAACGCATGCGAGGCGAAGCGATGAATGAAATAGACCGCTGATGACGCCGATATCGTGATGAATACCATCACCAGCAATCCGTTGTAGGAACTGCGGCTCTCCGCGATCGGCACGATCGAAAGCCACGGCTCATTGGCCTGGATCGGCATGGCGCCGCCGAGGATCTCGACCGTGATTGGCGAAAGCGCGTCGATCACCAGTCCCGGCAGGATTCCGGCCAGCAGGCAGAATGTGGCCAGGATGAACATTGCCGAAAGCGAGTAGCGGTCGACTTCCTTGGCGGTCTCCGCCGTCGGGCCGCGCGGTCGTCCGAGAAAAGTGACGCCGAATGCCTTGACGAAGCACGCGGCTGCCAGGGCCGCCGCCAGCGCCAGCATCGCCCCGACCGCGGGCACCATGATCTTCAGCGCCCATTGCGGCAGCTCCGGACTTTGCAATACCGCCTGGAAGATCAGCCATTCCGAGACGAAGCCGTTGAACGGCGGCAGCGCCGATATGGCGACGCAGCCGACGAGAAAGACGAAGCTCGTGAACGGCATGCGGTGAATGAGCCCGCCCAATTGTTCCATGTCCCGCTCTCCTGTCGATGTCAGGACGGCGCCGGCCCCGAAGAAAAGCAAGCTCTTGAAGAACGAGTGGTTGAGTACGTGAAACAGCGCGGCGGTGAAGGCGAGCGCCGCCGCCAGCTTCAGGCCGTTGGCTTGAAAGGCGAGCGCAAGGCCGAGGCTAACGAAGATGATGCCGACATTCTCGATGGTGCTGTAGGCCAAAAGGCGCTTGAGGTCCCTTTCCATCATTGCGTACAGGATTCCCATCACCGCGGTGATGCTGCCAAGGAAAAGCACGACCACGCTCGCGGGCCAGCTCGGTTGCCCCAAGAGATCGAAGATGACGCGAATGAAACCGTAGATCGCGACCTTGGTCATGACGCCGCTCATCAGCGCCGAAACGTGGCTGGGAGCGGCTGGATGCGCGAGCGGCAGCCAAACGTGCAATGGCACAAGGCCGGCCTTCGATCCGGCTCCGAGCAGCATCAGGATCAACACCAGGGTCGCGACATAGGGCGTATGTCCGGCCGCGCGAATGGCCGCGAATCCGTAATCTCCCGCCGGTCCCGCCAGCAGGCCGAAGGCCAGCAGCAACGCGAGCGTCCCAAAACTTGCCATCAGGAGATAGATGTAGCCTGCCCTTGCGGTGCCCGCCTCACGGTGACGCGCCATGACGAGCGCCCAGGAAGCCAGCGACATGAATTCCCAGCAAACGAGGTAGGAAAACGCATCGTCTGCCAGCACCACCAGATTCATGCCGGCCAGAAAGGCGGGGAAAAACGGCAGTACGCGGTGTGGCGCCGCATCGTGATGACCGTAGCCGAGCCCGTAAAGGCTTGCCGATGCGCCTCCGAGGTTGACGACAACAAGGAAAAACGAAGCCAGCACGTCCAGCCGGAAGTGCGCGCCAAGCCACGGCAATCCGATCGGCAGGGTCATCTCCGAGGCATTCGCCTTGCCGCCGACCAGCCAGTAGATCGCGCCCAACGATGCGGCCACGCAAATCGCCAGGGTGGCGGTGTAGACCACTGAAGTGGATATCTTCGAGCGGCTCAGCGCTATCGCGAGGATCGCTATCCCGAGCAATCCCGCAACACACCACATTTGCAAAGTGACGGCAGAAATCATGCGCGCGCCCTGGCTCCGCCCGATGCCTTATTTCCCGATCGAGCGTTCACAGGGTTTTTGGCCGAACCCGCCTTGATCTTGAGCCGCACTCCGCGCCCCTGCGAATTGCTGACGGCTCCTTCGTCGATCATCTCGATCCCCGCCGCTTCGAAGGCCGCAATCAACTTGACGAGCGAATCGACATTGCCCCGAACCATCGTTTCGCTAGCCTCCATGCGCTGAATGGTCGGCACCGAAAGTCCCGACCATTCGGCGAGCCGCCGCTGATCGATGCCGAGAAGCACCCGCGCGGCCCGCAATTGAGCTGCCGTGATCATCAGTCTGCCCCGCTGACGAGGCTTGAGCCGATAGTGGAGATCATTTTTGCATCCTAAGTAATCATGTTAAAGTGTCAATAAGTGATATCTCAGATATCTATTCTAAAGGGCGCCTCGACGCGGCTTGTCCACACCGCGCGAGAACCAACGCGAGCGATCGCATCGGAGAGGCCTCCTTCGAACAGCCGCAATTCGGTCGTAGCCGCCTCATTGGGGAATCTTCCGGGAAGCACAAATGAAAAAGATTGTTATTGCAGCGGCGGTATCTTTGACGCTTGTTCCGATGGGAGCATTGGCCCAGGAACGCGGCGGTGACGCTGCCTTGGGAGCCTTGTCGGGAGCAGTGGTGTTCGGCCCGATCGGGGCGGTTGCGGGCGCGTTGGTTGGATATACGGCTGGACCATCCATTGCTCGTTCCTGGGGATTGAGAGGATCCAGCCGGCGCGACAGCCAATCACGGGTGAAAACCCGCACGGTGACTCCGCGAGCCGCAAACCCTCAAGTCGTCCAAAATGGACCGGCGCCGTCAGCAAGCCCTTCGCCGCCGCCCGTTCAGACGCCGGTAGCGCCGCCGCCTGTCCAGGCGCGGGCGGTCCCACCCGTCCAAACTCTTGAATGACGATCGGGAATCGCGTGCCTCGGTCGGAACCAGAACGGACTTAAGGGGTTCTGGCCACCGGTTGCCAAACGCCGTTTAGCGAACGGCGATGGCAATCGGAACCGCTCAACAAATCATTGGTTTATTGGTAGCTCTGAACAACGGCGTCTGGCGGCTCCGGCAACATAGGCGCGCGGTAACCTTGACGAAAACATTGGTTGGAATGGCGCGTCCCTCTTCCGAGATGAGGTGTTGTGTCTTTTTTTGAACATTTCAGGAGGCCTCGAATGGTCCTGAAGAATGTTAGCATCGCCATCATCTGCGCGACGCTGCTGGCATGGAGCAGTTCATCGATCGCGGATGAATATCGTCCCGACGAGTTCCTCCGTCTCGACCTTTCCAAGGCGCTGCTTTCGCCGAAGCCGCTCGGGCCTCCGTCCGAATTCGCGCCGGTTAAGGTCGAAGCAAAAGCGGATCGCGGAAGCGAGCGCGCGTCCGCGGAATCGATGGCCGACTCCAAACTCGTCAAGACCAAAAGGATCGTGATTCCCAGCACCAGGGTTGCGCATATGCGTCCGGAGAAACCGCGCGGCGCAGCCCGCACGAAGCTCGTGCGGCGACACGGCAATCCGCTGGACGCGCAAGCATTTGATACGCGGATCCAGGTCTGGCCATGCACGTCGGGCGGCATCTGCAACTGGAAGCGGTAGCGGAATTGAGCTCCGCGTAACGCGATCGCAATTGGCGCGTCTCACAAATCCTTGAGTCATCCTCCTGTCGCAAAACCGTCGGCCTGGAGTCAAGTTGAGCGGGCAACCTTCGTCGTGATTCGACGAGGGCGCCCGGAATGGCGATTGCGATACGCGCGAAGCAAGGTGTAAGCAGACGTCATCTATTGGTCCGCTCGGCATCCACCATCGCGCTCGCTGGGTTGGGAGGTCTCGCCAGGCCTTATCTCAGCCGGGCCGCGGATCGTCCCCGGATCGCGAGCGGGCTTGCCTCGGGCGATGTATCGACAGACTCCGCGGTGGTGTGGGCGAGAGCCGACCGGCCTGCGCGCATGCGGGTGGAATGCTCGAGCGTCGAAAGCTTCGAGACAATTATTCGCGCCGCATCATCGCACGCGTTGCCCGAGAGCGATTTTACGTCGAAGCTGCTGCTCGATGGTCTTCCACCCGGGCAGGATATTTTCTACCGCGTGCGGTTTGAAGATCTCGCTTTGCCCGGCATATCAGGAGAAACCCAGATCGGGCATTTCCGAACCGCGCCGACCGACAAAGTTTCGATATCTTTTGTCTGGTCGGGTGACACCGCAGGCCAGGGCTGGGGCATCGACGCTTCCCGCGGCGGCATGCGAACCTACGGCACCATGCTGGAAAACCGGCCGGATTTTTTCATTCATTCCGGCGATCACATCTACGCCGACTGCCCGATCCCTTCCGAATTGAAACTGCCGAACGGGGAAATCTGGCGCAATATCGTGACGGAAGAGAAATCCACCGTTGCGCACGGCCTCGCGCAGTTCCGCGGCAACTATAAATACAACCTGCTCGACGGCAATCTGCGCGCCTTCAATGCGCAGGTGCCGATGTTGGCGCAGTGGGACGACCATGAGGTGACCAATGACTGGTCGCCGATCGGCACCGCCGACGAAACGGGCTACGCTGAAGACGGCACCTCCAGGCTGGTTCAGCGTGCACGCCGGGCGTTCCATGAATTCATGCCGATCCGCGCGACGCTTGCGCAGGCCGGCCGTATCTATCGCAGGGTGGGATACGGGCCGCTGCTCGACGTCTTTCTCATCGACATGCGCAGCTACCGCGATTCGACCTGAAACAAGCGCGACGACCGCAGCGACACCTTTATCTTGGGCGCGGCGCAACTGGCCTGGCTGAAGCGCGAGCTCGCGGCCTCCGACGCGATCTGGAAAGTTATTGCCGCCGATCTGCCGATCGGATTGATCAGCGAAGACGCCATTGCACTCGGCAACGGCCCGCCGGACCGGCGCGAGCACGAAATTGCCGATCTGTTATCCTTCATGAAACGGGCCGGCGTCAGGAACGTCGTGTGGCTGACCGCGGACATGCACTATACGGCCGCGCATTATTACGATCCGAACCGCGCGGTGTTTCAGGATTTCGAGCCGTTCTGGGAATTCGTCTCGGGGCCGCTTCATGCGGGAACATGGGCGCCGGGCGAGCTGGACAATACGTTCGGTCCGGCGGCGATGTTTCAAAAAGGATGCAGCGCGCAACAGGGCGAAAATCTCGCGCCGTGTTTTGGCCTGCAGTTCTTCGGCCGCGTCGACATCGACGGTCAGTCCGCCATCATGACGGTGACATTGAAGGACGTCGATGACCGGGCGCTATGGTCGGTCGATATCGAGCCGCGCCCGGACGCGCGGCCGGGAAGAATCCTCGCTCATCACGTCTAAGCCATTTGCGGTTTTAAGGCGCGGCTCACCGCGCCACGATCAGGTAGCCGCCCAGCACCAGCAGCATCGACAGTAGAATGAGCCCGCCGACTACGCCGGCAACGATCGCGGGCAGTTCATTGGCCTCCAGCCACCGTCGTAATGCCTTGACCATCGTAACTCTTTCTTGATTTGGTTTCTGCGCCGCGGGCACTATCAAACGGCTGATACGCTCTCTCACCGATCCTTTCAACGCAAACCGGTTCACGCGGCATCGCCGGCGCTCATCCGGCGATTTTAGATCTTCAGGAATTATCATGGAACATCTGCAAACCCAGGGCATCAGCCTGCCGCGGCTTGGGCTCGGCACCTTTCGCATGCAGGGCGAGGTCTGCCGTGCGGCGGTCGAAAGCGCGCTGGGTCTCGGCTATCGGCATATCGACACCGCCGAGATGTATGGCAACGAAGACGCCGTCGGCGCCGCCATCGCCGCAGCTCGTGTCCCGCGCAAAGATCTGCACGTCACCACCAAAGTCTGGCATGAAAATCTCGCAGCCGACGCGATCCGCAGGGCATTCGACGCCAGCCTGAAGAAGCTGAGGCTCGATCACGTCGACCTTTATCTGGTGCACTGGCCGTCGAGGAACATGAATCTGCCGGCGATCTTCGAAACCTTGCTCAAGCTGAAACAAGAGGGCGGCACCCGCGCCATCGGCGTCGCCAATTTCAACCTGGCGCTGTTGAAGACCGTGGTCGAAGAGATCAAGGCTCCGATAGCCTGCAACCAGATCGAATACCATGTGATGCTCGATCAGACCAAGGTAGCCGAATATCTTGCGGCGAAATCGATTCCGCTGGTCGCCTACGCGCCGCTGGCGCAGGGCCGCGCGGCCTCCGATGAAACCCTGATTTCAATCGGCCGCAAGCATGGCGCCAGCGCGGCGCAAGTGGCGCTGAAATGGCTGCTCGACCAGGACGGCGTTGCCGCGATCCCGAAGGCGTCGCGCGCGGAAAGTCAGCGGGCCAATCTCGACGCGCTGAAGCTGAAGCTCGACGATGAGGACAGGAAAGCCATCGCGGCGCTGCCAAAAGACAAGCGCTTTGTGAATCCCGGCTTCGCGCCGGCGTGGGATTAGCCAAGAAAAATGGCCCCTTGCGGGGCCATTTCCGTGTCGTCCTCAGTAGGCGTGATGACGCTTCTTGACGATCACCACCTTGTCGGCGTGGTGATGGCGCCAGCCTCGGTGCCAGCCGAAGTCACGATGCTCGCGGAACTCAGCACGCGCTCCGAAGTGTTGACGATCGCCGAAGTGATGACGATCGCCGCGCTTGATCACGACAGTCTCAGCGCTTGCAATCGACGGCGCCGCGACGGCAATCGCGCCAAGGGCGGCAAGAACGTATCCAAACTTCTTCATGTTCGCTCCTCCATTGAACGAGGATTAAACATTGGATTCCGGGGAACGTTCCCGCGGAACTGCGGAACAATTCTGAACGGTTATTCAGCTTGATCAGCGCGTGCAAAATCGGCGCTGCATTTGTGCTGTGGCGGAGTAGGGTTGCCGTTGGCGCTGAATTTGCCGTCCCTGATGGTGTATTCGCCCTTCTGGTTGCGATTGTACATCGCACGAATGGTGCCGTCGGGCTGCATGACAAGGCCGTATTCGCGGGTTTGTTTGAGGCTCGGGAAAAAGACGCGCAAGTTCAGCATGCCATCGCTGGAAACCTCGGCGGCGATTACTTCGCTTTCATCCGTGCTTTCGCCGAAGTTGCGCCGGTGCAGAACCCGGCCGCCTGACGCAATGACATAGGCAAGCACCGTGCCTTTGTTCCTGTCGGGCGGAAGCGAGCAGTCCAGAGACCAGGATCCAATCAATCCCCAGCTGCGCGCCGTCTGGGCGACCGTTTCCGCTGATACCTCGAGCGTTAGCGTCAGCGAAAAAAGGATCGCCAGCGTCAATCGGCCAAAATGCTTGTTCAAGTTTCGCCGTCGCTTTCAGATGACCGAAAATCGAAGCTTAGCATCTCGAGGCGGGCGCGCAATGCGGCCGGCGGTGATCAACGGCGGCTCGCACTATTCGTCGTACTGGTAGCGCCTGACGGCGTCTTCGTCCCACTCCACGCCCGCGCCGGGCCGGTTTGGGATCATGAGGAATCCGTCCTTGAGTTCAAATGGCGCGGCGAGGATTGGATCGGCCCAATCCTGCCATTCCAGCCAATGCGCGGTTTCTGTGACGCGCATCAGGTGCGCCGAGAACTCGGGATAGAGGTGCGTCGACATCTCGACGCCCGCGGCGCCGGCTATCGCAGCTGCCCGCATCCAGCCCGTCACGCCACCGATACGCATCAGATCGGGCATGACATAATCGCCGGCGCCCATAGACAGGGCCTGATGCAATGCGCGCGGCCCGTAGAAATTCTCCCCGAGCTGGACGGGCGTTGTCAGCTCCCTGGTGAGCTGCGCGTAGCCTGCGAGGTTATCATAAGCGATCGGTTCCTCGAACCAGTAGAGGCCTTGCCTGTCGAGCGCGTGACAGCGGTGCAGCGCATCGCCGAGACTGAGGCCCTGATTGAAATCCACCATCAGCTTGATATCCGCGCCGGCCGCGGTGTGCACCGCCTCTATCGCCGCGAGATCGTCAGCCAATTTTTCGCGGCCCAAGCGCAACTTGAGGGCCTTGAAGCCGCCTTCGGCGACAAGCGCGCGAGCGTCATCGCCCAAACCGGCTAGCTCAGTGAGCCACAGGCCATTGCTGTTGTAGGCCGGCACCGGACCGGTCGAGCCGCCCAACAAGACGGCGAGCGGCATGCCGGCTGCCTTGGCCAAGGCGTCCCATGCCGCCACGTCGAGGCCAGCTACAGCGATCATCGATACGCCTTCGTAGCCGATCAGGTTCAGCGCCCGGCGCCCATTCTGAAAATCCTCGATCGGCCGGATGGCGTGGCCCTTGCGCTGCTCGGCAAGGTCGTGGATCGCAGGCACGATGTAGCGCGCTGCATGCTTCAAGTAAGGTTCGAGATAGCTGCGACCGACAATACCTTGCTCGGTTGCGAGCTCGATGAGAATCATCGGCCATTGATCGAACAGACCGACCTTGGACACGATCGGCCTGCGAAGCGGTACCAGGACCGACCGGGCGGTCACCGACCGGAACGTGAGTTTCTCGGAATTCACCTGAATCCTCCCGCGAACAGCACAGCGGCGACCTCGTCATCAGCCCGTTGCGTATCGGATATTGGGCGACCGTTACATTCGAGACGGGATGGTTGCTTTTGTAAACTCACTAACCGGTATACATTCCGCAAAACAGGGAGGACAGATGCCGCGATCCTCGGCGCCCACACGCCAGGCCATTCTCGATGCCGCCTACGGTCTATTCCGTCGCAAGGGATTCGTGCGCGTGAGCATGGATGAGATCGCGGCATCCGCTGCCGTCACGAAGCGGACGCTGTACTATCACTTTACAAGCAAGGACCTGCTTCTCGCCCAAGTGCTCGAAGCACAGCATGTTTTGGCTCTTGCGGCCTTCCGCACGTTTGGCGAAGGTCTCGCCGGCTCTCCCGAGAGCATCATCGATCAACTTTTCAAGGATCTCGCCGTCTGGTCGGACTCGCCGCGATGGGCAGGTTCGGGATTTACTCGCCTTGTCATCGAGCTTGCCGATCTCCGTGGACACCCCGCGCGCCTGATCGCGCGCCGTCACAAGGCAATGCTCGAAGGTCATCTGGCGGACCTTTTGGCAAGCGCCCATGTGGCATCGCCACGCAAACTCGCCCGCGAAATCTGGCTGCTTTCCGAGGGCGCAATCGCACTGATTCTTATCCATGGGGACCGCAGTTACGCTGCAGCGGCCGCGGAAGCGGCCAAGAAACTGATCCGCTCCGATTCTGCGTTCAAAAGAAGTTACAGCGCGCGACGGGTGGCCGCGCTGCGAAATAAATAGCCTGAACCCGTCGGAAATCGGCCTTCACGCGCGAACCTGCTTCTCGACATTGGCGCTCCGCGCCGGCACGCCGAATTCCCTGCGGCACACCTCGGCGAGCACGGCGACGCCCTCGCGGATTTGCTCGTGAGAGGGACTGGCGAAGCACAGCCGCAATCGGCTGCCGGCATGGGCCTTGTCGGTGGACCATTCCGGCCCCGGGTTGATCGCGACACCGGCGGCAAGCGCGGCTTGATAAAGTTTTAGCGTGTCGACATTGTCCGGCAGCTTCACCCACAGAAAGATGCCGCCTTTGGGATCGCGAAACTCCGCGGCGGTGCCAAACTGCTCGTCGAGCGCTGCGATCAGCGTGTCGAGCTTGGCGCGCAGGCCGCGCGTCAGCTTCGGCACATGCGAGGTGAAATGCGGCGCGCAATATTCCGCGAGCACCATCTGCTCGAGCGCGCCGGAGCCGGCGTCGGTCTTGAGCGCCAGCATTCGCGACAGCATCTCCCAGGGTGCTACGATGTAGCCGACCCGCAGCGCCGGCGCGATCGATTTTGAAAATGAGCCGATGTGGATGACGCCGCGGTTCTTGTCCATCGCATAGAGCGCGGGCGGACGCTTGCCGTCCCAGATCAGGTCGGCATAGCAATCGTCCTCGAAGATCGGCGCGCCATATTGTGCTGCGAGTTTCAGGAGCTCGGCGCGGCGCGCCTGCGGCATGATGGACCCGGTCGGGTTCTGCACGGTCGGGATAGTGTAGATGTATTTCGGCGTGACGCCGCGGCGCTTGAGATCGGCAAGCGCGGCCGCCAGCGCCTCCATCCGCATCCCCTCCTGGTCGAGCGGGATGCCCACCACATTGACGCCGATCCGGGTCAGCCGGTTCAACGCGCCCTGGTAGGTCTCCT
>WNFO01023381.1_pt1 | contig 10832 bp, 5 predicted proteins | sample 5400251 | NCBI WGS metagenome assembly WNFO01 (sample SAMN13153354, study PRJNA577476) | soil metagenome | isolation source: 100 cm saprolite under Madrone tree | place: USA:California | collected 2016-06-14 | reverse complement strand
CATCCGTTTCGCTCCCGACGTTAACCTCGACGAAGTGCGGGCCCTGGCTGCGTGGATGACATGGAAGTGTGCCGTCGTCAACGTTCCATTTGGCGGCGCCAAGGGCGGCATCATCTGCGATCCAGCTCAGATGTCCCTCGGCGAGCTTGAAAGGATGACGCGACGCTATGCGTCGGAGTTGCTCGATTTCATCGGACCCGAGAAAGATGTTCCCGCGCCGGACATGAACACTAACGAGCAGACGATGGCGTGGATCATGGACACCTATTCCATGCACGCTCGTCACACAGTTACTGCCGTGGTTACGGGGAAGCCAATCGATCTGGGAGGATCAAGGGGGCGCCGGGAAGCGACCGGCCGAGGGTTGCTCTTCGTAATCAATGAAGCGGTCAAACGCTTCAACATGTCTGCGGCTTCTACTCGGGTCGTCGTGCAGGGAAGTGGCAACGTCGGTGGAATAGCTGCTTTGCTGCTCCATGAGGCTGGTTACAAAGTTGTAGCGATATCAGATGTTCATGGCGGGATATATAATGCTAAAGGAATTGACGTTCCCGCGGCCCTTAAGTATCTCAAGTCAACTCGGTCGTTTGAGGATTACCCGGAAGCAGGGGCCGTGAGCAATGCGGACCTCCTGGAGTTGGATTGTGATGTATTGGTTCCAGCGGCAACCGAAAATCAGATTACTTCACATAATGCTAAGAGACTGAAGTGCAAAGTCCTGGCTGAAGGAGCTAATGGTCCCACGACGGCGAACGCCGATAAGATTCTATATGAAAAAGGGATATTCGTAATTCCTGATATTCTCGCGAATGCGGGAGGCGTCACAGTATCGTACTTCGAGTGGGTGCAGGATCGTATGGGATATTTCTGGCGGGAAGACGTCGTCAATGAAAGATTGCAGGACACGATGGTGGCAAGCTTCAATGACCTCTGTCGCTATGCCGACGCTCATTCCGTCGATACGCGCACCGCGGCATACATGTTGGCAATCGACCGCGTCGCCTACGATACGAGGATGCGAGGGATATACGCGTGAAGGAAAAAACAAATAAAAAGAGGCCTTAAGTTGTGAAAAAGTCTTGATTTCCAGCTTTGGGAATGGTAGGCTTCGGCCCGTATTCCGTTGCTCGCTCTCGTAACTTGGAGACGTAATCAAAGAACCATGAAGGTGGCGAGCACAGAAATGATAGTTGACAGATGCGCTCCGTTTGCATATAAAGGAGCGTTAGACTATTAGGTAAGAAGAGTTTAAGAGGGGTACTCGTCGGGCTTTACTTGAGGCCTCTTTGGAGTTGCACCGTCCTACCAGTCAGAAATTTCGGTGCCGGGGCGGTTGCAGGTTTCGTTGACGGTTGTCGTTGACGCTGGTAGTTCGAGCGTCCGTACTAAGAGGATAACGGCGTGATGCTTCGAGCGGGCATTTCCATCACATCGAATTGCGACGTTATCTATCCTATCCGGTCGCGCGAACTTTTACTCAATATCGCAGGAGGAACGCGATGAGATTCGCGAATAGAGTGCTCCTTTGTGCGCTCGCCATTTTTGTGTTGGCTGGCATTGCTTTGGGACAGACACCCAGAGGTGAAGGCGACCCGAGGAACTTGTCGCCATCAGTTGGCACCGGAGGATCGGAAGGCGGTCCCACCGGGCTATTCACTATCTATGATGGCCAGACACTAAGGAAAGGCGAGTTCACGTTCGGCTTCGCCTACAGCAATTTTGATCGTGATCCCGGCAATGTCGATATCACCGATTGGATAGCGACTTTTAATGTCGGTCTAAATGATCACCTAGAATTATTTTACAAGACCAATGCGTATCGCGGCATTAAGGTTAACAATCCGCAGAACCTGTCGAGCTTCTACCTGCCGAATACTCAAGGGTACTTCAGTAGCACCCTGCTTGGCAGTGGACCGGCAATTATCCTGGCGCCTTCGGGTCCGAATGTCGGTACGTTGGCTGGCACGGCGGTTTTCCGTCCGCCCTTCTGCCCGGCGTGTGCGCCGACTGGTGCATTGGCAACATACTACAGTTCGGGCCAGCCATTTGTAGGATTCCCGTTCACCGGCAGCCTCGGCCCGAACTTCGGGGTCGGCCCCGGCGCGCGTGGAACGCTGTTTGGTTTCCCGGGCTTTAGTGTCACGCTCGGTCCGCCGACGACGGTCGGCAACAGGTTTGGGGCTGCTGACAGATTCCCAGGCGTCGGGTCGCCGGTTGGCAGCATCTTGCCGGGAATTGTATTGGCAACCACAACGTTGCCAACGACGGCACTCACGCTTCCGATCATTGTCCCAGTCACCTACACGACAGCGCCGTCATACTTGCCGGATGCTCCATTCGTTAGCAGGTTGTACGGTGAATCGAGTTTCAATAATTCCGTTGTTGGCGCAAAATGGCGGCTGACTGGTCCCAGGAATCCGTTCGGCTTTGGGTTTATTCCGTTCTATCGTTGGTATTCAGACAAGGCGAAGGACGCGACCGGGTTCAATCAACTTCAGCGAGGCTCGGGTCCGGGCGCTAACTTCGGCGACTTCGGATTGGTAATGTTCGCCGATGCTCGTTTGAGCAGATCGGTAAATGTTTCCGCGAATCTGGGTTATATTCTTAACAGCAATCCGAAGAGCAACGGGTCAACTTTGCTCGACCGGGCGGATGAAGTGATTGGCGGTGTCGGCGTCGACTTTCCGATTAATAAGTGGTTCCAGGGTATTGGTGAGGTTCGGTCCACTCAATATGTAGGGGGCCACACTCCGAATGCCTTCAACAATAATCCGGTCGAATTCCTGGTGGGCGCCAAGATTTATCCGGCGCGATGGTGGGGAATCGGCGCGTGGTATCGACGAGCTCTCAATGAGCAGCGGCTGAACAACTTCAAGACCGTTGACGCTACTACGACGATTGCTCAAATTACCAATGTGAACGTGCCTGGTCGAGGAATCGTCGTAGTGCCCGGCACCTCAGTGGTTTCAACGTCTGCCGGTGTGCCTCTAGGCTTCCAGCCATCTTCGGATCCTAATGGTTTTGGCGCGCAGCTTTGGGTTGGGCATCGCAATAAGCGTGAGCCGGCAGTACTGCCTAATCAGCCGCCGGTAATTAGCTCGTTTGCAGCTTCAAGGGCTACGGTTACCCTGCCGTGCCCGCCAGGTCAAACGTCGGGCACTTGCCCGACGACCGCCGACGCTTCGCTTGGTCTTACGACTACTGCAAGCGATCCCGATGGTGACACGCTCCTTTATTCGTACACCGTTACCGGTGGCCGGGTCACCGGTGAAGGAGCAAATGTTACTTGGGATCTCAGCGGCGTCAATCCTGGTACCTACACCGCGACGGTGGAAGTCGACGACGGATGCGGTTGTATCACGTCTTCGCAAACGACCGTCACGGTTGCTAATTGTTCCGATTGCGTGACTCCGCCGGTGCCATGTCCGACGGTCAACGTGAGTTGTCCCGACACGGCCGATCCAGGTCCTATCACTTTCACGGCCAACGTGAGTGGCGGGCCGGGAACGCAGACCTATAGCTGGTCGGTTTCTGCCGGAACCATTACGAGTGGACAAAACACGTCCTCGATTACGGTCAACGCCAGCGCTGGCCAGACAATTACCGCGACCGTGGATCTGGGAGGTTTGGATCCTAATTGTCCGAAGACGTTCTCTTGCACGACGAATATTAAGCCTCCGCCGGCTGTGTGTCGCAAGTTTGACGAGTATGGCAACATCCGGTTCAACGATGAGAAAGCCCGTCTCGACAACTTCGCGATTCAATTGCAGAACGAGCCAACTGCTCAGGGTTACATCATCGGCTATGGCAGCTGCGATGCCGAGGGCATGACCCGAGCTAATCGCGCCAAGGATTACCTTGTCAACACGCGCGGAATCGACGCCGGCCGGATTACCGTCATTGACGGTGGCTGCATGGCGGAGTTGAAGGTTGAGTTGTGGGTGTGTCCGTCCGGAGCGACGGCTCCAGCAGCCAGCACCGAGGGTGCGGTTTCACCTTGTCCTGAGTGCAAGAAGAAGCCGACTACCCGGCGGCCACGACGACGAGGCGAGGAATAGGTTCGCGCGTCCTCGTGATTCGTCTGCCGATGAATCACTAACGCTCGCGGCTCTGATTTAGAGTTGCGACCTTCTTCCGAAAGCGGGCGATGTTTTCCAAAAGGAAAGCATCGCCCGTTTCGGTTTTTTTCGGTAACGCCCTCTCCGAAAGCGAGAGGGAGTCTACCTGCGGACCAGCCTGACAACCGGTGTGCCAATCAAAAGTAGATAGATAAGAGAAGAGAGCCGTCGTTACAGAACCGCGAGCGGTAGCGACCGGCCTTTTGATGGCGACGGATATTCTTAATAAAGGGCCGGTCGCTACCGCTCGCGGTTCTGTAACGATGTATTTACCTACTTTTGATTGGCGCACAAGCCTGACAGCGTAGCTATCGTAAACAATTGCGTAAACGGTTATAATGCCGACGTGCGACTAGCGGTCGGCATCTGAAGGTACTGTAGAAATTGATCTAAGAAAGATTGAACCAAATGAAAAAAGCTGTATCCCGACTCTTGATTTGCGGTCTGTTGTTCGGTCTGGCGCTACAACTGCTCGGGTCGCCGAGCGGCTATAGCAAAGCCTCGTCCGTGAGCAGCGGATCTGGTTCGCCCTATTCGGCTGAGTGGCGCATCACTGGGCCCACTGGTGGAGATGTGCGAGCCCTCGTAGTCGATCCGGAAGATCCGAGTCGCTTTTATTTTGGAACGCTGGACGGTCAGCTTTATACCTCCACAGATGGCGGCCAGAATTGGCGACTGTTGATGAACTTCAATCGGCCCCGATTGTTTGTGGACCACATCATTGTCGACCCGCGCAACTCAAAGGTTTTGTACGTGGCCACTCACCGTCACAAAGATCCGGGTGGGTTTTTCAAATCGACAGATCGCGGACTGACCTGGCGTGAATCGCCGGAACTCCGGAACGAAGCGGTCCATTCACTTACCCAATCAGAGAGCGATCCGAACATATTAATCGCGGGAACATTCAATGACGATTCCGACATCTTTGCCATCAATCTCGATCCTCGAAACCCGAATCACATCATTGCTTCGGCTTGCAGCGGCATCTATGAAACGCGCAACGCGGGAGAGAATTGGCAGAAAGTCCAAGGTATACCATCACAGTCGCGTCGCACCCGCGCAATCCTGCAACATCCGACGATTCCGGGACTGGTGTTCGCAGGAACGACTGAAGGTTTTTGGCGCTCCGCTAAAGCCGGCGAGAACAATTCATGGATGGTCACGACGTCGCGCCAACTCGAGATTAATTCAATTGCCGTTCATCCACGTAATCCAAACACGATTTATATCGGCACGAACAACTACGGAGTCATGGTATCAACCGATGGAGGGAGGAATTTTGTGCCTACGAACGGCGGTTTCAGCGGCCGTTTCGTTAACTTCATTCTGCCTGATCGCGAGCTCGCAAATCGCGTCTATGCCACCACGATCAATACGGCCACGGGCGGCGGCTTTTTCTTTGTCAGCAATGATGACGGCAGCTCATGGCAACCATCGATGCGCAACATGCCACCGCGTTTGATTGGTTACTCAGTCCTTCAAGACCAGCGCGACGGCAACACTATTTACCTGGGAACGAATCTGGGCGTTTATCGATCTATGGATCGCGGGGCGTCATGGGCGCCTCTCTCTGCGCGAAAGCCACCACCGCCGGCGCCGGTGAGAAGACGCCCAACGGCGCGAAGCAAGGGGCGTAGAACAATCCAGCAGGGACGCACTGTTGCGAGCGGCGCGGTCGCAACGAATGCGACTCCGCGGCAAAGCTCTTCCAAGCCGCCTGACGACCTTGTACGCCTTGGCCAGGAAGCGCTGGAGCGCGCGGGTTATGAGATTGGGGTTCCGGATGGCCAGCTTGGCCCGCGCACCATTGCGGCGATCAAACGGTTCCAGACTGATAGGTATCTGGCAGTAACAGGGCAACTCGATGAAACGACGATTGCGGCGCTGGGCGTCAGCAGTCGCGCGGGCGCAACCTCGGCCGAACACGTTGGTACCCTGTCCGATCCCATTAACGCGCTGGTTTCTTTGCCATCTCAAACTGGTGGATCACAGATTCTGGCGGCCACGAACGGCGGGCTCTACCGCACATCCGATCCGATGCTGGGGTGGGATCGAGTTCCTTATGGCCGCGGGCTGGACGCGCGCACCACTTGCATTTCAACCAGCGCGCAAAACCCCTCGATGATCCTGGTGGGCACGGCGACCGCAGGTGTTCTCATCTCCCGCGACAGCGGTCATACCTGGCAACAGGTGAGCGGCGTGCCGAACACGTTCCCGGTAAATGTGATTGTTCAAGATCCCCAGCGGCCTTCTTTCATCTATGTGGGCACGAAGCAGGCCTTCTACTTGTCGCATGATGGGGGCGAGCATTGGTCGCGGCGTGGCGGCAATCTTCCCTTTGGCGACTTCACGAGCATCCTTATTAATCCACGCAACCCTAATGAGGTTTTCGTCGGCAACGCTTTTCAAAACGGAGAAATCGGTGGCGGCGTATATCGTTCCGATGATGGCGGTTCGACCTGGGTGCGAATCGACGCGCGCGAACATCACCTGCCCAGTATGCGAATCTGGGCGTTGGCCCTCGACACGCACGATCAGAATACGCTGTTCGTCGGGTCACACTCCGCCGGTGTCTATGTCGTTCCACGAGGGGCCGAGACTTCGATGAATGCCAGTCCGTGATTCATCGAGACAAAGCGAATTTCGATTGGAAATCGTCAATCGATAATTCGCAATGAATCTCGTCGCCTTGACACTCAGTCGCGCCGCCGTGTAAATTCCGAATCGATCCGGTTAAGCGGAACAGTGATAGTCGGACCAAGGCGGGAGACTACGGGCACGACGGAAATCGAAAACAATAACCTTCTTTTCCAACTCTCTAACGCTCGCATCCTCTGATACTAACTCCGACTCATTACTTGACAAGAACTTCGCTGCCGATGCGTGTTAGTAGCGTTGGGACCGGAGTGGCACGCCCCTTACTTGAGGGCGCGCCAGAGTTAATTCTAAGTAGGAGTTTGCATGTCCACTGAAGAAACCATAACCAACCAAGGCGAAGCCGAGCAAGACGATTCGCCACAAACCGTGACTAGAGAAACGAGAACAACTCAATCGAGTGTATCTGGACCAGGATCTGAAGGGTCCGCTGCCGCTGTCGCCAGTCAGCGCGAGATCGAAGAGGAGACGCGTCCCGCGGGCGAGGATTTCGGTCAGCTCTTGGATCAATTTGAGCAGGAGCAATCGACGCTTCAGGAAGGCGAAGTTGTCCGTGGCACCGTGGTCGGCATTACCGAGCGCGGCGTGGTGATCGATTTTGGCTATAAGTCGGAAGGCATCGTCAATCCCAGCGAATTCATGGAAGACGGTAAGATTACCGTCAAACGCGGTGACGAGGTCGATGTCCTGGTCAAGAACATGGAGACCGGCGAAGGCTATCCGGTGCTTTCGCGTGCTGATGCTGTTCGTCTACGGGCGTGGGACGATCTCGAAAAAGCTTACAACGATGGAACGGTCATCAAAGGACGGGTCATTGAGCGCATTAAAGGGGGCTTGCGCATCGACGTGGATGGCATCGCGGCGTTTTTGCCGGGATCGCAAGTCGATGTGCGTCCGGTTCGCAATCTGGATTCGTTGCGAGACAAACAGATTGAAGCCAAGGTAATTAAGCTGAATCGAAAGCGATCGAACGTGGTGCTCTCGCGCAAGGCTGTGCTCGAGGAGCGCGATGCCGGCCGAAAAGATCAAACACTCAGCCAGATTGAAGAAGACATTATCGTTGAAGGGCAGATTAAGAATCTGACCGACTATGGCGCCTTCGTCGATCTCGGCGGGATCGACGGACTGTTGCATGTAACTGACATGTCGTGGGGACGAATTCAAAATCCTTCCGAGCTTTTTAAGGTAGGTGACACAGTGCAGGTAAAGGTTCTCAAATTCGATCGCGAACGCGAGCGTGTCTCGCTCGGATACAAACAGCTTCTGCCCGATCCGTGGGAAACAATCGAGGAGCGCTTTCCGCCCGCCACTCGTATCAACGGGAAGATTGCGAGCGTGGCTGATTACGGAGCTTTCGTAGAATTGGAACCTGGTGTCGAGGGATTGGTGCATGTTTCAGAGATGAGCTGGTCCAAGCGCATCAAGCATCCGAGCAAAATAGTGAGTCCGGGCGATACGGTCGAAGTCGAGGTACTGAGTGTAGATCCAAGGGCTCGCCGCGTCAGTCTCGGAATGAAGCAAGTGCAAGAGAACCCCTGGAAGACAATCGGCGAGCGTTACCATGTCGGCGATCGCGTGCATGGCCGCGTCCGCAATCTAACCGATTTCGGCGCTTTCATCGAGATTGAAGACGGTGTGGACGGTCTCGTGCATGTCTCCGATATCTCCTGGTCGCGTCGCGTGAAGCATCCCGGAGAAGTGTTGAAGAAGGGACAGCAGGTCGATGCGGTCATAACCACTATCGATCCTGAGAACCGGCGAATGTCGCTGTCGATCAAAGACCTGGAACCCAACGCGTGGAACGATTTTGTCGCAGCGCATAAACCGGGCGATATCGTTAAAGGCAAGATAGCGCGTTTTGCCGGCTTCGGGGCCTTCGTGGAATTGGGTGACAATCTCGAAGGCTTGTGTCACATTTCAGAACTTTCTGATGAAAGAGTCTCGAAGCCGGAAGATGCTGTGCAACTTGGGCAGGAGATGGAATTTCGGATCCTGCGCATCGATGCGGAAAACAAGAAGATCGGCTTATCAGCACGGGCCGCAGCTCGAGAAGAACCGATAGTCGAGCAGAAGATATATACCTCGGAAGCTGGCGGCGGCATGGCTTCGTTGGCGGAACTCGCCGACTTCGGAACCTCGAGCAGAACTTCCGACGACGAACAAACATAAGGCCGCCAAGCGATGATGATCGCTGAGGAGTATCGTCAGAGATCTTAGAGTTTGCGCCTACGCTGTTTGTCTCGACGTGAAGGTGCAAATCAACCGTAAGGTGTTGGCTGCACAGTTGCTTAGCCTTGCCGTGCTTTGTCGGTTCTGCTAATCTAGCCCGCGTCGATCGTTCTTGCGAAATTCGTTCACCGCCCGTTCGAGAGGTGGTCTTCCGCGAGGTAACTGCATGACTAAAGCTGATCTGGTCAACGATGTCTCTAACGCCGCTGAGCTGACCAAGAAAGATGCTGAGCGACTGGTGGAAATAGTTTTCGAGAGCATTATCGATAGTCTGAATCGCGGCGAGAAGATCGAGTTAAGAGGCTTCGGTAGCTTTCGTGTGCGCGAACGAGGCTCTCGCCGAGGCCGAAATCCCAAGACCGGTGCAGCCGTTAATATTCCCGCCAAGCGGGTTCCTTATTTCAAAGCCGGCAAGGAACTCAAGGAACTCATCAACGAGAGTCCTGCTTAGTAAGGTTTGAAGTGACTGGCTAAGCGAGACACGCACGACGAATCGTTTCGGATCAGATTGTTGTGGAAAGACTCTGGAGTCCATGGCGACATGCTTACATCGCCGCGAGCGGATCCGATATGTCCCAGTCCACCACTTGCATTTTCTGCGAAGCCCAAAAGTCTCCAGCCGACGATGAAAAGAATTTCGTGCTCCATCGGGGCGCTCACAATTTCGTCATCCTCAATCTGTATCCCTACATCACCGGTCACTTGATGATTGCGCCGCTCGCGCATGTCGGAGAGTTTGACTCAGCACCGAAAGAAGTAACGGACGAGATGATGGACCTTGCTAAGCGCTGTGAGACGGCGCTGCGCGAAGTCTATCATCCCGAAGGGTTCAACCTGGGAATGAATCTCGGTCGCGCCGCAGGCGCCGGCATTGCCGATCACATTCACATGCATATCATGCCGCGCTGGGTGGGCGATGCGAATTTCATGACTGCCGTTAGTGAGACGCGCGTTCTGCCCGAAGACTTATCGACCACCTATCAGAAACTGCATGGCAAGATTTAGAAGGCGCGGGATGTTCAATGGGGCGCATTCGTCGCACGAACTCTGTCAATCCTCCGTGCCCTCCGTGTCTCTGTGGTGATTCATTCTCTGCGTAGCAAAGGTCGAACTTCTTGTTTTTTAAGCAAGTTTCTGGGACACAGAAATCCCGTAGGGATGAAATGTTAAGAACTCAACCCACTCGTGGCCGGGCTAAGGGTTTGGCACAAGGCGTTAAAAGACACGGAAGGGAGGACTGATGAATTCCCAACCACACTGCCTGCGGATTGCCATTCTAGCGATAGCTAGCCTGGTGCTCATCATAGCAGTCGGGACTCTTCGCTCAGTCTTCGCAACTACTCCACGCGCAGAATCCGACGCAGAACGCTATGTCTTGGCTCAATTGCAGCGTGGCTCAAAGGCTGATCTTGAAGAAGAGTTTCCTGCGGCTAAGTTTTCAAAAGACAACCGCAAACTGCGCGGCGAATTCCTCAAACAGCTTTTCTCCAATCGCGATCCGCGTCTCCAATTCCCACGTGATATTAATATCAGGCATGCCTTGATCGTTGGCGAGTTTGACTTGAGAAGCGCTGAGATTCCTTACGATATCACGATGTTCGAATGCGTCTTCGAATCTATTCTTGAGTCCAGCGATAGTCACTTTGCCAAGGGTCTTTTGTTGTTGAGCGATACATTTGAATCGGGAGTCTTTTTTGATCGAGGAACCGTCGAGCGAAATTTCCTAGCCATTGACTGCAGTTTCCGTGACGCTGAGTTCGCCGCGCTCAGGGTCGGGGGCACATTTACCTTTGACGGCTGCATCTTCGACAATGCGATCACCACATTTAC